>Ga0105164_10001514_pt1 | contig 14867 bp, 12 predicted proteins | sample VDWuncwatermetaG_FD_89674 | JGI IMG/M metagenome (GOLD analysis project Ga0105164, IMG submission 89674) | Wastewater microbial communities from Netherlands to study Microbial Dark Matter (Phase II) - VDW unchlorinated drinking water | ecosystem: Environmental > Aquatic > Freshwater > Drinking...
GAGGCGTATCGCGCGGGCGTGAGGGGAGAGCGGGCGCGATGGTGATTGACACGCCTGTGGTGTAATGCGGATTATGAAGAAATCCAAGCGCGCACAATATACATTTTCCGACATTACTAATTAGTAATGTCGGAAAATGTCTCGGAAAATGTCATCGCCATGGTGAATTTACTCTTGAATTGCGACAACCATAAGGCGGGGTAAAGCCATCTTTGGTTGACACCTCGAAGATCCCCCTAAATCGCCCCCTTTTTGATCGATTTAATGCCTCGAAATACGATGGACGTGCGACCCCCAGAAAACTTTTTGAATTTTTTCTTCGCTCGCTGCCTGTTTTTTTGGAGACCGGACTCCCCCGCCGGGACGTTTGGTAATCGCGCCCTAGCGGCTCCTCCCAACACTTCTCCATGAGAGGCGGTTCTCGCAGCGCTGCTGACCTGTAAAAGGTCGTCTAGCCGCCAGCTCCGACGTTGTATCCCTCCTCCGGCTGATCGCTGGAGGAGGGATTTCTTTGTCAAGTGCCGTCCGTCACGCGCCGAAACCGCCGCGCTTCAAGAGACAATCTTCACATCGTGCGACGACGCGTCGTCGCACGATGGCTCTTTGCGACGTATGCGATCATGTTGTTATGGAGACTATTTTTTTGTGTGAAATGATTGTCAACTCCCCGATCACAACGCCGGCAGATAATTGAGCGGATTGAGATAGCCGGAAAGCGGCGCGACCGGCATCACGGCACTGGCGCACGGCGTCCGCGATTGTGTCGCATTGCCGAGGATAATGATCTGCACAGCGGATACGACATAGACACCGAAATGCAGGTGCGGGCCCGTCGCATAGCCCGTCTCGCCGCTGTAGCCGAGGAGTTCTCCAGTCTGCACCGACTCCCCTTGCGAGACGGAAATTTGTGAGAGGTGCGCGTAGATGGTGCCGAGTCCGTTGTTGTGTTTGATGAAAACCCACTTGCCGAAAGAATAACAGCCGCGCACGGCGTCGGTGTTGCCCGTGCCGAGCACGATGCCCGAGAGCGCCGCTTTCACAGGCGTGCCGATGGAAGCCGCGAGATCAATGCCGTTGTGGCCTTTGCCGCCGTAGGCGCCCGTCGAGGCGAAGGGCGTGTTGCCGAAATATTGCGTGATGCGGACGCTATCGAGCGGCCACGAGAGGATCCCCTGTCCGGCCGGCGTGATCTGCGACGGGTTGACCGTGTAGCGGAGCTTCGCCTGCAAGTCGTTGAGTGCCTGCTCGAATTGCGCTTCCTGGGCTCTTTTCTGCGCGATGATCGCCTGATACGTGGATTCCTGCGACTTCGTCTGCGCGAGGAGCTCGCTGTGCGCTTGCTTGGTCGCGTTCAAGGACCCCTGCTGGGTCAGGAGCGTGTTTTTCTGCTTCACGAGCTGTGCGCGTTTCTCTTCGGTCGCGGTTTTCGTATCGGTCAGCTCTTGCTTGGCCGACCGAAGGTTCACGATGTGCTCGCCGATAGCGCTCTGCAATGATGCAACTGCCGCGAGATCGTTCCAGATGTCCGCGATGGTCCCTCGGGAGGCCATTTTGACGGCCATGGGACGGCTCTCCTCCTCCGCGAGCGCGCGCAGGGATTGCGCGAGCCCGCTCTCCTGGCTTTCGATCGAGCCCTGGGTCTTCGCGATCCCGGCGGAGAGCTGTTGGATCTGCAATTCGGTGGCGCTGATCTGATTTTTTGTGCGCTCGATGGAAGCGGTCGTCTTCTTGATCGAAAGCGTGAGCTGAGCGAGTTGGTTTTGGAGCGTTTGCTTTTTTGCCGACGTCGCGTTGAGCTGGATCTGGTATTGGGCGATCTCTTTGTCGAGCTGTGCGATCTGGGCGTTGTGTTCATCGATCTGCTGTTGGATCTCACCGGCGGTCTGGGCGTGAACAAGAAGTGGCGCGCACAAGATAAGCGCAAATATCGCGCTCGTATGTCGCACATCCATTCTCATATCTTTTTCAGAACGTTGATGGCGTTGGTGATCCGCCGCAGTGTCGCCTCTTTTCCAATAATGGCTGCGATCGCGAAAGGGTCGGGACTTCTCTCTCGTCCCGATAGCGCATAGCGCAACGGCCACAATACGGCACCACGCCCTTTTTCGCTCGCATATGCCCAGAGTGTTTCTTTGAGTGCCTCTTCATTCCAACCAGTGTCAGCAATGTTCTCAAATGCATCGTATGCATGTTTGAGATGAGTGGCTGCTTCCTGCGCATCCGACTTCTTGTTGGGGACGCGGGTCGCTTCGGGCTGCGGGTCTGAAAAAAAGAAATCGAACTCACCTTCCGCTACGAGATCGGCAATATCCCTCGCCACACTCACCCGTTCCCGTATAAGCGGCATGAGGAGGCGCGCCATCGATCCGTTCCAAGAAAGGTTGCGTTGCTCCATGGCACTTTGAAGTACGGGGAGCATCGCACTTGCGAACACTCCGTCCTCAAGAGCCCTCAAATATTGACGGTTGTACCAGCGTAGTTTTTCAAGATCAAAAATGCCGCCGCTTTTATGAATATCCGCCAACTCAAACTCATCGGTCATTTCCTGGAGCGTGAGAATCTCTTTGCCCGATGGGGGCGTCCAGCCGACCACGGCCAGATAATTAAGCATCGCTTCCGGCAAAAAACCTTGAGCACGGTAATCGCGCACGGCGACGTCCCCTTTCCGCTTGGAGAGCTTTGATCGATCGGCCGCAAGATGGAGCGGGAAATGCGCATAGGCTGGCCGCTCGTACCCGAGCGCCTCTTGGATGAGGATCTGGCGCGGCGTGTTCGAGATGTGATCTTCTCCCCGGATGACGTGCGTGATATACATTTCGGCATCATCCACAACGACGGCGAGATGATAGAGCGGATCGTCTACCCTGCGGGCAATGACAAAATCACCGAGGTCGGCGGTGTCGAAAGTAATGTCGCCGCGGATGATATCGGTAAAGGTGATCTGTGTGCCCGGATTGCGCAATCGCACCGGCGCTATTTTTTTGCCCGGTTCTTTTTTGCTCTCCTCTTCGCTCACGTATGCTCTGTCTTCTGCAATGAGACGCTGGATCGCGGCCTTGTGACTCTCCAAGCGCTCGGATTGACGTGCGAAGTCGTCCCACGACAAGCCGAGCCACTGCAGGCCATTCTTTATATCCTCTTCAAATTCCTTCGTGCTGCGCTGCCGATCAGTGTCTTCTATACGCAGTACGATCATGCCGCCGCGCTTTTTTGCAAACATGTAATTGAGCAACGCCATCCGCGCGGTGCCAATGTGGCAGTAGCCGGTGGGGCTGGGCGGATACCGGACGCGCACCTTGGTGTTGGTATTCATACAGCCTCGTGTTCCAAGCCAATATCAAGCAGCATCCGCGCTATTTTTCGCGCGGCTTCCGGCTGAGCGAACGCTTTCGCCGCCGCCTGCATCTCTCCGCGCAATTCTTTGTCCTGCATAAGCCGGTCGATTTCCGCGATGAGCACGTGCGGCTTGAGGTTGCGCTGTTCGATGACGCTTGCGCCGCCGGCGCGCGCGTACGAGAAGGCGTTCTCCGTCTGATCATGAGAGACTTCCTGCGGGATCGGAATTAAGATGGCGGGAATGGCCCACGAGGCGATCTCGAATATCGTGCCGCTCCCCGCCCGTGCGACGATGATGCTCGCGGCTCCCGCCGCCATCCGGAGCGCGAGCGTGTTGAGAAGACCGAAGGGGCGATAGCGCTCAGCGTAGGGGGAATCTTTCAGGATGACCGACGCGATCTTCGTTGTCTCGTCAATATTGGCCGTTCCGGCCTGATGGATGACGTCGTAGCGCGAAACGAGGCCGGCGAGCGCGTCGAGCACGGTTTCGTTGATGGCGCGCGCGCCCTGCGAGCCGCCCATAATAAGGACGGCCGGGACCGATGTGTCGAGGTGCATGAATTCGAAGCCGCCCTCCTTGGCGACGCCGAGGATCTCTTTGCGGATCGGATGGCCGACGCGGGCAATTCTTGCACGCGCGCGTTCAGGAAATTTCGAGGCGGCCTCGGGATGCGCGACCGCGATCGCGCGCGCGAATTTCGACGACCACAGCGAGACGCGGCCCGGCTTGGCGTCGGCGTCGTAGATGACGACGGGGATGCGCAGGAGCCGCGCGGCAAAGAGCGTCGGGAAGGCGGCGAATCCGCCGGTGCTGAATACCGCATCCGGGTAGAGAGCGAAAAGCTGTGGGACGGAACGGATGATGCCGATCAACGTTTTGAACAGATCGAGCACGTTCCAGAAACTGGGAAAACGCCGCACGCGACCGGCCGGACTTGACCGATACGTGATTCCATGTTCGAGCAGGGTCGGCGGATCGAAGGGCGGCGGACCGATGTAAAAAAGCTCCGGCTCAAGCAGGACCCGCTCGGCGCACAGGTCCTCGACCGCTTCCGCAACGGCAATGAGCGGATAAAAATGCCCGCCCGTCCCCCCACCCAGGAGCACGATTTTCATCCCGCCATTTTACCACGAGTGCTTTTCGAGACGTTGAGGAGTATGCCGGCGCTCGCGAGGGAGACGAGCATGGCGCTGCCGCCTTGGGAGACAAAGGTGAGGGGGATGCCGGTCAAGGGCGCGACACCGAGCATGGCGGCGATGTTGATGAAGGCCTCCGAGCCGAGATAGACGGAGATTCCGATGCCGAGGAGCGCGCCGAAGAGATCCGGCGCGCGCGCGCTGATAGAGAGTCCGCGCAGTGCCAGAGCGAGAAAGAGGCAAATGAGCGCGACGGAACCCGCAAAACCAAGCTCCTCGCCGGCGACGGCGAAGATCGAATCCCCCATCGGCTCCGGCAGGTACGTGAATTTCTGTATCCCCTGCCCGAAGCCGCGGCCCAGAAGCCCGCCGGAGCCGATCGCGATCAGCGATTGCTTGATCTGGTAGCCTTCCGCCTGCGCGCCCTGCGACGGATGGAAAAAGGTGGCAACGCGGTCGCGCACGTACGGCTTCATCAGCGCGAGCGCGCCGAGCGCGATGAGCCCGATGCAGAATGCGAGCGCAATGTCGCGGAAGCGAGCGCCGGCAGAGATGAATACGGCAAGCACGCCCGCTCCGACGACCCCGAGCGTGCCGAGGTCGGGCTGGAGGATGAGAATGAGCCCCGGCGGCGCGAGGATGGCGAGGAATCCGAAGATGCCGAACCGCCACTCTGTGATACGGCTCCGGATCGCCGAAAAATACGCCGCCGCCATGAGCACGGACGCGAGCTTGAGCGATTCCGATGGTTGGAGCGACACGTGCGCGATCGTGACCCAGCGCAGGCCGCCGCCGTGCGCGACGCCGACGTGCGGCACGAAGACGAGCGCCGTGGCAGCAAGCGCAAGCAGGAAGAGGTATGGCGCGAGCGGCCGCCAGCGCCGGTATTCGACGTGCGCGGCAATGAACATCAGGACGAGACCGGCTCCCACGCCGAGGACGAGATGGTTGAATACGATCGAGGACATTCCCGGCGTGCCGCGCGCGAGAAGCCCGAAGGCGGCGGAGGCGAAGATCAGAGAGCCGGCAACGACGAGCAGGCCGATGAGGAGAACGAGCGGTTTGTCGATGTGTGCGCGTACAGCCATCGTGGTATTGTAGAATATTTTCAGCGGGCCGAGAGCGCGATGATGACGCCGGCGAACGCGAACACGATCGAGAGCACCCAGTAGCGCATGACGACCTTCGGCCCCGGCCAGCCGATCGCTTCGAAGTGGTGGTGCAGGGGCGCGACGCGGAGCAGTTTTTTGCCGAACAGACCTTTCCATATCATCTGGGCGATGTTGGAGAAGACGGTCGCAACGAGGAGAGCGCCGACGATGGGCAGGACGGCGACGCCGATGCCGCCCCCCAGCGTATCCGTGAGAAAAGCGACGACGGAGAGCGCGAGCGTGAGCGCCATCGTGCCGGTGTCGCTCATGTAGAAACGCGCGGGCGGGATGTTGAACCACAAAAAGGCCAAAAGCCCGCCCACCGTCGCCGCGCAGAAGGCCGCGAGCTTGATCTCGCCCTGCGCGAATGCGATCAGCGTATACGAGGCAAAAATAGCGGCAAAGACCCCGCCGGAGAGGCCGTCTATCCCGTCAATAACGCCGGAAGCGAATAGCGCGAGCGCGACGACGACAAAAAGCGGGATGACGAGCCATCCGATCGTAAGCGCCGCATGGAGCGGCAGGCCGATGGCGACAACGCCGAGTTTGGCCCAGAACCACCAGCCGATGAAAAGCGACAGCGCGACGACGACGACGAGCCGAAAACGCAGCGGCAATCCCCTGCCGCCGGGTCGGATGACGAGAAGGTCGTCGAGAAGGCCGCTCACGGCGCCGACCACCAGGGCCGCGAGCGGCAGCCACGTCCCGCTCCGGCTCAAAAAATTGAGATCTTTGAACGCTTGAATGTGTGAAAATTTCGCGAGGAGCGCGAGCGAGAGGGTCGTCAGCAAGATGCTTGCCCAGACGATGATGCCGCCCATGCGCGGCGCGCGCACTTCGGAGCCGTTGTGCAGGCGGTTGAACTCCTGCGCCGGCGTGCCGTCGAGCGCGTATTTTCCGGGCGTTTTCTTCCACGCGCGGTGCTTGTAGAGGTAGTGTGTCAGGAGGGGCGTTATCGCGATGCCGATGGTGAAGGAGAGCGTTGCAGGGATCAACACCTGTGCCGTCGGAGAGAGCATTACGGCATTCTACACCAGAATGAAACCTCGGAACCACCCTCTCGCATGTGTTCTGGAGGGGCTTTGCGCCGCGACGGCGGCGCAGCCGGCGATTTTTTTACCAGAAAAAATCGTGTACTCTCCGGATATATGCGGGAGGGTGGTCAACGTTCCTCCGCGATCGTCTGCTCGGTGAGCGATACAAGGGTTTTCATGTCGTCGAAGCGGCCTTCCTGCGTCGAGCCGAGGACCACCGCCGCGATGCGGTGCCCCTGTGATTCGTAGACGACGGCGAGGTTGCCCCCCGCGAGCGTCGTGTAGCCCGTTTTCCCCATGATGATCCCTGGTATCGCGGGTAGAGCGGCATCGGTGTTGATGGCGGTCGCGCGGGCCCCGTCGAGCGATTGGATGGAGAACGCCTGTTTTTTGGTCGCATCAAAGATCGAGGGCGACGTGGAGGCCGCGTATGCGAACAAGGCGGCCATGTCGCGCGCGCTCCCGTACGCCCCCGCCTGCGCCGGACCCTCGTCGAGGCCGTTGTCGTTGAGGAAATACGTACGCGCAAGGCTCAGTTCGCCCGCAAGCCGGTTCATCCGCCAGAGTGTGGCGCCCGAAGCGGGCGCCTCGGGATATGCCGCGGCGATCGCGCCGTTGGCGGCATCGGCGAGCACGTCGGCGCCTTCGTTGGACGATATCGCGAGCGTGTAATCCGCGATGTCGGAGAGTTTCCAGCGCGTACCGGCCTTGAAGTGCGGAACGCCCGGCGGCATGGTTATGATGGTATCGGGAGGCAGTGCCTGCGCGACCGAGAGGACGAGCGCCACTTTGGTCAGCGACGCGAGCGGCCACTGGATATCGGGATTGAGCGCGTAGAGCGTCTTGCGCCGTGTGAGATCGACGACGATCGCGCTTTTTGCGGAGAGCGAGACCGAGGCGAAGGCGTCGGGAGCGATCGGGATCGGGAGCGGAGCGGCCGCGGCGGCGGTTTGCTCTGCTTGCGCCGGCTTCGATGCGTTGGAGAAAAAACTCCACGAGAAGAGCGCGCTGCCGAAAAAGAGAAGCGCGAGCGCGAACGTCCCGAAAAAGCGCTCTCTATTCATGGCCGATATCTTCCGCGCCGCTGTCATGCTCTTCGGAGGCCTGGCGCGATGCCTCGAACGCCGAGAGCTCGGCGCGGATCGCGTCGTAATCCGGCAGTTCGGAGCTTTGCCTGACGCCGAGGTGCGCGAGGAGGTCCGTCGTCGGGCGGTACACGTATTCGCGCGCGTCGTCCGGATTATTCGAGCGCTCGAGCAATCCGCGCGCAAGAAGCGTGCGGATCGTCGAGGTGGTGTTGACGCCGCGGATGTAGTCGATCTGCGCGCGCGTCGAATCGCCGCGATAGAGTACGACGGCCAGGGCCTCCAAGCCGGCGTCCCCGATGTCCCGCGCGAGCGCCTCTTCGAGAGACTCGCGCACCGCAGTGCTCACGCGCGGAGCCGTCGCGAGCGAAACCTCCCTGTCCGTGCGTATGAGCGCGAGGCCGCTCCCTTCAAGCGAGAGCGAGAGTTCGTCCAACGCCGCTTTGAGCGCGCGCTCATCGCACGTGAGGAGATGTGCGAGCTTGCGGACAGAGAGCGAGCCGCCCTCGACGAAAAGATGGGCCTCTGCACGCGCCGCCAGGCCGGAAAGCTGCCGTGTGGTCTCAGGTTCCATAGCGGGGCATACCAGCGTTCTCCAATTCGATCGTGATGTCGGCAAACAGTTTCTCCTGCGAAACGGAGGCCGACCCCGCGCGGACGAGTTCGAGGAGAGCGAGGAAGTAGACGATCATCTCGCCGCGGTCGGACGATTTGGTGAGTTCGCTGAAACGGGCGCGAAGGGCGCTCGTCAGGCGCGCGTGAACGCTCCGTATGACGTCTTCGAGCGCGAGTATGGGCGCGACGGCCGCCTGAGCAAGCTCGATCGGCTTCGGCAGTGTGCGCACGATCCTCTGCGCCGCATCTCTGATCGTCCCCTGCCTCGCTTCTCTGGGGCTGAAAACAGGCGTGCGCGCAGGGGCCTTGTGGGCGGGAGAGAGCGGCGCTCTTCCCCACGCCCTGCGCAAGAGCCGGGCACCCTTGCGGATAAGCGCGAGGCGCGCGAGGCGGCGCTCCAGCTCGGCGACACTCTCGCGTTCGTCCGTGGATAACTCAAGCATCGGCAGGAGTGCGCGCGATTTGATGAGGAGCAAGGTGGATGCGACAAGAATGAATTGGGCCGTTTCTCCGAGCGGGAGAGAGGGCAGTTTTTCGACATAGGCGAGGTACGCATCGCACACTTCCGCAAGGTTGATTTGCGAGATCGAGAGCTTTCGCTCTTCGATCAGGTTGAGAAGCGTCTCGAGCGGACCTTCAAAGGTTTCGGCTTTGTAACTGAATTTCTCACTCATGGTTTACCCCGACCCTCGGGCGTCGGGGTCGAATTCAGGTGCTTCGGAGAGGCGCGAATCGATCCTCGTCATGTCTCGCGGGAAGGCGGTCGCTTCTTTCACATTGGGCAGTTCGAGCATGCGGGCGGTGAAGCGCTCGATCCCGGTCGAAGAGCCGCCGTGCGGCGGCATGCCGTATTTGAATGCCTGGAGATAGAACGCGAACTTTTCGGGATCGAGCCCCCGCTCTTTCATACGCGCGACGAGCGCCTCGTAGTCGTGGATGCGCTGTGCGCCGCTGTTGATCTCGAGCCCGCGGAAGAGGAGGTCGAATCCGCGCGAATACGGCGCTTCGGAGGGGTCTTCGTAGGTGTAGAACGCGCGCTGAGCGGTCGGAAAGCGCGTAATGAAGACGAAATCCGATCCGTGTTCTCTCTTTGCCCATTCGCAGATCGCGCGTTCGTGTTCGGGTTCGAGGTCCGGCTTTTCCGGAGCGCCGAGGATCTTCTGCGCTTCACGCAAGGTTAGTATCGGAATTTCTTTCGGCAGGAGCGGCAGTGTCGTACCAAACCGCTCGAACATGTCCGCATGGCGTTCCCCCACCGCATGCACCGTATCGCGCACCGCCTGTTCCAAGACGGCCATCGGCTCGCGTTCGTTCCCGATGAATCCCATTTCGAAATCGAGGCAGGTCGCTTCGCTCAAGTGGCGCGTCGTCGCCGATTTTTCGGCCCGGAATATCTTGGCGACGGTGAATGCGCGCTCGAACGGTCCGACCATGATCTGCTTGTAGAACTGCGGCGACGTAGCCAAAAAAGCTCTCGTTTCCTTGAAATATTCGACCTTGAACGCCGCGGCGCCGCCTTCGGCGTCGCCGCCGACCAGAGTCGGCGCGACGAATTCGGTAAAGTCCTGCGATCGCAACGAGTTTCTATAAGCGTCGAGGATCGTCGCCTGAACAGCAAAAATGTCCCGGCTCCTTTGCGTGCGGAGCGTCAGCGGCAGATTGTCGAGATGCGTTTCCAAATGCAAGGGTGCGTCGAGATCGAACGGCAGGGGCTGTGCCGCAGAGAGAATTTCTAAGGTTTCGATCTGCAGTTCGATGTCGCCGTTCAGTTTGTTCGCGTTGACGTTCTTCTCCGGCCGCTTGTGTACAGTACCGGCAACGGCGACCGCATACTGCTGGCGGATCTCTTTTGCCGTCTCCATCGCCGGGCTTGCGGGCGGCACGAGGCACTGCACCGTGCCGGAGCGGTCGCGAACATCGAAAAAAACGACTTTCCCCTGGTCGCGCCGCACCTCGATCCATCCGGCGATAGCAACATTCTGTCCTATTTTGGCCTTCAAGTCTTCGATAAGTATCCGTTCCATACTATTGCAGTTTTTTGCAAAATACTAGAATAGAAATTATAAGACCACACCAATCTTCTGCCGCACGCCGGCCATCTTTGCCGAGGCCTGCGCGCGGGCGCGCTCGGCGCCGTCTTTCAATATGTCCTTCACATCAGCGTCGGCGATCGCCGCGCGGCGCTGACGCATCGGCGCGACGAGCGCTTCGATATCTTCGACCAGGGCCTCTTTGAGCGCTTTGTACTTGCCCTTGTTCTCTTTGTACAGACCGGCGAGCGATTCGCCGCTGCGGAAAAGCCGATGGATGTTGTAGACATGCTCCGGGCTTTCCCCTTTCGAATCGGTAACGATGTTCATCACTGCCTTTGCTATCTCGTCTTTCGTCCCAAAAAGCGGGATGGTGTTGCCATAACTCTTGCTCATTTTCTGACCGTCGGTGCCCGGCACGACCGCGACAGCGTCCAATATTTTTGCCTGCGGTTCTTTGAAAGTGTCGCCGAAGGCCGCATTGAACTTCGCCGCCGCTTCGCGCGCATATTCCACGTGCTGGCGCTGATCGGCGCCGACCGGGACGACGTCGGTTTCGTACAGCAGAATATCCGCCGCCATGAGCAGAGGATACGTGAAGAGGCCCGCGTTGGCCTCCAAACCTTTTGCTACTTTGTCTTTGTACGCATGCGCTTGCATGAGGAATGGTACGGTGACCAGGCAATCAAATATCCACGCGAGTTCGGTGTGCTCAGGCACCGCCGATTGTTGGAACAGCACGGCTTTCCTCGGATCAAGCCCGACGGCAATGTAATCGCGCACGACATCGGCTATGTTGCTCCGAAGCTGCTGCGGGTCCTTGAGCGAAGTCAGCGCGTGGTAATCGGCAATCATAACCAAACCGTCGGCGTCGCGGAACATCTCGACGGTCTGCTTGAGCGCGCCGAAATAATTGCCGATGTGGAGCGCCCCAGAGGGTTGAAGACCGGTGAAGATTCTCTGCATTAATGAAGTTTACTACGCGGCTGGCAGCTCAACAATGAACAGCGCACCCTTCCCCTGCCCCTCCGATTCAGCCCCGATGGTGCCGCTGTGCGCCTCCACGATCTGTTTGGCGATGAAGAGGCCGTAGCCGGTCGAGTGCACGTTGACCTTTATGGAATCCGCGCCGCGGCCGCCTTCGGTGAAAAGCTTCGCCATCGTCTCGGGTGTGATGCCGATGCCGCTGTCTTTGACTGAAAAGCGGATGACACCGTCAGCTCTTGAAAGTTCGACGGAGATAGCGCCCGCAGGCGTGTACTTGACGGCGTTGTCTATGAGGTTGCGGATAACGTGCTCGTGCAGTTTCTCCTCATCGCCCTCCATCGTATAATTCCCCTCTCCCACGCGCACGTCGAGTGCGACCTGCTTTTCGTCCGCCGCATTTTTTTGTTCAGCGACGACGCCGAGGACGGTTGCCTTGAGGTCGAACGGCGCTTTCTTGAATGCGACAGTGCCTTTCTTGAGATTCGCCGCGTCGAGGATATCCATGACGGTCGCAACGCCTTTGCGCATCTCCGCGAGCGCAGCCCGGGCGAGTTCTTTGGCGGGCGTTGAAACATCGCCGTAATCGCCTCCCGCAATCCCGGCGAATGCGTCCTGCCCCTTCGTCAGGTAGCCCTTGATCTCGTGGCTGATGAAGTGGAGCAAATTCTCCTGCTGAGTGTTGGCAACTTCGAGTTCCTTTTCTTGGGCCTCTATTAGTTCGCGCTGTCGGACGAGATTGAGCGTATCCTGCACGATCTTAATTGATCCGAGGAGAACGATCACTAAGGCAGTCACGTTGAGGATTATTTCGGCTGGGCTTGTCGAATAGATGACATTGACGAACGTAAACACGGTTACCATAAACCCCAAAAAAGCTGTCGTTGCAACCTTTAGGTTGAATAAGTGATGACGATAGATCGAATAGGAGGTCAGGGCAATAAAAGGAAGAATAAAAAGCGCCGCAAGAGGAATGAAACTGCGATTGCTAAAGACGTTGGGCAAAATCACATTGAAAACAACAAGCAAAGTCGCTGTCATTGTCATCCCGATTAAAACAGGTACACATTGCTTGCGTTCAAATCCGCGAGAGCGATACGTTTTCATACTAAGTAAGATAAGGGCCGATGCAAGAAGACCAAACACTGTCATCATAAAAAGGAGAATTCCGGGTGCCGGAACTGCCCGAGTTACTTCTCCCGAGGGCGCCAAAACGTCAACTCGATTGAATACAAAAGGCGTAAGGGTAAGTAACGCCGTGAACAACGACACCGGTGTCAGTGCAAACGAATACCATTTCGGAAAAACAATCGTTGCTTTAGGGAATATGTATGCGAGCCGAAAGAAGAAGTATGCATGGAAAACTGATATGAAAATGTGCAATCGAAGCGCCCAAAGAGTCGCCGTTGCCGTTACAAATCTATATTCAAGATAATTTGATATTCCCCATATAGCCGTAATTATCGCGAACATAAAGAATGCGCGGTTTGTAGCACTTGAAGGATCGTTCCAGTAAATAAGGACGCCAAGAAGCACGATACCCGTAATGGAAACAGCGACCGAAAGCAAATCAAAATTTATGTGAACCAGATTTGCAATTGCCATATTTACGTTTTCATAACGCGCGGTAATGGAAAGCGATCAGATCGTGCTGATGGTTGGGTAGCATGTCCAATGCGCATAAGCATTGGAATCGCCCTCCCCGTAGCTCCGAAGGCACCCTGAATATCCAGGTATGCCTTCTCGATAAGACTCCTATGCAACGGAGAAAACACGTCCCCGTCGCCATCAATAATTCTCTCATATAAATATAAGACACCTGTACAGGGATGAATCGCTAAGCCAAACTGCGTAGCGGTCAGCCATATTCGCTCAAGAGCTCGGCCGGCACGTACAAAATCTTGCGGCGCTCGCCCATTGACCATAATCGCAAGCATGGATCCATGGATATATTTTGCCGCATTTTCGGAAGCAATTTTATTGCCGATACCGATGGTTGCGTTAAGAAATTTAAGAAGGGTCCATGATGAAAGAAGTTTTACGGCTTTCAATTGACGAGGCAAGAACTCAAGGGTCTCAATATAAAATCCGCTGCGATCACACTGCTCATTTTTGTCCCAAAGAAGATGTTGATAGAAAAAATCATGCAGGGCCCTATTTTCAAATAATACGCGCTCATTAACCGCGACGGCTTGCCCGAGTACGCTCATATCTTTTCCGTCGACAATTCTAGCATCAACACCTGCATTGCGTGCTGTCTGAATCAGGAGCTGTTTCTGTACTTGTGTAAGGGGTGTGTCCTCATACTCTCTCCGATTGGTGCAACGATCATGTATCCATCTATACAATGGATCGAATGCCGCTCCTTGAGAAAATCGTATCACGGCTACCAGGTTTGCATCCTGATCGTTTGGGAATAAGTTCACTCCAGCCTCAAATCTTTTTTCACGCGCACTAAGGACCATATTTTCTATACACGCACCGATTGCAACAAACGACCCTTTTTGGGCCGTGTTGTACAAAGAAACATCCGCGTGAGGGTCATTGTACACATAAATGTCTCTATTCTTAACGACAAACCGCCATGGCTGGCAATTTTCACCCGACGGTGCTTTTGTGCCGTCTAATATAACGGCATGCAGGTCAAGCGTCATGGTCGAGACCGAATATTTTTTTAAACGAAGCCGCCGCAGTTGCACGCTTTTGTCGTTGTGCGGGTGCATTGTATTCAGGTACGAACATCTCATCAAGCGATATGTACGCACGGTTGGGTTCGAGGCTTTGTTCGTTCAATATACGGCGGATACAATATGCAACAGCCGCTCCGTTCGTAAGCGCTGCAATACCCAGCTGCGGCCAGGATACGATGGATTTTCCCATTTCGAGAAGCGATTCTTGCATGCGAATCGTAACGTTCTCCGGCCCGATGTGCTTGGTGATAGTTCTGCCGATTCCGAATTTATCGAGCGAAGCCAATTCATCATACGTTACATTTCCCAATCGTCCGTGAAAAAAGGGGGGTTGCGGATCGAGGTCGTAGCGTTCTATATCAACGACCCCGTTGTCGCCGTTGTCGGCGGCCATAACGACCGCGATCTTGTTTTTTTGAGCGTGTTCCCTTATCAGATATTTCACGGCGAGATTGTCAAGTTCATCCACGACAATCGAAAGTCCTTTAAAAAAATTCTCAACCGTCTCTTGTTTCAGGCCCTCGGGATACAGCTCTATGCGAGCGTACGGATTTATTTCGTAGATTCGCTGCGCCGCCATCGTCACCTTATGGGTTCCGAGATCGGGCGCTCCGGCAAGAATCCTGTTGGTATTGGAGAGCGCGAGGCGATCCATATCCGCGAGGCGCATATGCCTGCCGCCGCCGGAAAGTGCGATAGCGTACGCAATATTCGACCCGACCGAAAGTCCCGCAATGCGCGACTTTCGGTCGGGTCGAATATTGAGTACGCTATCGCACTTTCCGGCGGCGGCAGGCATATGCGC
>Ga0105164_10001515_pt1 | contig 14863 bp, 14 predicted proteins | sample VDWuncwatermetaG_FD_89674 | JGI IMG/M metagenome (GOLD analysis project Ga0105164, IMG submission 89674) | Wastewater microbial communities from Netherlands to study Microbial Dark Matter (Phase II) - VDW unchlorinated drinking water | ecosystem: Environmental > Aquatic > Freshwater > Drinking...
AAACCATTACAGCAAGTATCAAAATCATTCATCATTAAACCCCAGCAATCGTCATATTTTCCACGCGCAGGGTAGGGGCGTTGGTGGAATAGCGGAAGGTTAGGTCATTGGCGGGGGTGATCCCGAGGAACATGTCTTTAAGGTTGCCAGCAATGGTTATTTCCGAAACAGGATAAGCAATTTCCCCGTTTTCTATCCAGAATCCTGCCGCACCTTGGCTGTAATCACCAGTTATGGTATTAATCCCCATGCCGAAAGTTTCGGTAAGATAAAGACCGCTTTTTATATCGGAGATAAGTTCAACAGGGGAAAGTTTGCCAGCTTCCATATAAAAATTAGTTGAAGACGGAGAGGGTGGAGAAGATATGCCGCGTGATGCATGCCCTGTAGTCTGCATTTTAAGCTTATTGGCTGTACGAATATCCAGCAACCAAGTTTGCAGAACACCATCTTCTACCAAGGCAGTTTTTTTATTGGCTACACCCTCCATATCGAATGGTCGGGAAGAAAAACCACGTAGGAGATGCGGGTCGTCAATTATCCGGACGCCACCTGTAAATATTCGTGCGTTCAGAGAATCTTTAAGAAAAGATGCTCCACGCGCAATTGCCACTCCGGAAATAGAGCTGGTGAGGATAGAAAGGAGTGATTTGCTGACACGCGGATCAAAAACCACTGGCACTTGGCATGAAGAAACTTTGCGTGGATTTAAGCGCTTGATGGCGCGGTTTGCGGCATTAATGCCAATGTCTTTGGCACTACCTAAATCGCTCCTATGACGAGAGCTTGTAAAATCATAATCACGTTCCATTGTTGTACCGCTGCCCGCCAGCACTGAAACCGATATGGAAAAATGGCTTCCTTCGTAGTCACCTATGAATTCTGTCCCATTATACCCTGATATTGCAAGGGTTATACGTGATTTGCTGTAGCTGGCATCAGCTCCTTCAGAATTAGTTATTCCGACAACACTTAGCGCCGTATCTTCAGCTATAGCACACTGTTCAAGTAGCCAGTCAGAAGATGGTTCAATAGGATCGACTAAATCCAGGTTTTTGCTATTTTCAGGGTGTAGGGAAGCAGGTGGCAAGGTGCTGTCCATATCGGCTGGGGCAATTTTTGCCATAGCAACTGCGCGCTGCGCCAATTCCAGTAGTGAGTTTTTCTCAAAATCTGTTGAAGATACATTGGCTTGACCGATTTCACCATTGCTTTTACCAACAAACACTCTAAGACCTATCGCTGAATTTTCTGAACGCTCTATGCCTTCAGGCTTGTTCATGCGCCTGGAAATGCTGAGATTAGTGGTCTCAAGCATTATGGCATCAGCTCCATCTGCTCCGCATGAATGGGCTGTTTTAAGCAGTTGTCTAAGTATGTTGGAATCAAGGCTCATAAAGAGTTATATCGCTTCTACAAGAGTATGTGTTATAGTTGCATTGTATTTAAGATAAATTTTATGTATACTTCGCTTATTATGAATAGTGAAGCTATTATGCAAGAGTTTGTATCGAGACCGAAGATTAATCGTCTTCCACTCCCTCCTGCGCGTGTCAGTTTTAACTATATAAATATATTAGACGATAAAATTGTAAAAGCATCGCTAGGGGTGGCGGCACTTCTTGCGATTTTGTTCGTTGTTTATCAGTATGTTAGCGAATTGCTTGTGACGACTTCTCCGTCTGCAGATGATAAATACTTGCTGGAACTGGTAAATTCTTCTATGGAACCGGTAAGAGCCAGTGAATCGACCTTGTATTTTCGTGATAGTGATGGGTTTGTTGTTGGCAATGTAATAAGGATCGCCTCAGAATCTGAGAAGACGATTCCGGATAAAGTCTATAGTACTAGCGGTGCTACAACCGAAAGTGAGCTGCTTTCCATACTGAGTAAATATTAATACAAATTAAAAATTTATTTGACAGGCGTTAACTTTTTGTGCTAGTAAGTATGTCTGATAAAATAACAGACAAACAACTGATACAATGAGTTTTTATGAAAGTAATTTTCCAGAAGCATTATTATTATTTTATGCTTTATGCCATCGTCGCTGGCGCAATATTTTTTTCCTCTTCTTTTGTTCAGGCTGCAAGCGCGTCTCGTCAGAATTCAGGAGATATGCCTCCACCTGTTACCGTGGTTACTGGTTTAAAAACAGGTACATATTTTATATTCGGCAGAGACCTTTTTGAAGCTGCTAAAAAATCAGGGATGGACATGGCAGTAAAGTCATCGGAGGGATCGATTGATAACATCAAAGTCATTAATAGTGATGAGAACGTCATATTAGGTATAGTGCAATCGGATGTTCTCGGGTTCTTAGGGCGTTCTAAAAATCCGGATTCGATGAAAATGGCAAGCAACCTTCGTCTTATTTTCCCTTTTTATAATGAAGAAATACATGTTCTTGCTCGTAAAGAAATAAAAGATTTCAAAGAATTACAAGGCAAAAAAGTTGCTATAGGCGAAGAAGGTAGTGGCAATATGCTCACCTCTATAAACCTGTTTTCGATGATGAATATAGCACCCGCTGAAAGCCTTAAAATTCCTTCGGCACAAGGCGTTGTTGCCGTGTTGAAAGGTGAAGCTGACGCAGCTATTTTTGTTGGCGGTAAACCAGTAAGGTTATTTAAAAATCTGGAAGATCTAACTCTTCCTGAAAATCAGAAATATGCACCCATGTTGGAAAGAGTTCATTTTCTTCCTATGAATGGTGCAAAAATGCTGGAAGAGTACAAACCGGCGGAGCTGACCTCGGCTGATTATAAGTTTATCAAAGAACCAGTTCCTACCATATCAGTGCAGGCAATTCTGATTAGCCGTGATTTCTCGCAAGGTGGTGACAACACCAAGCGTTGCGAACAGATAGGCAAATTTGCTGATGCTCTGCGTGCTGGAATACCGGCACTTAAGGAAAGCGGACACCCGAAATGGAAAGAAGTAAATCTTGATACCAATGTCAATACTTGGAAAAAAGATTCCTGCGCTTGGGAAATACTAAACAATGCCAAAAGTGAGGCAACATCCAAAGAGTTGCTGAATATTCTGGATAAAAAAGAATAAAAAAAACTTACTCGTTTTCTCCAATATTATCCCCGATATAGTTAACTGACAAAATGATTGCATCATTTTGACGCTGCCTACGGCGCGAAAAATCGCGCTTTCGGCTTGCGATTTTCATAGCTTGATTAAGCAATTACATGCTTAATCAGCTATAATATGCCCGGCTTTTTTTGCTTTGGCTTTTATATAGGCGCGGTTGTGTTTATTGGCTTCTGCAATAAGTGGGATGCGTTTAGTGACGGTTATCCCATTTTTCTTAAGCTCTGAAACTTTATACGGGTTATTGGATAATAAATTTATTTTGGAAATCTTCAGGGCTTTTAATATAGAGGCGGCAGTGGTAAAATCGCGTTCGTCACTTTCAAAGCCAAGCGCGTGATTGGCGGTATAGGTATCCATGCCCTGTTCCTGTAGCTTATAGGCTTTGAGTTTATTGGTGATGCCAATTCCGCGTCCCTCCTGATTGAGATAGAGCAGAACGCCATACCCCTCTTTTTTTATGGCAGCAAGGGCAAGCTTTAATTGATCGCCACAATCGCAACGCAGGCTGCCTAATAAATCACCGGTTACGCAGGAAGAATGCGCACGTACCAGCGGTAATTGGTTGTTCTCAGGCTTGCCGATAATAAGTGCTAGATGTACCAGCTCTTCATTCTGCTCACGGAAGCTTACAATTATTGAATCTTCCGCCTCGTTTATGGGAAGTTTTGCCCGCGCGGTTTCAAATAATTTTCCGCCGGTTTGTTTAAGAGCAAACTCCAGTTCTTTTTCCGAAAAAACTTTCCAGCCAGCGGTTGCTTTGGTGGTGGGAATAACCAGTAAAGCCGGCAATAGCCCAGCGCGTTTAGCAAGCGTAAGCAAAGTAGCGGATCTTGTCAGTTTGTATTTTGATTGTGCAGATTCATCAAGAAATTCAGCGGGATATATAGCAATTTCTTTGCCGTTTTTCTGCTTGATGACCAGCCCATTCTGGCTGCGCAGAAGCTTTATAGCCTCAGACAGAGCATCCACAGCATTTTTGCTATCTTTGACCTTATCAATCATTTATATTTTTGCCTATGAATAACGCATTAACAAAACCTAAAACCATACTTTTATTAAGTGATAATCGCGACTTTATAGAGTCATTCTCAGCCCTTGTCACGCGGGAGTTAGGAGTAATTTGTCAGGCAGTAACCTCAGAGCCTGAAATTCCTGACAGTGATGTAACAGTGTTGGTTACGGATAGAACTCTTAATGTGAACTGCCAATTTCCTGTTATTAAGGTGAATCTGCCAGTACGTATCCAGGGAGTGTTTTATGATATTCAGTCAGTATTAGAAAATTCTACTGGCAATGATACTATGGAAATTGGTGCTGATTTGCAGCTTTCATTGCAAAATAAAGTCATTTCTAATAATTCTAGCGGAATTGCAGTCGATTTAACTGATAAAGAAAGCCATCTGTTGCAGATGATTGCCCAGTCCGGGGATTTAGGAATTGCCCGCGAGGTTTTGCTTAAGGAGGTATGGGGATTTGATTCGGCACTGGATACCCATACGCTGGAAACGCATATATACCGCCTGCGTAAGAAAATCCGCGATAATTTTGATGTTGAAATGATAAAAGCCTTTGAGGGCGGCTATCGGCTATAGCAGTATAAGCCCAGGTATTTCTCAAAACCCGCTAGGGCAAACCTCACCGTTAGGACCTAATAAAACAGGGGCGGGAACGGATGTAGGGAAACTGCCGATGTCGCTGCCCAGCGGACCGCCGCCGGGACCAGGAGGCGCACCGGATTCAAACGCGCCGATGTCAGCATATGCCACAACTGGCCGTGTGCCGCTCCGGTAATCAAGCGCAGGCGCACCGTTAGGAGCCTTATCAATGGCAGGTGAGCCTTCTAACAACATCGCATCTTCCGAGGTGTTGCCATTTGGATTTTTCAACATCGGATTAACCAGTGTATTACCGGAAGGAACGGAACCTTTGATGTTGTAAAAAATATTATTTTTCATGGTAGATATGTTCTTTAGTGTCGTAGCAGGAGGCGAGCTTGGATAAAAAATATTATTATATATTGCTATATTCTCAGCTATTGATCTCCCGCCATTCATTTTCTGGCAGTACTCACCACCATCGGGAGTACCAAGACTAGTATTGATCACACCAGAATTGCTCTTACCAATTATGGTATTGTTATAGAACTTGTTGCCTGGTCTCGCTGTGGCGAACGGTCTAACACCACCGCTTTCCTCATGGTCTTTCTCACACCAGAAACTTAGGGCATATCCAAAACTACCCGGCATGGAACCAGCATTGATAAAGACGTTATTAAAAACCTCGTTGTAGGAAACACTGCCGGATAAAACAACGCCGGAAGCCCTCCCGTTTTTGATCAGGTTGCCGTAGATTTTATTTCCAACGGCAGATTCGTACTGAACCTGAATGCCCTGCTGGTTATAATAGCCGCGACTGCCATCCAGTTCGTTATAACGGAATGTACCTCCTGCTGCAGCGATATAAAATCCATGGGACACCGTGCCGCTAACCTTGCAACGCTCAACCAATATGTTTTTACCTCCGAAGGCTCCAATGCCTAGCGTAAATCCCTGTATTGAACAATTGCGGATTTTTACTCCGTCCCCCCATGTTGCGAGAGCCGTTGCACCAATTCCACTGTTTCTTACAATGCTGCCATCCGGCTTCTGGATAAGACTTCGTGATGCCTCCGTCTGCCTGAAATTCAGACCCTCAATGGTGATGTAACTTCCTATAAAAATAAGCGTGCCTGTATTTTCTCGGGGTGCAGTGCGATCCAGAACAATTACCGGCGTTTCACCCTGATAGTTTTTATAGGTAACAGGAGAAGAAGACGTACCCTTAGCACTCCAGCTGTAATAAGCTCTGTTTGAGGCATATCCCGTCATATAATCACCGCCCCGGAAATAAACAGTGTCTCCGGGTTTAAGGATCTTCTGCGCCTCTTGCAGCCTGTCGAGCGACTTCCACGGCGCGGCAATAGTTCCCGGGTTGGAATCACTGCCCGATGGCGACATGTAATAATCGGCGGCATTAGCGGTTGCTGCTACGGAAAGAGAAATACCGAGGCAAAAAATTGCAATCAGCCTAGGCAGTTTGTAGCGCATAACAGAATGTATGTGTGTGGGGGGGGGTGAACCTTGAGACGTAATGTTTCGACATAATACGTACCGTCTTTTTTAGAAGATCAGAAAAGTTAATCTTACAGTAATAGATATTACCTGAAAAAACAGGCGAAAACTGCCGCGCCTTTTATAAACTGCGGGATTTCCTTTTCCAGTTCAGAAACCGCAATGGCTTTAATTAACGAATTGCTTTTGTTGAATTATCCTATAAGTGTGGTAAAAAATCAGCCCGCATCAAACAATCTGGTTATAATAGAAATATATTTGCTGTTACAATTTGATAATAAATGCTATGCTCTACGGCTAAGATAATGTTTGCAAACAATAACTAATTCAATGAATTATAATGTGTATGACTTATTCTATCATTAATTCCTGGCATATGAAAAAAAGTGCTGGTTTTACTTTAATTGAACTTTCTGTAGTATTGGTAATTATCGGGCTACTGGTTGGTGGTATTCTGGTGGGCAGGGATTTGATACGGTCTTCAGAAATCAGGGGACAAATCAGTCAGATTGAGGAAATGGTTACCGCAATCAATACGTTTAAAATTAAATATGGATATATGCCGGGTGATATGCCGCCAAATCAATCTGTTCAGTTGGGGTTATTTACTTTTACCGGAGCACAGGCAGGAAAAACATGTTCATTTTTTGAATTTGGCAATAATGATGGTGGCGTTAATATAGTTAATGAAGCATATGCCTTCTGGTCGCACCTTGCCGATGCTAATCTGGTTAAAGGCAGTTATGGCGGAAAAGCAGGAAATCTTCTCAGGGCTGCTGCGGCAAATTGCCTAGCAATGACTGCCGGGCAACCAACCTCTGTCCCGACAACGGAGGCTGGTTATGATCTGTATCTACCACGCCCCAAAATGCCTGTTAAGGGTCATATATTAGCTTCTGAAAACCATAATAATGGAAATTTGCTTTTTAATAATACCACAAAAGCTAACGCACTCTTTATTATACCTATGGTCGGGACTTCAGATATATATTCTGCGAATCAGGCATATCAAATTGACAGCAATATGGATGACGGTATGCCGGCAACAGGAAATGTGAGGGAAAAGGGGACTTTTCCAGCAAGTACTGGCGTGCCGGCGGATAATGCGCCATGTACCAGTTCGGGTGTTTCACCTATTAAATATGATCTGTCGTCTGCAACAGCTGATGTGGCTAATTGCACTGGTCTTGGATTTTTATTTTAGGTCTGAATTCCATGACTAATTTATAAAAATGAAAGAATATTTGTGACAGAAAAAACTGAAATTATCGGGCTTACCCGTGAGGAACTGGCAGCAAAACTCAAAGAAGTGGGAATTGAACCTTTTCGTGCCAAGCAGATCTGGCACTGGGTTTATGTAAAAGGCGTTACTGATTTTTCGCAGATGACGAGTATCGCTAAAAAACAGCATGCCCTGCTTGCTGAGCATTTTTCTTTGACTCGCCCCCAAATTTCCCGCGCCCTTACTTCCGTTGACGGCACGCGCAAATGGCTGCTGGAAATGGATGATAAAAACAAGATTGAGATGGTATTTATTCCTGAAAAAGATAGGGGAGCATTATGTGTTTCTTCGCAGGTGGGATGCACGCTTACCTGCACCTTCTGCCATACCGGCACTATGCCACTGGTGCGTAACCTGACGCCTGCCGATATTATCGGGCAGGTCCTTATAGCTCGTGACGGTCTTTCCGAATGGGATAAGAGGCGGGAAGATTGCCTGTTTACCAATATAGTTATGATGGGGATGGGCGAGCCGTTATTCAATTATGATAATGTGGCAAAAGCACTGAAAATAATCATGGATGGGGAAGGCATCGCTATTTCCAAGCGTCGTATCACCCTTTCAACTTCTGGCGTTGTGCCGATGATTGAACGTTGTGGGAATGAGCTGGGAGTGAATCTGGCTATCTCGCTGCATGCCGTGCGTGATGAACTCCGCGATGAATTAGTGCCGATCAATAAAAAATACCCTATTAAGGAATTACTGCGAGCTTGCCGAGAATATCCAGCTGCTAATAATGCTCGAAGAATAACTTTTGAGTATGTGATGCTGAAAGGTGTAAATGATTCTGATTCTGATGCGCGGGAGTTAGTGAAATTACTTTCTGGTATTCATGCTAAGGTGAATCTCATACCGTTCAACCCATGGCCAGGATCGCCTTATGAATGTTCCAGCAGAAACCGCATTCGTGCTTTTGCTGATATTGTAAATGCAGCGGGGTTTTCTTCACCAGTTCGGGCAACACGTGGCCAGGATATTTTTGCTGCTTGTGGGCAGCTTAAATCTGATAGCGAAAGAAAAAAAGGTGAGCGGGTAAAATTATAAGTGGACATAGTATTATTTTTTTAACAGTGACTTTTTTGTCACCCCATTTTTTATAATTTTCTGATTTTGATTAGAGTGTATTGACCCTGATATAGCAGGCAAAGACATTTAATTAATTGAAATTATTTTTACAATTTGTAAATAAATGCAATCCATAAGCTATTAAATATCTAACATATATTAATCTAGAAAATATCTTTGGATGCGATACATCTGTCAGTCAGGTGATAGGCTGAGGTGAGTTTGTGGCTTGGTGAGGCTTATGTCATTTTCAACCAAAAGATAAAGCAAGGAGAAAATATGAGATTGTATAGCAGGTTTTTACTTATTACCAGTGCCTTTGTTATGGTTCCGATTGTTACAATTTTAGCATCGTCTGATGCCGTTGCTGCAACCAAAGCCAAAGCTTCATCTAAAGAAAAATCCGCAGCTCCTGCTCCCGCTGAAAGTGCTCCTGCTGCTCCCGCTTCTTCTGATCCGTTTTCCTGTTTTCCTCCAGATAGTCTTGGTCATGCTCTGGTGAAAGGCAAGCATTGGATTGATGTTCGTTATCGTTATGAAAATGTTTCTCAAGATGGTTTTGCTGAGGATGCATATGCTTCCGTACTACGTACTAAAATAGGTTATAAGACTGGTCTGTGGAATGGCTTCCAGCTTGCTGTTGAAGGCGAGAATATTAAAGCTCTTGGTGCCGATCATTACAACAGCACTACTAATGGAAAAACTCAGTTTCCAACTGTTTCCGATCCGGAAGATACGCTGCTTAACCAATTTTATATCAGCTTTCAAGGATTGCCAAAAACCAATATTACTGTAGGCCGTCAGGTTATCAATCTTGACAATCAGAGGTTTGTCGGCTCGGTTGGCTGGAGGCAGAATGACCAGACTTTTGATGCGGCTAGTATCTCCAGTCAGTTTATTGATAAAGCTAACATCTATTACGCTTATCTTCGCAAAGTTAACCGTATCACAGGACCTTCGGCGACCAATGGTGCTTATGAAAGCGATTCGCATATCGTGAACGTGTCTTATGATGTTGATCCGTTGCTTAAAGTAACAGCGTACGATTATGCTCTTGATTTTAATGACGCTGCGTCATCTTCGTCTAACACTTATGGTGTGCGTCTTACCGGTAAATACGCTGTGAACGGCGACCTGAGCCTGATATATGCCGGTGAATTTGCCAGACAATCAGATTATGGCTCTAACACTGCCGATTATGACGAGAATTATTACCTTATAGAGCCAGGAGTTACCTGGAACGGTTTGACCGGAAAACTTGGATATGAAGTGCTGGAAGGTAATGGGACAAGTTCATTCCAGACACCGCTTGCGACACTGCATGCTTTTAATGGCTGGGCGGATAAGTTCCTCACTACTCCTGCTAATGGTCTGGAAGACAAATATGTTTCACTGGGATATAAGGTTCCGTTCGGTGAAAGCTATATTAAGGGGACTGAAATTATGGTTGCCTATCATGATTATCAGGCAGAAAATACCAGTAGTGATTATGGTACAGAGTGGAATGCTTCTATTCAGCAAACCTTTTATGAGCGTTTAACTCTTGGTCTGAAATTTGCTGATTACAATGCTGACCAGCTTTTTACAGACACAACCAAAGTAATTGCTACAGTGCAGATAAAATATTAATTTAACCAACTGGAATGGAGTTTATCTATGAAAAAAATATATTTATATACCGCAGCTATGTGCATGGGGGGATTGCTTAGTTTTTCCGCCTATGCTGGTGATGAGGACGCAGCAAAGGAAATGGCTATTCTTTTCTCTTCTGGCCGTGCAGTTATTTCTGACAATCAAGCTCATATTAACAATGCTGAACTTGGAGATAAGGCGTTAACTGGCGATGTTGTAGTTGCCAAGGCAAAAGAAAAATATAAAGAAAAAACGGGTAAGGATGTCAGTGACGCTGATCCAAATCAAAAAGCTATTTTGGATGCGATCAGTGAAGTGATGAAAGATGCTCAGCCGTTGATCAATGAAAAAGGAAAAGGCTTTAAAGGATTCCTGCCTGCGGTTTTTGCCGGTCAGGTGGCAACAAAAGCTTCTGAAAAATTAGCTGGTAAAGCGATTATCAAGCTTACAGCTCCTAAAGAATTGGTTCGTAATCGTAAAAATCGTCCTGATGATTGGGAAAATAAAGCGATTGAGGAAACTTTCAAAAAAGCTGGTTATGAAAAAGGTAAGCCGTTTTCTGAGACCACAACTGCTGATGGTAAAAGCGCGTTTAGATATATCCAGCCCGAGTATTATGGACAATCTTGCTTAAGCTGCCATGGTGAACCAAAAGGTGAAACTGATATTTCTGGCGGTAAAAAAGAAGGTGCTAAATTGGATGATTTGGGTGGTGCTATCAGTGTAACTCTATTTAAATAAATCATGCTAAATATAAGTTCTAAAAACAAGGGAGTATCTGTTGGAAAATTGATACTCCCTTAATCTTTTGTTTATTTTTTTGTCCTAATATGACATCAAGTTTGCCAATGGATATGACGTATTAACAAACCTTTTGTATAAAAAAAGCAAGGAGTTCATGTATGAATAGTGTGGTTGAAGGTAAGTCAGGTGGTATGGCAAGTTTGATGGACAGGGTTACCATTCGAGCCAAATTGATAGCTCTTTCCGGACTGTTGTTACTAGCCTTGGTTGCGACTAATTTATACAGCTCCAATATAACCTACAAAATATATGATGTTGTTATAGATGCGCAAAATGGCGTAAAGGATATTAAAGCCAAAGGTGATGAGGTAAAAAATAGCCTCGCTGCAGGAGAAAAAGCTAATGAGCAATTGGCAATTGTACGCAAGACATTGCGCCAATTTAATATGCTTAGATACTGGTTGACGGATCTTTCTGCCAGTTGGTTGAACGAATCAGAAAATAATGCCGATGATGCAAAAAAACAGTTAATGGAGCTATTGCCGAAACTAGAGGCGTTTGCTCCAGAAGAAGCAAAAAAAGTGAAGTCGATGGCTAATGATTTTAGCGATACCGCACTTAAAGCGGTTGATGCCTTTGTAGATGGTAACCGTGTAAAAGGAAATTCATTATTATCGGACGCAAAAAAGATCTCTGCTAACATAGATAATTTGTTGGACTCGGTGTTAAAAAAACAGGAAGCGGAGGCAAATTCTGCAAAAGAAAAGGCGGTAATTGCTACACAGAGCAATATAGATTATGCTCAACAAATTGGTGAGAAGGTGGCGGAGTCAGTCGTCAGTGCTAATAATAATTTAGGCGTATTGCTGGTGGTAATATTAGCGGTCGCAGCTTTTTCAGTGCTTCTTACTATTGTTATTATTAGGTCTATCATACTTCCAATGCGCAACATTACGAATGCAATGCAGGAATTGGCATCAGGAAATACCAATGTTGAAATTCCTCCGGTTTCTAAAACAGAAATTGGTGAAATGGCTAGTTCTATGCAGGTGTTTTTAGAAAATAAACGCCTAGCGGATAATATGGCAGAAAATGAGTTAATGGAGCAGGCTACAAAACAGAAACGGACAGAAAAAGTAGAGATGGCGATCAATTCTTTCCAAAAAATTGCCTTTGCTGCGGTTGAAGAGGTTTCTAAAGCTGCTGTTGAATTACAAAGTAGTTCTGAAGGTATGGCGAAAACAGTTGGGGATGCTGATAGCAAAGCGTCAGATGTGGCATCAATTGCCTCGGAAACTTCCACCAATGTGCAAACAGTTGCGTCTGCTGCTGAAGAATTATCTGCTTCAATAAGGGAAATTTCTGTTCAGGTTAGCAAATCTTCTGGAGAAGCAAGCGAGGCAATGCAGGAAGTTATGAAAGGCGAACAGTTTGCTGGAACTCTTGCCAATGCCGCTACTGAAATTGGTAATGTGAGTGATTTTATCGGCAATATTGCCTCACAGATTAATCTTCTGGCACTTAATGCGACTATTGAGTCGGCGCGTGCTGGTGAAGCTGGAAAAGGGTTTGCTGTGGTTGCTTCGGAAGTAAAAAATCTTGCTACGCAAACTTCCAAAGCAACTGATGATATAGCCAGACAAATTGCCAACGTGCAGGGAATAGCCAAGGAAATGGTCAGCATCATCGGCTCAATTAAACATGTGGTTAATAATGTTAATGAGTATTCTTCAACCATAGCGGCTGCTGTTGAGGAACAAAGTGCGGTGACTAATGAAATATCAAGAAATATGGTGGTGGCATCGAGTGGTATGAATTCTATATCTCATAATATTGGAGATGTTAAATCAGCTACAAACACCGCTGATAGAACAACTAACGATGTTTTGAATTCTTCCAAACTTCTCTCGATGCAGGCAACAAATCTGGATAAAGAAATCAAGAAATTTATTAGCAGTCTTCAGGTCGCCTAGGATGGTTAAAATATTTTTCTGGTGTAATGGAAATAGCCTGCGCTAACTTTTTTAAATAGTTGTTGCGTGGTATTTCTATTATTCCGAATTGTTTTAGATGCTCATTAGTAAATTGAGCATCAAGTAATGTGTAGCCAGCGTTTTTAAGTAATTCCACCAGATGCACGAGCGCAACTTTGCTGGCATTGCTGGTTTTTGAGAACATGCTCTCGCCAAAAAATGCTCCACCTATCGCCACGCCATATAATCCGCCAACCAATTCCGAACCTTGCCAGCATTCAACGCTGTGAGCATAACCATTTTCCCATAATTCGCAGTAAAGTTTGATAATTTCTTCGTTTATCCATGTTTCTTTGCGTTCTTCACTTACATCTGCACAGGCACGGATTACTTGTGGAAATGCCGTATTAGTGGTTATAACAAATGGCGATTTCTTTATAAATTTTGCAAGGCTTTTAGGTGTATGAAATGTATCTAACGGTAAAATCCCGCGCATCTCCGGATACATCCACTGGAGTATGGGGCTGTCTTTGGTGTCAGCCATTGGGAAATAACCATTAGCATAGGCAGCCAGCAGAAATTCCCACGTTACTTCTGAATCGGATAGCAGCATTATAACCGGTCAGGATAATTACTGATTATCCCATCAACTTTGAGCGAGCGTGCTTTTTCAATTTCTTCAGGCTTATCGGCTGTCCACACCATAACTTTCAGTCCACGCGCCCGTGCATCATCCACCAGTGCCTGATTAGTGTGGTGTATCGCTGAGCTTAGTGCCCAAGCATCCGCCTGAGCAGCAATCTCTGCCAAGCTTATTGGAATACCAACCAATATAGCGCAGGTGCGTACTTCCGGAATAAGAGCGCGCGATTCTACTATCTGCCGGTGATCAAATGAGCAGATGAAAAACTGCTCATAACTCCAGCCATTATGCTTTACCGCATTAGTTATTATATCTGCCACAGGTTTGGTCGCGCCTTCTGCCTTCAGTTCGATAAACAACCGCGTGCGTTTATCCACCATGTCAATAACATTTTGCAGTGTTGGTATTTTTTCGCCCAGAAAATTAGAATTTCCAGCATCCAGCTTCTGTAAATCTTTTAAGCTAAAATCACTGACTTTTCCCTTGCCGTTTGTAGTTCTTTCCAAAGTATCATCATGGATAACAACAGGAATACCATCTTTACTCAGCTGGATGTCAAACTCAAAACCATCAACCCCGATTTCCAGAGCTTTACGCATTGAGGCAAGAGTGTTCTCCGGCGCATGTCCGCAAGCCCCACGATGTCCAATTCGCCACATATAGCACCTCTCATTTTCCCTCGTACTTTGTCAAGCTTCGGCTCATTTATTAGTTATAAACTTCACCTTGCTTTCCTAGTACGATGAAAAAGCAGAGGCACTATTGCTATTTATTGCTGCTTATCAAGGTTGTGGCGGCTGAGAGAGCGAGAACATAACTCTCGCTGCCAAACCCACAAATAACCCCTTTGGCTGCCTTGGAAATGTAAGAATCATGGCGGAACGGCTCACGTTTGAAAATATTAGAAAGATGTACTTCAATCACTGGGATTTTAAGCAGCAGCAACGCGTCCATAATAGCAATGGAAGTGTGAGTATATGCCCCGGCATTAATCAGCACTGCCTGATGGGTTTTTGCCGAATCCTGGATGGCTGTAACCAACTCTCCCTCAACGTTGGATTGGATAAAATCCACAGTAAAACCGAGCTTTGTCGCATGAGATTTGCATTTTTCTTCAATATCGGCTAGCGTTTCGGTTCCGTAGATTTCTGGTTCACGGGAGCCAAGCATGTTAAGGTTTGGGCCATTGACAATAAGAATTTGAGGCATATTGATTATTTGATAATAGGATTATAGATGATTAGAAGCACTATAAGTACGAGAGTATTCTTAGCCGTATTTTCGAGCATGAGTCGCCTTATCATAGTTC
>Ga0105164_10001516_pt1 | contig 14855 bp, 11 predicted proteins | sample VDWuncwatermetaG_FD_89674 | JGI IMG/M metagenome (GOLD analysis project Ga0105164, IMG submission 89674) | Wastewater microbial communities from Netherlands to study Microbial Dark Matter (Phase II) - VDW unchlorinated drinking water | ecosystem: Environmental > Aquatic > Freshwater > Drinking...
CGTACTGCAGCGCGTCGAGGAGTAACCCAAACCGCGCCTGCGCCTGGTCCGGCGTGATGCCGAGCAGGCCGAACATCTGTTCCTGGAGGGCGCGGTCGTGGATCCGCATGCTGCCACCGCCCAACTCGACGCCGTTGAGGACCAGGTCGTGGGCCTTAGCCCGCACGCGCAGCGGCACCGTTTCCAGGAGCGGCCTGTCTTCGTCCATCGGAGCCGTGAATGGATGGTGGACGGCCACGTATCTTCCTTCCTCCGGGCTGTACTCTAGCAGGGGGAACCTCGTCACCCACAGGAACCGTAGGGCGCCGTTTGCGGCGCGCAGGCCGGCGCGATCGGCGGCCTCCAGGCGCAGGCGTCCCAGGGCGGAGGCGGCCGCCGGTTCGGCGCCCGCGATCAACAGGATAAGGTCGCCGTCCCGGGCGCCGGTTCGCGACGTGATCGCCTCCAGCGCGCCGGACGCCAGGCGGCGGGCCAGCGAGCCTCTGGGCCCGCGGGAGGCCAGCGACAGGGTCGCCAGGCCCTCGGCGCCGGCGGCCACCGCCACGGCCGTCAGGTCGTCGAGCTCACGCCGGCTCCACCCCGCGGCCCCGGGCACCCGCAGGCCGCGCAGGACGCCGCCGGAAGCAGCCGCCTGCTGGAACCGGTCCACGCCGCTGGATGGGGCCAAGTCGGTCAGGTCCACGATCTCGAGGTCCACCCGGAGGTCGGGCTTGTCGGAACCGTAGCGCAGCATGGCATCGGCGTAGGAGAACCGCGGGAACGGGATGGCGACTCCCACGCCCAGCACGCGCTCGACCACCGCGGCGTCCATCGTCTCGGTGGCCGCGAGCACGTCGTCCTGTTCGACGAAACTCATCTCGATGTCGATCTGCGTGAACTCCGGCTGCCGATCGGCCCGCAGGTCCTCATCGCGGAAGCAGCGCACGATCTGGAAGTAGCGGTCGATCCCCGCCACCATGAGCAACTGCTTGAACAATTGGGGCGACTGCGGCAGCGCGTAAAACTTGCCGGGCTGCAGCCGGCTGGGCACCAGGAAGTCGCGCGCGCCCTCCGGGGTGCTCCTGATCAGCATGGGTGTCTCCACCTCGACGAACCCCATCTGGTCGAGGACCTCCCGGACGGCCATGGCCGTCCGGTGCCGCAGGAGCAGATTCCGGTACATGCGGGGACGCCGCAGATCCAGGAAGCGATACCGCAGGCGCAGCGCCTCGTCTACACCGGGCTCGTCTCCCGGCGAGAACGGCGGCGTCAGCGACGGCGAGAGGACCTCCAGTATGTGCGCCCGGACCTCGACCTCGCCGGTCGCCAGCCTGGGATTGGCGGTCCCGGCCGGCCGGCGCTCCACGGCACCCGTCACCCGCACGACATATTCGGCCCGGAGCCCCTCGGCGACCGCGGCCACCTCCGGCACCTCGACCGGGTTGATGACCACCTGGACAATGCCCTCCCGGTCCCGCAGGTCCAGGAAGATCAGACCGCCGAGGTCGCGGCGGCGCTGCACCCATCCGGCCACGTGCACCTGGGCGCCGATGTGGTCGGCGCGCAACTGCCCGCAGTAGTGCGTGCGCATGGACACTCCCTCGTCTACGGGGTCAGGCGGCGGCGGTCGCGGGGGAAAAGCGTCGCCTGCCTCACGTTCTGCATCCCAACCAGCTGGGCCGTCAGACGCTCGAGGCCGATCGCGAAGCCGCCGTGCGGCGGCATCCCGCACGCGAAGGCCTCCAGGTAGCCGCTGAAGGGACCCGGATCCAGGCCGCGGCGCGCCATGCTCTCCAACAACTGCGGATGATCGTGGATCCGTATGCCGCCGGTCGTGACCTCCAGGCCTCGAAACAGCAGGTCGAAGGACAGCGTCAGGCTGGGATCCTCTGGATCGGGCAGCGCGTAGAACGGCCGGACCTTCACCGGATAGTGTGTGACAAAGACGAACTCATGGCCGTCCTCTTGCATCAGCCGGCCGAGCGCGCGCTCGCCCTCCGGGTCCAGGTCATCATCAGGGGAATACGCGAGCCCCGCTGCGGCCAGCCGCGCCCTCGCCTCGCTCAGGCGCAATCTCGGAATCCCCTCCGCCGACGGCAGGGAGAGACGCAGCGCGTCCAGGGCGCCCGGCGCCTCCGCCGCCACCGATCGGAACATGGCGGCGAGCAGGCCGGCTTCCAGGTCCAGGAGCCCGTCCAGGTCGACAAATCCCATCTCGACATCCAGGCTTGTGTACTCGTTCAGATGCCGCGTCGTCTCATGGGGCTCGTTGCGGTAGACGGGCCCGACCTCGAAGACGCGCTCGAACGCGCCGACGCAGATCTGCTTGTAGAGCTGCGGGCTCTGAGCCAGGAACGCGGGCTGCTCACCATACTCCACCCGGAAGAGGTTGGCCCCGCCTTCGGTCGCCGCGCCAACCAGCTTGCTCGTGTGGATCTCGGTGAAACCAAGCGCGGCCAGCTGCTGCCGGAACCCGCTGGTCAGCGCGGAGGCGATGTGAAACACGCTGCGCACCTGGGGATGGCGGAGGCTGAACGCGCGATGATCCAGGAGGGTCTCCAGGGAAGCATGCAACGCCGGCTTGCTGATGTCGAACGGCAGCGGGATCGCGGGCCGGCCCAGCACGGTGATCTCCTCGGCCGCGACCTCCACGCCACCCGGCGCGCGCTCATCGCGTCGCGCGTTCCCGATGACCTCGACCACCGCTTCCATAGGCAGGTCGGCGGCACCGGAGGCGACCACCTGGATCGTGCCCGACCGGTCGCGCAGGATCACGAACGTCAGGCCGCCCAGGCGGCGTACGGCCTGGACGCTGCCCTGCAGGCGGACCGTCCCCGCGCCGGCGCGCACGTCCCGTGCCAGGGTCCTCGGACCCGCGGCCGCGCTCATGCCGGCGCGTCCCGCACCGCGGCGGCCGCGGCCTGGCGCGGCACGCGGTGCTCCTCGCCCGTGGCCAGGGTCCGCACGGTGATTTCTTTACTCGCCACCTCGGCCTCGCCCAAAACAAGCGCCACTCGGGCGCCGAGGCGGTCCGCCTGGCGCATCTGCGCGTTGACGCCGCGGTCGAGCAGGTCGTGATCGACCGCGAGCCCCGCCCGGCGGAGTTCATCCACGAGGCGAAGCCCTTCCCCCCTGGCGGCCTCGCCGATGGTGATCACATAGGCGGCCAGGCCCTTCTCGCTGGAAGGCATCGCGAGTCCCTCTTTCTCGAGCACGAGCAGCAGCCGGTCCAGCCCGAATCCAAACCCCACGCCGGGCGTCGGCCGCCCGCCGAGCTGCTCAGCCAGCCCATCGTACCGCCCCCCACCGAACATCGCGTTCTGCGCCCCGAGCGTGCCAGAGTAGACCTCGACGGCGGTCCGGGTGTAGTAGTCGAGGCCGCGCACGATGAAGGGGTCCAGGACATAGGAGATTCCCAGCGCGTCGAAGTGCGCCTGCACGCCCTCGAAGTGCGCCCGGCAGGCCGGATCGAGAAAGCCGACGATCGTCGGGGCCTCGCGCGCGACGGCGTGGCATCCCTCCTTCTTGCAATCCAGGACGCGCAGCGGGTTGACCTCCAGGCGCCGCCGGCAGTCCGCGCACAGTGCGTCCACATGGCGGGTGAAGTACGCTCGCAGCGCGTCGATGTATTTGGGCCGGCAGGCGGCGTCGCCGACGCTGTTGAGGTGGACCTCGATGTCCGCGAGTCCCAGCGCCTGCATCAGCCGGATGGGTAGGCTGAGGACTTCCACGTCGGCCTCGGGCCCGGGTGCGCCGATGATCTCGGCGCCGAACTGCACGTGCTGGCGGTACCGGCCGGCCTGCGGACGGTCGTACCGAAACATCGGGGCGATGTAATAGAGTTTCACCGGCTGCGGCCAGGACGCGCCTCCGTGTTCGAGATACGCTCGCATGACGGCAGCGGTGCCCTCCGGCCGGAGGCTGAGGCGCCGGTCGCCGCGATCCGTGAACGTGTACATCTCCTTCTCGACCAGATCGGTGGCCTCACCGATCGTCCGCTGGAAGACCTCGGTGTGCTCGACGATGGGCGTGCGGATCTCGCGGAAGCCGTAGCGGGCGGCCAGGTCATGCACCATGGCCTCCAGGGCCTGCCAGCGCTCGACTTCGCCCGGCAGGATGTCCCGCATGCCTCGCGGCGCCTGGATCGCAGCCATTTCGTCTCCTCCCTTTCCACTTTCCGCGATCAAAAAAGAACGACGCTCCCGCCCCACAGGGACGAGAGCGTGCCAACTCCCGCGGTGCCACCCTGGTTTCCGGCCGTCAGGTGAAGACCGGCCGAACCCTCGTCGCGGTCACGGGCGAACCCGGGCGGCGCGCGCCATCGCCCGCTACACGCGCCGCCGGCTCGGGGGTGTCCTTCCGACCCGGAACTCCTGGGGCCGCTTACAGCCCGCCGCCGCGGGACGTCCCCTCTCTGGTAGGGCCGGGTCGTACCTGCCCCTTCATTGCCGGTACCACTGCGAAGCCGAAACTCGCGCGTTATTGTACCATGGCCGGCAGACCTATATCACCTTAGTCCTGCGCCGGTCGTGGCGTCGGCCGCCATCTCCCGCGCCCGTTGTCCCGAGACTTCGCTCCATGCATAGCGCATCGCGGACACCATTCTGTCATCAAGAGTAAGCGTCTCCGCCCTCCCGCGCAGGGTTCTCAACGGCCCATGGGGGGCAGTAGAATCAGGTTCAGCGACCCCTCGGGCCTGGTCGCAGACGTGGGGTGACGAGCATGAGAAAGGTCTACGACGCCAGAAACGCCGCCGATGCGCACATGATGATGCAGGCCTTAGGGGACCACGGGATCGAGGCTGTGGTGATGGGTGAGTTCGACGTCCATCCCGCACCAATGGTTTGGATCGTGAATCCTGAGAACGATCGGGAGGCTATGGCCATCGTAAAGGAACTCACCAGCGCGCCCGTCCCACACGCGGCAGTGGCCCAAGCCTTTGAGACGTCTGAGGCGCCTCACCCGGAACCGGTTGGCGTTGGGCGTCCGTGGAGGCCGTTCCTGTCAGGACTGTTCGCCGGCGTTTTGCTCGCCGCGCTCGGATTCTCGGTCGTGTCACGGCAGGCTGCGCTTACCCGCACACGCCCGACGGAATGGGATGAGAACCGGGACGGGAGGATCGACACCTGGGCCACATATGAGGGAAAGTCACTCGCTTCGTTGACCATAGACTCAGACTTCGACGGGCAGCCTGACGCCTGGGAGTATTTCCGAGACGGACGGCTTGAGCGGATCGAGCGAGATACACTTCGCGAAGGAAAGGTGGACACGCGGGAATACTTCAACGCCAGGGGCCAGATAGAGAAGATCGAGCGGGACAGCGACGGCGACGGCAGCCTTGATACCTGGGAGACGTACGAAGACGGGTGGATTGTCGAGGTCGCGTTCGACGATGATCGAAACGGGCTCCCTGACCAGTGGGACACGTACAAGAATTCCAGGCGGGTCGAGTCCCGGTGGTCCTACAAGAACGATGGTGTGATCGACAAGAAGGCGGTGTACAGGAACGGCAGGAAAATCCAGGAGATGTACGACCTCGACCGTGACGGGAAATTCGACGAGACCGTCACGCTTGACGAGTTTGAGAGAGTCGTTCGCAGAACCAGGAACTGATCGGGCAGCGCAACGGATTGATACGCGCCGCACCGACCATTTTGCCCCACTATCCCTCCGACATCCGCGGATCGAGGAGGTCTCTGATCCCATCCCCCAGGAGATTGAAGCCCATCACCGTCAGGAAGATCGCGATCCCGGGATAGACCGACAGCCAGGGCGCCTGGCGCAGGTAGTCCCGTCCGGTGCTGAGCATCGAGCCCCATGACGGCGTCGGCGGCTGGGCGCCCAGGCCCAGGAACGACAGACTGGCCTCCGCCAGGATCGCGCCGCCGATGCCCAGCGTGACCAGGACGACGGCAGGGGCCGCTGTGTTGGGCAGGATATGCCGCACGATGATGCGCGCGTTGGACGCCCCCAGGCCCCGCGCGGCCTCGACGTACTCCTGCTCCTTGATCGTCAGGACCGCTCCCCGGACAACACGCGCCAGGGAGGTCCAGCTGACGAGCCCGAGCGCGAGGAAGACGTTGTACAGGCTTGGGCCGATGGCGGCCATAATCGCGATGGCAAACAGCAGGCCCGGGAAGGCGAAGATGATCTCTGCCAGCCGCATGATCAGATTGTCCACGTGCCCTCCGTAGAAGCCGGAGAGCAGTCCCAGCGTGACCCCGAGGGTGAGCGCTGAGGCCTGCACGGCGACCCCCACACCCAGGGAGATGCGGGCCCCATAGACGATGCGGCTGAAGACGTCCCGGCCGAACGTGTCCGTCCCCAGCAGATGGGGTGTGCCGGGCGGGCGCAGGTAGTTGTTGAGATCGGCGTCGCGCACCGGATCGAACGGTGCGATCCACGGCGCGAGGGCGGCCGCGAGGACCAGCAGGCCCACCAGGCCGCCGCCGATCGCCAGGTTGCGCAGGCGCCGCGCCCGGCTCCACAGCGACCGGCCAGGTCTCGATTCGGCAGAGGCGACGGGGAACGCAGCCATCTGGCTCATGCGTACCTGATCCGGGGGTCCAGCCAGGCGTAGGAGAGGTCGACCAGCAGGTTCAGCCCGATGAAGACGGTCGCGATGAACAGGACGCAGCCCTGGGCCATCGGGAGATCGCGCGCGCCGATGGAGTCGACCAGGAGCCGGCCGACGCCGGGCCAGGAGAACACGCGCTCAGTAATCACCGCGCCGGAAAGCAGGCCGCTCATCTGCACCCCCACCACGGTGATCACCGGAACGGCCGCGTTGCGCAGGGCATGGACAACGATCACGCGTCGCTCGGCGAGGCCTTTCGCCCTGGCCGTCCGGATGTAGTCCTGCCGAATGACCTCCAGCATCGCGGAGCGGGTGAGGCGCGCAATGACCGCCGACAGCGCAGTGCCCAGCGTCAGGGCCGGCATGATCAGGTATGGGACGGCGGGCCCGTAGCCGGACGGCGGGAGCCACCGGAGATGGACCGCCAGCAGGTAAATCAGGAGGATGCCGAGCCAGAAGTTGGGGATCGAGACCCCAGCGGTGGCGAGCATGATGCTGGCTGAGTCGATCAGGGAGTTCTGACGGAGCGCGGCCAGGATCCCCAGGGGAATGCCGACGAAAAGCGCGAGGGCCAGGGCCGCGCCGGCCAGCTTCGCCGTAGCCGGGAACCGCTCCACGATCGATCGCGCCACGCTTTGATCCGTGCGGTACGAGGTGCCCAGATCCCCGCGCAGGGCGTTCCGCAAGAATTTCAGATATTGCACCGGCTTAGGATCGTCGAGTCCCCACTTCGCGCGGATCAGGCGCGCGGCCGCCGGATCGACCGCCGCCACCTTCTCCTCCATCAGCAGCGCGACGGGATCCCCCGGGACGATCTGCATCAGGACAAACGTGACCAGCGTGACCCCGATGAAGACCGGGACGGCGAGTGCGAGCCGCCGCACGATGAAGGCCGCGATGCCTCTAGACACGGCCCCGCGTCAACGCCGCGGCCCGATCCAGACTTTGTGCATCGGCTGATAGTCCATCTCGACCGGGTTCCCCACCAGCCCGTGGACATTCGGCTGGTGCACGAGGACCGCCTTGTTGTAATTGAAGAAGAACCAGGGCGCGTCGGCGACGACGAGCCGCTCCGCCTCCTGGCAGAGATGGACCTGCTTGCGCAGGTCGAAGGACCGCTCGGCCTCATCGATCAGCGCGTCCACCCGGTCGTTCTTGTACCGCATCCGGTTGCCGGCCGGCCCGAAGTTGCGCGAGCGGAACGGGCCGAGATAGTCGACGCAGTTGGGGCCGCCGCCGTGCGAAAGGACCCACGTGGGAATCTCGTTTTTCCCCGCGCGGTCGAGCATCACCCCGAAGTCTTGCTGCACGATCCGCGCCCGGATGCCGGCATCGGCCAGGTAGCGCTGGAAGCCTTCCAGCCACCGGCCGGCGACGGGACTCGACGCCCCATGCAGCTCCAGGTCAAAGCCGTTCGACAAACCCGCCATGGCGAGCAACTCTCTAGCCCGCGCGGGATTGTACTCATACCCCTTGAGGTTCTTGTTGTAGGCGGCATGGCTGGGCGGGAACACGCCCGTGGCGACGAACGCCTTCCCCTGCAGCACCGTGCGCACCATCGTGGCCTTGTCGATCGCATGGTTGATGGCCTGGCGCACCCGCACGTCGTTCAGCGGAGGCTTCGTCGTATTCAACCCGATGTGCCGGGTGAAGAGCTCGGGAACCTCGATCACATACGGCTTCCAGGCAGGATCATCCGCGTAGCGGCGGTAGGTCACGTCGCTCAGCAGCATGAAGTCCAGCCGGCCGGTATCAAATTCCGCCTGCGCAGTGGCCGGATCAGGGATGATGCGGAACTCCAAGGCGCTGATCGAAGGACGTCCCTCCCAGTAGTCGGGGTTCTCCTTCAGGAGAACCGTGTCATCCCTGTGCCAGGAAACGAAGATGAACGGTCCGGATCCCACGGGGCGCTGGCCGAACTCCCGGCCGAGCCGTCCCGCTTCTTCGCGCGGCATGATGAAGAGGCTGGTGAAGGCGAGCGGGAACGTGCTGTTCACCACGGAGTTCGTGACCGCCAGGCGGTAGCGGTCGAGCACCCTGATCCCGCTGACATCCCCGGCCTGCTTCACCATGAACTCCTGCGCGCCGACGAGGCGATCGAAGGCGCGAATGAATGGCGACGCGGTCTCCGGCGCCAGGAGGCGCTCGAGGCTGTACTTGATGTCCTCGGCCGTCATCTCTCGTCCGTTGTGGAACTTCACGCCCCGCCGCAGGCGGAAGGTGATGGTGCGGCTGTCGTCGCTGATCGTCCAGGCGTCGGCTACGCCGGGCTCGAGGTCGAGCGTCCTGGGGTTGATCCGGAGCAGGGAGTCGAAGATGTTCATCTTGACCGAGATGGCCCGGACGGTGTTGGCCTGGGCCGGGTCGAGGCTGCCCGGGTCGCTGTCGAGCGGCCGGCGAAAGTGCCCGCCGGAGACCGGAGCCTGCGCCCCGACGGGCCCGACGGCGGGGGCGGTTCCCAGCAGGACGATGATAACGGTGACATACCAGATCAGCGCGAGCCTCATCGCACACCTCAAAGGGCGGTGGCCTCATCGTACCCTCCGCCCGTCATGCCATGGGGTTCTTTCACGCGTGGAAGCCCCCCTGCCCCAAGCCACCACGCTGCTGCCAGGAAGCCGGATTCACCGGGGCGAACTAGCTGACACTGACCGCGCACGATGGGACTGAAGGGGGCGAGGGCAGGTGCAGGCGATCATCCTGGCCGGTGGACGCGGGGAGCGGCTGCGCCCCTATACCGAGGACCGGCCCAAGCCCATGGTCGAGGTGCTGGGCGTCCCGATCCTGGCCTATCAAATGCACTGGCTGCAGACGCAGGGGGTGACCGACGTGGTCATGGCCTGCGGCTACCGCCACGAGGTCATCCGGGATTACTTCGGCACGGGCGAGAAGTGGGGCATCCACATCGACTACGCCGTCGAGCAGCAGCCGCTGGGCCGCGGTGGCGCGATCCGCCAGGCGTACGGCCGCCTCGAGGGCGCGCCGGATCTCGTGCTGGCGACCAACGGCGATGTCATCACGAACCTCCGGCTCGCCTCAGTCATCACCCAGCACCGAGAGAGTGGCACCCTGGCCACGGTGGTGCTCACGCCGTATGTGAGCACCTACGGGCTGGTCGAGATCAACGCGGACGACCGCGTGATCGCCTTCCACGAGAAGCCGACCCTGCCGTATTGGATCAACGCCGGCATCTACGTCCTGTCCCGCGAGGTCATCCCCCAGTTCCCGGAGGCCGGTGACCACGAGAGCACGACGTTTCCCCAGCTGGCCGAGCAACGGCGCCTGGGGGCCTACAAGTCGAGGGCATACTGGCGGGCCGTCGATACGGTGAAGGATCTGTCGGAGGTCAGTCGGGAGTTGGAGCGCCGTCTGCTCACGTCGTTCTCGGCCTAATCAGTTTCCGGCCTGAGGGCGTCCAGCGCCATCGCGTTCAGCACCAGCAGCACCGGCTGGGCGTCCCTCACTTCAAAGACGGTGAGCGAGCCCGGTGAGACCTCCATCCGGCGCATCGCATCCAGCGGCAGCGCGAGCAGCCGACAGATCAGCGCCAGCAGCGGATCCTGGTGCGACACCAGCAGCGCCGTCCCGCGCTGCTGGAGCCGCTCGGTGGCGACCGCGAGCATGCGGTCGCCGATGGCCGCGACCGGCTCCATCCCGGGCAGCGCCATCCGCGTGGGCGCAGTCCGCCAGGCCTGCCAGGCCTCAGGATAGCGCTGGATCGCATCCGCCACCAGCATGCCTTCCCACGGCCCCATCCCGGTCTCGATGAGCCGCTCGTCCGTGACCACGAACCTCTCTACCCGCTCCGCGATGATCGCCGCGGTCTCCAGGGTCCGTTCCAGAGGGCTGGAGAGGATGCGATCGGGCGGTGAGGCGGCCAGGCGATCGGCGAGCGCCTGCGCCTGGGCCCGCCCCTCGGCGTTGATGTGGACGCCGGGGAGGCGGCCGGCCAGGCGGTTGACCGGCGGCCCCAGCCAGTCGTGGCGGCCGTGACGGACCAGCAGCAGGCGCGCGCCGTCAATCACGGGTGTCGAGGATGATGGTCACCGGGCCATCATTGTGGATCTCGACCAGCATCATCGCGCGGAACCGGCCGGTGGCCACGTGCAGGCCGAAATCCCGCAAGCGGGCCGCGAAGTGGTCGCACACCGGCTCGGCCTGCTCGGGCGCCGCCGCCTGCACAAAGGAGGGACGGCGTCCCCGGCGGGTATCGCCATACAGTGTGAACTGGGAGACGACGAGGACCGATCCCCCGGCGTCGATGACCGATCGGTTGAGTTTCCCAGCCTCGTCGTCGAAGATCCTCAAATGCGCGATCTTCTGCGCCAGCGCCTCGGCCGGCTCCCGGCCGTCGTCTCGGGACACCCCGAGCAGCACCACCAGCCCCGGGCCGATGGCGCCCACGGTCTCGTCCCCGACGCGCACGGCCGCGCGCGCCACCCGCTGCACGACCGCGCGCATCAGGACGCCGGAGCGCCGGCCGCGAGCGCCTCGCGCAGCGCCGCGCAGACCGCGCGGTTGTCGTCGAGCGAGTTGTAGAAGTACGGCGAGAACCGGACCACACCGGGCCGGGAGTCCACGATGATCCCGCGGCGGCGCAGGCCCGTCACCACGCCCGCAGGATCGTCCACCGGCACGGTCACGATGCCCGCATGGCCCGACAGGTCCGCGGGGACACGCGACGCGAACCCGTCGGCGCGCAGCCGCGCGACCAGATCGTCCACCAGTTCCAGTTGCCGCGCGCGCAACCGCGCGGGTCCGATCTCGAGCACGATGTCGAGTCCGGCCTCTGCTGCGTAGACCGCCGCCACCGACGGCGTCCCGCCTTCGAAGCGCCGGGCATCGGGCGCCGGCTCGAAGGCGTCTGTGCGAAACGCGAACTGGTCGCGGTGCGCGAACCAGCCGACGTTGTTGGGGTGCAGCCGCTCGTGCAGGTCCCGGCGCACGTACAGACAGGCAAAGCCGGGCCCGCCCAACAGCCACTTCAGGCCCCCGGTTACTAGGAAATCCACCCCGCTGGCGTGGACATCGGTCGGGAGCTGGCCGGTCGCCTGATAGGCATCGATCAGGCAGAGCGCGCCGGAGCGGTGCGCGATCTCGGCGATCGCCGCAATGTCCTGAATGTACCCGCTCGTGAAATAGACGTGCGAGGCGACCACCAGCTCGGTCCGGCGGTCGACGGCCGCCGCATAGTCGTCGAGCGGGACCGTCAGGCCGTCACGGCCGGGCAGGAGCACCGGCGCGACCCCGATCTCCTGCTTGGTCAGCCATTGGTAGGTCGTCGTGGGGAAATCGAGCCGGCTCATCACGACCCGCGGCCGGTCGCGGTAGGCGAATGCGCTGGCCGCCGCGATGAGCGCGGCGGTGATCGACGGGAACAGCGCGATCTCGTCGGGATCGGCGCCCAGGACCTGCGCGCACCGCTCGCGCAGCCTGCCGATCGTCTCCCACCACGGCCCGTACCAAGCCGAGGCGCCGTGCTCGTGCCACAGGGTGAGGAAGCGGCCGACCGACCGCTCGACCCGGGTGGACAGCGCGCCCAGCGAGCACGTGTTGAAGTACAGCGACATCCGGAAGATGGGAAACTCGGCCCGATAGGCGTCCCACGCGGGACGGCCCGGCTGCTGCACCATCGTCCCCTCCGCTACGCGCGCCGGGCCGGCGCGAGCCGGGTCAGGCGGCGCCGAACTTCCGCCAGCGTCTCCGGCCGCTTGGGGAAGGCGAAGCGGACCTGATGCGCTCCGGCGGCCGGGTCCCGGTAGAAGCTGCTGCCCGGCACGCCTCCCACGCCGACCTGCTCGATCAGGCGCTGCGTGAAGGCGACGTCGTCGCCGGCCCCAAACCCGCTGATGTCCGTCATGATGTAGTACGCGCCCTTCGGGACGCTGCACCGGAATCCCGCCTGGGTGAGGACCTCCAGTAAGACATTTCGTTTCTCCTGGTACATGGCGGCCAGCCCGGCGTAGTACGCGCGGGGGAAGGCCAGGGCCACCGCCCCGGCCTCTTGCAGGGCCGAGGCGGCCCCCACGGTCAGGAAATCGTGGGCGCGGCGGATGCCGTCGGAGATGGCGTCGCTGGCGCACAGCGTCCATCCCACGCGCCACCCGGTCACGCTGTAGGTTTTCGACATGCTGTTGATCGTCACGGTCCGCTCGGCCATACCGGGCAGCGAGGCCAGGCTGATGTGGACGGCGCCGTCGTAGAGAATGTGCTCGTAGACCTCGTCGGTGATCGCCAGGACATCGCGCTCGCGGCACAGCGACGCGATCAGCTCCAGCTCCTGGCGGGTGAAGACCTTGCCGGTCGGGTTGTGCGGCGTGTTGACGATGACCGCGCGGGTCTTGGACCCGAAGGCCGCGCGCAGCTGATCGGGATCGAAGGCCATCGCGGGATCCGACAGGTCGAGGCGCACGTAGCGCGGCGTCGCGCCGGAGAGCAGCGCGTCGGGGCCGTAGTTCTCGTAGAAGGGCTCGAAGATGATGACCTCGTCGCCCGGATCGATCACCGCGAGCAGCGTGGCCATCATCGCCTCGGTCGCCCCGCATGTGACCGTGATGTGCCGCTCCGGATCGACCTGGATGCCGTTGGACCAGGCGACCTTCTTCGCGATCGCCTCCCGCAGGCGCGGGGAGCCCCACGTGATCGCGTACTGGTTCCAGCCCTCGCGCAGCGCCCGTACCGCGGCCTCGAGCAGCTCCGCCGGCGGATCGAAATCCGGGAATCCCTGAGACAGGTTGATGGCGTTGTGGAGATTGCAGAGCCGGGTCATCTCGCGGATGACCGACTCGGTGAACAGATCGACGCGCGCGGCGGTGAATCGCTGCACTCTCATCCCCCCGTAAGGACTCAGGACGTTACGTGGGCACGACGCGGGCCACGCTGAAGACCTCGGGGACCTTCTCCACCTTCTGCATCACGGCATGGAGTTGGCCCACGTTGCGGATGTCCAGCACGATGTTGGTGACGACCGTCTTGTCCTTCCGCACGCGCGCGTTCACCGAGAGCGCGTTGGACTTGGTCTCGGCGATGGCCGCCATGATGTCCTTGAGGAGGCCGACGCGGTCGAAGGCCTCCACCTCGAGTTCCACCTGGTAGAGGCCCTCCTGGGAGGACTCCCACTCGACCTCCAGCAGGCGTTCCGGGTGCGAGCGCAGGAAGGCGATGTTGGCGCAGTCGCTGCGGTGGATCGTCACGCCCCGGCCGCGGGTGATGTACCCGACGATCCGGTCGCCCGGCAGCGGCGTGCAGCAGCGGGCGAAGTGCATCAGCACGTTGTCCACGCCGCGGATGCGGACGCCCGTCGGGACCCCGACCGGCGCCGGCGGCACGGTGGGGAGCGGCGCGGCCTCCGGCTCGGCCGGCGCCTCCCCGCGCAGCGCCTGCGCCACCTGCAGGAGCGACAGGTCGCTGTTGCCGATCGCGGCCAGCAGTTCGTCTTCGGACGGCATTCCAAACTGCTCGGCGACCTCTTTGAGCCGCTCGGGTTTCATCGCGGCAGCCACGGCGCCGGTCCGGCGCAGTTCGCGCTCGAGCAGCTCGCGGCCGCGGCCGATGTTCTCCTCATAGCGCTCGTGTTTGAACCACTGCTTGATCTTGGCGCGCGCGTTGGTCGTGGAGACGAAGGTCAGCCAGTCGCGACTGGGACCGGGGCTGGTCTTGTTGACGGTGATCTCGACAATGTCCCCGGTGTGCAGTTTCTGGGAGAGCGGGACCAGCCGCCCGTTGACCTTTGCGCCGGCGCAGTGGTGACCGACGTCGGTGTGGATGCGGTACGCGAAATCGACGGGCGTCGCGCCGGCGGGCAGGTCGATGACATCTCCCTTCGGGGTGAACACGAAGACCTCGTTCTGGAACAGGTCCAGCCGCACCGACTGGACGAACTCCCGGGCGTCGGCCAGATCTTTGTGCCACTCCAACAACTGCTGCAGCCAGGCCAGCTTCTGGTCGGCCTCGCGCGCCTGCCCCTTCCCTTCTTTGTACCTCCAGTGCGCCGCGATGCCCCGTTCGGCCTCGGCGTGCATGAGGTGGGTGCGGATCTGGATCTCCAGCGGCTCGCCCTCGTGGATGACCGCGGTGTGCAGCGACTGGTACCCGCTCGTCTTGGGGTTGGCGACATAGTCGTCGAACTCGCCGGGGATCGGCCGCCACACCGAGTGGACCACGCCGAGGGCCGCGTAGCAGTCCTTCACGTCGTCGAGCAGCACCCGCACACCCAGCCGGTCGTAGATGCGGGCGATCGGCTGGCCAGCGTACTTCGGCCGCTGGAGTTTCTTCCAGATGCTGTAGATGTGTTTGGGCC
>Ga0105164_10001517_pt1 | contig 14854 bp, 15 predicted proteins | sample VDWuncwatermetaG_FD_89674 | JGI IMG/M metagenome (GOLD analysis project Ga0105164, IMG submission 89674) | Wastewater microbial communities from Netherlands to study Microbial Dark Matter (Phase II) - VDW unchlorinated drinking water | ecosystem: Environmental > Aquatic > Freshwater > Drinking...
AAAACGTGACTGGACACTCAGGAAAATCTTTACCGGATAACGCTTGGTTGGCTGAGGACATCGCGGGAGCCTCCTTAGGCCCAAAGTAACCCAATCGACGTTAAGTTACAACCGGATAGGCAGCGAAAATTCTTTGTGGCTTGTGCCCGTGTATGGTGCGATGTAACTCTTGAAAAAACCAAAGAGATGCAGTTAAAAACTGACCCACATAGTTTGGGTTATGCACGTATTAATGAGCAAGTTAAGCACCAAGCAGGGTTTTATGAGGCTTTTTCTTGTGGCAAAAAAGACAAGTTATATTTAAGCGAAACTGAGCGAGTTAAAATCTGGTAAGTTTCAATAACTGCCCCCAAAGCTTGGCGTAACTGCTCAAAGTTTTTCGAGTTAAAAGGTCTCGTTTTATAAAAAAGCAGTTTTCATTTAGACAAAAGTCGGTAACCATTTTTATGTAGTCCATAACAAAGCCGATAAAATAAGACCCACAAAATCCAAGGAAGAAAAAAGGTGCTCGCCCCTGTCATAAACCTAATGTGCGCCGTGAAATCCCGCTAGTAACGGAAAGTATTGTGATTTTTCCTGAGTGCTGTCCAAAGTATGATCAGGAGTTACCTTTTCCTTCGGATTCAAAATGGTACTCCCACGTGCAAATTGAGGCGATGTCCCTCGACCCTATAGCATGAAAAATTTTCATAACTGTCTAAGGTTTGATGAGCCATTTTTCAATTTAAACTCAGTAGCTTTATGTTGAAACTTACCCAAATGACCTTATTTTAGTTTTAATCGAATTAGCAGAGAAAAAAAATTTACAAGCATAATTTTTAAATTTTAATATGGCTTACTTAGTAATAATTTTATAATATGCCCTTCACATTAAAAAAATAGGAGAAAAGTTATGAATCCAATTATAATAGCATTTTTGCTGGGCCTAAGTCCTTCGGATAAATTTGAAGAGCAAATATGGGCGCAATGGCATACGCTCTCAAGTAAAGGCAAAGCAACCTTAATTATTCAATTTGAAACAGAATATAATGTAAAACTTGAAGACTTAACAGATCAAGATCTTAAGCAAATTAAAAGAGAGACTCAATTGCGAGCATATGACATGATGGAATAATGAACGACGCAACAATTAAAATCGTCAATTTTATATTGGGTAATAAATGCAATAGTAATTGCTCACATTGTTTTTCTAATTCTACCTCGGGGAGCAAGGCCGCGTTATCTGAAAAAAAAGCGATTGAGTATGCTCAAATTATTTCACAAAATGCGTCAATAAAAGAAGTGCACTTCAACGGTGGTGAGCCCTTACTTTATCACAATACCCTAGAAAAAATTATAAGTATTATAACAGCTAGTCGTCCTGTTTTAATTAAAATTGCTACGGGCGCTGGTGAGTTTGAATCTATTGAGCGCGTTGAAAAAATTTTAGCATCCATTTCTAAAATTGATGAATTTTGGGTATCAATTGATAACTATCATCTTGAAAGTATATCTATTCAAAACTATTTGAATTTTGATAAGGTAGTACGGCAACGAAATATCCCTGTCGTATATTCGATCTGCTACCGGAACCTTAAAGAATACACTGATACACTAACAATAATTCATGAGAATAACTTGACACATACTCGCATAGCAAAGCAACCTGTAGCATCTGTTGGGCGTGGAAAAAATCTTGATGGACTTTTGAAATATGAGGATTCTGAAATTCCAAAAGATTACCATTGCCCTGAAACCAATGTTGCTACAATTTGGCCAAATGGGCGCGTCAGCAATTGCTCAGCCGGAGCTGTACGAGAGGGGTTGATACAGAAATATCTATCGCTAGATCATTTTTTGACAGATAATAATTCTGATTCATTTTATAATGAAAGATCTACAAAATCTCTCAGAGAAATTGCTAGTGACTGGGGTATTACGGGCCGTGCAATTAATATAACATCGCCCTGCAGCGCTTGTCAGACCCTTTTAAAATTAAAGCAAGCAAAATTGAGGTAAAATAAATGAGTGAGCCTTACAAATTTAATTCATTTGGAAAAGAAGGGGCACTTCACTTAACATCTTTTAGCCCCCGATCAAAAGCTGCGTTAGATTACTTTATTAAAAAAAATTCTAACAAAAAAATTTTTTATCTACAAAAGCAAAATGAAGGTTTCTTAGTTGGAGAAAAATACTCTTATATTTTATACGCTAATCAAGTTCAGTTTTATTTAAGAACAAGCGATCTTGAGGCAAAGTTTCATTTTGAAGAAGGAATTGAGGAAAATCAAACCCCTGCGCTTAAGGACTTACTAATAAAAAACAATGAGAATAATATTATGTTTGCTCCTGAAATGTTAAAATCATTTGAAAACAATACAAAACTGGTGATCGAAAAAGGCCATAGTTGCCAAGCTTATCACAATAGTAAAATAGTCGGCCATGTTTCATTGATTAGAATGGCCGATCCAATTTTTGGCAACGCTGAAATAACAGTTTTGCTTAGATTAGTAGTTGATAAAGAATACAGAAATACTGGTATTAAAGAACGCTTAATGGGCTTTGTATCACAGAAAGTGGATATCAATACACCGATGTATTTGCAGGTTTTTCCAAATAATTATGCTGCTTTGCGATTTTTTTTACGAAGAACTAACGCAGTCATCTTCTGGGAGCGGTGGAGAGTTTAATGCGCTTCACATTAGTCATTTGCAGTATGTTAGTAGTCGGATTTTGTTGTTACGGAAACACTATCAACCTTGGTGTTAATGCATTACCCGAAGTTAAAGTTGGTATTTTTTCTCGATCAACCAATCATACTCAAATTCTTCGACAGATTTATGAGCCACCATTCTTAATTGACAAGAATTCAAAGTTAATAAGCCCTTATTTTAAAAATTGGTTTGTTAAAAATAAAGGTAAGCTTTATGAATTTATTTTGAATCCAAGTTTAAAATTTTCTAACGGCGAACCGATTACTATTAATCATCTTAAAAGTATAATTGAAAGAAAAGATTTAGACGGCAATTTTTTAATCCAGCATCTAAAAAAAGTTTTAATAACTAATAATAAAATGACTGTTTTTTTAGAAAAACCTAATATTACTTTACCAGAAAAGTTGTCAGATTTATCATTTGCCTTTATATCAGAAAAGCAGCGCTATAATTTTCCTATTGGATCTGGAGCTTTTTATATTAATGGTGTAAATACTAATGATATGCAACTTTCAAGAAATTTGAATCACAGAGATTTTTTAAATGGTAACATCAGTATAATTAATGTTAAAAAATTAGACAAAACAGTGTATAAACTAGAAGAGCTTCATGCATTAAAAATTGATTTTTTTCCACTTGTTCAAGTTACAGATGTTGACAAAGCAAGATTTAATAAGTTTAAGAGAATTCTTTTTCCCAGCCATAGAACAAATGTTTTAGTATTAAATATTGCGGATGCGGGAATTAGAATGAAATTTGCAGCTTGCTTGAATCCTAAAGATTTATTTGAAATACCTTATATTAAGTCTAACTCAATGCCATACAATTCAGTTGTACCAAATGGTCTAGAAAATTATATCCCAGATCCAAATCTAAGGTCTGGTTACAGCCAAAAAAAATGTGAATTATTTTTAAAAAATAAAAAATCTAAAGCTTTGAGATGGTTGAATATATATATAGATAATCGAAGCCAAGAATATGTCGCACAAACTGTGCGACATATTGAAAAGCAGACAGGTTTTAAGATTCAAATTATAAATAAAGACTTAAAATCCTCGCACGATGTTATTAGTACGGGAGAATATGAAATATTTGTTTGCGGAGTAGGCTCCCCATATCCACTTGCTGAAGGAATTTTGGCAGACTTTATCTATTCAAAAAATGATAAAAGTAAGCTGTTGAAGTTTGATGTTCCAAAATTACGAAAACACTTTGTTGAATATCAGAGTTCTTCTCACGAGACGAGAGGTAAAAAAATATTGGAATTAGTAAATATATTGGTGGCAGACTCTTTAGTGATACCATTTGCAAGAAAAATAGATGCTTATTTAATTCCAGATAAATGGCGTGGTCTGACAATGGTAAATGGCATGAATGGAAATTTTTATTTGGGTGAAGTGTCGATTAATGAAAACTAAAAAATCACTACTGATAAAATCAATTCTCATTATTATACTTCTTTCAACTACTATCTCATTATTATTAGTTTTTTGGTATTGGCGACAAGTTACAAAAAACGTGACCACACAGTTTTATATTCAGGAAAGTGAAATAAGATCAACTCTTGCGGAGTCATTACTAGAGCCTCTTAGATATCAAAATGTTAAAGAAATCAGTAAAAATTTGTCATTTTTTTCTGGACGAGCAATTACATGGAGTGTTGTAAAAGATAGTTCTGGTGTGGCTATATATGTTGTTGGGGAAGTGCCCGATATAGACGATCTAGAGAAAATTGATCCAACGCTAGATTTTGCCAAGGCAACATATGTTTCGCAATTTGAAATTGCTGACTCAGGGAATGTGCTCGGAAAAGTATTTTTAGGCTATTCGCTGGACAAATATCGATCTGACTTAACTTCAGAGAAAAAAAATTTATTATACGTCATTGTAATGTCATTTTTAGCCTCAATTTTCTTTATTGGTTTTAATGTAAGCTATTTAATTAGTCGTATAAATATCCTAAAATTAAAAATTGAAAAATATAACCCAGAACTTGATGATGAAAATTTAGTAGATGTAAATGATGAAATAGATAGATTATATGTCACACATTGTAATACAGCAAAAAACTTATATAGGGCCCAGCTTGATTTAATTCAGAAATCACAGGGTGAAGCTTTAATCAACATCTCTCGCCAAGTAGCCCACGACATCCGCTCCCCGCTGTCAGCGCTGACCATGATGTCAGATGCCTTCAACTCGGTACCAGAAGAAAAGCGTTTGATTATTCGTGGCGCTATTCAGCGCATTAATGATATCGCGAACGATCTGCTGCAAAAATCGAAAGAAAACGCCGCTGATACAAAAAATAACACATCCTTAGCTCAAAAAACTCAAATACAACAACAAAACCCAACTGACGCCGACGACACCAATAAAAATCTAAAAACTCAAATCGAACTCCTTCCCGCTGTTGTTGATTTAATCATCTCAGAAAAACGCATTCAGTATCGCTATAAAATGAATGTTGAAATCACCTCAGACTTTAGCCACTCTTACGGTGAGTTTGCAGAAATTAATGCTAATGAACTTAAGCGAGTTCTCTCAAATTTAATTAATAATTCGATTGAAGCCTTTGCGCAGCAAACTGGCAAAATTATTGTTTCAATTACTAGCGACCAGAATAGCGGCCAGAGCAGTGATCAAAACACTGTATCAATTGTAGTGCGTGATAATGGGCGCGGCATACCTGAAAACATCTTAGCGAAGCTTGGAGAAAAAGGTATCTCGCACGGTAAAGAGGGCACAAGTTCTGGCAGCGGTTTAGGTATTTACCATGCAAAAAACACTATAGAAAGTTTTAACGGAAAGTTCGAGGTCTTATCTCGCGTAGGCATGGGCACCACTATTACGATGAGCTTTCCGAAAGCGGCAGCACCTAGTTGGTTTGTTGAAAAGCTTGTTTTACCATCTGGTAGCCAAATTATTTCGCTTGATGATGATTTAAGTATCCATCAAATTTGGAAAGGGCGCTTGCAGTCGTTAAATGCAGAAAGTCTTGGCGTTCAACTTTTAAGTTTTACCTCAGGTGTTGAATTTAAAAATTATGTTGAAAAGCATAGTGCTTCAGAGGCAAATATAAGCTCAGCGTCTCAACAAAAAACATATCTTATTGATTACGAACTTTTAAATCAAAGCAAAACCGGCCTTGATTTGATTGAAGAGTTGGGTCTTGGCAAGAGTGCAATTCTTGTTACCAGCCGTTACGAAGAAGAGCACATCCGCAGCCGCTGCGCCAAACTTGGGGTTAAGCTGATTCCTAAAGGCATGGCGGGCTTTGTACCGATAGAAATTTCTGCCACCAGAATTCGTTATGATTTATGCTTGCTCGACGATGATACTCAACTGATTCACGCGGTATGGGCTTCAGTTGCTGAAAGCAAGGGCCTCAAGATAAAAATGTTTGCAACTCCGCAGGACTTTTTCGCGTCTGCCGATTCAATTGATCGACAGACACCCATATACGTTGATATATCGCTTGGCAATGGCATCAAGGGGACTGATGTTTCTCACGAGATACACAAATTAGGTTTTGTAAATATTAATCTTGCAACAGGCTATGATGCCGATTCAATTGTGGTTCCGGCTTTTATTCGCCAGGTTGTGGGTAAAGATTTTCCAGATTTAAAATAAATCAGAAAAATAAGTCAGCAAAATAAGCCTGCTAGCGCCGATCTCAGAGTTTAAAACAACCATTTTTACTGGCTTTATCGTAAGCTTCAAGAATTAAATTCCAGCAACTTTTCACATGTTTATTTTTTTCACCTAACCTAGAAGATAAAAATATTTTTCGTACAAGCTTAATAAAATCTTTAATTTCAATATCAAAATCTTTAATTTTACTATTGGTATCACTAAAGGGCTGCTCTAGATCAATTTGCACCGTGCCATTATTTTTAAAATCTAAAGTAAATTTCAATTGTTCATCATCATAAGTTCGCAAATAATGAGGATAGGTAGAATTAAGCCCATTTCTAACCTAAAGTCCAAGTATCCAAGCCCTTCTTAGAGTCAATTTCCGTAAGCGCCCTAACAGCCCCATAGTTTAATAAAAACAACTCATCAGGTACTATTCACTTTCTATTTTTATAGGAGGTTTCATAGTGGAAGATTTAAACACCGCGAATTTATCACGCGCAGAGTATCTGGCTCATATCGAAAGACAGCAAGTCTCGGGTTTAAGTATCCGGCAGTATTGTGAGCAAAATAATTTAATTGGACACAGGTTCAGTTATTACAAAGGTTATAAACTGCGCTCAAAAAAAACAGAAGTTAAAAAGTTAAAATCTTTTGCTAAAGTTGAGATAAAAAGAAGGTACATTTCTAGTTCAGAATTCATATTAACCCTTTCGGTCCCACATTAAACTGACAACAAACTTAGTAATCGCACTTTTCTATCTTACCTATCAATACCACTACATTTCTTGAATGTCATCTCGGAAAACTCTTTCCATTTTTATTTCCTATAATTCTTGCAAAAACCATTTACCAAAAGACACTGGAAAGATAGTTCGCTACTTCAGGACGTCGAGGACGGGCTAAAATACTTGGCTGAATCCTACGAGCAGATGGGTTTGCAGTCTTTAGCGATGCTAGCGCTTGGCTGCGGACTAGGCGGCCTTAAGTGGTCAGAAGTACAGCCACTGATCAAAAAACATCTTGGTTCAATTTCTGATCTTGATGTTTATGTTTATGAGCCGCAAAGTTCTGCCATTATCAGAAGCGATGCTGATGGTAAAAGTTCTAATGCTCAAGTTGCCGAGGGTAAAATTTCAGCACAGCCCCAAGAGCTATAAACTAAGCAATTTTTCTGATGTCACATGACGAAATTACTTGCAAGCAGAAGAATCCGCCATTTAGGTGAGTTGCATTTAAACTGGCACAATCAGGTTTAAAATTTTTCCCGCTTTGTAAATAATTTTACTGGGGGCATTGCCCGCAAGAGCTGTAAGCACGGTGGCGATTTTAAGGGCCTCGCTCACCGCAAACTCTTCACTGGCGGCTGCGGCAATTTCTATTGTTCCCCGCATTTTGCCGTTTACTTGCACACCTAGGGTTGTCATGTCATCCGTGCAAAGTTCGGGTTTAAATGTGGGCCAAGGGGCGGTAACCACAAGACCTTCACCGCCAAGCTTGTGCCAAAGTTCTTCGGCCGTGTGGGGCGCAAAAGGCTGCAGCAGCTGCGCCAAAGGCAGTAAAACTTTTTTAGATTTACAATCAAATTTATAGAGTTCATTCACTAAAATCATCATTTGACTGATGCAGGTGTTAAAGCTTAAGGCCTCAATGTCGTGAGTTATTTTTTTTATACTTTTATGAAGAAGTTTTTCAATCTCTGCCGGTGGCACTTCATCAGAGGCAATAGATTCACCGGTAGATTCATTAATCACCAAGCGAGTTAGCCGATCTAAAAAACGCTTAACGCCATCAATTCCATTAGAGTTCCAGGGCTTGTCTTTATCCATTGGACCCAAAAAACAAACAAAACATCTTAAAGCATCCACACCAGAATCTTTAGCGACCTCATCTGCCGGAATCACATTGCCCCGAGATTTTGACATTTTTTCCCCATCAGGGCCTAATATCATTCCTTGATGCGCTAGTTTTTTAAACGGCTCATCCACCGGAGATAATCCACAATCAAAAAGCACCTTAGTCCAAAATCGTGCATAGAGCAAATGACCCACGGTGTGTTCGGCGCCGCCAACATAAAGATCAACCGGCATCCAGTACTTGGCGTTTTCTAGCGAGTACGGGGCTTTGGCATTTTGAGGGTCAGTAAAACGTAAAAAATACCAAGAGGAGCCTGCCGCCCCGGGCATGGTGTCTGTTTCTCTGCGAATATTTTCTGAATAATTCACCCAGTCTTTGTTGTTTGCCAAGGGGGCTTCGCCGGAATCAGAAGGCTCAAAATGAGTGACCTCAGGCAAAATCACTGGCAGTTCATTATAGGGCACAGCCTTTTTCATTCCATCTTTTAGGTGCAGAATCGGAAAGGGTTCTCCCCAGTATCTTTGACGGCTAAATAGCCAATCGCGCAATTTGTACTGAGTTTGCTTTTTACCCAGACCTGATTTTTCTAAATGATCTGAAATTTTTTGAATGGCGGCTTTTTTGGAAAGTCCATTTAGTGAAATTTTTTCTGATTCAGAATTACAAAGATAGCCTTCACCGGTAAAAGGGAGATCGGCATCAGACTCACTTTTAGATTCACTTTTAGATTCAAGCACACGAATAACTGACAAATTGAATTTTTGGGCAAATTCAAAATCACGTTCGTCATGCCCTGGCACTGCCATAATGGCGCCGGTGCCGTAGTCCATCATAACATAATCAGCAATCCAAATAGGAATTTCGGCGTTACTCAGCGGATTGATGGCATAGCCACCTGTAAAAACACCGGTTTTATCTGTGATGGCTTTGCGATCCACTTCAGATTTTTTGGCCGTAGATAGGGTATAGTTATCAACCTTATTTTTTTGCTCAGGCGTAGTGAGCTGTTTAACTAAAGGGTGCTCTGGTGCCAGCACCATAAAACTCACACCAAAAATAGTGTCAGGCCGCGTGGTAAAAATTTCTAAAGTTTCGTTAATATCTGGAATTGTAAATTTTACAATAGCGCCCTCGGATTTACCAATCCAATTGCGCTGGCCTTCTTTGGTTCTTTCGGGCCAGTCTAATTTATCTAAATCATTTAATAGTCTTTCGGCATAATCGGTGATCTTCAACATCCACTGTTTCATGGGTACTCTAATAACGGGGTGGCTGCCACGCTCTGATTTTCCATCAATCACTTCATCATTGGCTAAAACAGTTTTTAAAGCGGGGCACCAGTTCACCGGAACTTCTTTTTGGTAGGCCAAACCCTTTTCAAAAAGTTTTAAAAAAATAAACTGCGTCCATTTGTAGTAATTGGGCTCGCAGGTAGAAATTTCACGCGACCAATCAAAACTAAAACCATAGCGCGTTAAAGTAGCTCGAAAACTTTCAATGGCTTTTTTGGTGGTGATTAAGGGGTGAACTCCGGTTTGTATAGCATACTGTTCTGCGGGCAAACCAAAAGCATCGTACCCCATGGGGTGCAAGACATTAAAACCTTTGGCTCTTTTATAGCGCGAAACAATATCTGTGGGGGTGTAAGAAGCAATATGCCCCATATGTAAACCAGACCCCGATGGGTAGGGGAACATGTCCAGCGCGTAGTACTTTGGCTGAGCTGAATGATTTGTAATGTTGTCTGTAATGTTGTCTTTGGCTTTATAGGCTTGCTTTTGCTGCCAAACTTTTTGCCATTTTGATTCGATTTCGCTGTACTTGTTAGTCTGCTTGTCAGTCTGCTTGTCACTTTGTTTATCATTGTGCTTTTGGCTTTGTTTCATAAGTTACAAGCTTATGATGTATCACAGCCGAAATCAAATCAGAATATAAAATTAGCTATAAAAAATATAACTAAGCAGCGTAGGTGCTTTTGAATTTTTTGTATTGTGCAAAATCTTTTTTATAGCACTTATTAGAAAAATGATAGTTTTTTGTAATAACTCCGCGTAAAAAATTGTAATAATGTGTGTACATGTAGCTACCCATGAAGTTTCCAAAAAATGCTTTATTCATGTTTGGATAGTATTCAGTCTTGCAGAAGGTGCCAACCCATTTTTGTGATAAAACCCACCACTTAGCCGCTTCAGCTTGATCGATAAAATTAGAAACAAAATAATTTTTATTATTAAATTTGTAACCAATTTCCCAACCGGCTCCGGCCTTTATAAAATATCCTTTAAAAGTAAAATCTCCGCAGTTAAATGTATTTGTCATATAAATCTCCTTTTTGTGTCCTAAGTAAACATTAATATCTACTAAAATTAAAGTCCTAAAGGTTTAATTTTGGCCTTTAGTCGGTATGTATTGGCATTGTCTCAATATTAAACGCAATTGAATTTTATATTTCTATATTTTTCTAAATATTTTTCTAAAAAAACCGATAAGAATACAATGAAAAAAGATCCAAAACACAGACCTATACTGGTTCTTGATGAGGACCTAGAAACTCTTGAGCTTATGTTAGAACCACTTCGATGGGAAGGTTATGATGTGCGCGGCCTGACCTCGCAGGGCGAAGCCAGTGAGTTTTTGAATTACTGGAAGCCTCAAATGATTATTGTTGACCCAGATTTTGCAAATGGCAATGGGCTTGAGTACTTAAATTCTTTACACGGATGTTTAGAGACGACTTCGTTGATTGTCGTTTCTGCAAATTCGACAACTGACCGAATTACGCAGTGTTTAGATTTAGGCGCGAGTGACTACATTGTTTCTCCGTTTATTCCGCTTGAGTTTTTAGCACGTGTGCGCGTGCAGTTGCGCTACATGGACGCTAAAGAAGCGTTGATAGAGGCCAATATAAAGCTACAGGAGCTTGTAGAAATTGATGATCTAACCGGCCTATTTAATATGCGCTCAATATATCAAAAATTAGAGTTTGAAATGGAGCGAGGTAAGCGGTTCAAGCGCTCGGTAACAGTTGTGATGATTGATATGGATAAATTTAAGCTGGTTAATGATGGTCACGATCATTTATTTGGTAGTTACATCCTTTCTGAAGTGGGTAAAATTATAAAAACTTCTACTCGTTCGGTAGATATACCGGCCCGCTATGGTGGTGATGAGTTTTTAATAGTACTTTCAGAGACTCCGCTAGCGGGGGTAGAAATGTTTTGTGAACGATTACGAAAAAAAGTTGAACAAATGACCTTTATACAGGGCGAAGATAGGATCAGCCTGACTTTATCAATAGGTTTTGCAACAACCAATGAAGCGGAAGAATTACTGCCGAAAGAACTGGTCAGGCGTGCCGATGTGGCTTTATACCAAGCCAAAAAGCGTGGCCGCAACCAGGTTGTTAGTTACAATTCCAGTACCTTGTCAGAGAGGCGAATTGAAAAATCTGCCATCATGAATATTTTTGATAAAAAAAGAAAGACCGCTTAAAAATAATTAAAGACAGTTTGACGAATTAGTGGCATATCAGAAATACATGAATAGTTTAAACTCACGCCCCCCCATAAATTCTAATAAAACCATACTTGTTGCTTTTTTTTCATTGCTTGTCAGTCTGATGGTTTTGCTTTTAAAAGGAAAAGCTTACTACACCACTCATTCAGTAGCGGTTTTATCTGATGCGCTGGAAACCGTCATCAATGTGATCACGGCGTTAATAGCCTTGTATGCTGTAAAAGCGTCCGCAGAGCCCGCAGATGAAGAGCACCCTTATGGTCATGGTAAATTTGAATATTTTTCTGCGGCTTTTGAGGGTGGCCTTGTTTTTTTTGCCGCCCTAGCGATTATTTTTCATTCAATAGAATCCTTTTTTATCGAAAACAAATTGCAAAATTTATCTGCGGGAAACATGTATTTAATTTCTGCCACCGCATTAAATTTTAGTGCGTCATTGTTGTTGGCGCATTACGGCAAGCGCCAAAACTCAGAAGCGCTTAAAGCCAGCAGTAAACACATTATGTCAGACGTTTTGACGACCATCGGGGTCATTGCCGGGCTGTACTTAGCGGATTGGACGGGAATTATTTGGATAGACTCTGCTATTGGTTTGCTCATGGGGCTCTGGCTAATTTCAGAAGCGTATAAAATTTTACGTACCAATTCGGGTGCCTTGCTTGATGAAGCGGATCAAAATGCATTAGTTGAAATAGCGGTAATTATTAATAAATATAAAACTTCTGCTATTATTGACATTCACAACGTAAGAATGATCCGGTCTGGAAACTTTCACCATATTGACGCGCATATGGTGGTGCCAGAGTTCTGGGATGTCAGTCGCGTGCACTTATTGACTCACGAGTTTGAGAAAAATGTGGTTAATGATTATAAATACGACGGGGAGTTTGCCTTTCATATTGATCCATGTAAACGATCTTTCTGTAAAAAATGCAGTGTTGAAAATTGCTTGATCCGAAAAAGTGAATTTGAAAAAACGGAGTATATGAGTAAAGAACATTTGGTTAAAGGAGCGCAATACACAAATTAATATGAAAGATTCAGAACCAACCACACCGCTGTGCCGACCCCAAATAAATATAACAAGACTTTTGCCAAAACAGAATGCCTACACTCTGGCGCTAGATAACGAATATAAAGAGTTTGCCTTTAACGAAGAACGGGCCCCCTTAAATAAGGGAAAATGGCGATCAAATATTTTTAGTTGCGCAAATACCGCCGCACTGGATGTGGAAATAGGTACCGGAGCGGGCCTGCATTTTTCGTATTATGCGAATAATAATAAAGATCGATTTGTGGTGGGCTTAGAGCTTAAGTATAAGCCGCTGATTCAGTCTATTCGTAGGGCGCAGATGATGGGGGCGCGAAACAGCGCCATCTGTCGCTATCATGCATTTAATATTGATCAGTTGTTTTCTGAAAATGAAATCAACAATATTTTTATTCATTTTTCTGACCCGTGGGTAACGCCTAGGAAACCCAAAAACCGAGTTGTGAATAAAGTAATTTTAAATGAGCTCTATTGTCTGCAACGCGAGGGTAGTTTTTTAGAATTTAAGACGGATTCGCGTGAATATTTTTTGTGGGCTTTAGAAGAAATAAAGCAGACTGCTTATAAAATTGAGTTTCAGACTTTGGATCTTTATAATAAGGGCGGAAAGTATTTTACTGAAAATTTTTCTACCACTTTTGAAAAAATATTTGTTCGGCAAGGTATTGAAATTAATTACATTAAATTGGTTAAATAGCTCGCCTGCTTTTAAAAAATTGATTTTACCAGTACTTTGCAGAAACAACTAAGTCTGATGTAACTAAAATCTGGCAGCTAAGCCTTTCGTCCGGCGCGCACTTGTTGCGTTTTAACGTCTCTAGTTCAAAAGTTTCAGCGGGCTTCACAAATCCAGTAATTTTAAGCCTGCACATGCTGCAAATACCTTCTCCGTGGCAGGAGGAAGCCACCGGAAGACCAGAATCCAGCAGTGAATTCATTAAATTAGAATGAGTTGCTACATCAAGCTTGATATTTTTTTGTGGAAGACTGATTTTAGGCATCTAAAAAGTAATTATAGCTTAAATAATAGCAGATTAAAAGGTTTATATGCAGACCGATAACAACGGATAACTATTGAAAACCGATGTGGATAGGTTAAAACTCTAAGCAGTCATTTAAGCTTGTCAGGAGAACTCATGTCGAATAATGAAAATTTAAACAAAGTTGAAAATATCATCATAATAGGCTCTGGCCCTGCGGGATTAACCGCCGCTATTTACTCATCACGTGCTCGTCTAGAGCCCTTGATGATTGAAGGCGAAGAGGCGGGCGGTCAATTGATGGTCACCACGGAAGTTGAAAATTATCCAGGTTTTGATCACGGCATTACAGGCCCAGATTTAATTGCAGTTATGCGCAAACAAGCAGAAAAGTTTGGCACCCGATTTATCACTCAAAATGTAACAAAAGTTGATTTCAGCCAGCGTCCCTTCAAAGTTTATGTTGGAACAAGCCTGCATTTAGCTAAAGCGATTATTATTTCCACAGGAGCCAGTGCAAAGTTGATTGGCTTGCCAAGTGAAAAAAAATACATGAGTCGCGGTGTATCTGCTTGTGCCACCTGTGACGGCGCTTTTTTTAAAAATGTCGAAGTAGGCGTTGTCGGTGGCGGAGACACCGCGATGGAAGAGGCTAATTTTTTAACGCGTTTTGCAAGCAAGGTGTATATTATTCACCGATCTGAAACCTTTCGAGCTTCTAAAATCATGCTGGACCGTGCTAAAAAAAATCCAAAAATAGAATTTATACATCACACCTTAGTTGAAGAGGTTTTGGGAGACGGTAAATCTGTTAATGCGCTTAAACTTAAAGATACCAGAACAAATGAAATTTATGAAAAATCTGTTCAAGGTCTTTTTGTGGCCATCGGACATCAACCGAATACTAAATTATTCAATGGAGTTTTAGATATGAATATGGCTGGTTATTTAAAAACAAAACCAGGAACCACGTATACCAATATTGACGGGGTATTTGCCTCTGGTGACGTGCAAGATCCAAACTACCGCCAAGCGGTCACGGCTGCTGGAACAGGTTGCATGGCCGCTATTGACAGTGAACGCTGGCTTGAAGCCGCCTATGCCAATGAGGCCCACTAGCT
>Ga0105164_10001518_pt1 | contig 14853 bp, 8 predicted proteins | sample VDWuncwatermetaG_FD_89674 | JGI IMG/M metagenome (GOLD analysis project Ga0105164, IMG submission 89674) | Wastewater microbial communities from Netherlands to study Microbial Dark Matter (Phase II) - VDW unchlorinated drinking water | ecosystem: Environmental > Aquatic > Freshwater > Drinking...
GGAATATTGAACTCGGTAATTACTCCATTAGTTGTAGCTTTCCCTATTTTGTTTGAACCCTGGTTTATAAACCAAAGATTCCCATCTGATCCAGTAATGATATCAGTTAAACCAATGTTACTTGATACCGTAAACTCAGTAATAGTACCGCTAGGTGTTACCTTTCCTATTGTATTGGGACCTTCTCCTGCTCCATTTCTTGTAAACCAAATATTTCCATCCGGCCCACTAGTAATATTAGATGGAAAACCCAATGTCGTTAAAGTTGGGAAGTCAGTAATCATTCCATCGGTTGTAATTTTTCCTATTTTGTCTGAGCTGTGTTCTGTAAACCAAACATTTCCATCTGGTCCAGCTGTAATAGAAAATGGGTGACCATTAGCTGTAGGAACATTAAACTCAGTTATCATGGTACCGTCACATGTAGCACTACCTGAAGAAGATGAAGTAGAAGATGAAGAAGAAGATGATGAAGAAGATGAAGAAGAAGATGAAGAAGAAGATGAAGTAGAGCCTGATGAGGATGTGGAGGTAGATGAACAGTTGTTTAATAGTATTGAAACCTTATTATTATTAATATTTGCAAGTGCAATATCTATTTTATTGTCTTTGTTGAAATCACCCGAAATAATTGACCAATACCTAGCACCTGTTGCAAAGTCAGTAGAAACTTTAAAAAATCCTCCTGTTCCATTCCCTGTGTAAATATTTAGATATCCAGTTGTACCATTGTTAGTTGAAATAGCAAGGTCAAGATTTCCATCGTTGTTAAGATCTGAAGTTGCTATTGCATCCCCAATAATTGGTGTAACTATTTCTGTAGAGATCCCTAATACCCCCCCATTACCATCACCTGAAAATACATTTATATATCCTTGATTGGTTGTTACCTCAAAATTTATTACAGCAATATCTAACTTGTTATTCTTATCAAAATCAGCAATTTCAAAAGTTGAATAAGTTCTTCCACTTAAAATACTAGTAGGAATAACACTGGTTGGTGAGCTGAATCCTCCAAGCCCATTCCCTGTAAATAGAGAAAAATTCTTTATCTTTTGGTTTGATACAATAATATCTAAATTACCGTCACTGTTAAAATCTCCTGCTTTAATGCCATATATACCATTCCCGTTACTACTATTATGTGCAAGTTTGGTGGTGAATGAGAAGTTTCCAGCACCATCGCCTGTGTAGAGTTTTATTGTTGGTGCATTGGCGTTTACGCTATAAACAACAAAATCTATTTTGTTGTCTTTATTAAAATCTCCTGTTATGATTTCTTGAGGTTGACCATCAACAGAAGTATTTTTTGCAGATGCAAAATTTGAACCACCAATATTTAACAATACTGACACTGTGTTACTGTTTGCATTTGCTGTAGCAATATCTTCTTTACCATCATTATTAAAGTCAGCTTTAGCTATTGAAATTGATGCAACTCCGGTAGTAAAGCTTTTTAGTGTATTAAAACTTCCAGTTCCATCCCCTGGAAGTAATGATAGGTTATTTGAATTAGATCCACTAAAGTTTGCAGCTGCTATATCTAAACTGTTATCTAAATTAAAATCTCCAACTACTAATCTTGCAGGAGAATTTCCTGCAGAAAAATGACTTATTGTACTATATGATATACAACCAGTAGTATTTCCCCCTGAAGAAGAAGTAGTAGAAGATGTACAATTATTATTAACACAAGTTTGTCCACCAGTACATGCAGGATTACAACACTGACCAGTGGTTACACAGTTTCCATTACAAAGAGTTTTACCGATTGGACAAGAACAACTTCCACCATTAGCACTGCAGGTTTGACCACCGGTACAGTCATTAGGAGTAGCACAACAGGAGGTATTATTTATGCAAGAACCGTTGCAGAGTTTTTTACCAGAAGGACAAGAGCATGTACCACCATTAGCACTGCAGGTTTGACCGCTAGTGCAGTCATTAGGAGAAGCACAACATTTACTATTTAAAATACAACTTCCACTACAAAGTTTCTGACCAGAAGGACATGAACCTGTAGATCCTGAAGAAGAGCTGGATGAAGAAGATGAGCTAGATGTACTACTACAACTAATCTTTCCTATTTTCTTTCCATCTAACTCTGTAAACCAAATATTGTTATCTGGTCCAACTGTAATGTAAATAGGTCTACCGTTAGCAGTTGGAACAGAAAATTCTGTAATTATACCACTAGGTGTAATTCTTCCTATTTTATTTGCACCAAATTCAGTAAACCAAAGATTACCATCTGGTCCTGTAGTAATACCACCTGTGGCTGCTGAAGTCGGAAACTCAGTAATTACACCGCTAAGTGTAATTCTTCCTATTTTATTTTTAATTTGATCTGTAAACCAAAGATTACCATCTGGTCCACTTGCAATATCATATGGATTACCACCAGTAGTTGGAACAGTAAATTCAGTAATTGTCCCACTAGGTGTAATCCTTCCTATTTTATTTGCTGTAAACCAAAGATTACCATCTGGTCCTGTTGTAATGCCATATGGAGCACCGCTACTTGGAATATTAAATGTAGTAACTGTACCACTAGGCGTAATCTTTCCTACTTTCCCATTAATGCTAGTGAACCAAAGATTACCATCTGGTCCAGTAGTAATATCATATGGATTACTAATTGCAGTAAACTCAGTAATTACGCCACTAGGTGTAATCTTTCCTATTTTACCTACGCCCTGTTCTGTAAACCAAAGATTACCATCTGGTCCTGTTGTAATGTTTGTTGGAAGACTACTAGTAGTTGGAACAGAAAATTCGGTAATAGTACCACTAGGTGTAATTTTTGCTATTTTATTTCCAGTATCTTCAGTAAACCAAATATTACCATCGGGTCCTTTTGTAATGCCTACTGGACGACTATTAGGAGCAGTAAATTCAGTGATCATGGTGCCATCGCATGAAACTGATCCTGAAGAAGAGCTGGAAGAAGATGAAGAAGAAGAAGATGATGAGCTGGATGAAGTACTAGTAGGACAAGAATTATTTACACAAGCTCTTCCATCAGGACAAAGACTTCCATTACAACAATTCCCTACTACACACATAGTACTGCATACTATTTGTCCACTAGCGCATGTTGCACCACTTTCAGTATTGTCTTGTGAAGATGAACAACCAGCATCATTAAGATCAATTACTCCATCACCATCATTATCAATTCCATCGCTACATTGGGGAGCTGAGAAAGTAAAATTAGCAGCAGAAGTAGCAATGCCACCAGGAGTAGTTACTTTAATTACACCAGTAGTTCCACTACCTACAGTAACAACAATTTGAGTAGCAGAATTAGAAACAATGGTTGCAGCTGTCCCACCGATAGTAACACTAGTAGCACCAGTGAGATTAGTACCATTAATAAGAATAGAAGCACCCATTGCACCAGAAGTAGGAGTAAAGGAAGTAATGGTAGGAGCAGGTACAGATATGAAAGTAAAAGTAGTTGCAGAAGTGGCAGTGCCGCCAGAAGTAGTTACTTTAATTACACCAGTAGCACCTGTGCCAACGGTAACAATGATTTGAGTAGCTGTATTGCTAACAATGGTAGCAGCCGTACCACCGATAGTAACTGAGGTAGCACCAGTGAGATTCGTTCCATTAATAAGAACATTAGCACCCATTGCACCAGAAGTAGGAGTAAAGGAAGTAATGGTAGGAGCACTGATGAAAGTAAAGCTAGTAGAAGAAGTAGCCGTGCCACCAGCAGTAGTTACTTTAATTTGTCCAGTAGCGCCACTTCCAACAACAGCAGAGATTTGAGTAGCACTAAGCACGGTAAATGAAGAAGCAGCAGTGCCGCCGATGGTGACAGAAGAAGTACCAGTGAAATTAGTACCATTAATAGTTACAGTAGTACCCATTGCTCCTGAAGTAGGAGTAAAAGAAGTGATGGTTGGAACAGGTGAAGTACAAGTATTATTTGTACAGGTCTGTCCACCGCTACATTGAGCACTAGTACAACAGTTTCCTGTTACACACATACTGCTACATACTATTTTTCCACTAGCACAGGTAGCACCACTTTCAGTGTTGTCTTGTGAAGATGAACAGCCTGCATCATTAAGATCTATTACTCCATCATTATCATTGTCCGTACCATCTTGGCAGGATGCTTTTGCATTTGTTTCATCAGTGTCTGAAGCAGAGGAGCAGCTAAAGTCATTAGGAAAATCAGTTGCCCCGTCACCGTCATTATCCATGCCATCATTGCATTGAGTAATAGTTGAAACTGCTGTTACAAGTGAGCTACAAAAACTATCGTCATTTTTATGACAATATTTATATTTATTCCCAAGGGCTAAATTAGGAGTAAATACTCCTAATCCAAAAGTCCCAGTTGCTGTTGTTCCAATGAATAAAGGTGTAGAATTTAATTTCTTTCCAGTTTCATTAAATAAATTACAGCCTGCAACAAATGTTTTACTGTGTTTTATTTCTGCCTCACCATTACTTTTCGCTATAATGTAATTCAATGTCAGGCTGTCTGATGGTTTTGGTAATTCTAAGCATTGACCACTAACATTTCCGCAACCGTCAGTACTAATACTATTACCATCATCACATTCTTCACCGCATTCAAGCATTCCATTTCCACAAACAGGTCTTGTTAATGTTCCGGTTACAGTTACTGAACTACTCATAATGCTGCTACCTTGATTACCGTGTTGTAAACTTACCATTGTTCCAACTTGAAGGTTGTTATTAAAAGAGCATATATCAGCAGTTACTGGACCAGATAGATTGCAAAATATATTGTTGTTATGTGTTGGTTGTCCTGCATCAGTATATAAATGAGCACATGTAGCAAATGTTTTACTGTAATTGACTGTAACTTTGTCTCCATTACCTACAACACTAGTTAGAATTAGTTCATTTATACATGTTGAACTGCAGCCGTCATCATTTATCATATTTCCATCATCACATTGTTCACCTGTTTCAATTTTTGAGTTGCCACATACAGGATTTGTAGTATAAGTGAAATTAATACCATTAGAAACCCCATTAGGGGAGATAACGGTAACAGCTTGAGTTCCAGAACCAGTAGGAACAGTAACAATAATAAAGTTAGTAGTTTTGCTGATAATGTTAGCAGAAGCCAAACCAAACTTAACATTAGTAACATTAATTAAATTAAGACCATTTATAGTCACAGTACTATCAGCAACCCCAGAGGTAGGACTAATAGAAGTAATGGTAGGAGGGACTAAGTAAGTAAAATTAACACCATTAGAAGTGCCAGCAGCAGTGGTAACGGTAACAGCTTGAGTACCAGAACCAGCAGGAATAGTAACATTAATAGAGCTAGCAGTTTTGCTGATAATGTTAGCAGGAGTCGAACCAAACTGAACAGAGGTAGCATTAGCTAAATTAGAGCCAAAAATGCTTAAAGTATCACCAGCCATACCATTAGAAGTGGGAGAAATGGAAATGATGGTAGGAGTAACTATAGGACAATTAAAGTTAGTCATAATTGATGCAGTGCTTGATTCACTTGTATTAAAAGTTGCTTTTACTGTAGTTGAGAGAGCGCTTGTGCTGCAAGAAAAATTGGTAGGAATATCAAAGTTAAAGTCTAGATCTAATCCGCTTCCACCAGCTGTTCTGTTAAAAGAATTACATACGACAGTGGTCCCTGAAGGGCTACAAGTAAGGGCACCATCTGATCTAACCGGAACTCCGCTCCATGTCCATGAAGATGAAGGAAATGGAAACTTTAATACAATATTATTTGCATTAACTGAGCCATTGTCTTTAACTTTTAATGTATATTTTATTCTTGTTCCTGGGGCAGCTGTAAATGTTGATGTTGAACTTTCTGCAGGACTGCCATTCCTAACCGTGATGTCTAAGTTAGCTGAAGCATGAGCTGCATGAAAACTAAACCCTGGAATAACAAAAAGATTAAAGAAGTTAAAACTTAATAAGGAAGCCGTAGGTATATTAAGCAAAACCACTAAGAATAAACTTAGTAGCGGCTTAATTAACTTTTTAGGTTTTCCTCTCACTTTTTCTTTCTCTACTCCTTTTGTAGTTTAGTTGGAATCAGGTTTGGGCAGTGGTATGGCTCCATATCTTGAATCAGGGGAAATTATTAACTTTGTATCTAATTTATTTGTTGAAACAACATATTCATTTATTAGGGTTAGGTCTTTTAGTGAAAACACCTTTAAAACTTTATTTGAGCCCTTCAGTGTAAGAATGAAAAGTTTTTGCTGATCAGTTGAGATGTCTAAATCAACGATAGAGGTACTATCATTTATAGTTATAGTTTTTAAGATATTAGGTGACAATGGATTGCTTATATCTGTTTTGTATACTTTTATAGTGACTGGACTTGTGTTATTGATGCCTGCAGAAATAACTTTACTTCCATCAGGATAAATTGCTGATAAAGTAAGCCCATCTGTATTAGGATTTAGAATCTTTACAACCATTTTTTTGTTTTTTAAATCTAATAAATGTAAAACATGATTTCCACCTATTGAAGAAATAACTGTTCTTGTTCCTAATAAATTAAAGCTGTTGGAAAAAAGAAAATTATGTACAAGGAAAAATATATCTGGTGGTGTTTCAAAGTCTTTTGAATCTCCAGTTTCTAGATCATATACTGTTGCAGTTTGATTGCTTACTCCTCTGTATGTAATTACTGCATATTTATATTTAGGAGAAACCTTTACTGAATTAGGGGTATCTTTAATATTAATTGTTTTTTCTACTTGATCATTTTCTGTGTTAACTATAAAAAGTTTTCCTTGCGAAGCATTGCTATTCCCTGTAATTATTTTTTTACCTTCGCTATCAAGAAATGAAATGGAGTTTGGTAGTGGACTGTCTGAATCTAAAGATCTTAAAGATTTTATAGCATTTGTAGCTAGATCAACAATGAGAAGAACACCACTTTGACCATTAGGCTTACCGTATACTAATGCTTTTTTATTATCTTCGCTTATGTCGATTTCAAATTCTGTAGAGTTTGTGTTTGAAATGTTTAATGGTATTATTCCATCTTCGGTAAAGCCACTTGCAGTAATTTTAATTTTTCTGATATATGGATTTGCTGATGAATCAATGGTTAACAGATGATTTCCATCATTTGAAACGGCTATATTATTTGGTTTTGACAAACATTGATTATTAGAGCAGTTTGCTAGAAAATCTATTATTTCAGCTTTGCATGGATAAGTAGTGGGTAAAATTAAAGCAACAATAACTATGGCCTTAAATGCCACACTTACGTAATTGATAAGTGATATTTTTATTTTACTAATCATTTTAAAAAACAAATTGAAACTTAATTTTTACTCCCCTAAATACTCACTTACCCTTCTCTCCCCCTTTTTATTTCACTTCTAAACTATGCTTTTTTATGAGGAAATTATTGGGGTATCCTGTTGTTGGGGTAGATATGGCTTGCTCTTTAATACAGGTTATATCTTAAAAACAAGGACTTTTTGTTCTGACATTTTAGTTACTTCTGGGGCATCCCTCTTTTAAGTTAAGTTTTGTTTTTTTTATATGTTATTTTTTGTTTGTGGGTTATTTCTACTAGTTTAAAAAACTTAGGAATACCCCTTTATAGTTTAAAAACAACAGATTTTTTTTCTTAAATATTGGTATAAGTATTGAAGGAGTAAAATTTGTGAATTCAATATGATTAAAAATAATCTTTTTCTAACTCTTTTTTTATCACTTAGTGTTTCTTTTGTGAATTCTATGTTGATTAATAGTGCCATAGCTCAGGACACCTCAGTTCCACCTGCTATTCCCGATACTGTTTTTGAAACTTCAGGGGAACCCTTAAATGATTTTATTGATTCTCTTGCTGGTTCTAATCCACTGGGGCATGTAGGAAGATTAGACTTTAAAATATATACAAATATTCCAGGAGTTTCAGGATATCTTAATTCTTTAAATAATAATGTAGCAAGATCTAAGTGGGGTGAAATTACTCATGATAAAGAAAACGGAATAGCATTTTTTAGAATTTTAACTACTTCTACTCCTCCTGAGATAGACGAGCAAAATCTTTATAATTTTGCAAATGTTACATCCAGTGAAATTCTTTCTTCATTAAGAGGAAATATACAAAGCAAAAAAATTCAGGCAACGTACACTGCAAAAAAGAAATTATCTAATGGAGATGTTTTAGAGGTACGTGCTGAAAGTCTCGATGCAGATGCACATTTAATTCTTAAGAAAGGTATAAGAGATTCTAAGGGTGTTGCACTTACAGGCTTTGAAAAAATCACTTTTTATGATCCCGAAATTACCTTAACTAGAGCAAATGGTACTGTAGAGGTATTAAGTTCACGAAAAATGAGATTATTATATCAATCTCAAACTGAGCCTAATACTTTAGTTCTACTTGCAAAATTTACTAAGTGCCCATTTAATCCTATTGGTTTAGACCAATATGTTCCAGAGGGTGAAACTCTGGAAGGAATATTTGATAGCTTGCCTGGAAGTATAGAATAAAACGCTACTCTCTAACTATCAAACCACCACTAATTTGATCTCTTAAACCAAAGTTTGGATTCTCTACATCTAATTTGTCTGCTGTATAAATTATGTTTCTTGGTCCTGGTAATGCATCTGCAGCACATGTGATATCTGCAATTATTCCAGGTAATTGATCTGCCTGTTTTGTAACTTCTTGTGAAAGTGGACAAAGCTCAGCATTCCTATTGCAAGGTGGATCTGTTGGAAGTACAGGATCTTCACAGTCTGCACATTCATGCTCGTCAGAAATTCTTACACTTTTATTTACTACATTAGTTACAGTACAATCGTCTCCACTAATAGTAAGAGTACCAAATCCATCATCTAGATTTATTCCCCAGAATTCTACATCACTCTTTGTTTCTCCAGGACTTATTGCTATAGGTGATATAGCATGTCCACCGATGTCATCAACTTCTGTTGGGGTGAAAAGAGAAAACATCTTCGGATTAATGTTAAATGCACTTCCTGTCGTTTCTCGTACGGAAATTATTACTCTTGTCTCTTTCCCTGCTTTAATCGATACTACTTTATCAGCAACTCCTGTAGTAAAGTTTAGGTCTGCATTCCTTGGAAAGAAAGATTGCGGATCAAATTTCTTTGCTCTGATTGCACCATCTAAAGGCTCTGCATAAGCTATATAATCTCCTTGAGGGATGTTTATTATTTCAAAATCTCCATTTAGATCGGTTATTGTACTTGCTGTTACCTCACCAGTATCTTTGTTTTCTAATACTACATGAGCACCTAAAACCGGTGATTTGTTTAAAGTAATTTTACCTGAGAATTTCCCTCTCTCTTTTAGTTTGGAAACCATTGGGTAAATATTTGCAAGTCCTATTTCATCATCAGAAGTTAGAGCATATCTAAGCATATTTAACCCTACTTCTGCAGAGGCAGAGCTAGTTAATCCAGAAGTGTCTAAGCCTAAAAGTCTAGCTAAAGCTATTGTTGCACTGTTGGTTACATCATTTCCAGAAATTGCATTATCACAAGTCTTTATTGCCAAGACATCATCAGCACCACCTTCTCCGATGGGAGCTTGTGGATTTCCACCAATTGTAATATCTCCAGTTGTGGTAAAAAAAACAGAACAAGGATTATTAGATGGATCAAAAACAGTGTCTACATCTAATAGAGTTCCAGGCTTAACCATAATTGTTTTCCCATTGAAAATTACACTATTAGTTTTTGCAATAGAAGTTATTGTAAAGACTCTGCCACCGAGAGAACCAGCACTAAAACCTTCTGGTGGTACATCAGTTTTTGCAGATATAAGATTTAAGCCATCGTTAGGATCTATCATTGCAGTAGTAAATTTTGGAGATAAGATTTTTATATCAGCTATATCTACTCCATTCCAAAGATCTATAGATTCTTGGACGGCATTGTAAAATGCTGAGCTTGTAATAGGTAGTTGAACATCACCAGTACTTTTTACTAATAGAGTGGAGTTATCTATTTGAAATTGGATTTCTTTGGGCTTTGCTTGAAATGCTTTTATAATTTGTGGTTTAGGTACTTTTGGTTTTTTCTTCCCTGTTCCAGCACTAGCGATACTTCCACCACTGGTACTACTGCTTGAACTTGTGCTAGAAGAGCCATCAGATTCTTGACTCTTTAAAATACGACTTTTCCCCTTTTTACCATTTCTTATGGTATCCAGATTCGCTGGATCAAAAGAGCCTCCATTAATTACTAAATCAGTAATTCTCGTAAATGCCATACCGTAGGGCATTTGTAATAGTAAACCTATGACTATTGTTAAAGATATTATTGCTTTTTTCATTTTTTCTCCTGTTGAGATGTTGTATACAACGTCTTTACCTTAACATTTTCACCGTAAATTATTCCGTCTCTTGAGATTGTGAAAAGATTTTTTTTCTTTGACATTGTTTCTTCCAGAAATAAAATCACATCTTCATTTAATGGCATGTAGTCAGGAGTTGTAGATGCTTTTATCAGAAGTCCTTCTTTCTCTAAATCAGCACCAAAAACGTTTACCTTTAAATATTTTTTTTGTGCTACACCATCTTTTTTATAAAACCATTTTTTCGGTTTAAATTTATATTGTGTTAAATAAAAATCCCCTCTTTTAAAGACCTTCTTCTTAATTAAATTCCCCAAAACCACTGCTTCATAATTCCTATTATTTAGATTTGTAAGATTATTAGGAAAAGTCTTTAAAAAACTAGATTCAAACAAAAATGTTATCAATAACAAAATTATACTTACAGTTTTTTTATTCTTAGTGCTCATAGGGATAGCACTAACTTAGACTGATTTAATTTGTATATTGTTGCAAGGCAAAGGCACATATGGCTGATAGGGCATATAGGGCTGATTTTCTATATAAGCCCTATATGCCTCATGTGCCTTATTAGCCTTTGTTCTCCGATGGGCAAACATTTTTAGCAGATTTTCCAGCAAACTCTAATACTATATCTTTATCACCTACAGAAAAAGAAGTGCCACAGCCACAGCTTTTACTTGCATTTGGATTTTCAAAAACAAAGCCTCTTCCATTTAACCCACCTTGATAGTCAAGATTTAAACCAGTTATATATAGAGCACTTTTTGGATCAATTAAAACTTTAATTCCTTCATATTCATCTACGTAATCATTTTCTAAGGCTTTGCCAAAATCAAGAATATAAGAAAGTCCAGAGCAACCACCAGCAGATAGGCCGATTCTTACTCCATCAGGATTATTAGCTTCTTCTTTAATAAGATTAGTTAATTGCTTTCTAGCAGAATCTGTTAAATTTACAATTTTTTGCTGTTTAGTTTCCATAAAGAGTCCCTTAAATCTGTCTTATCTATATATGTAATTTAAGCTTATATCTTACCCTATATTTATCATTATACCCTATTTAAGCGAATCTTGACCTTTTAGTCAAGATTAGGGGTATAATGTTAGTGGGTTTACGTCATTGCGAGGAGCCGAAGCCGCGAGCGAAGCGTGGCGGTCAGCGACGAAGCAATCTCCATAACGTAAAGAGAGTAGATTGCCACGTCGGGCTTTGCCCTCCTCGCAATGACGTCACGAGTTGGTTATGAAAATCACATCACAAGAAGAATATGGATTAAGATGCTTGCTTCAAGTTGCACAGCTAACTGTTAAAAACGAATTAGCTTCTTTAGAAGGTATTGCAAAAGCTGAGCACATGACTACTGACTATGCAGCTAAGCTTTTAAGCATTTTGCGTAATGCAAACTTGATAGAAAGTGTCCGTGGAAAAAGTGGTGGTTATAAATTGTCTCGTTCACCATCAGAAATTAAATTAGATGAAGTCATAAAAGTCTTAAGTGGTGAATTATTTGAAGTAAACTCATGCGAGCAATTTCCTGGAAACGATGATAAATGTGTTCATATTGATTGTTGTTCTATTAGGTCTGTTTGGTTTTCTGTGTCACATATTTTATTTGCATTGTTAAAACAAGTTACATTGGAAGATTTATTAAAAAAAGAAGATTTATTAAGTAAATATTTAAAAAAGGAGTTGATTCTAAACTTATAAGAACACGTTGTAAGCACGCTACATACAACGTCTCTACAATGTTGAAAAAAAGGTCAAGTATAATAAAAGTAGAAATCAGAGGACGGAAATTAGAGGACAGAAAAAGGGAAAAAAAGATGAGCTTGTTAAAAATTGAAAATCTACATGCAGAAATTGATGGAAAAGAAATCCTTCATGGAGTTAATTTAAACATTGGAAAAGGTGAAATCCATGCAGTTATGGGAAGAAATGGATCAGGGAAAAGCACTTTCTCTAATACCATCATGGGCCACCCAGCATATAAAATTTCAAAAGGAAATATAGTTTTTAACGGTCAAGTAATAAATGAATTAAAAACAAATGAAAGAGCAAAATTAGGATTATTCTTAGGGTTTCAATATCCTCTTAGTATTCCTGGTGTTACCGTAGCTAATTTTTTAAGACAAGCTATTAAAGCTATAAAAGGTGAAACTGTATCACCAAAAGATTTTAGAAAACTTTTGTATGAAAAAATGGATGATTTGGAAATAGATCATGCATTTGCTACAAGATATGTAAATGAAGGATTTTCTGGTGGTGAAAAAAAGAGAATGGAAATTCTTCAAATGGCACTTCTTGAACCAAAGCTAGCAATATTAGATGAGCCTGATTCAGGACTTGATATTGATTCACTTAAGTTGGTTACAAATAGCATTAATAAATTTAAAGAAACGAATCCTGATATGAGTTTAATTTTAATTACTCACTATCAAAGAATTCTTGATCATGTTAAACCAGATTTTGTGCATGTAGTTTCAGAAGGAAAAGTTGTGGAGTCTGGTGGTCCTGAACTTGCTCTTGAGTTAGAAAAGCGTGGATATGATTGGCTTACTGTAAAAGAGGCATCTTCGGTATAGAGGTAAAGACTTGCCTTGGCAAGTCTCAGGAGAAAGAAAATATGGCAACAGAATTAAATGATGACTATAAATTTGGCTTTCATGATTCAGAAGAAAACTATGCTTTTAAATCTGGACGTGGATTAACTAAAGAAATAGTTTTAAGTATTTCTAAGATGAAAAAAGAGCCTGCTTGGATGACAGAGTTTCGTTTGAAATCTCTTGACATCTTTCTTAAAAAACCTATGCCAAAATGGGGAAGCACGCAGCTTTTAAGTGAAATTGATTTTGATAATATTTTCTACTATGTAAAATCTGCTGATAAACAAGGTAAAACGTGGGATGAAGTTCCTGCTGAAATTAAAAACACTTTTGATAGATTGGGAATTCCTGAAGCAGAAAGAAAATTCTTAGCTGGGGTTTCAGCACAGTATGAATCTGAAGTTGTTTATCACTCTATCCGTGAAGATCTTGAAAAGTTAGGAGTTATTTTCCTTGATATGGATACAGCTCTTCGTGAGCAGTCAGAAATTGTAAAAAAATACTTTTCTACCGTTATTCCTTCCGAAGATAACAAATTTGCTGCATTAAACAGTGCTGTTTGGTCAGGCGGTTCATTTATTTATGTACCTAAAAATGTAAAAGTAGATATTCCACTTCAAGCATATTTCAGAATCAATACTGAAAATATGGGGCAGTTTGAAAGAACACTTATTATTGCTGATGAAGGAAGTTCTGTTCATTATATAGAGGGATGTACAGCACCTACTTATAGTTCAGACTCTTTGCACTCAGCAGTTGTTGAATTGATTGCTTTAAAAGGTGCAAAGATTAGATATACCACTATCCAGAATTGGTCAAAGAATGTTTTTAATCTTGTGACTAAAAGAGCAGTAGCTCATGAAGATGCAGTCGTTGAATGGGTAGATGGAAATCTTGGTTCGAAATTAACTATGAAATATCCTGCTATTTATTTAGTGGGTGAAAGAGCACATGGTGAAGTTCTTTCAGTAGCTATGGCAAGTGGCTCAGATCAGCATCAAGATGCTGGAGCAAAAATAATTCATGCTGCTCCTAATACTACATCTGTGATCACTTCAAAATCTATTTCAAAAAGCGGTGGGAGAGCTAGTTACCGTGGTCTTATAAAAGTTCATAAAGGTGCTACAAACGTAAAATCTACTATTAAATGCGATGCACTTATGCTGGATGAACATTCTCGTTCTGATACATATCCTACTATGGAAATTGATGAGAAAGATGTTCGCATAGAGCATGAAGCTACTGTAAGTAAGATAGAAGATGAAAAGCTTTTTTATCTTATGAGTCGTGGACTTTCTGAAGATCAGGCAAAACTAATGATAGTAAATGGTTTTATGGAGCCTTTTGTTAAAGAGCTTCCCATGGAATATGCAGTGGAATTAAATAGACTTATAGAAATGGAAATGGAAGGATCTATCGGATAGTTGATGGTTTGATGGTTTGATGGTTGATGGTGGATAGTAAATGACACAATTGAAAGAAAAAATTAATGAACCTCAATGGCTTCTTGATAAAAGAAGAGCTGCTAATGATTCTTATAAGGTGGCTTCTGCTCCTGATCGGGTTTCACATCTGTGGAAATATACTGATCCTTCTATTTTTTTACCTGAGTTAAATGAGTTGAAATCGGGCGAATCAAAAATCGAATTTACTATTGATAATCAATCTTTAAAAGAAGGTGTAGTTTTACTTGAAATTAATTCTGCAATGAAAGAAAAAAGTAATCTTTTGGCTAATTACTTTGATAGATTGGCTTCAAAAGAATTAAATAAAATAAACCTTTTAAATGAAGCACTTTGGAATACAGGGTATTTTTTATATATTCCAAAAGGAGTAAAAGTTGAAAAGCCTGTTGTTATTAAATCTTCACTTCCGAGAGATTTTGAAGCAAGAAGAATCTTAATTATTTTAGAAGA
>Ga0105164_10001520_pt1 | contig 14839 bp, 20 predicted proteins | sample VDWuncwatermetaG_FD_89674 | JGI IMG/M metagenome (GOLD analysis project Ga0105164, IMG submission 89674) | Wastewater microbial communities from Netherlands to study Microbial Dark Matter (Phase II) - VDW unchlorinated drinking water | ecosystem: Environmental > Aquatic > Freshwater > Drinking...
ACTCACAAGAGCGTATCAGCTGCAGAATACACGCAAACTGTCTCACTCGCTTTGACGCCGACCTGAACATTATGTTGTCGCCTGCACCCAAAAAGGCAAAGCGCTGGCGCAATATTGAGCACGTCAATTCCTTCCTCAAATATTAAAATTGATACCAAGAAGCAAAGCCGCACTATCGCGCCGGGTTTCAAAAAACTTCGTGCCCCCTGCTGAAATAGACAAACTCGGAACTTGACTATATCGGCCCTCGACAGACAATCTGACCTTTTCACTGAGCCTTAGCGCCCCGCCGGCCATCAATTGCCACGAAACTGTTGTCCCCTTCCCTTGAACGGGGTTTGGAAAATTTTGCGGGAGAATGGATGCAAACACGATATCAACATCATAACTTTCCTTTACCCGCGCTAGGCCCAAACCAGCACCAACAAACGGCACGAGCTTCGACTCTCCGACATCAAAATCGAGATAGCCGTTCAACATTAGCGAAACCGCTTGATTCTTGCCTTTGGCGGGAAGGCGGCCCTGTTGGGAGGTTGAAATTGAATTGATATCGTTGCGCCGATAGCTGACTTCTGCCTCCGCACGAAGCTGTCCGATTTTTGCATCGGCAATCGAAGTACCCGCCTTCGCACCGATTATCACTCCATCGTCATTTCCTATTTTTCCGCCAAAGGGAGCAGACGACCAGCTGTCGGAGGACCGCAATTCATATCCGCCAAATACGCCAATGTAGTGCTCCGGTGCTTCTGCCTTTGCCGCGGTTGGCAGGATAGCCAAGACAAGCGCCGTGCTGAGAATAGGAAATATTTGCCTGTTTTCACCCATGATAAGCTCTCCATCTTGTTTGATAACTGTTCACGTGGCGATTCTGACCTGTCGATAACGCGTGGCCGAGCGCTGACGCGTTCGTTGAGAGAAGTCTTGTTGAATCCGAAATGGGTAAGGCTTTAGAGAAATCCATATGATTTTATGTGAATCGAGGAACACATAAGCGGCGCTCATTGTCCTTCGGTAACACATAGTAAGATGCTGCTGCGTTGATCGAGATTATACTGTGCGCGGAGCTTTTCGGATCTTGCAACATGCAGCAATCCGGCCAATCCAGCAGCACCAGATGCTGTGGTTTGCAGTCCTGTTGCTTGTTGGAGGGTGGAAATGGCCATACTCAACTCAGCTTCGTCAACGATCACGGATTTTGCGTTATGGCGCAGCAGGATTTCCAGCGCGGGAGCCGAAGCAATTCCGCAGGAAAGCATCCTTGCTGAGCTGAGGAGATCCCCCGAGATCTGCACGGGCCGACCCGCATTCATGCCCTGCGCAACACAATCAGCACCTTCTGGTTCAACAACAATCATCATGTGCGGATATGGGATCAGTCGCTGAAGCCCCAAGGTCAGGGCTGCGGCAAGTCCGCCAACGCCTGCCTGTGTGAAGGCGTGGCTCAGGCTGTGGGATGCGGTTTGACGCAACTGTTCGGCAACTTCCTGGGCAATAACGGCATAACCGTTCATGACATCCTCGACGACCGGATCGGAATAATTTTCGGTCGTATCCGAGATCAGCAAGCCCTCGTTCCGACCAGCGCTGGCAATCGCCTCATTCACGGCGTCATCAAAAGTGCCTGCCACCAGGTGAACAGCACCACCCGCTGCCTTGATACGTTCGATCCGGCCGGGACTGACTGAGGCCGACAGAAATATCGTCGAATCAGCACCCACACTATTGGCGGCTGTCGCCACAGCGAGGCCATGATTGCCCTCGCTGGCGCAGATCAATCTGGGCATCTGTGCCAGATTGGCGGGTCGAGCCAGAAGCTCGGAAAGCGATGTCGCTCCGATCGCACGGGCAATGGCGCGGAGGCCGGCCAGCATCCCGCCCAGCGCCTTGAAGTTGCCCAGCGGACGATGCGCTTCAGCCTTTATCCATAGCCGCGCAACGCGAGCTTTTCTGGCCAGCAACGGCGCTTCAATCAACGGCGTTGGCCTATAGTCGGGCCACGCATGCTTGATGTCGTCGAGGGCATTCCAAACCTGATGACTGGAAGCATGGGCTGTTCTCATGTAGAACATACTATCACCGGCGTGGGCCGCCTTACCGTCAAAACACTTCCAGATTTGGGAATTAACGGCAATAATCGCCCCGACATGCCGCGAGACTGCTCAACCAGGATTATCGCCATTGAATCTCGGTTTGAGATTCACCCTGGATCGACATCAAGGGGAATGACGAGCCCTCGCTTGACGACCTTCAGGGCAACGTTGGTAGTATAGTGGCGTACATTAGGGTTTTCGCTAATCAAACGGGCCATGAGCTCTTCATAGACGTCAGTGTCGCGTGCCGTTACGATGAGCATGAAGTCCGCTTCGCCCGTCACGTAATATACCTGCTGAACGCTGGGTTCCGATATCAGCCAGGATCGGAGACGAGCAAGCATTTCGGGCCGTTCTTTCTCAACTTGAAGCGCCACGACGAAAAGGCCCGAGCGTTGAATCTTAACAGGGTCAATGATCGCGCATTCCCTTATGATGGTGCCATTTTCGTGCATGCGCTTCAGGCGGCGCTGTATCGCCGATGGCGACAAGGGGACCTGCTCCGACAAGCGCTCGGTTGTTTGGGACGAATTCTGCTGCACAAGATTGAGCAACATGCGATCAAAACGGTCCAGTGCCATATCAGGGCCTATACAGAGACATTCGCGCGGGCATAATGCGTAAATTCGATGCAAAATGCGGCAAAACATCATTTCCGGTAACTATGGTGAGCGCTCCAGCCAACGATATTGGCTCTGCCGGTGGCGCAGCTTGCGCCATGCGCGCATTGACCGGGCATTCGATGTGTTCGAATGAGGTGGGGCCCGAACCGCCCTTTCGGGCTTTTGGCCCCGTTGCCTGCGGAATGATGGGCTTCACGGGTGGAAGACGGAGAATTATCATGGCTATTCCCTTGAGGTCCTGGATTTCAACCACTGGATTTGCGCTGGCCTTGGCAACGTCAACGGCTTCTCATGCGTCCCCAGCCAATCTCACAGTCGAAATTGCGTTGACAATGATCGACGGCTGCCGAGCTCAGGCAAATACCAAAGGTCAGAGCCACGCCATAGTGGTGGTTGACGCTGGCGGGCATGTCATTGCGTCGTTGCGTATGGATGGCAATGCTCCGGGCATTATGGCTTTTGCCGAGCAGAAGGCGCGCGCGGCTGCAATGTGGGGATTCGGAACTTTGAAGATGGCGGAGGCAGTCCGCGAAACGCCAGGGTTGGGCGCCGCGCAATATATTGTGACCGTAGCAGGCGGAGAGCCTGTTCGAACCTCCGACGGAAAGATCTTGCTGGGTGGCATAGGAGTATCGGGCGAGGCACCCGCAGACGATCTCAGTTGCGCGAAGGCCGGGATTGCGGCTGCCGGTCCTGTTCTGGCCCAACTTGAATGAGGCCGGCGCATCGCTGATCGCATGTGCAGTCTTTTCAAACACTTGCTTGGCGAACCGGCTGTTGCGGCAAGGAGCGTTGCGACTTCGAGGGCCTGTATCGCTACTTGAGAATCTGCTCAGTGCTGGCGAACAGCAAGTCCGTCGAGCATATGCCTTATTGCAGCACGAGCGGCGCCGGCCGCCTCGGTCTTATCTTTGGATCTAGCAATAACGCTGGCCGCTTCGCTCAATGCTCCGAGCAGGATTGGCGCAAGTATCGCGGCGGGTATGTCGCGGACCACACCAGCGACAATGAGGTCTTCGAGAGATTTGTGCATCAGACCATAGGCGTATCGATTTTCAATCTCGCGCCATGCTGAGGCGCCGAGTACAGATGGAGCTTCGACAAAAGCGATGCGTTGGACGTCGGGTGCGCTGACGGCCTCGATCATGCCGTCGATGCCGGCGAGGAGCAGCTGGTATGGGGCAGACGCCCCCGAGGCTGCTGCTGATGCCAGAACATTATTCATGATTTCTTGTTCGACGTTTTCGGCGATAGCCCGGAACAGTTCGAGCTTGCCCCCAAAGTGGTGGTAGAGCGCGCCTGTCGTGAGCCGCGCAGCACCTACAATGTCTGCGACGCTGGTTGCCCCATATCCACGGCGTGCGAAGAGCCGCCGACCGGCGCGCAGTATCGCGTGGCGGGTCTCTTCGGAATATTGCTCCTTGCGCGTTTGCGGCTTCATCTGCGGCCCTCTTTGCCCAGGCTAATGGCAATGTCCAGAATCAACGTCGTTCTTATTGACATAATATTATTATGCTGCATAATTAAAATATGAGCAGTCCAACCCACCCTCCGCCCCGCGCCCAGTCGCACTGGGGCGAGCCTGATTACAACGACCCAAGACTGGCCGACGGGTATTTCCTGCAGCGGCTGGATCGCGCCGCGAGATTGCGGGGAGGAGCGAAGCTCATCGGTGCAAAAGTGGGCGTGAACGATCCAGCGACGCAGCAGCGCTTGAGGTTAAGCGGGCCGCTGATTGGCTTTCTGACCGACGCCAGCATCATTGATGGCGAACGAACTATCTCCCTAGGCGACTTTACGCTGGCAGGCGTAGAGCCTGAGCTCGCGATTTGGTTGCGTCATGACATAGGCCCCGGCGCGGATGTCAAGTCTGTCGCGGCTGCAATCGAGCGCATCGGATTGTGTGCGGAAATTATAGATGTCTCGGGCCGATACGATGATGTTGCTGCACTGGTCGGCAGTAACATCATGCACCGCGGCGTCGTATTTAGCACTGGCCAAGCCTTGTTCAGCGAAAATTCCATTAATAGCTCATGGTTGGAAGCGAGGCACAACAGCGTGCCGGCCTGGCAGCTCCCGCTGGGTTTCATTCTTGGCGATCCGCGAGATGCGCTGCGGTTTGTTGCGGACGCGCTGGCGCAGCAAGGCGACGCGCTTCTATCCGGTCAGGTGATCATAACGGGGTTGCTGACCCCGATACCGCTGTGGGTCAAGCCAGGCGACAAGGTTGAGCTTGATGCGGGGACGTTCGGTTCACTCAATCTCGATTTCAGCCAGTGAGAACTGCCATGGACTTCAAGACTTTCGCAGCTCGGAGGCAATTTGTTCAAACGTCGTTTGGGCGCATCGCCTATGTCGAGATGGGAGAGGGGCCCGCGGCCCTGTTTCTCCACGGGGTGCCTTTGAATGGCGCGCACTGGCGAGATGTAATGAACGTTGTTTCGAGGCAGGCGCGCGCGATCGCCATCGATCTGATGGGCCTCGGCCATAGTGAAGTGGATTTGGATCAGGATCTGACCTTTCCAGCTCAGGCGCAAATGACGCTGGAGGTGATGGACGCATTAGGCGTTGAGCGCTTCGATCTGGTTGGCAACGATTCTGGCGGAGCAATAGCGCAGATCCTTTGCGTCAACTCACCATCCCGTGTTCGCTCGCTGACACTGACCAATTGCGATTGTCATGACAATTGGCCGCCGGCTGCATTTGCGCAAGCGACTGCTCTTGCAAAGTTCGGCCGCCTTTCTTCTGTTCTGAAGGGTGTTCTCGACAATCTGGCGCTAGCCCGTTCCGATCTGGGTCTGGGAACCGGGTTCGAGCGGCCAGACTTGCTGACGGCTGAACTCGTCTCGGCTTATATCGCGCCGCTCGTCGCGACCGAAGGGCGAATGGCTCAGCTCGATCGATACGTCGCATCGATGGATTCAAACCAAACCGTCTCGATTTATGATGCTCTTCGTGGTCTTCATGTACCAACCCAGATATTATGGGGCGCCGAAGACGTGTTTTTTCCCGTCGAGTGGGCGCGCTGGCTCGGCCGCACGATTCCTGGAACGAGCCGCGTAATTGAAATCGTAGGCGCCAGACTGTTCTTTGCCGAAGAGCGACCCTACTGGCTCGCCGACCGCCTGATGGAGCACTGGCGCGCGACCAGCGAAGCGCCCGGCCTGGCAGGGGCTGAATCATGAGCGCAAGCGAATATCTCAAAAACAGCCTGGTCTTGATAGGCCTCATGGCGGTGATCGCCATTGTTGAAGCCGCAATTCCCTTCCATCGCGCTTCGGTATGGCGCGTACGTCATCTTGCTCCGAATCTTTCGCTCACGGCATTGTATCTGATCTTGAGTTTTGCATTCAATGCCGGAGCAATCCTGGTCGCTGCGGCGTTGAACGCGAAACATTTTGGTTTGCTGGCAGATCGGGGTTTGCCGATTTGGTTGAGCATCCTGATCGGCGTCGTGGTTCTGGACTTCTTCAGCTATCTCGCGCACTGGTTGATGCACAAGTCGCCCGCGCTTTGGCGTGTCCATCGCGTTCATCACAGCGACCCCCTTATCGACATCACAACCGCTCTTCGTCAGCACCCGATCGAGGGCCTTGTCCGGTTCCTTTTCACAATGATCCCCGCCTGGGCGCTTGGTCTTCCCGCCGAGGGCATTGCGCTATACCGCTTACTTTCGGCGGTAAATGCATTGCTCGAGCATATGAACATCAAGCTCTGGCAGCCGCTGGATGGCCTTCTCTCAACACTGTGGGTCACACCCAACATGCACAAGGTTCACCATTCTCGCGTCCAGCAGGAAACAGATTCCAACTACGGTAATATTCTTGCCGTCTACGACCGTGTGTTCCGGACATTTACCCCGACACGCCGGGCAACCTCTGTGCACTATGGCCTGGACGGTTTCGATGCTCCCGAATTGCAGACATTTGGAGCACTGCTCAAGCTGCCGTTCCGGCCAGATGTTCCAACCGCGCCATCGATATCGATTGATGGTGCCGACGCAGATATATCGGCATCAGGCGCCAGATGACGCTTGAGCAGAAAATAAAATGGCTGTTTGCGGTCAATGCGGTCATCAACTGGACGGTGTCGGTTCGTGGAATAATTGATCCAGCAGGAATGGCTGAAGCGCTTGGCGGGCCTGTTCCCAACTATCAGTTCGCAATCCGGTTATGGTCAGCATTCGTGTTCATGTTCGGCTGCATGTTTTGGGAGGTCAGCCGCGACGTCACGGGAAAAGCGGCCTTGATCAAGTATAACTGGATCGAAAAGACGTTGACAGCGTCCGCAGTGACGCTGGGTTTCTATATGGGCGAAGCGCCTGGAGCTTTGATGATCATGATCATCCTGACGAACTGGCTTTGGATTCCTTTCATATATGCATTTGATATTCAATTGCGTCGCAAGCTGCATCCGGGTGTCGTCAGATAGCCTTGTGTGGCGCAGCCGACGGGCCGGCCGGCCAGAAGGAAAGGGGAAGGCGCATGCGCGAACACCGGAAGTTGGGCGTCCATTCATGCCAAGACTGATGGTTGCGTTATTGGGATTCTTTGTCGGATTAGGCCTTTGGGTCGGCTCGCCTCTGTTGGTTGGCAAGGCGGAGCCATGGGATGCGGAGTGGCCATTTTATGCAAGCGTGATGCTCATTGCCGGCGCAATTTTGGGCGCTGCGTGGCCAAAGCGATGGATGAGTGTCTTCCTTGGCCTTTGGGCCGGACAGGCTATCGCCTTGCTGCTACCGCCTCATGATCGGGCTTGGGCTTTGCTTGGAGTGTTTACAACAGGGTTCGGGAGTCTTCTGGGGCTGGCGGGCGCACTTTGCGGAGTGCTGGCGCGACGAGTATTCCAATACATTGCGCCATCCAATCGCGAGAAATAATAGGTATGGCCTTCGCATGACGCTCAAAAAGCGGGAGGAGTTGCAAGCAGAGCAAGTATCATGTGGATCCTCGCTTGTCGCATCATGTAAGATTATGGGTTTGATGTACTCCCCCGAAATACAGCCTGAACCTGACTTCGCGAAGAGTCGGGCGAATGCTGCGGAGCAGGCTCAACGGATGGCAGACCAGGAGCTGAACCTCGGATGACAAACGGGCAGCGCCATTGCGGTCGCTAAGTCTGTCGCGCTTGGGTTCGGTTCGCAGCGATAGCTTCCTGCAACGGATCCGGTTTGCGAATGTTGCGGCGACGATATTTTCGATCGTTAGGGTGCGCCCTAGGGTTGGCCGGTGGCGGAAGCCTCATCGACAGCGGAGTTTGCAGATAATCGGGCATCAGCTCAAAGAGGTTGCCGGCGAGTGCGAATTCCCGGCAACCTCTCTACTAAGCCGGCAACAAGAGCTCGCACCGGGCCGACTTCATACGTTTGAAAGCGGCAAACGGTTACCATGTCGCAACCGCGCCGAGAATTATGACCGGCCTGCGCGCGTTGATCGACGATGCCCGCGCAAAGATCCACCAATTCGAACCCTCAGCATCCACAGATGCCATAGTAGACGGCCGACCATCGCGCCGATTTCGAAACCGACTCCATCAAGAAGGCGCGTTTCGAGGTGCGGCGCTGTAACTTTTTTCCCGAGTTAGCGAATATATACTTCAGACCAACGTAATTTATTGAACGGCAGCATTTGCCGATAAACGAGCAGCGTTCGTGGATGCCGTTGCCGTCGTGCGGCAAGAGGGGAAAACATGAGGGGTTTGTTCATCACACTTTTGAGCGCGATCCTGCTATCTGGATGTGTGGCGACCCGGGCACATCGAGAGGGATCGATGACCGCAATCGTCGGCGGCCAAGTAATTGAACCGGGCGCGGACGTACCTCCTCAAAGCGTCGATCTATTGATTCGAGGCGATGAAATCGTCGCTTCAGGCCCCAATCTGAGACTACCGCGCGGCACACACATCGTTGATGCAAGAGGTAAATTTATTATTCCCGGGCTATGGGATGCGCATTCGCATTTCAACGCGCTTACCGAAGTCACCGACGAGCGCAATTTGGGCTACGGCATCCTCTTCGTGCGCGATATGGGGGGCTATCAAGACAAGCTCTTGTCCTTACGCGCGTCGATCCGATCGGGTGCGCATCTCGGTCCAGATATGTTTATTGCCGGGCCGACGCTTAATGGCCAGCAAGCGGGGCAGTTTCAGCGCGTTGTGAGCAACGCCGATGAGTCACGCACGGCTGACCCCGTGCTGATGATCAATATCGAGCAAGGAACATTTTCATGAACGAAGTCACACTTTTTGGCTTTCCGACTAGCACCTTCGTGAATATTGCACGGCTCGCATTGACGGAGAAAGGTGTCCCGTTCGACTTTGTCGATCTTGAGCCCGACATGGGCCGCGCAAATCATCTCGCGCTCCACCCGTTCAACCGCGTTCCGATCCTGAAACATGGCGAATTCATAGTCTACGAAACTGCAGCTATCGTTGCCTATGTCGATTCAGCGTTCGAAGGGCCTCGACTAATTCCCATGGACCCAAAGGGTGCAGCATCCGTGGCGCAGTGGATCAGCGCCGTGAACCACTACTATTACCCCTATTTTTCATATCATTTGGCGCACGAGCGGTTGGTGTTTCCGGCCCTTGGAATCGAGCCTGACGAGAAGGTAGTCGCGGCCGCACTTCCAAAGGTGGCTCGAGCTCTTGAAGTTCTTGAAAGGCAAATGGCCGACAGAAGGCAATTTATCCTGGGTGACAGACATACGCTCGCAGATTTCTATATGCTGCCAACCCTGTCTAGCCTGCAGTTCACGCCTGAAGGCTCGGAAATACTTGCTGCAAGCCCTAACATCATCGCCTGGTACGCAAGAATGAACACACTGGCAAGCGTGCAAGCGGTTTCAAAAATGGTCGAGCCGTTTCTGGCGCGACCTGTCGAACACGCTCGTGAGTGGGTCCAATCGCATCGTCCGCGATACTAGCGCATCGGCGAAAAGCGAAAATAAGGAAACGGAGAAGTCCATATGCGCCAACTGATATTCATTGCGCCAGGAAATTTTGAGTGGCGGGAGGTTCCAACACCCTGTGTCGAGAATCGGCGCCATGCGATTGTGAGACCGCTCGCTGCCGTACGTTGCGACCTCGATTTCTACATTGCCACCGGTTTTGTGCCTCTTGGTGGTCCATTTGCGTTTGGACATGAATCTGTCGGCGAAGTCGTCGATGCGGGAGATGCTGCTGGTTTTAGGCCGGGCGATCGCGTTGTCGTACCTTTTCAGATTTCTTGCGGTCAATGCGCCAATTGCAAGCGTGGATTGACTAATTCCTGCGCAACGGTCCCGCCCTATTCGGCCTATGGACTTGCCTCAAACGGCCGTCAGGATTTTGGCGGTGCGCTGTCCGAGTTGATGCTCGTTCCATATGCAGACCATATGCTCGTCCCACTTCCAGCAGGTATGGACCCCGTTATCGCCGCCGGAGCAGGCGACAACATTGCCGATGGCTGGCGCGGCGTAGCATCACATTTGAATGAACGTCCCGGTGCCTCGGTTCTCATTGTCGGCGGCCTCGCTCAAAGTGTTGGGATTTACGCAGCTGGAGCAGCCGTAGCGCTCGGTGCAAGTAAAGTGCTTTACCTAGACGACAACGAGGCTAATCGAAAGATTGCCGAAACGATGGGTGCCGACACAGCCCCGCTTGCCCTTGATGAAGGTCGCGATCCGGATGATCAATTCGATATCGTCGTCGAAGCAGCGGGCACCGCTCAAGCTCTTGCTTTTTCTGTCCACTCAACCGCCGCCAATGGTTGTCTCACTGGAGTTGCAATGCACTTCGATGCAGCAACACCCCTTCCATTGGCACAGGCCTATTACAAAGGGCTGACTTTTCATACTGGACGTGTGCAATCTCGTCCGCTTCTGCCCGAAATCCTAAACTGCATCGGCTGTGGAAAGCTCCATCCTGAACATGCCATACACCGAACTGTAACATTTGACGATGCCGCCGAGGCGATGATCGATCCTGGACCAAAGTTAGCTTTTATTCGATAAACTGGCACTATCAAACCAACTGACAAAGGGATGGTTGGGTCGGGTACTGGTTGTTAATCCGCGTGGATGAGCAAGCTCCATAATCCTTTTCGGTATTTCCATTCGTCACCAGAAGTCATCCGCCTTATTGTGTTGATGTATGTTCGGTTTCCGCTGTCGCTGCGGAACGTGGAGGTGCCGTGCTCCCCCGATTGTTACTGGTCAGGGGTAGAGTCCGGCTCCTTCATGATGGTTGTTGATGGGATGGCAACGTGTCTGGGGGCATGCAGCACGGGCCGTGTCGCCTGCTAACCTGCGTTTGCCAGCTTCCATGAACTCCTTGGACCAGGTGTAATAAAGGGTCTGCGCGATGCCTTCCTTGCGGCACAGCTCGGCAATGCTGTCATCGCCACGCAGCCCTTCCAGCACGATCCTGATCTTATCTTCGGCTGAGAAGTGCCGCCGGGTTGCACGGCGAATGTCCTTCACCACGCGTTCGGCTGAGGCCTTCGATTGGCCAGTATGTTTTGGTCTCATCTTCGTTCCTTCGTCACTACGACGAGGCCAAAACATTCCTTAAATCACAACCTCAAATCTGCGCCATAGGTGCTGACGGGGGAACAGTCTGCGGATCCTTGCCCCGTTCCTGGCCTTTGATCGCTTCGGCAGCGCCGCCCTCGAACTTCATCGTGAGAAGAGCAAAGAGCCTGGAGATCAGTCCAGCATGTCCGGTTTCATCCATGCCCTCACCAAGCCGCAGGCGCGGGCCGAAGTCCATATCCAGCATTGTCCTTCACGACTCTCGCGGATTCGGACTGGACTTCGGTTGGATTGCAAGCATTGGTCATCGGCACCGGCCCGCTCAAATCGCGCGGCCGCACGCCCCAGGTCGGCTGACTGACGGGGCTCTGGGTGGTGGGAGCAGGCAATAGGCCTGCTCCATCAAAGGAGACCACCTATGACCAAGACAGCAAAGGCAAAAACCACGAACCAACCCGCCTCGACTGTGCAAGCGAGTCCCTCCAACGCACCTGCGCCGGCCCCAACCAAGCGCGGCATCATCCTCGGCCTCCTGGCGCGACCCGGAGGTGCCAGCCTTGACGAGATGGTGACGGCCACCGGCTGGCTGCCGCACACGACCCGCGCGATGCTGACCGGCCTCAAGAAGAAGGGCCATGTGCTCATCAGCGAGAAGGTCGATGGCGTCCGCCGCTACCGGGTTGAAGCCGGTGCCGGAGTTGACCAATGAGCATAACACCGCTCGATCAGCAGCTTGATCGACTGGCGACTCTGTCGCCGGTCGAACTGCGCGCCGAGTGGCGGCGCGTCTATCGAGCACCGCCGCCGCAACTGACGACGGACCTGCTTGTCCGCGGCATCGCCTGGCAGATACAGGTAAAGGCGTTCGGTGGCTTGTCGCGTTCGGCCGAACGGGCACTGGATCAGCGTGCCGGGTTGGTGCCCGCAAAGCGTTCGCTCGATACGTCCCGTTTGAAGCCCGGAACGCGCCTGGTGCGACGCTGGCAGAATATCACCTATGACGTGCTGGTGGTGGAGGACGGGTTCCTGTTCAAGGATGAGGTGTTCGGATCGCTCTCCGCCGTTGCGGAAGCGATCACGGGCACGCGCTGGTCAGGACCGCGCTTCTTTGGGCTCAAGACAAGTGGAAAGCCTGGTCATGGCCGCAAACGCTGACGGGTCCCTTCGCTGTGCGGTCTACACCAGGAAGTCGAGCGAGGAGGGGCTTGACCAGGCCTTCAACAGCCTCGATGCCCAGCGCGAGGCCTGTTCGGCCTATATCATGAGCCAGCGCCACGAGGGCTGGACGCTTGTCCCGGAGATCTATGATGATGGCGGATACTCGGGCGGAAGCATGGATCGCCCCGGACTCCAGCATCTTCTCGCAGACGTGCAGGCCGGAAAGGTCGATGTGATTGTCGTCTACAAGGTCGACCGGTTAACCCGTAGCCTCGCCGACTTTGCCAAGATGGTCGAGATCCTCGATGGAGCTGGTGCAAGCTTTGTCTCGATCACTCAGGCGTTCAACACCACGACCAGCATGGGGCGGCTGACCCTCAACGTCCTCTTGTCATTCGCGCAGTTCGAGCGTGAGGTCACAGGCGAGCGGATCCGCGACAAGATCGCGGCCTCGAAGAAGAAGGGCATGTGGATGGGCGGCACGGTGCCGTTCGGATACATAGCCCGGGACCGGTCCCTGATCATAGACGAGAGTGAAGCGGCGACCATCCGCTCAGCGATGGAGCGTTATCTCGAATTGAGCTCGGTAAGGCTGCTGGCGGCAGAGCTCAAAGCCCAAGGCGTCAAGACCCGCGCTGTCCAATTATCCGACGGACGAATCCGGGGCGGCGTACCGTTCGGAAGGGGAGGGTTGCGGCACTTGCTCCAGAACCGGCTCTATCTGGGCGAGATCGTTCACAAGGGAGAGAGCTATCCGGGCTCGCACCAGCCAATCGTGTCGAGAGAGTTGTTCGACAAGGTCCAGCAACAGATGGCGGATCAAACCCGTGAGCGGCTCCACGGGACTCGCGCGATCGATCCCAGCCTGCTGAGCGGCCTGATCCATGACGGTCTTGGCCGACCGATGTTCCCAACCCATGCGGTGAAGGCAGGCAAGCGCTATCGCTACTACATCACGCACCCGAGAAACATTGAGGTGGGTGATCCGCCAGCATGGCGGATGCCAGCCTATGACTTCGAGCGTGGGGTCATTGACCTGGTCGCCACATTCCTTGCTAACAGGAATGCCGTGGCATCGGCACTCAGCGCCATGACAGATGCAGCAGAGGTCGAGCGGATGATGGAGACGTGCGAACAGGTCGCCAAAACGCTCCTGCAATCATCCCCGGGCGGCCAGCGGGGCTTGCTCCTTCACTGGGTCTCGCGGATCGATCTGACCGACACGAGCATGCGCGTCACGATGAAGATGGGCGACGCTCATCAGCATGTTCTTGAAGCAGCGGTCCACAAGGTCCGCCGGGGCAATGATGTCGCGCTTCGTATTGCATCGGATGATCGAGACTCAGATCGCCCTCGCGACGAGCAGCTCGTTGCACTTGTTGCCGACGCTCGTGCAGCGCGTCTCGCTGCCATGAAATCGCCCGACAGGTTACTTGAGGTAATCGCCAGCACCTTGGGTGTTGGTCTCCAACGGTTCAAGCGCCTCATCCGTATCAGCACGCTGGCCCCATCGATCGTCGAATCTATCCTTGATGGAACCCAGCCGCCCGATCTGACGGTTGCGCGGCTCAATACAATCACGAACGTGCCGGTCTCCTGGGACGCCCAACGGGCGCTGCTCGGCATCGCGTAAGCTGCGATCCGCTCTTCACAACCACAACGCATCTGAATCGATGAAATCGGCCGTTCGAGAAAATGCCGAGCTCAGACCAAGTCTTCGGACAGGAAATCGTCTCGAAAATTCACGAGGCATAAGGGGCACCAGAAACCCCGCGGAAAGGCGCCATTCGTGGGGCAATTCCCAAAAATATCATTCTATTTCAAAGAGATAGCGATGGGTGGTGGAGCTGAGCGGGATCGAACCGCTGACCTCGTCATTGCGAACGACGCGCTCTCCCAACTGAGCTACAGCCCCGCATCCGGGATCGCGCCTTTAGCGCCGAGCTTTCTCGAAGGCAATGGGCTTGCCATGGGAAGGTTTCACCTTAAAACCTAATTATTCGAGTCGCGTGACAAGGCGACCGAACTTGTCGAGAGGATCCCCTGAAATGGCACGTGCATGGTATTTTACCGCCTATCCCGAAGCCCTGCCTACGCTCGATCATGTTGCGTTGCGCGAGATGCCTGACCAGCCGCTTGCCGATGGCCAGATTCGCGTCCGCAACGAATATCTTTCGGTCGACCCTTATATGCGCGGCCGGATGACCAACCTCGCCTCCTATGTCGAGGGGTTCGCGATTGGCGAGCCGATGACGGGTGGAGCGGTCGGCGAAGTCATCGAAAGCCGGGCAGAAGGGTTCGCACCAGGTGACAAGGTCATGCACATGAATGGCTGGCGCGATGAGGCCGTGGTCGATACGGCGCCCGGCCCGGGCGGCATGGGAACGCACAAGCTGCCGCCAATGGATGTGCCGATCCAGACCTGGCTCCATAATCTGGGGCTGACAGGCGCGACGGC
>Ga0105164_10001521_pt1 | contig 14832 bp, 14 predicted proteins | sample VDWuncwatermetaG_FD_89674 | JGI IMG/M metagenome (GOLD analysis project Ga0105164, IMG submission 89674) | Wastewater microbial communities from Netherlands to study Microbial Dark Matter (Phase II) - VDW unchlorinated drinking water | ecosystem: Environmental > Aquatic > Freshwater > Drinking...
GTTTCAAACCTGAATTTTTTATCTGAAACTCTACCTACTATTCTCTACCATCATAAAAGGTTTGACAATAAGGGATATCCTTTTGAGAAACTGGGAGGTGAGATACCCGTGACTGCCGGGATATTAGCCGTTGCCGATGCCTTTGATGCCATGACTACTGACCGGCCTTATCGAAATAAATTAAGTCTAAAACAGGCATTGGAGGAGCTGGAAAAATGCTCCGGCACACAATTTGATCCTAATGTAGTTAGGGTACTTAAAAGAGTTAAAAGTTTACAGATGAAGGTGTAAGATGAAAAATAAACTTGCTTTTTTAGCTATGCGAGTTACTTTAGGGATTGTATTTTTTATATTTGGAATCGGCAAATTTAAAAATGATATCTGGGCAGAGACTATTAAGACTATGGATTTTTTCCTAAGGCTACCCTGGGATGTAAATATCTCTGTTGCGCTCATCGGAATAACAGAAATATTGACTGGTGCGGCTTTGATAATAGGGTTATTTACACGCTTCTTTGCTGCTGTAGCCGCAGCCCAGCTGATGGGGATACTAATTTTGCTTAAATTCCAAGAAACCAGAGATATAGGTCTTTTGGGAATGGCAATATATATGACAATTGTGGACAATGACGCTTTCGCTATAGACTGGCTATGGCGAAAAAGCAAGGGAGGGACGAGATGAAAAAACATTTTATACGTTCGTGGCCACAAAACCGCACCCTGCCCTTCGCATTTATACGGAATTGAATGCAGGACAAAGCAGCATAGTTTCAGAGAAAACCGAAATGGCGAAAACAATAATTAATATCACCGGTATGCATTGCGCAAGTTGTGTGGTAGCTATTGAAAACGCTTTTAAAAAACTTCCCGGGGTATTGAGTGCTAAGGTTAATTTTGCCAGCGAAAAGGCCTATGTAGAATATAACCCAGCTAAAGTTACTTTGGAGGAGTTGTATCAGGTCATCCGTAACACTGGATACGAGACTATAGAAGAGAAAAAAGAAGAAAAAATAGTGAGGCTAAATCTCAAAGTCATAGGTATGGATAATCCCCATTGCCTTAGTACTGTGGATTCTGTCTTAAATAAACTTGAGGGTATAATTAAAAAAGAATTGTTTGTAAATGAGAAGGCAAATATTCAGTTTGATAGTGCCATGCTTTCAGCGGAGAAAATCAAAGAAACTATTAAAGAAGCAGGTTATGCACCTATTGAACAAGAGTTGGCAACCGTTGATGTGGAGAAAGAGGCCAGAGAAAAAGAAATCCGCAATCTGAAAATTAAATTTATTATCTCCATTATCCTGGCCGCACCGCTGATGTATTTTGCCATGGTGCAGCATTTAAAACTTCCCCTTTCTGCATTTATAAGACAGCACATGGCTTTAATACAGTTTCTCCTTACCACTCCTATCATGTTGGCCGGGCATCAATTTTTTACCAAAGGAGTTGCGACCGTAATCAAGACAAAAAATGCCAATATGGATACATTAGTGGCTTTAGGAGTGGGGAGTGCCTATCTTTACAGTCTTTATGTCTCCATAGCGCTGTGGCTGGGAAGTACTGCTTTTGGCATGGAGAATCTTTATTACGAGATTGCAGGATTTTTGATTGCCTTTATTTTATTAGGTAAATTGTTAGAGTCGATTGCCAAGGGCAAGACCTCCGAAGCCATAAAAAAACTCATGGGGCTTCAGGCCAAAACAGCCCTTGTTCTGCGTGATGGGCAAGAAAAAGAAATTCCAGTTGAAGAAATGGTAGTTAGTGATATTGTTATCGTCAAGCCGGGGCAGAAAATCCCTGTGGATGGAATAGTAACCGAAGGCCGCTCCAGCGTGGATGAGTCTATGATTACCGGTGAAAGTATTCCCGTGGAAAAAACTGCCGGCAGTCAGGTTATCGGAGCGACCATAAATAAGACCGGCAGTTTCAAATTTAAAGCCACAAAGGTGGGGAAAGACACGGCCCTGGCACAGATTATAAAATTGGTGGAAGAGGCCCAGGGTTCCAAAGCACCCATTCAGGAACTTGCCGACAAAATCTCGGCTTATTTTGTTCCGACAGTCGTGGCTATAGGAGTTCTGGCATTTATTGTCTGGATGCTTGCAGGCCAGAGTTTTGTCTTTGCCTTAACCACATTCATCGCAGTATTGATTATCGCCTGTCCTTGTGCCTTAGGACTGGCTACACCTACTGCGGTAATGGTGGGAACAGGAATAGGGGCTGAGAATGGCATATTGATTAAGAGCGCGCAAAGTTTACAGATTGCACATCAAATCAACACTATTGTCTTTGATAAAACTGGTACGTTAACCAAAGGAGAACCTCAAGTTACTGATGTGATTGCATATGAAAATTCGGAAAATGAGGTTTTGTTATTAGCCGCCTCGGTTGAGAAAAGTTCTGAACACCCCTTGGGAGAAGCTATTGTAAAAGGGGCAGATGAGAGAAGCATCAATTTAAAAGAAGTAAAGAATTTTGAGTCTATTACAGGGAGGGGTGTAAGCGCCCAGGTGGGAGAAAATACCGTATGGTTAGGGAATAGGCGGCTGATGCAGGAGAGAAATATTGATATTTCCAAAGCGCAAACCGACTTGGAAAAGTTAGAAAATGAAGGTAAAACCGCTATGCTCATAGTGGTTAATCATAGGTTAATGGGTATAGTTGCCGTGGCTGATACATTAAAAGAGTTTTCTAAAAAAGCTGTGGCTAAGCTTAAGACTATGGGAAAACAGGTTATCATGATCACCGGAGATAATAAAAGAACAGCCCAGGCAATTGCCGGGCAGCTCGGTATAGATAGGGTTTTGGCTGAAGTGCTTCCTAAAGATAAAGCGCAAGAGATTAAAAAACTTCAGGCAGAAAAACTAATAGTTGCCATGGTAGGCGATGGAATAAACGATGCCCCGGCTTTAACTCAGGCAGATATCGGCATAGCCATTGGCACCGGAACTGATGTGGCTATAGAATCCGGAGATGTTGTGCTCATAAAAGATGATTTAAGAGATGTGGTTATGGCGATGGATTTGTCTCACTATGCCATGAAAAAAATCAAACAGAATCTTTTCTGGGCCTTCTTTTATAATATAGTGGGCGTTCCCATTGCTGCAGGGGTTCTATATCCATTTACTGGATTTCTCTTGAATCCTATGATTGCAGGACTGGCTATGGCATTTAGTTCGGTTTCTGTAGTGAGTAACTCGCTTTTGATGAAGAGGTATAGACGTAATATTTAGTGTGCTGTATAGCGCTAAAGCATTTGCTATAAATCGTTGGCGGACGCAAAAATTCTATGTCTGCCGCCAGACGCAGACGCTTTGCATCGCAAACATAACGCGTTATCCTTGATATCGTAGATGTCAAAAATCTGCTCATTGAAAGGAGGGGAGAGATATGGCAAGGAATTCTATCCGTTGGCTGATTAGGCCGGTTGCCCATTGCAAAGAGGGTTGCTGTCGGCTGTCCCCCGAATGAAGTTTCTTTTTGTAGAGACGCATCGGGGTCCCGAAGAGAGGCAGAAATAATCAACATCTTTCGGGGCCGGGCATGACGCTAAACTGCCCAGCAATTTCGATAACAATAAGGAGGCAAAGATGAAAAAGATGTTTTTAGTTTTGGTGGCTATAGGCATGTTGATTTTTCTAAACAGCAAGGTAGCAAAAGCAGAGGATATGTCAAAAGAGCAGGTAAAGTCAATTGAATCGGCTAAACCCGTTGATGTCGGAAATAAATTCTGTCCGGTATCCGGAGAAAAGATTAAACCTGGCGAGGATGTAAAATATGAATATGAAGGGAAAATCTATCATTTCTGCTGTCCGGCTTGTATCAAGACGTTCAAAGAAGATCCTCAGAAATATATGAAGAAGATTGAGGAAGAAAAAGCCAAAGCAGCTCAGATACCAGAGAAAACAAAGAAGATGGGCCAGGATAAGATGATGATGCACAAGAAATGCTGCAAGGCTCTCAGGGGATTAACTGAGATTGTAGGAAGTCTGAATGAGGTAAAGAATAATCCGGAGTTAAAACAGAAGCTGGAGAGCATAATTAACGAAATCAAAGAGATGGAAGGCCAATGTTCGATGATGATGGAAAAACACGGAGAAGAGAAAGAGCATAAAACAATGCCCTGTCATCAGGGAATGATGTAGAATAAATAAAGGAGGAAGTAATGTTAGCTAAAGTTATTCTCTTGGTCGTTATATTAGCGGCGGCAATTTTCCTGATTAAGAAAGGTTCTTGCTGTTGCGCAGTAGGCAAAAAGGAAGAGAAAAAAGATGACGCTGATAAAGGAACCTGCCACTGATAGACACGAATTGCCACGAATGAAAAGCAAATTACCACGAATCGTTTGTTAAACATTTGGGGTAATTTGCGCGAAACTTAATTAACGGAGGGAATGATGAGAAATATCTTGTTTTCTCTCATGATATTCTCCTGGGTAGGAATTGGGTGTGCGCAGATGGAGGATATGCATCACGGCGAATACCAGCATAAAGAAAAAGAAAAATTGCTGCTTTCCGGCGAATTGAAGGACGAGGTAAGAGAGGTTGAGGTCAAGGCATTTCAATATGGGTTTTCTCCGGATCCGATTGTGGTCAATAAGGGAGAAAAGCTCAGGCTCAAAATGACTTCGATGGACGTGACCCATGGCATCTGGATTAAAGAATATAAAATAAACGTTACCTTGCCTCCTAAAGAAACCAAGACCATTGAATTTATCGTTGATAAAGAAGGCGAGTTTGTCTTATATTGCAGTGTGTTCTGTGGGCCGGGGCATGGGCATATGCATGGAAAGTTGATTGTCAGATAATCCAAAATAATACAACTTTCCACGCGGATTCTTGCGGATTGGCACGCGGATTGTCGCAGATAAATCTATGCTTAGAGGATATGTTTAATAAATTAAGGAACAATCCTAAAGGTTGGATGGTTATATCTTTAGTCTTGGTTGCTTTATTTGCTCCACCCCGAGAGGATTTTATAGAAGGAATTTTTTGGCTCTCCGTCAGTGTGTTTGTGGCGGTGGTTATAGATACTTTATTGAGCCTACTTAAAAGAAGAGGGCTAAATTTCCCTTCCAGCGCCACAATCACAGGACTAATCGTAGGCATGGTTTTGGATTATCACCAGAGCTTATGGATTCTGGTTATTGCCGTAGCCATTGCCATCTTATCTAAACATCTTCTCATATGGAAAAGGAAGCACATCTTCAATCCCGCCAATTTTGGGCTGTTAGTAAGCAGTATTTTCTTGCGCGGAATAATTTCTTGGTGGGCAGGAGTCCCGATGATACCTATTGTGATATTGGGATTTTTTATTGCTTTAAAGATGCGGCGCTTAAGTCTCGTGGCTGTTTTCTTAGGGCTGCATCTATTTTTCTTTGGGGTGAGCGCTTTATTATTGCACCATCAATTCGTCAGCCAGCTGGCTATTCTCAATTTTTATTTTGCCTTCTTTATGCTCGTTGAACCCAAAACCTCTCCGATAACTACCCGTGGAAGGTTAATCTACGGTATCTTAACCGCACTTCTTGTCTTTACCTTTCTTTCCATAATCCCTCAATACGACAGCCATATCCTGGCCTTAGCCTGCATCAATCTGCTTATCCCCTTGGTCAACAAATTGGTGTAATGCAATTATAAGGTGATACGATGCCAAGAGACCCTATCTGTGGAATGGAAGTAAAAGAAACCCAGTCCATTAAGCTTATCAAGCAAGGCAGAGATTACTTTTTCTGCAGCAACCATTGTAAAGAGAAATTTATTGCGCAGGAAGGCATGAAAGACACACAGGTTTGTACATCTTCAATTAGAAAGACATGGTTTAAGAATAAATTATTTATTACCAGCTCAGTTGCTATTTTATTGCTTATTCTCTCAGTTTTGGTTCCGTTCCTGGGGCCGTTCGGTCGGATTTTTCTTACCTATATAAAAAGTATCTGGTGGGCTGTGGTATTGGGGTTAATTTTAGGCGGGCTTATTGACTACTTTATCCCCCGGGAATACATTTCCAAGGCTCTGGCGCGAAAGAGACCCTCGACTATATTTAATGCGGTTCTATTAGGTTTCTTGATGAGTGCCTGCAGCCACGGAATACTGGCCCTCTCAATTCAATTGCACAAAAAAGGAGCTTCCAACCCCGCGGTAGTAAGTTTTCTCCTGGCCAGTCCCTGGGCGAATATGACGATTACGATGATGCTGGTGAGTCTATTCGGGTTGAAAGGAATTTTTATTATTGTCGCCGCCATAATAGTCGCAATTAATACTGGTTTTATATATATGTTGCTGGAGAAAAAGAACCTGATTGAGAAGAATAAGAATATTATCGAAGTATCGGAGCAATTTTCTATTTTGAAAGATATAAAAGTGCGGCTGACAAATTATAGATTTGGCCTGCATAGTCTAAGCGATGGGCTTAGGGGTGTTATGCGGGGGACGATTGCCCTTGCAAATATGGTTTTATGGTGGGTAATCCTGGGTATCCTTATTGCCAGTTTTGCCGGGGCATATATGCCGGTGCACTTTTTCCATAGATTTATGGGACAGACGTTCTTGGGTTTAGTGGTAACTTTGATACTCGCTACGGTTATCGAGGTCTGCTCGGAGGGTTCTTCTCCTCTTGCCTTCGAAATATACAGACAGACCGGAGCCCTGGGAAACAGTTTTGTATTCCTTATGGCAGGTGTCGCTACGGATTATACCGAAATAGGGCTTCTGTGGGCAAATGTAGGCAGGCGGGTAGCAATGTGGTTACCTATTATTACTGTACCCCAGATTGTGATTATTGGTTATATCGCCAACATTATTTTTAGATAGGAAAACCCTTCCACCTGCGTGGTGGAACAATGGTTATAATTTACTTAATGTAGGCAAAGTGTGTTGCGGAATACGCAAGAATCTATGACTGGTAAAAATAAAATTTATCCGTATTTAATAAGCAGTGGGCTTGTCTTCATTACGAATCTTCTTGGCGAGTTTGTCAAAAGGAAAATTGAGCCGACAAATCTTGTGATGTTTTATCTTCTTGTTGTTGTGATTGTGGCTATTCGATGGGGGCAAGGTCCGGCTATCGTAGCTTCAATATTGAGCGTTCTTTCATTTGATTTCTTTCTGGTTCCTCCATATCTTACCTTAGGAGTTGCCGATCTTCAGTATATTTTTACTTTTGTAGCATTTTTAATTGTTGGAGTCGTGGTGAGTACTCTCGCATCCAAAGCAAGAGAACAGGTTATTCAACATCAGACAGAAAAGTTGCAAACTGCGCTTTTGAACTCTATATCCCATGATTTAAGAACCCCTCTGGCGTCAATTACCGGCTCTCTGACTGCCCTCCTTGATAATACTTCCGGCTTGGACGATACGGCCCGCAGAGAACTTTTAGAAACCGCCTTTGAAGAAACCGGACGTCTCAACCGGCTTGTAGGTAATCTTCTGGATATGAGCAGAATGGAAGCCGGAGCTTTAAGGATTTCCCGAAAACTTTGTGAATTGAGAGACGTGTTGGGAACATCTCTTGAACAATTGAAGGGAAAAATAGGCTCAAGAAATATAAGGATAGACATCTCCAGGGATTTCCCGGAAATACCTATGGATTTTTCTTTTATGATGAAGGTATTCCTAAATTTGGTTGATAACGCCCTTAAATATTCGCCTGCTGATACCACCATAGAGATAAAAACAGCCATATTTAAAGACAAGGTGAAAATCGAAATTAGAGATCAAGGGATAGGGATACCCGAAGGAGAACTCAAGCGTATTTTTGATAAATTTTATCGTGTGGAAAGGCCCTCGCGGATGATGGGAACCGGACTCGGACTCTCCATCTGTAAAGGAATTATTGAGGCCCATAGCGGAGAGATTGCAGCTCGGAATAATTCGGATAAAGGTGCGACATTTATTATAATACTTCCTTTAAATTAATAATTTATATGACAGAGAAACTAAACTTAAGAATCCTTGTGGTGGACGATGAAAAGGCAATTAGGCACTTCCTGAGAGTGTCGCTTTCCGCGCATGGCTATAACGTTTTTGAATCGGCAACTGGGAAAGAGGCGCTGGAAAAATCGGTATCTTCGCATCCAGATGCCATTATACTTGACCTTGGTCTTCCGGATATGGAGGGAATCGAAATAGTCCGGGATGTCCGTCGACGGAGTAAGATTCCCATCGTGATACTCTCCGTCAAGGAAGACGCGTCGGATAAAATTTCTGCTCTCGATGCCGGGGCCGATGATTATCTAACCAAGCCGTTTTCTACTGGAGAACTCCTGGCGCGCTTGAGAGCAGTGGTGCGGCGCCTATTACCTCCAGAAAGGGAAGAGGTTTTTCGTATAGGAAAGCTTTCCGTGGATATTACAAAGCGCTGCGTAACAGTTAACGGTGAGGAAGTTAATTTAAGTCCGACAGAATACGATATCCTTAAATTGCTCATTTTAAATCCAGGCAGGGTTTTGACGCATACACAAATACTGCGGGAAGTCTGGAATAAAAGCGAGAATTATGAAGGCATCCTTCATCTTCTGCGAGTAACCATCAGTAACCTGCGCAGTAAAATCGAACCCAATCCCGACCGGCCCACCTATGTGTTAACCGAGCCGGGTATCGGTTATCGCCTGCGAAGCGAAGATTAGCCTATCTTCTGCTTAAAATTCCCCATAGTTGTTTAAACGCTCATCTGCCTACGCCTTTCAATCACCCTAACCGAAGATGGTATGGCTTCGGCGGACGCCCAATGCAATTTGAGCGAAGGTGGGCGCTTTGACCTTTTTTTGACTTGCCTTTTACCAGTCTAAGAGTAAACTTACTACTCAAGCATGCGATAGAAGATTAAAAAAAACACCGTGCCAGAGAAAGCTTTTTCTCTGGTTTTTCTTTATACATTCGCGGCCACAAAACCGCACCCTTTGGTTCGTTGACGCTCACCATCCTTCGAACCATCCTGAGCAATGCGAAGGACATGGTGCGGATGGAGCTTGGCCGCTCAGTATTCCCTCGTTGGCGTTCGGTATTTTCGGCAAAGATACTGAGGCGAAGCCGAAGTACAACCATAACAGACCTCGGCTTTTAAGCCGAGGTAGCCGTAGGTTGATTGTAGAGGATTTTGTTCTGGAAAAGAGTATTTAAGATGATACTTAGACCGCAATTAACGGATATAAAGAACATCGGTTATTATTTAGGCAAGATTACTCTTGGGTTGGGGCTTACGATGTTTGTGCCTTTTATTGCCGGGTTAGTATTATTTAAAGAACCTAATCCTTCGCTCGATTTTTTGATAGGCGCGGAAATTGCGGTGTTTATAGGTTTAGCCTTAAGCTGGTTTTGTCAGACTGAGAGGGAGCTGCGTACTGCGCAAGCAATGGTCGTCGTATCTCTTTCCTGGTTGGTTGCTATGGCGTTAGGAGCTATACCGTTATTTTTAAGCGGACACTATAAATCATTCCTGGATACCTGTTTTGAAACCATGTCGGGTTTTACTACCACCGGATTGACTTTAGTGCAAGACCTGGACCATTTATCCCGAACGCATAATCTATGGCGCCACCTGGGGCCTTTTATTGGAGGCCAGGGTATAGCCATTATTGCAATTTCTTTTTTAGTCGGGGGAAGCAGTGGGGCGGTGAAGATGTATATAGGAGAAGCCCGGGATGAAAAATTAGTGCCTAATGTCGTCAATACGGCGCGCTTTATCTGGCTGATTAGCATTGTCTATCTGATATTGGGCACAATTATACTGGGAGCCGTTGGTATTTCTATCGGGTTAAAACCACAGAGTGCATTCTTTCATGGGGTATGCATCTTTATGGCCGGGTTTGATACCGCGGGTTTTGCCCCGCAATCGCAAAATATTCTCTATTACCACAGTTTGCTATTTGAAATCGTTACGATAGTATTTATGATTTTAGGGTCGTTTAATTTCAATTTACATTATCAGCTCTGGAGAGGTAACCGCAAGGAAATATGGAAAAATATTGAGACCCGAACATTCTTGTTTGCGGTTATGCTTGCATCATTAATTACTATTGGAGCGTTGAGACATTTCGGCGTTTATTCCGGAGCAATGATGCTGTTTCGAAAGGGATTTTATCAGATTATTTCCGCCCATACCACTACCGGTTATATGAGCATATATGCCCAGCAGTTTATCAAAGAGTGGGGAGATGTTGCCTTGACGGCGTTAATTATCGCTATGGCGCTGGGCGGATGCGCTTGTTCTACTGCGGGCGGGATTAAAATGTTACGCGTGGGTATTATTTATAAAGCCCTAAGGCAAGATTTAAAAAAGATGCTTCTTCCCGGCAGTGCGGTGGTGGCACAGAAATTCCACCATATAAAGACGCTTGTTTTAGAAGATAAGCAGGTGAGAGGGGTTTTGGTAGTTACGTGCGGGTACATATTCCTATATGGTTTGGGGACACTTGTGGGTGTGGGATTAGGATATTCTCCTGTAGAATCCCTTTTTGAATCAACGTCTGCTGCAGCTAATGTGGGACTTTCCTGCGGGATTACGGATGCAGGTATGCCTGTCATACTAAAAATCACCTATATAATCGAGATGTGGGCAGGCAGGCTTGAGCTGATGTCCGTTTTTGCTCTGGTGGGATTTATTGTGGCGGCAATTAGAGGGAAGTAATGTATAAAAGTAAAACGCAAAGTGCAAAATATAAAGTAAAAGCTCGAAACTTAAAGTTTTACGTCTTAAGTTCTAGTTTTGCGCTTTTCGCTTTACACCTTGCGCTTTGTTTTGCCCAGCCTATTTCAAGCACCGAGTTGATAAAAGATGCCAAACAATACGACGGCAAGATGGTAGCTTATCAAGGTGAAGTCGTGGGGGATATAATGATCCGCGGCAAGTGTGCTTGGTTGAGCGTAAATGACGGCTCGAATGCAATAGGTATCTGGGTAGATACAAAGTTGATTAAAGATATCCTTCACACAGGTAGCTATAAAGAAAAAGGCGATTTAGTTGAGATTAAGGGAGAGTTTAATCGAAGTTGCTTCGAGCACGGCGGAGATTTAGATATTCATACTCAGTCTATAGATAAAATAAGTTCCGGGAGAGAAATTTCTCAGGCCCTGAACATAAAAGCTCTGCATTTCGCTTTAGGTTTATTTTACGCAGTATTCTTACTTTTTTTATTGAAACTGTGGCGGTCAAAGAGAGGTGTTCCATTATTATAGACGTAAGAACAGGAGTTTTTCGTTCATAATTTTTTATGGTAAGAAAAGAAAAATGCCGAGGGAGGGAGTTGAACCCTCATGACCTTACGGTCACCGGTTTTTGAGACCGGCCTGTAAGCCTATTCCAGCACCTCGGCGAATTTGATAGGCTTTCGGTGGGCCAATGATGGTAGAGTAGATGATGGCTTCTTCTAATTTATCCAAAGGCAGGAATTCTTTCTCAGGTAATTTTTCGGCTAATGCGGGGACTGTTTTTTCCTCTTCCTGCGGTTTTCCTCCTACGGCTTTCTCAATCTTAGGTTTTTCTTCTTTTTTCTTCTCGACAATAACCTCAGCCGGAGGCTCTTCTTCAATTGGAGGAAATCCCAGGGTTTTGAGGATATCTTCTATGGTCTTTCCCTTAGAGGGTTTTTCTCCCTGGGGTGTAGTCTGCTTCTGGCGCTTGGTTAAGACTTGCCCCAGAGCCTGAAAGATAAATATTACCACAATAAAGATGATAAAAATTAAATTATTCATATGTAGAAGCGGATTTACCCCGTTAGAAGTCCGCACCAAAAGTGCGGACTTCTAACGGGGTGAACGCTGATAGCAACGCAGATTTACGCGGATAATTTATCCGTGTGTATCCGTGGTTACTCTTTTTCTTTCTTTTTCTCCTCGCCGGGTTTAGCGATTCTCTCGCGCATATCGGTATCGGCCTGGATGTTTCTTAGATTGTAATAATCCATCACTCCGAGTTTTCCTTCTCGGAAAGCAAAGGCAATTGCTTTGGGAATTTCGGCTTCGGCCTCCACAACTTTCGCCCGCATTTCCTGAACCTTGGCTTTCATTTCCTGTTCCTGAGCTACGGCAAGTGCGCGCCGGGTTTCCGCGCGGGCCTGTGCGACCTTCAGGTCTGCCCCGGCCTGGTCTGCTTGTAATTGCGCTCCGATGTTTTCGCCCACATCCACATCGGCAATATCAATGGATAAGATTTCGAAGGCGGAGCCGGAATCGAGCCCTTTGGCCAGGACGGTTTTGGAAATCATATCCGGGTTTTCTAAAACATGTTTATAGGAGTCAGCCGAGCCGATGGTGGTAACGATTCCTTCACCCACGCGGGCTATAATGGTTTCCTCGGTTGCCCCTCCGACTAAGCGTTCAAGATTTGCCCGTACCGTAACCCGGGCCTTGGCCTTTAATTCAATTCCGTCTTTGGCGACTGCCGCAAGCGCCCCCTCTTTAGGCACATCAATAACTTTGGGATTAACCGAGGTCTTTACCGCATCGAGTACATCGCGGCCGGCCAGGTCAATTGCGCAGGCACGTTCAAATTTTAAGTTCAGATTTGCCTTATCCGCTGAAATAAGAGATTTAACCACGCGGATAACATCGCCGCCGGCTAAATAATGGGCTTCCATACCGTCCGATTCCACGGAGAGTCCGGCTTTATGGAGCATAATGAGGCCGGGGACAATGATGCGGGGATCGACGTTACGCAGGCGCATACCAATTAGACTGAAGATAGAAATACGTACCCCTGCGGCAAGAGCGGCAATCCAGAGTCTGATCGGGATAAAATAACCGAACAGAAACAGCGTAGCAACGATTACTATAGCAATAATAACAACTGGCATTTTTGCCCCCTTTCTGGTTAAATAAATTTAACTATTTAACCTTTTAACCATTTAACTAATTAGTTTAACCACAACGCGGCTGCCTTCTGCCTTTACTACCAGAACTCGCTTATCTTTCTCAATAAACATCCCACCCTCGGCAATGGCATCTATCCTTTTTCCATCAATAAGACATACGCCAATAGGCCGCAAGAGAGAGAGCGTTATTCCTTCTTTATTAATCAGCTCACTTAGATTTTCTTTGAAAGGATGAAAACCTGCCTCCCTGGTTTCCTGATGGTCCAGGCGGAGCCTTTTCCAGGCACCTGTTTTGGGGAAGAGTTTCCAGGAGAGTACAATTAAAATTAGGCTGCCTACAGAAATAATGATGCCTAAGAATGCATTTAATTTGGTATAGGCAAAATAGCAGGCTAAAATCAAAGAAACAAATCCGCTTATTCCGATCATCCCAAAACCCGGGATAATCAGGATTTCAATGGCCAGCAACACATATCCCAATAAAATCAGAGTTAATACCAATAGCCAATCCGGCATTCGTCGCTGCGCTCCTCATTCACAGATAACCACAGATGAGAAGATACAGATTAGCACGGATGGATTCTTATCCGTGGCAATCCGTGATTTAAATCCGTGGACATCCGTGATTAAACAGATTTGACCACTACCTTGTTTCCTTCTACACTAACTACCTTTATTTCTTTATCCTTAGCGATAAAGTCGCCTTCGGTGAGCACATCGATAATTTTGCCGTTAAAATCGGCTTTTCCCACCGGCCTTAAGGCACTCAGAGACCTGCCTATTTTACCGACTAAAACGTCTTTAGTCAAATCTTCTGTGGCAAAACCTTCTTCCTTGGTTTCTGCCTGCTGCAATATAATCTTTTTCCAGGCCCCGGTTTTGGGCAAGAAGTTTATAGAAACCAGAATTATGGCCAGCGTGACGAAGAAAGAGTAGGTTACGACTTGGAAGGCCTGGATTAGTTCCATCTTTGGCGCATGGAAGGGATGTTTGACCAAAGCTAAGAAAATGCTTGCGACTAAAAGTATTCCCCCGGATATACCGGTAACCCCAAATCCCGGGATGACAAAAATCTCTAAGCCGATTAGAAAAATGGCCAGAATAAAGAGAAGAATTTCCGTCCAGCTTGCCAGGCCAACCAGATAATGCCCCCAGAAAAATAAAGCGAGCGATATTACCCCTAGAGTTCCCGCAATCCCCCAGCCGGGAATTTTTATCTCAAAGATAATTCCCAGAAAACCCAGAGTTAAGAGAAGCGAACTTACTATGGGGTTGGTGAGGAAACGGACGACGTTTTCCGACCAGGTGGGCTTTGACTCAATTACCGGGTAATCTTTCAAGTTTAGGAGAGTAAGCAGAGTCTCGCGGTTTTGGACAATCTCTTTAGCCAGAAAAATTTCTTGGGCTTCCTGGGCGGTTAAGTTAAGCAATTTGCCTTTCTCCGAGATGGTCTTAATGATTTTTATCTCTTTATCCCGGAGTTCTTTCTTTTTTGTCTCAATCTCTTCGGGAGTAAGTATTAGGGTTTCTCCCTTGACCTCGGCTAGTTTCAACTCTATATCTTTATCCACAAAGGCCTCGGCAAGTTTAGTAGAGTGATTATTCGCCTCAGCCGTAGCTTTAAACTTTGCCCGTAACGCAGAAATCATCTTCTCATCTTTAGTTTCTTCTTGGACCCCCATAATGCGCGGCTCTGCCGAGCCGATACTTGAACCAGGCGTCATGTAAATTTCCTGGCAGGCAAGGGAAATAAGTGCTCCGGCAGACCAGGCTTCACCTAAAACCAGGGCTTTAGTGGGAATGGGTTTAAGCTCCGCTAAAGACTTAACAATTTCTCCTGCCGCATCCACCCGACCGCCATAGGTATCGATTTCCACAATAACCGCACTGGCATTTTCTTTCTTGGCCTCGCTGGCTGCGCGTTTGACAAAACCAGAAAGGCCTAAGTCAATCATACCTTTAATAGGGATAATATAGACTGGCCCTTTTTCTTGGCCATAGCTAGAATTAGATAATGCCAGTAA
>Ga0105164_10001522_pt1 | contig 14832 bp, 19 predicted proteins | sample VDWuncwatermetaG_FD_89674 | JGI IMG/M metagenome (GOLD analysis project Ga0105164, IMG submission 89674) | Wastewater microbial communities from Netherlands to study Microbial Dark Matter (Phase II) - VDW unchlorinated drinking water | ecosystem: Environmental > Aquatic > Freshwater > Drinking...
AGAGCAAATGGTTCTCTTGCAGAAGGTATTCCTGATGTTAATCTCATGCTTGATGTTGGTTGTAATATAGCAATTGGGACTGATAATGTTATGATAAACTCACCTGATATGTTCAGAGAGATGGATTATCTCTGGAAAGTCTCAATGGGTATAAAGAAAAAAAGACTACTACCAAAAAGTATACTTAAGATGGCTACAACAAACGCTTCAAATCTTTTGGGTGGTAAAGTTGGAATTATTCAAAATAACAAAATGGCAGACTGTATATTTATTGAAAAACATTCAATCGATTTAGAACCAATGCATAATCCGCATGCCTCAATCGTTCAACGTACTTCAGAAAATACGATAAAAGCAGTAATGTACGAAGGAAAACTAGTTCATGGCAAAATCTAGACCTTACGTAATAATTAGTGCTGCCATGAGTATAGATGGAAAGATAGCTACTCGTACAGGAAAATCTAATCTCTCATCCAAAAAAGATTTGGTAAGGATCCATAAGCTCAGAAGAAGTATTGATGCTATAGTAGTGGGAAAAAATACGATAAATGTCGATAATCCTTCACTTACTGTTCGACATGTAAAAGGGAAAAATCCTATTCGTGTCATTCTTGACTCGAAAGGAAGTTTATCTCCTAAATCAAAAGTGATCAAAACTGCAAAAAAAATTCCTACCATACTTGTGGTATCAGAAAATGCTCCAAGAAAGGTTGAAAGATTTGTTGCAAAAGGAGTTAGAGTAATAAGATGTGGAAAGAACAAAATTGATCTAAAGCGATTATTAGAAATACTCGGAAAAAAGGGAGTCAAGAGAATTATTGTTGAGGGTGGAGGTACAACAAACTGGCACTTTTTCAAGGAAAAACTAGTGGATGAGATTGCAATAACGGTTACACCATATGTTCTTGGAGGTAGTACTGCAATTTCTCTAGTTGAAGGTGATGGTTTTGGAGAAATACCTGATTCCTTTAAATTAAAAAAGATTGAGAAAATACAAAATGAAATAGTTTTACACTATGTTTCTTAGTGTTTTAGATCATCACGTAGCTGATCGATTTTGCTTTGTAGTGCTTTTTTGAGCTTTTCATTTTTTGAAAGATTTACCAACTTTCCACAAGTTGGACATTTGAAAGAAAGATCAAGAGCTTTTTCAAAGGTTAATTTTTGACAATCTTCATTTCCACAATGATAAAAGTCTGCAGAGTTTTCATAATCCACTCTCTGTTGTAATCTCTCTACGATCTTCTTCTTTTGATTCTCAATGAAATTATCTACTTCATCCCTTCTTGCTCGCCACCTATAGACAAACCAGCCTTTCTTTTCGTCCTTTACTCTTATTCCTGTTATCAGAGCTTTGCCAAAAAGATCATACAAAACCTTCCTAACTATGTTAATTCTAAGTCCAGTTGAACTTGCTATTTCTTCATCTGTGGCATCCTCTGTATTGAGAAGAGAACGGGCAACCTTGAGATACTCATCTCCTCCAATTAACGCAGCAATTTTTACAAAAGGATCTTCATGTTCAACCGACATCGTACATTTTCTTCCTAATCTCTATATTTAATCAATGGTTTTAAACCTGTTTTTTTATCTGATAAGTGGATACTTCCAAAATTGATAATAAATTCATGACATTTTTACTTGGAAGAACTTACTATGAATATGGATGGAACAGGACTTGGTTTATCAAGCTGCACAAACATTATTGAAAGTCACAAGTGTACAATGACAGTAAAATCGTCTGAAGGTGTTAGAACTGTATTTACAATTAGACTTCCTAGAAACTCAAAGCAAAATATCTTAAGGATATTTAATCAGTTGAATTGGTGGTTTTAGTAATTACGTTTTTTCCCTTTTTTGTTGGGACTATCTCTCGTTCTCCATCCGAGTACTTTTTCTGGAGTTGTTGCCCTTGCAAAATCCTATCAAGTAAGATTGCCAGCGCTGAAATCTCTGAATGTGGCTGATTTCCAATTGCAACGTTGTAATCGGCTATGTCATATGCTTCCCTTGGAACTTTTTCGGCTCCCACAATTATCAAAATTTTTTCTTCTTTTCTTATCTCATTCTGTATGGTGTTAATGTTTTCACCATACATTGTCAAATGAACTATTTTGAATGATTCTTTCTTTCTTAATTTGATAATATCCTTCCAGTTCTCAATAATTTCCACTTTGAAATCACTACCCCACATCTTATTTACTTTGAAAATAGTCTCTTTGATCTCTGGATTTGCATCGTACATGTATATTTTTGAAGCCCCAAATGCTCTGGATACTAGAGTGACATGTGTTGTTACTCTATCATCTCTAACAAGGCGTGTACCTATGCGTAAAACTTCAATCTTCATAGTTTATTCTAATTTCTGGTTTTGATATTTCATTTTTTTCACCTGTAAGTGGTGTATCATCTAGTGCTCGATATATCAGAGTCTTTAATTGAGCAATATTGTACCCAGTTGTAGAAGATATTGGTAACCACTTTTTATTATCAATTAGACCTAATTGGTTAGCTTTCTCTGAAATCTCTTCCTTTGAAATTAGATCTGATTTGTTTAAAACGAAAATCATCTTGTCTTTGTTTACACCGATCTCATCTAAGGTAGAAATGCAACTTTTGAACTTTTTTCTTAGTTCTAAAATGGTATCACTGATGTCAATTACAACTATTACAACGTCTGTATACACAAGCTCTTCAAGAGTTGACTTGAATGCTTGTACCATGTATGCTGGAAGCCTACTTATGAAACCGACAGTATCTGAAATTAAAACCTCCGAGTTTTTGAGAGTAATCTTTCGTGTAGTTGTAGAAAGAGTGGTGAAAAGTTTCGGACTTTCCTCTTTTTCTTCTCCTGTTAATGTATTGAAAAGTGTAGTCTTTCCTGCCGATGTATATCCTGCAAGAGAGATCGTCTTGAATCCAAATCTTTTTCTTGCTTGTCTGTGAAGCGCACGTTGTGTTGATGACTTTGCTAACTTTGCTTTTACACCGTTCATTCTATTTTTAATATCATTAAAATAAACATCCACTTCGAATTTTCCTATTCCCATAAATCCAGGCTGTTCTCCCATCTTTGCTAGCCTGACTTTTTCCTTTGCTCTTGACATTTCATATCTTAACTGAGCCATCTTAACTTGTAAGGTTGATTCCGAACTCTTTGCTCTTCGTTCAAAGATTACAAGAATTAGAGCTTCCCTATCTAGAATATTCATTTTAAGGGTAGAGGCTAAATTGTAATTCTGACTTGGCTTGAGTATTTCGTCAAAGATTATGACATCAGGTTTGATGGTACTCAACATTTCCTTCAATTCATCTACTTTACCTTCTCCGAGACCATACTTTGATTTATTTAGAAATTTGTGTTGTATAATTTTGCGAACTTCGTATCCTGCAGCATCACAGAGTCCTAATGCTTCTTTTAGAGAATCTTCTCTGTCATATGTTATGAGAACTGCGGAATCTTTCAATATTATATCGTTGTCCTTCACTATCTTATTGCTTTCGCAGTGTCTTTTCTATAGTGACATCGAGTACAATCTCTGCTATGTCACTTGCATATTCTGATATCCTTCGAATGTTTTCACTCATTCTTCTTACTCTATAGATCTCTTCAGTATCTCTCAATGTTTTCATACCGTCTTGAACCTTCTTTTCATATTTTGAAATTTCAGCTGCTTTCTGTACTGTTCGTTCTGCCTGATTAGAGTCTTTTTTGAATAGTGATAGGCAGGATTCATCCAATACAGATAAGGTAAAGGTATTCATCTCATGTATGGGTTCAAGTACAGATTTCTTAATTGGTTTCTTGTATTCGAGCAAATCTTTTGCTATCTCTGTTGCGTGATCTCCTACACGTTCTATGTTTTTTACTATTAATCTATAACCCAAGCAATGGTAAGGACTCTCTATTCCCATCTCATTTAACATATGTTCATTTTGTATGGCTATCTTGAGTTGTCTCATAATGTAGAAACTAAACCTATCAACTTCATCATCGCTGTTTATGACTTCTTTTGCTAGATCAAAATTTGCCTCTTCCTGTGCTAATAGAGCATCATTTTGCATTGATTTTGCTATTATCAACATTCTTTTTAGTGCCCCATCAACTGAAAGTTCGAATAGATTGATGAGTACTTGGATAGTAATACCTTCAATAGAATCAGCGGTAATCTCAGTTCCCATCAAAATGCTCTTTACTGCATCTTTGATAGCATTTCTCTGAGATGGCTTTAATCTTCCAACCTTTGATTTTACATTTATGATGGTAAATCCAAGAAGATAAAGTGAAATCAATTTCCTGACGATTGTAGAATCTTCATCTTCCGGTTTGATTTCAATTGTTGCTTCCTCTGTACCTACAGGCTTGTTATGATGTTTTAATGGTACAATTTGTAAATTAGAAACTCCCTGTCTTACTACGGCAACTTGATCTCCTTGTTTAAGGCCCATGTCCATTACCCACTGTTTTGGAAGTGAAACAATGTATGAGGATTTGCCTGTAAACTGTATTTTCCTCATCTCTTCATTTGTTCCCATATTGCATGTATGGTGAATTATTCTATATAGTTGTTAGGTCTTACTATATAGGTGACTTCTATTGCAAAAATAATTAACACGGATAAATTAACATAATTGTAATGGACTCGATTCTCAAAATCAAGTATACCTTAGATGCACTTTTTGGTCAGGGAGTGTCAAAATATCTCCCAAAGGACGTAAAAATCACCTATTCAAAGAATACAGGACGAATAAAACATGTACATCAAAATGATAACTTGCTTTGCACGTTAAGAACAGATGGAGGTCTTGCTATTACTCCCTATTTTGCCCAGATTCTTATAAAAAGTAAAAAGTTCAAGGAAAACTGCCTTGAAATTGATGACGAATCAAAGGCTTTCGTTCAAGAAGGCAGCTCTGTCTTTTGTAAGCATGTAACTTGGTGTGGAAAGAACATAATGATAGGCGGAGATGTGTCAGTTCTACATAATGATAAAGTAATCGCGGTTGGTAAGGCTGTACTATCTACAAGAATGATAAAGTCATTTAAAAAAGGAGTAGCGGTAAAGATCAGAGATAGTTTAAAAAGTACAAACAGCGGAGTATGAATATACCATGATGCGTGGCGGAAACCGTGAGATGCGGAGAATGTTGGACAAAATGGGCCTTGAGATGAAAGATGTACAAAATGTACAAGAGGTCATTATTAAGACAGATACAAAAGAAATCATAATTACAAAACCATCTGTTACAGAAATGAAGGCAAAAGATAATTCAATTTTTCAAGTAATTGCTGAGAGTTATGAAGAAAGAGAACTCGAAGTACCTATCTTTAGTCAAGAAGATATACTGCTTGTGGCGCAACAGGCTAACGTATCTCCGGAAGAAGCAACAAATGCCTTAACTGAAGCAAAAGGAGATCTTGCGAGGGCAATACTACTATTGACAACTAAATGAAATTCGTTGATCAAAAACAACACACAAACAATCTTTAAATTTTCTAGGAAGTACTCATTCATTATACCCTATCAACCACAAAATAACATAGCAGTGGCAACGGTATCAGGAAAATCATATTTTAAATTTGTAGATATCTTAAGACGTCTTAAACTAAATTATGATTCTGTATTGCCAGAAGAAATAACGAGTTCCGATAGGAGATTAATTCTTACTACCGTACATGAATCTTCAAAAATCCCAACTAATTTGGTTCTTTTAGATGATGAATTCAATTATCATCCTACTATTATAAAAGCAAAAATAGTCGAAAAATTACAATCTGGACTTAACGATAGTTCGTTGGTAATTGGAATTGATCCAGGTAGTAGGATAGGGCTATCAGTTTTTTACTATGAAAAAGAAATTGAGAGTTCATTTTACACATCGATTGATGACTTGGTATCACACATTATCAAAATTTTGGTAGGGATAAACGCCCGAAGAAAAGTTGTCAAAGTAGGAAATGGTACCATGAGAATTGCCAGACATATTGTAAACTCGCTTAATCTTCGATTCTGCTCACACTTTGAACTAGAATTTGTGGACGAGCGTAAAACATCATTAAAAATAAGAAATTACAACAAAAGAGGAGAGCGTGATAAAATATCAGCCAGATGTATCACACAAAGAGAAGGTTACAGATATCTTATTCTCCCTCTTTCTAGAATGGGTTAGAAATATCAAAATCAATCCAAAATCTTCCGATGTTTTATTTAAGGATGATCTTTAGATCTAGATGTAAAGGAACGATAGATATTTATAGTGTTTTTAATTTTTTTCTTGAAAACTCTTCAATCAAGAATATAGCTCTAAAATAATTATTTCATAAAAAACATCTTAAAATTATAAAAATTTTTGATCCATGCTTAAATATTTGCTATTACTATATGGTATACAGGTAACAACATATGACATGTAAAGGAATATGCACAAGATACAAAGCACAGAAGCCAGTAGGAACTGGTCGCTACGCATCAGGACAGAAAAGATGCCAGATTTGTGAAATTTTCATAAAATGGGAGGGTCTTTGGTGTCCTTGCTGTGGATACAGACTGAGAACTAAACCGCGAAACCTAAAATACAAAGCAAAACTACGAGCTAGAGTCGAAGCTGATCAACTAGAAGCTGTTGCTGTAAAGGCTGCAGAAGTAGAGGAAATAGAGCTAGAGCCAATAGTAGTAAAGTCTACAAAAAAGGCTAAAACTACTAAGGCAAAGACTACAAAAGCTACAAAGAAGGCAGCAATAGCGCCGGTAGCAATATAGACGTAGAAAGCTGAAGTAAACTGTTGATATCACAAGTCGGTTACACAAAAAAAACCGTCGGGGTGAATCATCGAGATTTCCTGGTACAGATTCTTCCATACGATAATGGAAATTTTATTTCTATTACTGAAGGAAAGGAAAGGATAGGAACACTTGTTGTTTCTATTAGTTCAAGCGGTCGGGTAAGCACAGCTGCTGTTATACCATCAAAATCGGAAACAATTTTCCTTAAGATGGTATCGGAGCGTGTGGCATCAACAATAAACGGGATCTGTATTTTTTCATTAAACATTGAAAAAGATTTAGATCTTGATAGTATGAAAGTTCTAATGAACGAATTAATGGAGATTATAAAGCAATGACTCCTGATATGCGAAGCTATCTAAATATCCTTTCAAAAAAAGGTGAGTTGGCTGTAATAAAAAAGAAAGTTTCTACAAAATTTGAGATTGCAGCAGTAACCGCCAAGATGGACGGTTCAAAAGCACTATTATTTGAAAATATCAAAGATAGTAAGTTCAGGGTAGTTTCAAATTTAGTTGGTACGCGGAAAAGATTTGCTTATGCAGTTGGTTCTACTGAAAACAAGATACACGAAAAAGTAATTTCTGCCATAAAACATGCATCAAAACCGAAAATAATCAAAAAGGCCAAATTTATGGAAAATCAATCAAGGGATCTTTTTACTTTACCAATAGTTACTCATTTTGAAAAGGAGCCAGGTCCTTTCATTACCTCATCAATCATTTATACAAAAAATCAGGAGATGGGGACACAAAACTCATCATTCAATAGATTATTGAGAATTGATGAGAAACACTTCTCAATTAGGATGGTGGAGGGAAGACATCTTCATAGAACATTTGTCTATGCAAAAGAACACGGTGAGGACCTTAAAGTTGCTATATCAGTAGGTGTTCATCCAGCTGTTTCAATTGCAGGAGCATATCAGGCTGATTGGGGAAAAGATGAGCTTGAGATTGCAAATGAGTTACTAAACAAAAAACTCGCTATTTCCATGTCGCCTTATTCTAGAATGCTTGTACCATCAGAATCAGAAATAATCATCGAAGGAAGAATTCTCAAGGACAAGACCCACAAAGAGTGGATGGTCGAAATGCTTCGTACATATGATTTCAAAAGAGATCAGCCCGTTTTTGAACTGGATAGAATATACTATAGAAATAATCCTATCTTCCATGACGTATTGGCTGGCTTTGCAGAACATCGATTACTGATGGGAATGCCTATTGAAGCTAAGATAAACAAGGAACTAAAACAAGTCCTACCACAGACTAGGAATGTTGTACTAACTGAGGGTGGTTGTAAATGGTTACACGCAGTAGTTCAAATTTCAAAAAAACGAGATTCAGATCCAAAGAAGGCAATCGAAGCTACCTTTTCCGCTCATAGATCTCTTAAGAATGTAGTAGTTGTGGACGATGACATTGATCCATCTGACCCAGTTGCCGTCGAGTACGCAATGGCTACTAGATTTCAAGCAGACAAGGATCTAGTAATAATACCTAAAGTAAGAGGTTCTAGTCTAGACCCATCAAGTGATCAGAAAAATCTTCTTACTGCTAAGATGGGCGTTGACGCTACCAAATCTTTTTCAAAAATGGCAGAGGGATTTGAAATTGCTAAAATCTCAGGTGTAGAAAAGATATCCTTGAGAAATTACTTGAAATAAAAATTCACATTAAAACTAAAGTGCAGAATCAACCATCAATGCGATAAACAGTATTGCAAGATATGGACTTGAAAACTTGAACAATGTCCATGATGCTCTTTCAGATGGTTTTACAAGTAGCCATATACTTAATGCCACCATTATTGCACCTGATACAATTGCCGTGTAAAGATATACTTCATGAAATAGATGCTTTCCAGACGTACTTGTCATGAAAAAGGGAAGTACACTAAAAAGAACCATCATGAGAGTTGTTCCAGCAATCACACGAACTGATGTCTTTTCAGACTCTACAGCAGTCAACATGGGAACATTGACTTTGTTGTAATCTTCCTTGACGTGAAGTGCAAGACTCCATATGTGCATCGGAATCCAAACAAAAACTAATCCTGCCATTACTAATCCTAAATCCCATAGACCTGTAGTTGTAACTGCTACATATCCAATCATTGCAGGTGCTCCTCCTGAAAAGCCTCCTAAAACAATGTTTGTTCTACTTCTCCTTTTGAGTAACTTGCTGTAAATCAAAATGTTATCAACAAGTCCAAAGGCCATAAAAATACCTGCCCATGTGTTTATGGCAAAAGAACTGACTAATGATATGCCAACAAGAATTAATCCAAAATATAACGCCTTTTCAGCCGGGAAAATTCTCCTACTTGGAATGGGTCTGTCCTTTGTGCGTTCCATTATTGCATCAATGTCTCTGTCATTATAATTCGTCAGTGTATTTGCTGCAGCAGAACCAGCTATTACGCTACCTATGAGAAGACTCCAAGTTAATGGTGATATTGGAATATGATATAGATTAGATGCAGTGAAGGCTGCTCCCATCGCAGTAAAAACAAGGAGATACCATATCTTTGGCTTGGTAACTTCATAGTATACCTTAATTCTTGAACTTGCTTTTGTTGTTAGCACACTCTTACCCACATTTGGAACTTATTACTTATTTATAGGTTGAAAAGGTCCCTTGGCTATTTTGCTGGTTTGTAAGGCATGGGCTTTGTTGTCCTTTTCATTTCAATGAAACTCTCTGAACGCTGAACTCCTTGAATTCTTCCTAACCTTTCAGATATTAGTCGATGCATTTCATCTAGGTTTTTGGCATACATGGTTACAATAATGTCAAATCTTCCTGTTACTTCTGAAATCTCTCTTACTTCTGGGATCTTCATTAGTTCTTGAATTACATTGTCCCTCATCTTTGAATCCATGTTTATTCCGGTGAGTGCTTTTACGGTATAGCCTAGTTCTCTATCATTTACTATTATTGTAAAACGCTCAATGAGTTTTCTCTTGACGAGTCTCTTAATTCTACTATATACTACAGAAGAATTTACGTTGATCTTCTTTGAAATTCGTGGAACTGATATGTTTGCATCTTGTGATAATTCCGATAAAATTATCATGTCTAAATCATCAACTTTTGTCATTCAAAACACCGATTATTGTGAATAAATGGATCTTATTAAAGTTGTTAGTATAAAATTTCTATAATTTTATAATTTGCTAAATATAGCCTTTTTTGTATAGCATTTCTGCTAATAATACAGCCCCCTTTGCAGAACCCATCTTTTCATTATGTGAGAACAGTACATACTTTATGCCGTTATCAAACACTGTGTCTTCTCTTAATCTTCCAACGACCGTAGTCATTCCCTCGTTGATCTCTCTATCTAATCTTGGCTGGGGTCTTGTAGGATCGTCGTTAACCATGAGATATTCTTTTGGAGCAGAGGGTAAACCGGTAACACTTACATTGTTTGAAAAGTCTTGCATGGCTTTTTTGACAGTTTCTGGATCAACATGAGTAGTAGTCTCAACAAAAACGGTTTCAGTATGTCCATCTAATACTGGAACTCTGGTACATGTACAGCTAACTTTCATTTTTGCTGGATCAATCTTTCCGTCTAATAACTTTCCAAGTATCTTTCCTGTTTCTAGTCTTACTTTGTCTTCTTCCTTTGGTATGTAAGGAATAATGTTATCAGTAATATCTAGTGCAGAAACACCAGGTGATCTACCGGCTCCGGACATTGCCTGCATAGATGTCATGATTATCTTCTGAGCACCAAACTTGTCTAGAAGTGGCTTCATCGTGATTACAAGTCCAGTTGTAGTACAATTTGGTAATGGTGCAACAAATCCTTTCCAACCACGGTTCTTTCTTTGAACATCTAGTAATGCAATATGATCGTCATTTATACCAGGGATCAAGATGGGTACATCTGCCTCATATCTATAAGCTGCAGAAGTACTGATTACTGGAGTAGTTTTTGCAAATTTTGTTTCTATATCTCTTGCAGCTTCACTTTCTACTGAACTAAAAATTAAATCAAGATTATCTGGATTAATGTCATCTACCGATTCTACCATCATATCCTTCACATATTCAGGAACAGGTTCTCTTAAGTGCCACTTCAAAATACCACTATTTGGGTCTCTGATCGCATCTACAAACTTTTTCTTGGCTGATCGTTCGGATGCAGCTATCTGTTTTACCTCAAACCATGGATGTTTATTCAAAGCAAGAACAAATTCCTGCCCTACTGCACCAGTAACTCCTATGATGGCTACGCGTTTCATGATGAAAATGGTCCTTATACAATTAATATTCTTTTAGAAGTACGAACAAAACACAACTAAATACCGTTATGGATATTTGGGAAATGTGAGGATTAAAGTAGAAAAGGCCATAGCAAATCACAAAGTAGTTGCCCATGGAGGCATATTTTCAGATGGCCTTGAACATGATTTGAATTTACTTGACTTTAGTTCAAATGTTAATCCTCTTGGGTTTCCATCCAAAGTAAGAGATACTTTCAAAAATCTTTCACAAGTCTCTATCTATCCAGATCCTAATTCAAATGAATTAAGAATTCATCTTCAAAATTATGCTGGAATTCCAAAAAATCAGATCGTAGTTGGAAACGGGGCAACAGAAATAATCTATAACTACTGTAATGCATTTTTAAGAAAACAAAAAGTATTGATTCCAATTCCTACATTTGGTGAATACGAGTCTGCTGCAAAATTAAACAGTGCAATACTTTACTTCTTTAAAACAATGAATCTGAACAAAAACTTGTCAAAATTTCAAGACATGATTTCAAAGAAAAACTGTATCTTTCTATGTAATCCAAATAATCCCACAGGAGTTCTCATAAAAAGAAAAAATATGTTAAAGATCTTGGAATCCGCACATGACAAATCTACGATGGTTTTTCTTGATGAATGTTTTATTGAGTTAGTTCCTGCTGGAAATGAAAGTGTTGTCTCATATTTGAAAGAATTTGATAATCTCTTTATTCTTAGATCCTTGACAAAGTCATTTGGATTGGCAGGACTAAGAATTGGATACGGACTTGGTAACAAAAAAATGGTTGAAATTCTACAAAAGATAAAGATCCCATGGAACGTTAGTGGGATTGCACAAAAATCATCAATCAAAGCATTATCTGATAAATCACATCTATCAAAGACACTGAATCTTATAAGAAAAGAATCAAAATTTCTCATAGACTCTATATCAAAGATAGAGGGTTTCACTTGTTACAATTCGGACACAAACTTTATTCTAATAAAATCAAAGATAAAATCAAATCAAATCCAAAAAAGATTATTGAAAAGAAATATTCTCATAAGAGACTGTAACACATTTCGGGGTTTAGATAACAACTTCATAAGAATTGCAATTCGAACTCACAAAGAAAATCTCAAACTAATCGAGACATTAAGTGAATTATGACTGCAAAAACTCTGATGATACAGGGAACCTCCTCAGGAGCTGGAAAAACAACTCTAGTAACAGCCATTTGCAGAATTTTCTCTGATGAAGGATACAGGGTAGCACCATTCAAGTCCCAAAACATGTCATCTTATTCCTATATTGGCAAAGAGTTTGAAATCTCAAGGGCGCAAGCTATTCAAGCAATTGCAGCAAGAACCGAGATAATACCTATTATGAACCCAATTTTGTTAAAACCCCTTGGAAATTACACAAGTCAAGTTTTTGTAAATGGCATATCCTATAGCAAAATGCATGCTAGGGATTATTACAAAAAATTTGCACTCTCAACAGGACTTAAAGAATCAAAGAATGCACTTGACCAATTGTTAAAGACAAATGATATTGTAATACTTGAGGGAGCAGGATCTCCAGCTGAGATAAACTTGCAAAGATATGACATTGCTAACATGAGAATGGCAGAGTATTGTAAATCGCCAGTAATTTTGGTTACCGACATTGATAAGGGTGGGAGTTTTGCTAGTATAATCGGAACATTATCTCTTCTTGATAAAAAGTATCAAAAACTCATCAAAGGGTTTGTCATAAACAAGTTCAGGGGAGATATAACCATACTACGTCCAAGCTATTCTGTATTAAAAAAGAAAACTTTGAGGCCAGTAATTGGTACAATTCCTCTAATTGAGTTTGAGATCCCAGATGAGGATTCTCTACACGCAAACCCAAAACAAGTCTCATGGACAAAAAAATATCTTAGAACACTAGACAAAGAAATAGATCATTTGGCTTATACTGTGAAAAAAAATCTAGATATGAAAAAGATAAGAGGTATGTTAAATTGATTCTAATGCCAATCATTGTAGTCATACTTGCTCTTATTTTAGATTTTTTCTTTGGAGATCCAAAAAATAGATATCACCCAACTGTTTGGATAGGGAGACTGATAGGCAAGTTTGTACCGTATGCAAGATCTACCAACCCATTAATTGAAAAAATTAATGGAATAGTTCTTCTTATTTCAGTAGTAACGATAGTTTCTATTCTGGTAATCTCATTTTCTTCTGCCCTAAAATATGTGGAAAATTTTGATTCAAATGGACTTTACAAAATTCTGTTTCTAGGCTTAAGCATAATTTCAGTTGGAATTCTTCTAAAGACTACCATTGCAATAAAGGGCATGGAAAATCACGCATCAAAAATTATGAGTGCATTATCAAAAAATGACCTAGATGATGCTAGGGCAAAACTTTCTATGATAGTAAAGCGAAATACAAAGAACTTAGACAGACAACATATCATTTCTGCAACTCTGGAAAGCATCAGTGAAAACATTGTTGACGGCATAACTGGTCCTCTTTTTTACTTCTCAATTTTTGGTCTGGTAGGCGCATTTGTTTACAGGACTGTAAATACCACTGACTCTATGATAGGATACAAGACAGAAATATTTAGAAACGTAGGTTGGTTTGGTGCCAACTGTGACAAAATGCTTAACTTTCTTCCTTCTAGACTTACAAGTCTTGTAATGATACTTTCTTGTATTATACTAAAAGAAGATTGGAGACATTCAATTCATATCATGAAAAGAGATGGTCCAAAGACTGAGAGTCCAAACGCTGGTTATCCAATGGCAACTCTAGCTGGTGCACTTAGAATTCGATTTGAAAAGATCGAGCATTATGTATTAGGAGATGGTAATTCAGAGATAAATGAAAAACATTTCAAATCTGCAATTTCTATAATGAAACTAACTACAATATTGTTTGTTTTAATTTTTACAATTCCTATGATTCTGTTATTATCATCTCTTGCTTGGTGGTTTAATGTTTAAGGGAATATCATCAGTGGTGTCATTTCTAACCATTATTCCTTCCAAGAATGGTGAACTAGAAACTGTTGCAAAGAACATGTATCTTTTTCCAATTGCCGGAGCTGTGATCGGACTAATAATTGGCGCAGCAGGTTATGGTCTCTCTTTGTTTATTCAACCTCTGATTACTGGCTTAATCTTAACAGGAGCACTTGCTATCCTCACCGGAATACATCACACTGATGCACTTTGTGATTTTGCAGACGGAATGATGGCAAAGGGAACGAAAGAAAAGAAACTTAAAGCAATGAGGGATCCAGCAGTTGGTTCGGCAGGAGTGATGACTGTAGTATTGTATGCTGCAGGTATGATACTGGCTATTTCCATGATGAAGGGTTTTACGTTGTTTGAGGCAATTCTGCTAAGTGAACTGATGGCTAAGCTATCAATGGTAATACAAGCAAACCGTGGTCTCTCAGCTTGGCAAGGACTTAGTTCTCCTTTTACACAGTCCATGAAAGACCCACGAAAACTTGCTGTGGCTGTAGGGCTGGCCATAATACCTACTGTGATTTTGGGGGGAGTAACAGGCGTATTTGTAGTCATATCGTGTGTAGGACTGTCTTTTCTATTGCTTGCAGTTGCAAACAGGAGCTTTGGAGGAATCTCAGGTGATGTATTTGGAGCAAGTAACGAGTTAGTGAGACTGGCATCACTATTGATTTTTGCATCAGTATGATAGGATTAGTTATGTGTGGAGGTAAAGGTACGAGGATGAAGTCATCAGAGGAAAAACTTCTTTTAAAATACAAAAAAC
>Ga0105164_10001523_pt1 | contig 14827 bp, 16 predicted proteins | sample VDWuncwatermetaG_FD_89674 | JGI IMG/M metagenome (GOLD analysis project Ga0105164, IMG submission 89674) | Wastewater microbial communities from Netherlands to study Microbial Dark Matter (Phase II) - VDW unchlorinated drinking water | ecosystem: Environmental > Aquatic > Freshwater > Drinking...
CACTAGTGCAATTACAATCCCACCATATTCCCGAATACTTACTGTAGCTCGCGAAAGACTTCAAAATGCTAAAGATAGAAATAGTCCTGACCTCCCAAGATATAACAACATTCATCAAACTCCTGGTCTTCCAAACTGGCAAACTCATGTACATGCAAGTCCATTAACTCCAGACATACTTCAGGCAATTGTCAGCTTAACTAATGATATAGACCTTCACGGAAGTGGCACTCGCCAATATACTTATTTGCAAATTAGAGAATTTCTTAAGTCTAGAGGTACGGCTCCTGCACAGCTTCATTGTTCTGCAGCATTTAAACCCTCATTAAGTTCAAATTCCTCAGGTGGAAGCCTAAGCCTTACACCTATTTCAGATTTAAATTTAAGTGAACTTCCAGATGCTAAACCTCCTGAAGATTTTGGTTGGAGCTTTGAGCATCGTTTTAGTAGAAATTTGAATGAATTACCATGGGATGAAGACCCATACAAACAAGACAGAGGCTTATACCAGATTTTACTTAGAGAGCTTTTTACCTGGGTAGAACATCCTGCAGATTTCCCTAGCACAGTATAATTTCTTAAATCTCAATCTCTATGCCTATAGGACAATGATCAGATCCCATAACATCAGACATAATAAATGCTTTTTTTAATCCCTTTAAAAGATTAGGTGAAATAAAAAAGTAATCTATTCTCCAACCCACATTTCTTTCACGAGCACGGGTTATAGTATCCCAATACGTATAGTGTCCATTTTCTTTAGTAAACTCACGAAAAGTATCTACATAGCCATGTTCTACTAACTTATCCATCCACTCTCTTTCAACAGGCAGGAAACCACTGTTGTTTACGTTTTCTTTGGGGCGAGCCAGATCAATTTCTTTATGTGCAGTATTTACGTCACCACAAATTATTATCTTTTTTCCTTTATCTTTTAACTTATCTACAAAATCTAAAAACTCATCATAAAATCCAAGCTTATACTTTAATCTTTCATTGTCTCTTTGCCCATTTGGGTAATAAATATTAATCAAAACAAAATCATCGAAGTAATGAATAAGTATTCTTCCTTCACAGTCATATTTTAAATTTCCAAAACCTTTTTCAGTTTTCTTCGGCTCAGTCTTAGTAAAGGTAGCCACGCCGCTATAACCTTTTTTTTCTCCACTACACCAGTATGTTTTATAGCCTTTGGGATTTATTAAATTATCGCTTAATTGTTCTACATGAGCTTTTGTTTCCTGAACACATAAAATATCTGGGCTTTCTTTAGTTAGCCACTCTAAAAATCCTTTTTTTTCCTGTGCTCTTATGCCATTTACATTCCAGGATAAAAGTCTATATTTTGTCATGAGTTCATTTTACAAAGAAATATCATTCCAAGCTCAACTGGAAATTAAGGATTTATGTAAAAAAAAAGACGCCCGTTAAGGCGTCTCTATAAATCTATAAAATTGATAAATTATACTGCAAGTGTTGAAAGAAATGGACTAGCAATAGATTCTCTATCATTAGCAAATCCTAGATTTTCATCTCTTGCTGTCATCCATGCAACTGCAGCAGGCGAATAAGCTGCAACTGTAACTGGCAATTGTCTTTGAGCATCTTCTAAAATTACTTGTTGTGCCTGTGAAGAAATCATGTCAGCAGGAGCAGCTACTCTTGAAACTGGAGGTAATGCTCTTAAGCCAGTAGAGTGACCTACACGTCCAGTCAAAAATGCAGCATTAGCACGTGTATTTGATGCACCTAAAAAAACTGAAGGGATTTTTGAAAGTCCTGACATAGGTACATATTGTGCCTTAAAAAGGCTTATAAGTCAAGCAGAAAGCAAAATATGGTGTGATACCTATTGATCTTTCTATTTTAAGGTTAAATTCAATAATATGAAAAAAGTGCTCATAACATTACTTAGTATTTTAGTCCTATTAGGAGGAGTTGCTTTTGCAAAAGATTTTAAGATTGATACCCCTACTGAAGCTATCTTTGCTTACTTTCCATCCCCAGCCACACTTAGATGTTTAAATCACAGTAACTTAATTAAAAAAAACAGGAAAGCAGAAATAAGCAGAAAAGCAAGAATTGATGGACTGGATGTAGAAGAAACAATATTTATCTTTTCTTCAGGTAATAAAGCCAAAGGAACTGGAAGTTTAACTTCAAAAGATTTAATTGTTCCATTAAAAATAAATACAGGGATTTTTAGCGGCTCTGGAAAATCACAAAAAACATCGTTTTCATTTGATGATTTGAATCCTATAAATGCTCTTCAAGAATTAGTAGGAGTACAAAAAAGAATAACTATAAAAGATAAGATGGGAAATCAAGATTTAAATTACACAACTTATTTAAAGAAGACAAAAGGAAAAGTAGGAAAAGAAGATTACAATATAGAAATTACAGGACAAGATATAGGTAGAAATGGTCAGGTCCTATATTTAATTTCAGGCAATGGAAATATAGGAATAGATACGATCACCATTAGCGGAAAAGAAACAGAGAAAGATAGTTACGTTTTAAATGAAAGATATGGAAATTTAAAGGTTTTTACAAAAGTTACAGTTTTTAACTAAGGATAGGAACTTTTGTACATTTGTACAAGTCTATGGTATCATATAGGGATAAGGTCATTCTTATCCCTAATAAAAGAATATGCTTGCTTTAACTCCAAACCAAAAAGACTTTCTAAATACTCTCAAAAAGCAGTACAGAGACGGTCCCTTGCCTTCTATTAGGCAAATTGCAAAAGACTTAGAGTACAAGTATCACAACTCTGTACAAAATTATTTGGAGGCACTTATGTTTTCAGGAATGGTAAAAAAAATAGACAGTTTCTTGTATTTAGATAAAAAAATGTTTGGGTTAAAACTTTTTGATAGTAGGATACCAGCTGGCTTACCAGCAACTGCAGAGGATAGCTATGAAGTATTTGATTTTGAGAATTACATGCACACTACTGAAGAAAGATCTTTTATGTTACGTGTATCGGGTGACTCGATGATTGATGCTGGAATCTATGATGGAGACTTAATAGTAGTAGATACTAAAATTCAGCCTACACATGGATTAATCGTAGTAGCCATTATCGATGGCGGCTACACCGTAAAATACTTAAGAAAGAAAGGGAGTACAAATTACTTAAAAGCAGCAAACCCTAATTACAAAGATATTTATCCAGAAAATGAATTTAAAATTGTTGGAGTAGTAACAGGATCTATAAGGAAATTTTAAAAGACTGAGAGAACAATAGCTGCCAAGATCTTATTGGGAGGCACACGGGGGTGTGTCTCCATCTCTCTTTTTTATTTGTTAAAATCTTAAACCACCCTATTCTTGTTGAAAACTAGTGATTTTATGGCTTTTAAACTATACTTAACAACTATATAGTATTAAGCATATAAGATTAAACGTATGAATTTTAGAAGATTAAATATTTTTGTTTTAATAAGTGCTATTGCAATTACTTTTTCTTCAAAAGCAAGTGCACAATACTTTAGCGATGGCAAGCCTGTTTTTGTAGAGATTTCCACTGAATGGTGTTTTGCATGCAAGATGCTAAAGCCTGTAGTTGATCAATTAAAAACTGAATATGGCGGGAAAATAAACTTTGTAGAGTTAGACCCAGGCAGTGAAGAAAACCTTATTAAATCACAAGCTCTTGCTCAAGGTTTAGGAATATCTGATTTTTTTAATGCTAATAGAAATGCATTTCCAACAGTTGGAATTTTATGCTCAAGCTCTGTGGCACCTGAAAAACTTATTGTAGGAGCCAATCCAATTGAAAGTTACAGATTAGCATTAGATAGAATTTTAATTAGTTCTGGTTTTTGCAGTTTAAATAATAGTTCTCAAGTAGCAAATAACAGCAGCAGTAATGAAGAACAAGAAAGGCCTATAGAAACAGATTTCCCTCAGATAATAACAACTAGACCAGATGAAACTACTCATTCAGGAAGACCAGATGAATTAAAGTTTTGGAAACAAGGAGAAGAGATTCCTGCTTCTGAATATTATAAATTTTTAATATTACCAAAATGTAGTCCAGGAAACAATATAGTTTGCAGTAATGCAGCTATAGTACCAGTTACATCTATAGCACCAATTCAAAACACACAACTCTCATCATCTAACAATGGATCTGCTCCTGTATTTAAACCATGGAATCCAAATGCTACAAGAAATGAAAAGGGATTTAACACCGTGGAGAAAAATAAAAAATGAAATTTAAAATTCTTTTATTAGCAACATTGTTTATTCTTGCACAAAATGCATTTGCATCTGACAATCCTTTATTTGTAACCATTACATCTAAATATTGTTCTACATGTAAAGAGCTTGATCCAGTAGTAGAAGAATTAAAATCAAAATATGATGGGAAAATTACTTTTCTAAAACTTGATGTTTCATCAAAAGATTCTATTGAAGCAGCAAAGAACACAGCCAATCAATATGGCATTAGTGATTTTTACGAAAAAAATAAAATGTCTATTCCAAGAGTAGGCTTGTTTTGTACTGGTGCTGAAAAATCAGAAAAGAGTTTTTTAGGTGAGGTTAATAAAGGAATTTACGAAGAAGCCTTAAGTGAGCTTTTGACAAATACATCTAAGGTTTGTGTGAAATAAAAAAAACACGGAGTTGATTTCTCTTCCCCGTGTTTTAGATTTTTGTCTCATATCATAAAGGCATTGTCAGTAAGGACGTTGCATACAACGTCTCTACGCAAGGCGTTTATTAACAAGCTTTGTCATTTCGAACATGTTTACTTGTGCTTTGCCACCAAATACTTTTTTGAGGGCAACATCTGCATTGATCATTCTTCTGTTCTTTTTATCTTGAAGATCGTTCTTCTTGATATAAGCCCAAAGTTTTTTTGTAACTTCAGTTCTTGGAAGTGGCTTTGAACCTACTACTTCTGACAATGCTTCATCTGGTTGAAGTGGCTTCATGAATGCTGCATTTGGCTTTCTAGTAGTTGTTTTCTTAGCTGGCTTCGCCGCTGCTTTAACTGTTTTCTTAGCTGGTTTTTTTGCTGCCATGTTAACGGTCTCCTTCTTTTCTTTATTACGAAATGATTTATTTAGTTAAATATTTATCTATAATCACTTCGTATTTAACTGGGCTTTCAATGTACCTTACTCTCTCTATAGACGATTACAAGCTCGGCACACCTATACCTCTCCTGTGATTATATCTCAGAGGAACGATATAGCATAGGGGGGCAGCGAGCTTTAATATACTGCTGAAATATCTAAATATGTAGTGTGTAATTGTGCAAAGGTTGCGGGCTCGGGGCCATATTGAGAATGCATTGATTGCGCCTGACCTGCTTGATGCCAAGTATATGTTAAGAATATCACTGTAATCATGGTAAAAAGTAGTCTTGGAAGCATTTTTATCCTTTTTTTACTTGAATTGAATATACCCAAATGACATAAAAAAAATCATTTTTTATATTATTCTAATTTCAAATTTAATCTTGCTGCTTAAGACAAAGAATTGGCTTAAAGGTTTCTAATAGTTTTTATGCTATGCAAGCTTATAAATTGTTTCAATTACCAGAGTAAACCCTATAAAAACTGTTCTAAAGCTTCAAATTTGATAGTTTTAACCTTACTTTAACTACTATCAGATAGATTAACTCCAAACAAAGAGAGTATTTATTTACTGGAGAAAAAATGGGTAATCCTTATCTAAGAGTAGCAATAGACAATGCAAGATCTCAGCAAAGTGAGCTGAGCACTCAAAAAGATGCTATAGGAAATAAAATAGCTGATGTAATTCTTTTAAAACGCTTTTTTGCTGCCTGGGATGAGAAGTCTTACAGTGACGCTCTTGCTACATTACCGATAGATAAAGAAGAAACACCAAATGTAGATGAAGGAGTTTCAGAAGAAGAGTTTCAGAAAAAAGCTGAAAATATTATTGGGAAAAGTTGGAGTGATATTCAGCCTGACGATGGATTGGTAGATCTTAAAGCAAAAATACGATTGTATATTGGGCAACAAGCCAGCATACAAAATAGAGTTGATGGTGTAGAAAGTGAAATTGCTAGCTTAACTTCTTTACAAGAATCTGAAGCTAATGACACAAGCAGTTCTAATGGTGATATTCCTACAGAATAATGAGTTTATTACTATTTTAAAAAATCAATCATGGTATGAAAAGCTGCTACTGCTTTATCTTTAATCCCTTGCTTATAAATGACTTCAATTAAGTCAAAATACGCTCTTGCTTTTCCTTTATAGGGATACCACCATACATTTTTAGGTCTAAGAGAAGGTATAAAGCCTTGATCTACACTAATATGTTTTGTACGAGTATAGTCATATATAGTAGAACTGCCATATCCACTTTCTTTATATCCTTGCCAAGGACAAGATGGATGAGCCTGTTGAAATAAAGAATCATTTACCCATACCGTACCACAGTTTAAGTTTTTAGCAATCTTACTTGCTTTTTGCAGATCTGAAGACCAAATACTTCCTGCAAGCCCATATTTACAATCATTAGAAAGTTTAATTGCTTCTTCTATAGACTCAAAGCTCATAATAGGGATTACAGGTCCAAAAGTTTCTTCATACATCACTTTCATAGAATGATTGATATTAACTAATACTGTGGGCTGAAAAAAGAAACCCTTCCCTTCTAACCTTTTTCCACCAGCAAGAACTTTTGCTCCTTTACTTAGTGCATCTTGAACTTGATCTTCAATTTTTCTTACCTGTTCTTCATTAATAAGAGGACCTACATCTGTTTCTTTATCAAGTCCATTTCCTACTTTTAATTTTTTTACTTCGCTAACAATTTTTTCTGTAAATGCATCATAAACATCTTTTTCTACATAAACTCTTTCTATCGATGCACAAGCTTGACCGCAGTTTGAAATAGCACCCCAGATTACACCTTTTGCAGCAAAATCAAGGTTTGTATTTTTTAAAACAATTGCAGGATCTTTTCCCCCCAGCTCTAACATACAAGGAAGTAATCTCTCAGCACATTTTTTTGCTATGCCTCTGCCTATTTCTACTGAACCTGTAAAAATAACCTTATCAACATCACTATCAATAAGTGTTTCTGCTATGGAACCACCACCATAAATTACATTTGCAACTCCATCAGGTAAGTTAGCTTCATTTAAAATATCTTCTATTTCTTTCCCCACCATTGCTACAACACTGGAAGGCTTAAAAACAAAAGTGTTTCCAGCAATAAGAGTTTTAGTAATTGCTGAAAGAGGAAGATAAAAAGGAAAATTCCAAGGTTCAATAATAGCCATAACTCCAAGAGGTTCATATGACATAAAACTTTTTCTAGTAGGATAAAACGGTCCAAGAGGAATATTTTTATCTGCAAAAACTTGAGAGCCTTTATTTATAAAGTGTTCCATGACCTGTAGAGCTGCTGCTATTTCAGTAAGATATGCCTCAGCAAGGGGTTTTCCATTGTTTTTAGTTATTACTTCTGCAATGTGTTCACGTTTTTTTATTATGATGTCATAAATATTTTTTATGTATTGAGCTCTTTTTTCTACACCGATACTGCTCCAAACACTAAAAGCTTCTCTAGCCTTTCTCACTTTCTCTTTTACATCATTTTGTGATGAAAGAGAAATATTAAAAATATTTTCTCCCGTAGCTGGATTAATAACTTCAATTTGTGCTGTAGTTGTAGGCATGATTGTATTGTAGAATATATCGTTGGTCTTGGGTAAGAATCATTAATAAGACATACATAAAGGAAAAGATATAAAGTGATAGATAGATATAGTAGGCCTGAATTAAAGCAAATCTGGTCAGAAGAAAATAAATATAAAGTCTGGCTAAATGTAGAGATAGCTGCGACTGAAGCATTGAGTGAACTTGGGCAAGTACCTAAAGAAGCTATAAAAACAATAAAAGAAAAAGCTACTTTTAACGTAAAGAGAATTGAAGAGATAGATAAAGAAGTACATCACGACGTAATTGCATTCCTTACTTCTGTAAATGAATCCATAGGACCTGAAAGCAGATTTTTACATCTTGGAATGACGAGTTCCGATTTAATTGATACCAGTCTTGGAATTCTTTTAAAACAAGCTGGGGAAAAGATTCTAGAAGAAATAGATAAACTTTTAATTACTTTAAAAAATAAAGCGCTTGAACATAAAGATACTATATGTATAGGAAGAACACATGGTGTACACGGCGAACCTATTACTTTTGGTTTAAAGGTACTTAGTTATTATGATGATTTAGTAAGAGCAAGAAAAAGATTTGAAGGCAGTGTAGAAGAAATAAGCGTAGGTATGTTTTCAGGTGCAGTAGGTACTTATGCAAACTTTAATCCAAAAGCAGAAGAGATTGCATGTAAAAAATTAGATTTAAAACCTATTTCTATTTCCACTCAAGTCATAGGCAGAGACAGACATGCTAAATATTTAAATGACTTAGCAATAATTGCAACTATTATTGAAAGAATAGCTCTTGAAATTAGACATCTTCAAAGAACAGAAGTTTTAGAAGTAGAAGAACCATTTTACAAAGGTCAAAAAGGATCCTCTGCCATGCCACATAAAAGAAATCCATGGAGATCTGAAAATTTATGTGGATTAGCTAGATTAATTAGATCATATGCAATGGTTTCTATGGAAAATATTCCTCTATGGCATGAAAGAGATATAAGTCACAGCTCTACTGAAAGAATGATGTTACCAGATGCTACATCATTAGTAGATTTTATGCTCGATAGAATAAATATAATTATGACTGACTTAAATGTCTATCCAGAAAACATGATTGAAAATATGTTTAAGTTCGGTGGAGTAGTATTTTCTCAAACCGTTCTTTTAAAATTGATTGAAAAAGGATTAGCTAGAGAAGATGCATATAAAATTATTCAGAAAAACGCTCATGAGGCCTGGAATAAAAAAGATGGTGATTTTAAGAAAAATCTTTTAAGTGACTCTGATGTAACTAAAACCCTTTCAAAAGCTGAAATAGAAGAGTGTTTCGACCCAAAAAGGCATTTAAAAAATGTTGATGTAATTTATGAAAGAGTGCTGGGTGCTGGGTTATTCTCCTTAATTTGAATTAAGGTTTGTTTTATGGTTTAATACTAACAATTAGTAATGAACGTTACACTTTTAACTCCACGAAGCACATCTAACACTGCAAAACTTTTGTTAACAAACAGAAGACCAGCACGTGAACTAGACATCTCTCCTGAAGTTTTAGACAGGCTAAATGGCTTAACAGGATTGGCTTTTTCAAATGATGGTGCCAATGGACACATTTCTTTAAATGGGGAGGGTGTTGTTTTTAGACCATTTGACAAATCTATGACATTATCTAGGGTCCCTAATGTTCATCCGAATTACTTCCCACCAAATACAAGATATATAATTTTTGGATCAGTAGTAAATGAAGTAACTCTTGTTTCTATAGTTATAACTGAAAGACAAGACGACGGTGGATTTCATATAGTTTATTCATTTACTGAAAGTCCTGATCTACTAGATCCTCTTAACCTTAGAATTATTAGTATTCTAAGGGAAAATGAAATACAACCTACAACACCTTCTCCCATGCTGTCTTCGAACACTGAAGCAACAACAGAACATGACGATGAAGCTGTCGCAGCAGAGAAAAAACGTAAAGGGTATATTAGATTTATTGAAGAATTTGATAATATTTCTCGTGGGAAAATTCCTAGTGATACAGATACAGCAGAACAATATTTTCAGTCTGTAGAGATCCCTCCTGAAAGTTATTCTCCAGGCGTAAGAGATAGAATTATTACGTTTTGCTTAAAAAATCCCCCTGAGTTCTTTTCTAAAGCATTTGGTTTAAATAGATCTTTAATAGACGATGACTCTTTTCATAGACTAAGATTCTCTATATTTGCTGCTAGTGATGGTGATCTTAATAGTGATTTCTTTGTATCTTTAGCTAGAAATAGGAGTTTTTTAAAACACCCTTCAGTAGCTATTATTTTAGATTCAGCAGAGACTTATCATCCAAATACAAGGTTTAGCGAAGAGTTTTTAATACAACTTGAAGAATTAGGTAAACTCAAAAACTTAGATTTGGAAGAAGCTAGAACTTTAAATTTAGACGCTTTAAATATAAAACTTAGAACTGAAATTCTCAATGAAGGATTTAAAGAAGAAAATCATGGCAATGAAGTGTTTTTTGAACTCGGTAAAAAAACTAATCTTCTTACCTCTGGAAATATTGATGATGCCATGGAAGAAGCTAAAGCATTTCCTAACTGTACTCTCAGTAAAGGACTTGGACTAAATCATGGATTGCTAGGTAAGGCTTTAAATAAAACTAAAAAAGTCCTACTTGAACTATGGGCAAAAGAACATACAGATACTGAGCTTGGGGAAAGTTTACTGGCACTTTTTTCTTCTGAAGAAGGGATAAAAGCTCTTAATCGTAAAAAATATGCTTCAATGTAAAAGAAACTGCTAAGGTTTAATTTGTTATAGCAATTGTAAAAAACCATATTAAATGTTTTAATAAAACCAATTTAAATAAAAAATAATATGGTTGCAATAGTTTCACAAACAACTAGTACGAGTCTAACTCCAGTCAATAAAGCAAATATTGCTCTTGCTTTAATGGGAAAATCTCCTTTTAGAAGTGCAAAGGACTTAGAAGAAACTGTAAATTATAACTTTCGGGAATTTACAGTTGGAGAACTTCAACGTGGTGTTAATTTTGCTTTAAAAACTGATTACCCAGTTTCAAGAGTTTTTGGACACAGTAATGAAGTAGGTCACGTACTGCTATCAGATCCAGAAGCATTCTCCCAAGTCAAAGCCTGGTCGCAATATACACGTACAAAGATGAGCCCATATGGGTATTTTTTCTTAGATGGTTTAGTTACAAATCCTATTATAGGTAATGATATTGAATCTTCACTTACTTTATATGGTGGGCAAGAGATACATGAAATAGTTTTTACAGACCCTGAACCTGGGCCTTTTATTTTTGATTCTGTAAAAGAAAAATCAGTAGAAAAATCTTCACCGCCAGTTCGTCTTTCTACTCTAGTTGTTACTCCAGCTCAACCAAGTGTTATAAGAACCCAAGCTGAAAAGTTACGCCTTACTGGTCAAGTAATGGACAAGGTAAAATTTGGAGAAAGTTTAGATGTTCATGAAAATAGTATTCTTACGGATAGAGATTTAGCATTTCGGGATGATGCTCAAAGAAATCGTTTAGTTGCATTTTTAAGAGAAAATCCTAGTAATGCACATGCACAGCCAATCGGTTTCTGCCCAGCTATTATAAGAACACAAACTGGTTCTTTAGATACTGAATTAATTGCATGGGCATCTGAACATAGGCACACTAATTCTTTTGCTAAAAGTATTCATCAAAGTTTGGAACCAGTAGGACCCCCGCCTAAACCACCAGAACTTAAGAGTCAGCCTGTTATAAATGCTATAACAAAAAGACGTTTTATAGAAAGTGCTAAATCTAGTCTTAGTCAGGGTTCACGATTAGAATATTCTAAACCCCATATAGATTTATTTTGTGCATCACTTACACCTGCTGAAAGAAGTGAAATTATAGAAGCAGCAAAAATTGCAGATCCAAAAAGTGCAGCTGCATTTCAGTTAGGAAAACCAGACTCCATAAAAGAAACTTCTAAAGATGTTTTTGACATAGATCTTTATTTATGGGCATTGGGAAATTTAGATCATAATTTCTCCAGGGCATTATTCAACGCTGCCTCTGTAATCCAAGATCCCACATGTACAATTCCTATGACAAAACAAGCAGTTGAAGATTTTGAATTTCTTACTAGGGAAAGAGAGTTCGACCCTGACCAATCAGCCACATGCTTAGCTATTCTAACTTCTATTGAAAGTAGAATATCAGAATCTAAGTTTCTTCCAAAAATTAAGGCAAGAGCTAGTAGTAATTTAGCTGGAGCCCCTTCATCAGTTCCTGTTACTGCAACCTAGAAATTATATTCTAATAAATACTTGATTAAGCCCTAAACACATGTTTAAATTAACCTAATTATTTTAGGAGATAACATGAACGGTATACCACATAAACAGATGCCCCATTTACAAGGAGCTCTTCGTATACCACCAGCAAGGAAAAAGAGATCTTCTCTTCCTCCACTATTACCTTTTACAACTAGTTCACAGGAAAGAGAAGCAAAAGATATAGGTCCAAGTGAATTAGATAATTGGGTGCTAAATGGTATAAAACCAGATGGAGAAGTTGTTCCTTTAATGACGATGAGTGAATTGGTTGAAAGAAATCCTATTGCTGCATTATTTGTCGGATTATTTACACCTAGAGAAAAATAATTCTATTTATATTAATTATTGATCCTAATAAAATTCTTAAAAAGATCTTTTGAAATACTTATTACGAGCTATTTTCTTCTATATATTTCCTCTCTCTGCTATCATAATTATCTATGACACATAAACCACCTAAAGTACTGGTTGTTAGCTTCGATGGCGGAGTATGGGCAAACTTAAAACCCATTGCTGAAGCTGGCATCATGCCAAATCTTCAAAAGCTTTTAAAAGAAGGAAATAGTGGAGATTTAGAATCTACCGTTCCACCAGTTACACCACCAGCATGGACTGCATTTATGACTGGCTGTAATCCAGCTAAAAGTGGTGTTTTTGATTTTTATGAACATCAAGAAGGTTCTTACAAGCCCACTTTAACTACAAATAAATCTATTCAGGTAGACACTCTCTGGAAAATACTTTCAGATAGCGGACTTAGAGTAGGAATTATAGACGTACCTATAAACTATCCACCACCAGAAGTAAATGGTTTTATAGTTTCAGGATGGGAAAGACCTAGTAATAAAAAAGTTTTTACATATCCAGCTGACCTTGGTCCAAGGTTAATTGAAAAGCTTGGGGATTATCCTATTTGTCTAAGAACATTTGATAGACAAGGCACTAAAGATATTGATTTTTTAAATAGCTTAATAGATATAAGTAATAAAGTTGGAAGTGCGGCTTGCTATTTATTAGAAGAAGAAAAAACTGATTTCTTTATGGTCCATTTCCAAACTACTGACATAATTCAGCATAGTTTTTGGCCTCAAATAGCTACTTTTGACTTTAACAGTGAAGATCCTGTTATGAAAAAAATCTGGGAATTTTATAGCAACTTAGATAAACATCTTGGTGAAATAAAATCAAAAGGCGGGGAAGAAACTACATTTTTACTAGTTAGTGATCATGGATTTGGTCCAGTTAAAAGACGCATGGCTACTAATGTCTGGTTAGTTGAAAATGGTTATTTAAAATTAAAACAAGATATAAATACTCAGATTCAAACACAAATGAAAAGCACTGCTATTAAGATGATTCATAAAGTAGATGCTCTTGCTAGGTTAAAAAATAGAATTAAGGTTAGAAAAGAAGAAGATGCTGAGCAAAGAGTAATAGTCCCTCGTGGCTTTGATGCTATTGACTATAAAGAATCCAGAGCATTTGGTGGAATAGGAACTGTATATGGAACTATCCAGCTAAATCTTATAGGAAGAGAACCAGAAGGAATAGTCCCTCAAAGTGAAGCTGAAAGTTTAAAAGATGAAATTATTGGAAAACTTATTAATGTAAAAGATCCTATGTCTGGTGAAACATTTTTAGAATCTGTTAAAAGAAAAGAAGAAGTATTTAGCGGACCTTTATTAAATAAAATTCCAGATTTAATTCTTATTCCTAATAAAGCTTTTTTTCTTTTTCCTGGTACTAATGAAAAAGAGCTTTTCCATGAAGCACATAGTTTATCTACTGGCAATCACGTAAAAGAAGGAATTATTGCAATTGATGGGCCTTTAAGCAATAAAATTGACCTTAACAATGCAAAGATTGTAGATGTTTTACCAACAATCTTAGAGATTTTTGGACTAAAGAAACCAGGCTATGTAGATGGTAGTAATCTACTAGAAAGTGTTCCTGTAGGATAAATTTACCTGGTAAGTTCTACTTTTTGTTAAATTAAAGTCCCAAAGAAAAGTTACAAAAATCAATGGTTTTAAATGATTTAAGCGTTAATCAAAAAATTTAATAAAACTTTTATCTTAAACTTTGATTAAGCATTGACAAAGACTTCGTTAAAAGAATATATTTGAAGTATAAGATATTAAGAGCTGGTTAAGGAAACAAGTAAAGAAATAAACGTCCAATAATAAGCGTTCAATAAATAACAAGGGAAGTAATCATGAATCCATTTACAAACCAATTGGCATCTAAAGAAACGATAGAATTAATGGCTAGATTTTTTGAAGCTGCAAACAGATCAGTTGAAAGAGCTAATTATAAGCCAGAGATTCTTGAGGCTTTTGACTTAATCCAAGCAATTTCATGTTACAGATATTTCCCTACAGTAGATGAATGTATTAAAGCATTTCCTAGCCTTGCTCCAGATAAACACAAAGTAGAATACATCTGGGAGCAATTTGATAAGTTAGAAGAAAGAGAATTAAGCGATATTTTTATTAATTCATTAGCTAAATTAGAATTGTCTGAGTGTTCAGCGTAGCTCTGTCATTCCCGACTTGATCGGGAATCTATTTAAGTAAGTTCTGGATTCCCACTTTCGTGGGAATGACAAAATCATTTCTTCTCTTCGTGATAATCCTCTTCAGTATTAACTAACCAAATATTTTCTTTGGATTTTATATTATTAACAATATTTTCTACTGCAGTAATAGCAGTTAACATGGAATGATCCTGGTTATTATAGCGATGCATTCCATTTCTACCCACTAAATATAAGTTATCTATTTTATTCACAAAATCTTTTACTACATAAAGATCATAATATGTTCCAAAATAAGCTGG
>Ga0105164_10001526_pt1 | contig 14813 bp, 16 predicted proteins | sample VDWuncwatermetaG_FD_89674 | JGI IMG/M metagenome (GOLD analysis project Ga0105164, IMG submission 89674) | Wastewater microbial communities from Netherlands to study Microbial Dark Matter (Phase II) - VDW unchlorinated drinking water | ecosystem: Environmental > Aquatic > Freshwater > Drinking...
GCAAGGGTCGGGTTTGAGCGAATCGCCATCGTACGGCCGGTAGTGATACTCGGCGATCGACTCGCAATCCATGCGCCTCGTTCCCTCCCCTGTGCTACTCTTTCGATCGGTCAAGGGTGCAGCGCGAGGCAGCCCTCGAGTTGAGGACGCCTGAGGTGCGCGGATCTTCGCAGCGGCCAGCGGTCTGCTGTTGGCTCCAAGCGTCCCCCCATCTGACGCACGCCTACCGGAGGTCATGATGGTATCATCGATGCTGCGAATCGCTGGCACGGCTGATTCCGTCGAATCGTCGAGATCGGGACGCCGGAGGCCATGGGGCGCGTGGAGTTCGGGTCGACTGGAGAATATCGCTATCGGGCGTACGACGACGACCCCCTTAAGCCCGATCCAACCTCGCCGTTCTCGGTGCCAGGCCGGGTCGACGCTGGCAATCTGCGGGAAGTGACGCCGTTCGATGATGCTACGAGCGCTCCACGTCTATAGCGGGAACCTCTACGGCGGCGTCGAGCGGCTGCTCGTCACGCTTGCGCGGCATCGTGCCGCCTGCGAGGATCTGCAGCCGCGCTTTGCCCTGTGCTTCCGCGGGCGCCTGTCGCGGGAGCTCGAAGCGGAGGCGGTCGCGGTCGACCATCTAGGGGAGGTGCGCGCGAGCCGACCGTTGAGCGTGTGGCGGGCCCGACGGCGGCTCGCCGCGCTGCTCTGGCGCGAGACGCCCGACATCGTCATCTGCCACTCGCCGTGGGCGCAGGCCTTGCTGGGTCCCGTCGCGGTGAGGGCCCGATTGCCACTCGTCCTCTGGGTGCACAACCCGCTGCAGAGATGGGGCTGGCCCGAGCGATGGGCGAAGCGCGTGGTGCCGGACTCGGTGGTGGCGAACAGCCGCTTCACGGCGCGCAGCGTCGCTGGCCTCTACCCAGTGGCGCCGACGGAGGTCGTGTACTGTCCGGTGGCGCCAGAGCCAGCGACTGCCGCGGACCGCGCGAAGATCCGCACGGAGTTTGAGACCCCGGACGACGCGGTCGTCATCGTCCAGGTCAGCCGCCTGGAGTCCTGGAAGGGACATGCGCTGCTGCTGAGAGCGCTCGGGAGGCTCCGCGAGGTGCCCGGCTGGGTGTGCTGGCAAGTCGGCGGTCCGCAGCGACCGCGTGAAGCCGCGTATCTGGGGGAGCTGAAGCGACTGGCGGAGACGCTGCAGATCGCGGGGCGGGTGCGCTTCGCGGGCGCGCGCTCGGACATCGGCGCCGTTCTCGCGGCCGCCGACGTCCACTGCCAACCCAATCTCGGGCCGGAGCCGTTCGGCATCGCATTCGTGGAGGCGCTCCTCGCCGGTCTGCCCGTGGTGACAACGGACCTCGGCGCCGTCCCCGAGATCCTGAGCGCCGACTGTGCGCTCGTGGTGCCGCCGGGAGACGCCGCGCCGCTCGCGGGAGCTTTGCGGGTGCTGATCGAGGACGAGGCGCTGCGCGCGCGATTGTCGGCCGCGGCGCCAGCCCGCGCACGGCGCCTGTGTGACCCCGCGGCGCAAATCTCTCTCCTCCATCGTGCGCTGAGCGACACGGTGTGCGCGCGCCGCGCGACGGCGACCGGGACGCCTCGATGACGCGCAGCGTCGTGGCCGCCGCCGTACACAGTCTCGGGACGAGCGACACGGCGATCTACCGCATGGTCCGGGACGCCCTCGCCCGGCGCGGCGTTGCGGGCGGCGTCCTGCTCGACGTCGGATGCGGCCGCGGCGAACTGTGGCCATGGGTCCGTGACCGCTTCGATCGATGGATCTGCGTCGATCGTGCGCCACGAGGGCCTGCCCGCCGACGTCGAGTTCGAGGCCGTCGATCTTGACAGCGCCCGGATCCCTGTGACGGACGGCATGGCCGACCTCGCCGCCGCCATCGAGGTGATCGAGCACGTCGAGAACCCCCGCACACTCATGCGGGAACTGGTGCGGTCGGGGAAGCCCGGGGGGTGAATCGTCGGCACCACTCCGAATCAGCGAAGCCTTCTGAGCCTGGTGAGCCTCATCACGAAGGGGCGCTTCGCCGCGTTCGGTGATCGGGACTACCCCGCGCACCTTACCGCCCTCCTGGAGATCGACCTGTTGCGGATGGTCGGGGAGGCATCGCTAGTCGAGGCAGTCATCGAGTACAGTCACTGGGGGCGTAGAATAGCCTCTATGTTTTCTACGATCTCAGCGCGGATGCGGGCGTCGCGGAGCGTTATCCGGACGAGCTGCGCGACCTGCTACTGCCGAGTCCAGAGGATGCTGAGGATCTTGCGCGAAGATTGGAACACTGGCGTGCCGCGCCGGACGCGCACCGTGTCGCCGTCGAGCGGTTCGCCGCCCAGTTGCGGGCCCGAACCTGGGACGACATGGCCGCCGGAATCCAGCGCGTGATCGAGCCTCATTCAGGCATGTCGCGCGAGGCGCGCGATTTGTTGAATCAACTCGATCCGTCCACTTCGCATGACCGTTGAAGCGACCCAGCCCGTGACCGCTGCCGCCGCGCTGCAACCGGGACGTCTCCGCCGGGCGGTCTTGACCTGGACCATGGACGCGGTCAACAGCGGCGTCACGATCCTGGTCGGGTTCGTCACGACGCCCATCCTGCTGAAGCTGCTGGCGGCCGAGCGCTTCGGCGCCGCGCGGGCGGCGGGGGAGTGGATCGGACATCTGATGGTGGCCGACCTAGGCGTGGGCGCGGCCTTCGGAGTACTCCTGGTGCGGGCGCGGCAGACGAGCCTGCAGGACGCGGCGGGCGTGACCCGCTTTGCACTGCGGATCATGTCATTTCTTACGTTCGCGATCGTGCCGATGGGGTTGGTTCTCGCGTGGTTCATGCCCAGGCTGGTCAAGATCGACGCGGCCCTCGCGCGCGAGCTGCAGATTTGCGCCGCGATCTCGGTGGCCGGGCTGGCGCTCATGCCACTGTCGGTTTTCCGCGCGGTTCTGGAAACCGGGCAACGCGGGTACCTCGTCAACGCCGCGTTGCTCGCGCAGTCGCTGACGATCACCGGCCTTTCGCTGCTGCTGGCCTGGATCGGTTGGGGCCTGATAGGCCTCTCGGTCGCGGCGCTCGTGGGCGCGGTGCTTTTCACGGCGATGAACGCGCGGTGGGCGGTTCGTCACCTCGGTGGCATCGCGCGCACGCCGCGCGCGGACGTGCCGATGCGGAAGCTGTGGGGCTTGGCCTGGCCGCTTGCCGCCGCGAGCGCGGGGAATCGCCTGAACCTCATGACTGACAGCATCGTCGTCGGCTATCTGGTGGGCCCGGCTCCCGTGGCGGTCATGTTCCTCACGCAGCGCGTGATCCTGCTGGCGGCGGGGCAGGTCACCTCGCTGAGCAACGCGACGTGGGCGGCTCTGGCCGAGTTGCGCAACGCGGGCAAACAGGACATCTTCCAATCACGGCTGGCGGAGTTGGCGCGCCTCATCGTCGGGCTGGGCACGGTGCTGGGGGGGACGGCCGCCGCCTACGACGCGCAGTTCGTGCGGCTGTGGGTCGGCCGGGAGATGTACGGCGGCGATTGGCTGGCGGCGTTCACCGTCGCGTCGGCCGTCGTCTTCGGGTTCCTCTGCCTGTTCTCGTGGGTCATCGACATGCAGGGCGACACGCGGCACCGCCTGCCCGTCAGCACAATCGGATCCATTCTGAATCTCGTCCTGAGCGTGACATTCGTCAAGGCGTTCGGATTGCCCGGCGTGGCTCTGGGGACGTTGGCGGCTTATCTGCTGACTGATGCGTGGTATTCTCCGCTCCTGGTGTGCCGGCGCTACGACGTGCCGCCAAGCCTGATCCTGCGCGCCGCCGCCCGCGGCCTGGCGGTCGGGCTGCCCTGGGCTACGGGCGCCTGGCTCCTAACGCGCTCCCACACGCCGCCGATGCGCTGGCTCGGGTTCAGCGCGGAGGTCGCCGTGGTGGGAACGCTGGCGCTGGCGTACTGCTGGTGGGGCCTTCTCACCCCGCCCGAACGTGACCAGTGGCGCCAACGGCTCCGGCAGTTGGCTAGAGATTGACCGCATGGTGGTGAGGCGGCATCCGGTTACATCCATGCGGATCTTGATGGCCTCGTTCGTCGGCGACAACCGCTTCAGCGGCATGGGTACATGGACGCACGCGATCGCCGCCGAGCTGCGCGGCGCGGGGCACGAGGTGACGCTCTGGTTTGCCGACAATTTCCCGCGCCTGTGGCGTCTTCGAACGCTCGCCAAGCTGCTGTTTCCGCCAGTACTGGCCCTGCGCATCGTTCGGGAGGCGAGTCGCTTCGATGTCGTAGTGATGCACGAGCCCAGCGGCTTCTGGTATGCCTGTCTGCGCCGGTCGTTACGAAATCTGCCACCCCTGGTGTTGATGTGTCACAATGTCGAGAGCCGCAACCTGCACGACCTGTGTGTGGCGGCCAACCGTGGGCTCGCGGACGTGCCTTTGGCCACGCGCATCAAGGGGCCGTTGTTTCGGCTCTGGCAGTCCGACGGCGCGATTCGCCGAGCCGACCACGTCGTGTGCCTGTCGCGGCCTGATAAACAATACATCGTAGATAAACTCGGCCGCGCGGACGCCGATGTCACGGTGATGATCAACGGGGTGGGCCCCGAGGATCTGGTGGAGCAACGCGAGTACCCGGCGGAGGCGCGGCGCGTGCTGTTCGTCGGCGGGTGGTTCAATGTCAAGGGGATCTTCCTCTTGCCGCGGCTGTGGTCGCGCGTCCGGCAAAAATTCCCCGACGCAAGCCTGACGCTCGTCGGGACGCACGAACGCGACGACGTGGTGCTGTCGGCCTTCGCGCACGACGATCGCGGTTCGGTGACGAACATCGCGCTCCTGCACGACCGGGCGGACATGCGCCGACAGTACGTATCACACGACATCTGCCTCATGCCCTCGCTCTCCGAAGGCTCGCCGCTCTCGCTGTTGGAGGCGATGGCCGCGGGCATGCCGGTGGTGGCGACCGCCGTAGGCGGGATCTCGCAGATCGTCACGGATGGGTGTGACGGCTTGCTTTTCCCTTCGATGGACGAGCAGGACGGCGCACGGCGGGTGTGCGTGCTGATGCAAGACGCGGCGCTGCGCCGGCGGCTGGGGCAAGCGGCACGAGAGCGCGCGGGGGCGCTGAGCTGGTGCGCTTCGGCGCGGACGCTTCTGGGCTGCATCGAGCGCGCCGTCGCCGCTGGGGCGCCGCGCCCACGGACATCCCTATGAGCCGCGCCGCGCTGCGAATCTTCGTTCACTCCGCGTCGGAATACCTGACCGACCACGCATCGCACGGCGACGGGCTGATTTGCTTTTCGCTGTTGAACGGATTGGCCCAGCGCGGGCACGAAGTGTTCGCCTACGCGCAAGGGGCGGCCGTGGACTCATGCAGCGAAAGGTTGCATGTGAGCGTCGGGGCCGCCCGCAGCCCGGCGGGTTCGCTGGTGGCTTGGGAGCACGCGTGGCGCGCGGATCGTAGGCTCGCCGAACTCATTCGGGAAGGCACGGTCGATCTGGTCTGGCGCATGCACCCGTACGACCAGGCGTGTCCGCGCCCACCCTGCCAGCGCGGTCGGCCGCTGGTGCTCGGGCCGCTCTTCTATAGCTGGCCGGAATCAGGACCGCCTCCACTGCGGCACCGGATCGGGATCGGCCGGGTGGTACGGCCGCTGGCGCGGCGCGGCTGGCAGGCAACATTGGCCCAGACGAAGCTGCTGCTGTGCGCGACCGAGCCGCTCGCGCGGCAGATGCGTGAGCTTCATCCATCTGCGCGCGTTTTGACCCTGCCGGTGATCGTCGATGCTCCCGAACCGGCGCTCCGGCAGCGCCACACCAGTCCGCCCGGACGCGACGAGCTTCGGTTAGTTTTCACGGGAAACCTGGTGCCGCAAAAGAATCCCCGTGTCTTCTGCGATCTTGTCGCCCGGCTTCGCAGTGTGGGATGGAATGTCGGCGCCGTGATCGTCGGCGACGGCCCGCAGCGTCGCGATGTCGAGAATTCGTGCGGCCGCCTCGGTATCGATCGGTTCGTGCGATTCATCGGCCGCGTGCCCAACCCGGAGGTCTATTCCATCGTCGCTGAAGCGCATCTGCTGGTCTCGACGTCGTTGGGGGAGCCATACGGCCGCTGCATCGTCGAGGGCATGGCGGTCGGCACGCCGGCCGTCTGTCACGCCTCGGGCGGGCCCCGCGATCTGATCGCGGATGGTGTGGACGGCCTGCTGGTCGATAGGCTCGATGCCCAGGCGTACGCGCGGCGGATCATCGAGTTTTGCGAGCAGGGTAATTGGCAGCACCTGTCACAGTGCGCGCAGACCAAGGCGCAGGCGTGGTCGTCGCAGCGCGTGCTCGATTCGCTCGAGTGCGCGTTACTCGGCCTGGTCGAGGGCAGGTCGTGCACGACGTGAAGGAACAATACGACCGCTGGCACGATGAGCGCAACGTGAATGCCGAAGTCGACGCGCCCTGTCATCAACTGGTCCGCGCTACAGGCCGGGTTTGGCGCGAGGAAGGACAACCGATCAATCAGTTGACGGTGCTGTCCCGCACGGCGCCTGAAAACACGCACGCGCGGCATTGGCCGGGATGAAGTGCCCATGCGAATTTTGTTGGCCACTCCAAATCCACTTCTCGCCGAATTGGGAGCGTCCAAGGTGGTCCTGGAGCTGTCGGCGGCGATCCGGGCCGTCGGCTTCAAGGCGGATGTGATCGGACCCGAGGAGCTGGGAATGTCAGGGCCGCCCAACTTGCGCTGGGGGCAGACGTACGCTCGACGACTGGCGGAATTCGTTCGCAAATCCGGCGACGGCTATGACGTGTACGATTATGACCACGTCTATCCGCCGTTCCCGCGAAGCGAGTTCTCCGCGAACGCGCTCATGGTCGCCCGATCCGTCCTCCTGATGCATCATATTCAGCGGATCGTGCCGCCGACGCCTCGAACTGCGCGCGCGTGGATCGGAGCCGCGCTGCGCTCCCCGCGACGTCGTCGCGAGCTGCAGACTTACGTAGACATGGCCGACAGGTGCATCGCGCAGGCGGACCTGGTGAACGTGAGCAATGATCAGGACAAGACAGAACTGACGCGTCGCGGCGTGCCGCCGGACAAGATCGTGGTGCTGCCTTTCGGGATTTCCCAACAGCGCCGCTGCCAGCTCGAGCGGCAGTGCCTTGAATCGCCGCCGCCCGACGCCATCGTCGCGTTCGTCGGCACGTTCGACTATCGCAAGGGCGCGGCCGACTTTCCGCGGCTGGTGCGCGGGGTCCTCGACCAGGTGCCGCAGGCACGGTTCCGGCTGCTGGGGACGCGCGCCATGTTTCAGACCGCCCGGCAGGTGCTGGCGCATTTTCCGCGGGATGCGCGCAGGCACGTCGAAGTAGTACCTCACTATCCCGCCGACGAACTTCCGCGACTCCTGGCCGACTGCGCGGTCGGCGTCTTTCCCTCGTATTACGAGGGCTTCCCCTTCGGCGTGCTGGAGATGCTGGCGGCCGCCATCCCGGTCATCGCCTACGACGCCCCCGGCCCGCCGATGATGCTGCCGGCAGACTATCTGGTGCGGCCGGGAGACGTCGCCGCGATGAGCCGGAAGACGGCTGAACTGCTGAAGGACCGCCAGAAGCTGCTGGAGGCGCGCCGGCGCGCGCGGCAACTCTCGCGCCCGTTCGACTGGGGCGACATTGCCCACAGGACGGCACAGATCTACGGCGATGCACTTGCGACGCGGAGGCAGGGCGTGCGATGACAAGCGTCGATCGGCTCAAGCTGCGGCTGCGGTTTGGGGTGTGGGCGAAGCTCCGCGCCAACCGCCATCCGTCGTTTTACACCTCGCACTCGCAGTTTGGGGAGGACATGGTCGCGCGAGCGCTGCTCGACGACGTGGGCCGCGGCACGTTCGTCGATATCGGCGCACACCATCCCGTGTATTACTCCAACACATACTATTTCTACCGCCGAGGCTGGCGCGGACTGAACGTCGATGCGACCCCGGGCGCCAGGGAACTCTTCGACCTGCTCCGCCCGCGCGACATCAACGTCGAAGCGTGTGTGGCCCGCGAGGGTGGGAGGACGGTCGAGCTGTTCGAGTTCAATCAGCCCGCGCTGAACACCACGGACCCGGCCACGGCCGAGGCGCGTCAGCGGCCGAACGGAGTGAGGCTTCTGGCCCGCCGAGCGATGCAAACCGTGACGCTGCAAAGCCTCCTTGAGACGTACATGCGCGGCGCGACGATCGACCTGCTGAGCATCGATGTCGAAGGCTCCGACGAGCAGGTTCTCGAATCCAACGACTGGGACCGCTGGCGGCCTCGCGTCCTGATCTTCGAGCGGCATGGGCTTGAGTTAGAGCAGATCGGCTCGGACCTGCTGCTCGGGCGGATGCGCGATCGCGGGTACAGCGTGAAGGCCAAGTGCGGGCCCTCCTTGATTATGAGCCTGTAAAGCGGGCCTGGCGCCCAAGAACCGATCGAATGCTTTCGTCGCCCACCAGGTTCAGGACCGCTGTGATGCCCGCCTCAAGCCCGGCCTCAGCCGCGGCGTGACGCCCGTGACGTTCGAGGTAGTGAGCGACGGCTCGAGCCCGTCGGCCGCCAGGCCCTTGAGCCAGCCGACCTGGCGGCGCTCGCGGCGGCAGCGGAAGTACTCCACCGGGGCGATGCCCATGTAGGTGACCACCGGCACGCCTCGCAGCTGACTGATCACGGTAGCGTTCAGCGAGCCGCGCAAGAGTTCTTGCGACAGGATCACGTCGAAGTCCGCCGCTCGCCGCCAGAGGTACCGCCACGAGCGGACCTGGAACGCCAGCCGCCCCCCGCCGATCTCCTCCACCACCACGTCGGCGCCGCCTGCGCCACCCGGGTCTTCAGCCCGCTGGCGGCATACGGCTGGGCCGGCACCGCCAGGGTGAGGTCCCAGACCTGGCTCAACCCGACCACGAAGCGGATGTCGGTGAAGCCTTCGACAAAGAACAGCACGCGCAGCCGGTTCTTCACGCGCCCCCACGCCGGAAAACGGTCAAGGTGTCCACGGCTTCCACCACCGCGAAATCCGGGTCCTGCCGCACGACCTCGCGCGCATAAACGGCACTGCCGAGGTTGTCGATCGGGCGGCTGGCGCTGGCCCGGCTGTCGCCCAGAACCACTACCCCGCCGGGCGCGACCAAGGGGCGCCAGGCTTCCCAGGTGGTGCGCAAGCCGTCATAGGAGTTGACGGCGTCGATGAAGAGAAAGTCCACGGGCTTCTCCCCCGCCGCCCGCAGCACCCGGGCGGCCTGCGCGTCCGTCTCACGGATCCAGCGCATGTGGCCGTTCGGCACCTTGGCCACCTCGCGCATGGCAATATACCGGATCGCGCTGAAGCCCAAGCGCCCGGGCGGGTAGGGATCAACGCCGAACAGGACGCCGTCCGGCGCCATCACGCCCCGCAGGCGGCGGGTGTTCACCCCGTACCAGCAGCCGATCTCCACCAGCCGCTTCTTGCCGGCGGCGTAGCGCTCCAAACAATTACACTCGGCGGGCGTGCGCGAGGTCCACGCCTTGGTGATCCCTAAATGCCAGAGCACGAAGTGTTGCATGATTCTCATAATGTGTCCCCGATCACGGCTTGTTTTCCCAGCCCTGAACTTCAGTTTCGCCTCCTCACGGAACCGATCGCCCCTTCGCCCGGGCAGGCGCGCGTGAACCGTCGGTGCGAAACGAATCGGCCATAAGTGGGCCAAACCCGGCATATTATAGCACCTCGGAATCGTGCTTCTGCATCACCGTGTCGGCGGTTTCGAGGAGACGAAAACGCCGGTCCCGCAGGACGACGTCGCGCGTATACACCGCGCTCCCGACATCGTCCAGGTTTCGCGTGGTGCTCGAGCAACTGTTCGCGAGGACGTACGTGCCGCCCGGCGCCACCAGAGGACTCCACGCTTCCCAAGTCTGACGAAACCCGTCGAAGGAGTTCACGCAGTCGCTGAACACGAAGTCGACTGGAGGCTCGCCGGCATCTACGAACCACCGAGCCGCCTCGACGTCGGTCAAGCGAATCCATCGCACGCGGCCGTTTTGCACGGTGTCGACTTCGCGGTGCGCGATGATCTGTGGCGCGCTGAACCCGAGACGTCCGCGCGAGTACGGATCCACGGCGAAGAGCACGCCGTCGGGAGCCATGACCGTTCTCAACAGACGGGTATTCACCCCCTGCCAGCAGCCGATTTCGACCAGACGATGATTCTCTGCGGCATGCCGCTCGAGGCACTCGATTTCGGCGGCGGTGTACCACGTGGACACTTTCGCGAGGTCCAGATTCCACAACAAGAAATGCGTCAGAACCCTCATCATCGCTCACGGCACGGTCCGCAACGACTTCACCCAGTTCACTCGCGACAGCAGTTCGGTCCACCGCAGCGTCCGGCCGGCCATCCCCGACGAGAGCGCACGGAACGATCGCAGGCCCGCTCGTGTCTCATTGGCCCAGTGCAGGGTGACGGGAACGATGAGACCAACGGCTTCACCCATCAATCGGTCGAACTGGCGCAGCCCCTGCTGATCGACGTCGTACGCGTGCCGATACGATGGCACGTAAAGGCTCTGCATCAGGAATGACGGCCCGGCTCGATGTCCCAGGAGCCTCACGGATTCCGGGCCGCCGCAGAGCAGCGGGAAGCGCTCCGCCAGGACCGAGATCGTGAACGGGTCGTAGGTATTGAACGGTGCCACGAATCCAGTGACGTCGAGGTCGTGCTGCCGAAGGTACGCATCCGCCTGATCTAGCTCCGTCCGCAACGTCGCCATCGGCAGCGACAGCAGTTCGCTCGCGTAATTCCGGTAGCGGCTGCGATGCGAGAACCCGTGGAGCGCCAGCGCCGCTCCCTCGCTCGAGCACTGGTGCAGGATCTGAATCTCTCGGTCCGACAGCGGCCGGCGATTCCCGTCCGGTCCGAAAAATGGCGTCACCGCCAGCAGGTACGGCACACCGTGCTCGACGGCGACCTCATGGAACCGCAGGAACTCCTCGGATTCCGCGAACGGCGATGGAAAATCGTCGACGCGCAGCAGGCACTGACCCGGGACCGCCCGCCCCGTTGAGCCAAACACGGACCGCGCCCGTTGGCGGATTCGCTGCTGCTGTCGGACCACCTGGAAGTAATCGATGGACGCCGCGTCGCGGCTTGCGCCCGCGATCACCAGCAGCTTGCGGAGCCCTTCGGTATACCGGCGAGGAGGCAGGAAGACCGAGGACGATGAGCACGTCAGGCGAATCGCGCCCCGCTCGTCGCGCCAGGCGCGGAAATCGCGGGCGCCGCTCCCAGCCCCTCCCCTCCGAAACGGCCGCCCTGCCAAACCGTCATCGTCGATCACGACCGTCGCCGACGGGTGGGCGGTGATGAAGTCCTGGAGAAGGTCGGCCAGCCAGAGCGCAATGGTCCGGCCGAGATCGAGGTCCCTGGTCGATATTTCGACAGCGGCCGTCATGTCAGTCGTTGTGGCGACGCCACCAGATTTCGCAGCACGGTGCAGTCGACTTCCTGCCGCGAAATCGTCGCGGGGTACCGGTCGATCTCCGAAAATCGTTCGTCTCCCAGCCTGCCCCACCGCTCCAGCAGCTCTTCGACTGAGTGCCCTCTGGCGCGAGCGCTCGTCGGATTGATCTCGAAGAGGATGATCGGCGACCGGCCGCCGATCATGGCCGCCGCTCCGTTGAGAAACTCCAGCTCGCCCCCCTCGACATCGAGCTTCACGAAGACTCGGCCCCGAAGCCTCTTCCAGTCGATCGCATCGTCGAGTCGCGCCATGCGCACCCGAATGCGTTGGTGAGGTGAGGTGGCGGAATAGCTCTTGTACACACCGGCGGAACCTGATCCTGACGTCGCCAACCTTTGCCCCCCCCTGCCGCGAGCCAGGATTGCTCGCCCCGAGGGTCCGAGTCAAGGGCCTGGTCTGGACGTGACCGTCGGGAGGCGCAACATCCGGAGCGCGGCCCCCACCCCCTGCCCTCGTCGAGGAGCACGCCGGGCGCGGCCGAAGCCGGAACGACGGGGGTGGGCAGAGCAGTCGTAGCGAGTTCGCGACGGACGTTCGGTCCCGGCCGATGCGCTGCGCGAGCTGCTCCTGCGTCCAGGCGAACTGGGTGAGCAGGTTTCGGTAGGCCTCGGCCTCGTCCATCGGGTTCAGGTCCTCGCGGAGGAGATTCTCCACGAGCGCGAGTTCGAGGCTCTCGGCGTCGGTCGCCTCCCGGACGATTGCCGGGATCCGCTCGAGTCCGGCTTGGCGTGCCGCTCGCCACCGGCGCTCACCAGCGATGAGCTGGTAGCCGCCTCCGACCTGTCGCACGACGATCGGCTGGATCACCCCGAACGTCCTGATGGAGGCCGCCAATTCATCTAAACCATTGGATTCAACAGGCCGCCTCCGAAGGCCGTTGGGGTGCGCCGACTTGCCAACACACCCAGCCTTCCACGTCACGCAACATCCCCAATGCTTCCATATGCAGGAGATGCCCTTTCAACTCTTCCAGCCGACCCACCTGGACGATCACAGTTGCGTGTAGAGGTGTATCGAACTCGGCCCGGAGTGCGCGGCGCTCATTCTCGGTGAAGACAACGTCCAGCGCCTCGATTGGGCAGTAGATCACCTCGGCAGGAATGTCCGGATATCGTCTCCGGTGTTGAGTCGCGGTGAACTTGCTGTTGCAGATCAACAGGTCTGGCGTAATCCGTCGGGTCCAGCGCCCGAGCCAATGACCGTCGGCCGCGTTGTGCAGCCAGGCCACGAGGGGCCGGCGGGCGGCTCGGATCGTTGGGCCGAAGATCGCCTGAGACCAATCGGCGTGACACACGACAACGTCTATGCGTTCAGCCAGAAGAAGGGTCGCGAGGCGCTGCCGTGCGCGCCAGACGCTCAGCGGACGGCTCACCCGTACCCCCCCCAACCAATAGAGATCCGCGCCGCTAGCCTCCAGCTCCTCGCCGAGGCGACCGCGAAAGCAGAGCGCAAAGGCGGGATCCATCGACGGACAGAGGCGGCGCTGGTGCGCCAGAGTCGCGAGCAGGCTCTCGACCCCGCCGTAAAGGTTCCCGCTGTAGACATGGAGAACGCGGATCGCTCAAGCCCGGAGCCGCGGATTTGGCCCAGACGTTGTCCTGCCGCATCCGGCCCCTTCCTGGCGCGGCTCTTCGTGAAGCCCCAGTGAGCGGGTTCCAGGATAGCTCTTCGAGCACCTCGCTCTGTTGGCACCGTCGACGAAAAGCTCACACGGGAATCGGCCAGCATCCCCGTCACCTCACCCAGTAAGCAACGCGGGCGGGCGCGCGCTATTTCATGCAGAGCGCCACAGTAATTCCACCCTGGCGCCAGTGCCAGCGGCTGAATCGATAGCGCTCCACGCCCGAGCAAGGACGCCCGAAGAACTGGCCGTCGATCCCTGCCACCCCGCGTACCGGGACGGCATCACGGTTCGACCGCGGGGAATCCGCGGGCCGGCGCCCGACCGTGCGCATGAGCCTCGTGAGCCGGCGATGGAGAACGTGCCGGAGGTTGTAAAAGTCGACTGCGAACAGCCATCGTCCCGGGACCGGACGCTCCTCAAACTGTCCCAAGAGACGAACGTGCGGGAAGTGACGGCGAAGAACGCGGCGTAGTTCGCAAGGCCGGAAATTGTTCACATGGTACTCCGGCACGGCGACGCCACTCTTCATGACAACGTCGTGATTCGGTGTCGAGAACAACGCGAGACCGCCTGGCTCCAACACGTCGACGATTCCGGCCACGAACAGGTCCGTCGTGTAGGCAGGCAGGTGCTCGATGATCTCAAAGGCCGTGACGACGTCGAACCGGCGGCCCAGTCGAGCAAGCTGGAGGACGTCCCATTCCTGGAACGCCAGGTTGTCCGAGACGAACATCGCACGGCCGAACCCAAGCGACTCACGGTTCAGATCGATTCCGAGTGCCTCCCCGGCGTTGCGTGACAGCACGTATGCGCCATAACCGCTGCCCGTAGCACAATCTAGCACGCGCTTACCCGCCGTGAAACCGGCTGCCCACCAGTAGCGGGAGACGTGATCGAGAAAGAGCTTGGAGCAAGGGTCGGGTTTGAGCGAATCGCCATCGTACGGCCGGTAGTGATACTCGGCGATCGACTCGCAATCCATGCGCCTCGTTCCCTCCCCTGTGCTACTCTTTCGATCGGTCAAGAGTGCAGCGCGAGGCAGCCCTCGAGTTGAGGACTCGGCGGATTCGCTCGATGCTGGCATCGATATGGAGCCCCGAACGCGCGTCTCTCTAGCCGAGTTAGGATCCGTCACGCGACTTCAGTGGTGAGGCGAGCGCTGCGCCTGAGGTGCGCGGATCTTCGCAGCGGCCAGCGGTCTGCTGTTGGTTCCAAGCGTCCCCCCATCTGACGTCGTTTGTCCGGTTGCATCCATCTGGATGTGAAATTAAAGGAATCGCTTAAATTAGAGGAATCGCTTCAAGCTCCAGCAACTCTTCACGCCGCCAGTGATTATTGGACAACGGCCGGGCAAGAATCAAGTTGATTCTTTGCGGACGTGGCTAACCTGATACGTGCCGGGCCCCGCGCCACCGGGCGAGGACGTCTCGATAAATCTCGACGGTGAGCTCTGCGGTCCTGCGCCACGCAAAGAGACGTCCCCGGTTCAGGGCTTTCTCGCTCAACTCGGCCCGCAGTGCATGGTCGGACGTGACGGCCTTAATCGCCCGGAGCGCGTCGGCGGGCTGGCGAGGATCGACGACGATCGCGGCGTCCCCGACCACTTCGACCACACCACCGAAGCTCGTGGCGATGACCGGCAGCCCGCAGTTCATCGATTCCAGCACAAGAAAGGAAAAACTCTCGCCCCGGGA
>Ga0105164_10001527_pt1 | contig 14812 bp, 6 predicted proteins | sample VDWuncwatermetaG_FD_89674 | JGI IMG/M metagenome (GOLD analysis project Ga0105164, IMG submission 89674) | Wastewater microbial communities from Netherlands to study Microbial Dark Matter (Phase II) - VDW unchlorinated drinking water | ecosystem: Environmental > Aquatic > Freshwater > Drinking...
CCTATAACAGTTGTTATTTTATATAAAATATCCATTGTTTCCTTTGCAGAATAAGGGATTGTGGGGTCAAGGAGAAGAGAGAACTGTGTAAAATATAAAACCAAAGTGGCAAAAATTGTAATTATAATACAGAATAAGATCAAGCCAATTTGTTTTTTAATATCAAAAAGCACTATTGGTAAGAGAATGAGAGCTATATACATATAATGTATTCCTGCGCTTTCACCAAAGGTGGAGGCCAAAACAAATTGGTGGACAAGAACCCCGAGGTATAGAACCAGTTTGGAGGTTGTGTATAAATAAAATTTGTTGTAAAAAGGGATAGAAAAATAAACGATACAACAAAGTCCGGAAAAGAGGGCCACATTGTTATAGCCGGAATAAAGAAACCCGAGAAGATAAGGAAAAGTGAAAAACACAGCAATAATTCCGAAACGATTTGTCAGGATCAGCCGTTTAGTATCTGAAGCACTTAATTCCTTTGCGGTTCCGGTGTGGGAGATTATTTCCCATAAATTTAATATGGCCTTCATACGTTACAAGTTTACTACAAACTGAAGGATAAAGCAAAGTTTTATTTGTTTGCTTTAGTATTTCATTTAGTTTTCAACTCTTTAACAGGAATTGAATGGTTCAAAAACATTTCAAATCAAAATTTAGATTTTAATTGTTAGATTTGCACCGGTAAAGTATTGGAGGATACGTCAAAGATGTGTAATTCATATTAAAAACCGGGGAATTAGCTCATTTGGCTAGAGCGCTTCGCTGGCAGTGAAGAGGTGGTCGGTTCGAATCCGATATTCTCCACAAAAACAAAAGCCGTAAATGCTTAAATTTTAAGCGTTTACGGCTTTTGTTATTAATTGGGCCTTATTTAAAATCACCACTCAATCAAACTCAGGAGTTCTATATTAAACATCTTTTTTATTTGCTCAACCTGTCCGGTGCTCATATTAAATTCAAGCACAAAGAATACTGCCTTTAAAGCATTTACAACCGACTCCCGATCAGGGAAGTCCTTTTCAGCTGTTAGTCCATCTTTACCACGCACAAATTCAATAAACTCTTCTTTGTTACGAATAGTAATTGGAGTTTTAGAAATATCATACTGGTCAATAAAAATGCCTTTTAAGGCCATTGGTAGCCCCTGGGCGAACTGTATTGCATCATCTGGCGGAATACGGTCACGAATGGCATGTAATACAGCGCGGGTTATTCGTGCAGCCCTGTTGTGATCTGTTTCTAATTCAAGTGCAACTTCATTAATAAAGCGATTGCCATCACTCGCATATTGTTCGAAGTTCATTGTTCTGTGCTTGTTTTTATGCTGATTGTTGGTTTCCATAGGATGTAATTGAATTAAATGAATTTAAACTTAAGTTTTCTTTTTTGCATCGATACTTAAAGGGCCGGCCCCGAAATAGCTAATAATTAATGCAGCACCAAGCATGGAAGTGTTTTTCATAAAGTCCGCCATTTGCCTTTGCATCCGCATCGGATCGGTTTCGCTCCAGAAGGCATGCATATATAAAGTTATTGGAACAAGAAATGCTACTATTAATAAAGCCCCCCATTTTGTTTTATAACCAAGCATTATACTTACGGCACCGATTATTGCAAAAACACCTAAAAGCGGCACCAGTACAGAAGGGACTGGAACACCACTGAAAACAGCATACACTACTGCCTCTGCTGTGAAATGGTTCATTATAGTTTTGAGAAAAATAATGGAATAAAGAATTCTACCAATTAACTCAATGTATTTCATAGCAATTAAGTGTTTTGTTCAACGAATTTGAGGTTTCCAACACCTTTACATTTAATGTCAAAACCCTCAAAAAACGGAAGCCTTCAAACTGTTTTTTTGAAACAATCTGAGTCGATCAAAATCTTTTCTTTTTTCAATATTATTTTAAAAAAATACCCCCCGCCTAAGCGAGGGGATCAATTATTATGCTTTCCTTTCGCCAGCATTACCTGGGTCAAGTTATGAGGATTTATTTCTCAGATTTCTCTTTTGGAATCTCTCCTAAGTAAATAATTACTGTAAAATTAACTTCAAAAAAAGGTGCAGGATCGAATATTAGTTGAAATGCAAAAAAGGGTAGACATTTTTGACTTTTTATAAGCCAATTGTAAGCGGAATATCGCGAATCAGGGAAGGGAATGTTCTGCTTTACAAAAATGTAAGTTCGGGAGGTCTTTATAAATAAAAACCGCAAACGCTTGTTATTTAAGCGTTTGCGGTTTTTTGTTTTAGTAAAAAAACTAATTAGACAATTTATTTAACCAGTTTTTTACTGCGATTCAATATTTTGATAATGTAAACTCCGGAGGCTAATTCATTTACACGAACAATTGATTTTTCGCTTGTAAGTTTCCCTGTTAATACCAACTTCCCTGCACCATCAGTAATAAAATAACTTTTCCCGATAAGGTTTGGATTTACAGTGATGGTGATCACATCAGTTGCCGGTGACGGATACACGATAAATTCAGAACTGTTTTTTATCTCATCAATTCCAATTGTGGAAACTAAACTACAGGCGCTTGTATCCGAACACCCGCTTATAGTTAAAATAACAGCATAATTCCCATTTGCTGTTGGGGAATAGCTTTGGTTGTTAGCCCCTGCAATTGGTGCGTTTGCATTTCCACAGTTGATCCATTGGTAGGCAGTTCCTGTTTGGTTAGCAGTTAAAACATTGGTGTTTGAATTTAATGTGATTGTTGGTGTTGGCACCACAGTAACCGTTATTACATTTGAATAAACCTGTGAAAACCCCGACTGTGATACTTCGGCACGATAATAAATTGTTGAAGACAAATTACCTGTTGTGTAAATTGCCGAATTTGCTCCTGTTCCACCTGAAACATTGGTCCAGTTTGTAGAGCCATTAGCAGATTGTTGCCATTGGATATTACCTGTATAGCCGGTTAAAGTCATTGAGGTAAGGTCTTGAAAACAGATCACAGAACTTGAAGCCGCGGTACCGGCAACAGGCGGAATTGATGTAAATGCGGTTACATTTATTGAATATTCCTCCACTTCTCCCCAAGCCGTGTTTCCGCAAGGAGAAGTTGTTTCATCATTATAATGAACCCTTGCTCTGAGTCTTTTTAAACCTACAGAAGCATTTATTGGACAATTGATAGTTGCCGAATAGGGCCCCACTCCCGGACTCCCGGTAACGGTTACTACCTGATCGTCTGAAAAGTCTCCATTGCTGTTCCAGTCTACCCAAATACCACACTGGTCACCTGCATAAGTAGGGGGGCCATTCGTGACTGTAATGACAAGAGAAGACCCCTGGGCAATATTTGTGGAAAGGGAAGTATAACTTGCATATCCGCCTGTTGAACAAATGGAAGTATTGTTGATGGTGCCAAATGTTACATTCGAAATGTGTTCGTCACACTGAAGGCCCGAAGCAGCGCATGAGCTGGTATCAATTTTCCTGTTTCCGGAAGGGTTTTGAACAACAGGTGTTTGAACCGAACTCACAGTAAATGATGTACATTGAGCATCTAAAACATTATTTATTGTGGCAGTTAAGGGGACATCATACGTGAGCCAAAAATAATTTGTTCCGCTGCTTAGCGATTGAGTTCCTGTAATCGTAAAAATTCCGTTTGGAGCGTTTGATGTTGCTCCGAATTGCGCTGTGGTTGCAATGGCATTGGTTGTGCCGGTATAAAAAAGTTTTGCATTTGTAATATCTGTTGTAGGATTTGTAGACCCTGTGGTGTTAAAGGTAAATGAAGTAGCACTTAGAGGAGCCAGGTTTCCATTTGTAACAATTTCAATACCAATTATCCCCTGATTTATTTGATTTGGAGCTACGTTGGCAGTATCGTTTTGAGTTGTGGTGCTTGAAGCGAAAACCATTGGTACGGAAGAAAAATAAACAGATGATTCCCAAAGCCCGCGTCCATAGGTAGCGGCCCTTAACTTGCTATCCTGAGGGTTTAGGTCATAGTAAATTTCAATTTCACCAATTTTTACATTTGGTAAATTGGTGTTATATGCAATCCAGTTATTAGCACCCTGTTTGAAATAAATTCCAAGTTCAGTACCTGCATATAAATGAACTTCGGTGGTTGATTGTTTATTTTGAACTATTGTATAAACCGGGATCTGGGGCAAACCGGCAGAAATATCGGTCCAGGAAATTCCACCATCAACGGACTGATAAACTTTATTTGCATTGTATCCGCTCAACGTAACCCACAGTGTGTTAGGATCATCATTTTTAACCGCTATAGAGGTAATAATTCCGAAGCTCACAGGTAAAGTTCCGGTGATATCGTTCCAGGAAGCTCCCCCATCGGCTGTTTTCCAGATAATGTAATAATCTGCAACATATAAAACCTGGTTATTTGAAGGGGCGATAGCCATGGAACGAATCAGATCTGTTGAGTTCATGGTGGAGATGTTCGTCCAGTTTGCCCCCCTGTCAGTGGTTTTCCAGACATCAGCATATCCTGCATACAATGTTTGCGGGTCAACAGGGTCAATAATATATGGAGTAACCCATGCTCCCTCGCCAGCACCTGTCGGTTCAATATCTGTATAATCGCTTGCCCAGCGGTCGGTTGTTCTTGTTATTTGGCCATTTACATACGTAGCATATTGAACATTCACATCGGTATAATCGATCAAACATTCCATTCCATCACCACCCTTTACATCATACCATGCACCGGCCGAAAGAAGTTTAGATCCATTATCCTGCAAGCCTGTTATCGTTTCTGTTGAAACCGTTTTCGAAACACCAAGCTTATACATTTGACTGATTACCAACCCGTTGGTTTTGTCGATCCAGGAAACACCATTATCAGTTGAGGTGTAGATACCTCCATCGTTACATTCGAATAAAACCCCGTTGCTCTGGTATTTAAAATTGTGTTTATCGGCATGCACCGAAGGAACACCGCCATCTCCCCACCAGTGATTAACAAGGGTCCAGGAAGTTCCTCCATTTACAGAACCCCAGGTATTTACACCGCCAACAAACAAATTGTTGGCATCAGATGGAGAAACCACAAGGCTTAAGGTGTACCAGCCCTGTCCGCCAGTACCGGTTCCATCGGCCTCATAACATAGCAAGTTGGATGTTACACCATCAAAAACCTGTACAAACGCTCCACCATTGTTTACTGATTTATAAACACCATAAAGGGCGCTGGTGGCTGCAAGAGCATAAACCCAGTCGGGTTGATTGGCAGAAACCGCCAGTTCTATTCTTTGAGCGTTCGGGTCGATAAAAGAATTGTTCCATATGCCCCCTCCGTTTGTTGTAACAAAAATTTCACCATTTTGAGTTGAGCCGTAAAGGGTATTAAAATCCCCCGGTTTATACTCCATATCAATAAAAGAATTTGATGTCAACTGATTACTCCAGCTGGTACCGCCATTTGTTGTTTTATAAACACCATTTGTGGTAGCGGCAATAATGGTTTGATTATCAGTGGGGTCTAATAAAAGGCGGTTGACCATTTTTCCGGCAGAAATAGCAAAACTTAATCCTGTAACATTCCAGGTAAGGCCACCATTTATTGACTTTAGTACTCCAATACTGTTATTATCCCAGGAATCTTTATCTCCTGTGGCGATATAAATTGTATTTGATGTAGCATAGTCGGTAGGAATAATGATATCACTTACAGCAAGAACCCCATTATTATCGGTTAAACAAGTCCAGCTTGTGCCGTTATCGCTTGTAACCCATAATCCTCCGGCAGCAGCACCAACCCAATAGGTATTAACATCTGTAGGGTGAAAAGCGATGCAATTAACGCGACCAATTCCTGCATAACCTCCATCCGAGCTGTTTGTTCCTAAATTTAGCCAGTTGGCTGATTGGAGAGAAGGCGGTTGAGGATTATCTATTAAAAATTCTTCATAAACTTCTTGAGCTGTTTTGTTGGGAAATTTACCTGTTGCTGGATCTATCCGGCTTTCCATAGCGTATTCCCAGCGTTTAAATTGTTTCCATCCGGCAGCTTTTGTCTTTACTCCATTTTCATAATAATAACCTTTGATAACCTTAAAAGGGGCCCAATACTCATTAAAAGCATTTTTGTAATCAAACAGCGTTAATTCTCCTTTTGGTTTGTTTGCAGGTAAATTTTTTAGCCAGGCTTGAGAATTTGCAATGGTGCTAAAGAACAACATTACGACCGTAAATTTTATAAATAGCTGTGTTTTCATAATGCGTTATGGTTAAAAATTATTTTATCATTAAATCGTATTTCGTAATATTTAAATAACTTGTTATGAAATTAAATTTTTCTGTGAATTCAAACAACGTTGTCTACGGGAAGCTTTAACAGCAAATTAACAGGGCGTTAGTTTTATATGTAAAAAAAAAATTCAATCATTGCCTTGCTTATGAATGAATTATTGGATTGCAGTTCTCCTAAAAAAGTAATGAATTAAAAGCAAGCTTTACTTTACGCTGCTAACAAAGATAAAAGAATACTTTATTAAAAAAAATTCGAAAAGGTAAAAGAACTGTCAACTCAAAATTAAATATACTGCCGCATTATTTTTTTAGAACTGTTAGATTTATTTGACCCATCAGACTAAGAAATAGTCGTTATCTTTGTAGCCTTAAATTTTTTTACATTTCTTACCCACTTTATAATAACATGAGAATAATCACAACATTATCGTTCGGAATATTTCTATTATCCGCAAATGCACAAACAATGACCCCCGAAATGCTACTGCAATTGGGAAAACTGAGCACAAATGGTATAACAAAAGATGGCAAGTCCATTGTTTACAGTGTTCGGAAATACAGTGTAGCAGAAGATAAGGCATCAACCCAAAAATACATCATGCCGGTTTCAGGAGGCGATGCAACTGAAATAGAGAATACAGATGCCCTTTTTGTGAACGACCGCATTTCATCTGATGGAAAATATAGCATTTGCAGCAACGAAGTGAAGGTGAAAAATATATATGGAAAAGATGTATACCCTCAGCTCAAAAATTCGGATGTAATGATCTATGATAATCTTAATTACCGTCACTGGGACACTTGGGAGGATGGCTCTTTCGGACACGTATTTTTAAATACACTAAAAGATAAAAAAATTATAGACAGCATTGATATCATGCCGAATGAAGCATTTGATTGTCCTCAAAAACCATTTGGTGGTGACGAAGACCTTATCTGGAGCCCTGATGGGAAACAAATACTTTATGTTACAAAAAAGAAATTCGGAAAGGATTATGCCTTGAGTACCAATACTGATATCTATTCCTATTCTGTGGAAACCGGTAAAACGGTTAATTTAACAGCAGGTATGGAAGGGTACGATATGAAACCTGCGTATTCGTCAAAAGGGGATCTGGGTTTTTTAAGTATGAAAACCGATGGTTATGAATCAGATAAGAATGATATAGTTGTTGACAACGGAACAGCTAAATTAAACCTTACAAAGGGGTGGGATGGAACTGTTGATGATTTCAAATGGAGTGCAGATGGAACAAAAGTATTCTTCACAGCAGCTACGGATGGTACTGTTCAGCTTTTTGTTGTTGACTATCCGGGTAATACAAAAAAATTGCCGGTTGTTAAACAGATCACCAAGGGCGATTTTGATGTTCGCGGAATGGTAGGGCAGGCTGGTAATACAATGATAGTAGAGATCACCGATATGAATCATGCTGCTGAAATTTATGCTGCCGATATTACTACAGGTCAAACCAAACAACTTACCCATATAAATGATGCCGCCTATAAATCAATTACACTTGGTAAAATTGAAAAACGTTTTTTAACTGCAACTGACGGACAGCCATTAATGGTATGGGTGATCTACCCACCGAATTTTGACCCGACAAAAAAATATCCAACCTTACTTTATTGCCAAGGCGGACCGCAATCTCCTTTAACACAGTTTTATTCTTACCGTTGGAATTTTCAGTTGATGGCGGCAAATGGTTACATTGTTGTAGCGCCCAACCGCAGAGGAATGCCAGGTCATGGCGTAAAATGGAATGAGCAGATAAGCCGTGATTATGGTGGGCAGAACATGAAAGATTATTTAATTTCCATTGATGAGTTATCAAAAGAGTCCTATGTTGATAAAACAAGATTAGGCTGTGTTGGTGCCAGTTATGGGGGTTACTCTGTTTATTTTTTAGCAGGAATCCACGAAAATCGTTTCAAAACATTTATTGCACACGATGGTATTTTTGATTGGAAAAGTATGTATGGAACCACCGAAGAGATCTTTTTTGTAAACCAGGATCTGGGCGGACCATATTGGGAAAAAGATAATGTTGCAGCACAAAAGAGTTGCAACGAATTTAACCCTATCAATTTTGTAAAAAAATGGAACACACCCATGTTGATCATACAGGGAGGAAAAGATTACAGAGTGCCTATTGAACAAGGTTTGGGCGCATTTCAGGCAGCACAGCTATTGGGAATAAAAAGTAAATTGCTTTATTTCCCGAATGAAAATCATTGGGTATTGAAAGATCACAATGGACTTGTTTGGCAACACGAATTTTATAAATGGCTGAAAGAAACGATGTAATGTTTTCGGGGTAGAGGTGTATCCGTAATTTAATTTTTAAACAATATTAAAATTGTGAATGAATACTGCATTTTATAGACAATGTCATCCCGATTGGCTTTTTGGCCAAGAGGGATCTCGTTAGTTGTCAGCTGTACAATTCATACATAACAAGATCCCTCACGAAAAGTTCGGGATGACACACCGGTAGGTAGCTCAAAAGAAATTGGCAAAGAGCCCCATTCAATAATAAAATATTTAATTCAATTTTAAACAGGCTCTAATTATGAAAAAAGAAAAATTTATTCCCTTAATACTACTGGTTTTTTTAGGTGTGTTTTTTTTCAATTCCTGCAAAAAAGATAAGGATGAAGTTCCTGTTGTTACAACACCGCCAGTGGCAGCATGCGCTCCCGATACAGTATTTAATCCCGGAACCACAACAGGCCCTCGTTTGATCTTTAAATTTAAATTTGACAGCACCCAGGTTCGATTGAATAATTTAGGGGCTTCTTCTACTATTCCAACCGGTAATGCAGGTCAATCTCCAAAATTTAATTTGATGAGTCAACATTATATTGAATTGGCCGGTGATCTTGACCCCCTTGGAAGTGGGCAGGTTTTATATATTGGAGCCTCAACTACCACAGGTGGCGCAAATGCTATTAATTATTGTTCGTCAACTGTTACAAAAGAAGGGGATGTTTTTTTCTCAAAACCTTTAAGTGAAATTACGCCCGGAAGTTATAAATGGCTGAGGGTTTCACTTGCCTATCAAAATTATGATATTGAATATAAAGCAAATGCAATTCCCGGAAATCATATCGGAACAGGGACGTTGGCATCATTCATTGGCTATAAAACCTATATATCAAGTTATAAGATCAATGGTAGTGCTTATGCACCATCAAACGCTGCAGGTGGCGTTGGGAATCATATACAAGGTTATTGGGGTTTTGAAACCAATGTATTGGGTACCAACTATTTTGTTGACGGCCAGGCACCAGCGGGCGCAACTACAGTTCCTAACCCTTTATTCGCTTCTTCACCCATACCTTCCGGAAGCTGTGTGGTTACGGGGCAATTTGTGAACAATACACAAACCAATGCACCTCTTTTAATTTCAGGTACCGAAACACAGGATATTGTTATCACTGTTTCTTTATCTACAAATAAAAGTTTTGAATGGCATGAAGTAACTGCCGATGGCTACTACCAACCTGAAGTTGGTGAATATGTTGTGGACATGGGTATTCGTGGGCTTATTCCAATTGTACAATAAAAAATAAACGCAGGAGTGATTCTTAACGTTCCGCTCGAAATGGTCATGTACGCTGTCATTTCGAGCGGAGTCGAGAAATTGCGGGAAGGTTAGAAGCTGTTTTGAATAAAATTTAAACAGGCCCTTAAAGCTCAATAAAAGGCTGCAAAATTCCCTGTTGTTTTGAAAATGCCGCGTTAGGGATTGCAGCGAAAATCCTTCCCTTCCGCTAATTGCGGAAGGGAAGATTGTAGCGTAAAGCCCGCCCTTTCTTTTTAGAAAGGGAACGCCCCAATGAGTTTAGACAAATTATTTATTTTATTAATTTCCATAAAATCAAAAAGGCTATCTCAAAATTGAGATAGCCTTTTTAAAGAACTGATTATTCTAATTACGAAACAAGTTTTTTCTCATTACGCTTACGTTCAGTTTCATCTAAATACACCTTACGTAAACGGATCGATTTCGGAGTGATTTCAACATACTCATCACCTTGAATATACTCCATTGCCTCTTCTAATGAAAAAGTAATTTTTGGTGCGATACGCATTTTATCATCCGTACCGGAAGCACGCATGTTAGATAATTTCTTTTCTTTTGTGATGTTTACCACAATATCATCCTGACGGTTGTTTTCACCGATCACCTGTCCGCAATAGATAGGGTCTCCGGCTTCAACAAAAAACTTGCCGCGATCCTGTAATTTATCAATTGAATAAGCAATAGATGTGCCTTGTTCACCTGAAATTAAAACACCACTTCCACGGTTAGGGATAGTGCCTCTCCACGGTTCAAATGCTTTAAAACGGTGCGCCATAATAGCCTCACCAGCCGTTGCTGTTAAAATATTGTTACGTAAACCAATGATACCACGTGATGGAATTTCAAATTCGATATGAATCAAGTCGCCTTTTGGCTCCATAATTTTTAAATCGCCTTTGCGTTGAGTTACATATTCAATTACTTTACCCGAAACCGGTTCTGGAACATCCACTGTTAAATATTCGATCGGCTCACATTTTTTTCCGTCAATTTCTTTGATAATAACCTGAGGTTGACCAACTTGTAGCTCATACCCCTCACGTCTCATTGTTTCAATTAAAACAGATAAGTGAAGAATACCACGGCCAAAAACAAGGTAGGAATCAGCAGAATTGGTTTCTTCCACTTTTAGTGCAAGATTTTTTTCCAATTCTTTAAATAAACGGTCACGTAAGTGGCGGGAAGTAACAAATTTACCTTCTTTACCATAAAAAGGAGAGTTGTTGATGGTAAACAACATGTTCATTGTTGGCTCATCAATTGCAATTGGAGTAAGTCCTTCCGGATTTTCAAAATCTGCGATAGTATCACCAATTTCGAATCCTTCAATACCTGTAATAGCAACAATTTCACCTGAATTAACTTCAGTAGCTTTTTGTTTACCCAATCCTTCAAACGTATATAATTCCTTGATACGTGATTTAATAACAGTGCCATCACGTTTTACCAATGATACCGGCATGTTTTCTTTAATTGTTCCTCTTGAAACACGTCCTACTGCAATACGTCCAACGAATGTTGAATAATCCAGAGAAGTGATCTGCATTTGCAATGTACCTTGTGCACTTGGAACATTAGGGAAAAAATCAACGATCTGATCCAATAAATAAGTGATATCTGTAGTTGGATTTTTCCAATCAGCACCCATCCAGCCTTGTTTTGATGAACCATAAACGGTTCTGAAATTCAATTGCTCTTCGGTAGCATCCAAATTGTAGAACAAGTCAAATACCTGATCATGAACTTCATCCGGACGGCAGTTTGGTTTATCTACTTTATTGATAATAAGAATAACTGTTTTGCCTTGTGCCAGCGCTTTTTGAGTCACAAAACGTGTTTGAGGCATTGGGCCTTCAAAAGCATCCACCAATAGAACTACTCCATCAGCCATGTTTAATACGCGCTCTACCTCACCACCAAAGTCACTGTGGCCGGGGGTGTCAATGATGTTGATCTTTGTTCCTTTGTAACGTACCGAAACGTTTTTAGCAAGAATGGTGATTCCGCGTTCACGTTCCAGGTCATTGTTATCTAATATCAATTCGCCCGACTCTTCGTTTTCACGAAATAGTTTTCCGGTGTGTAAAATTTTGTCAACTAATGTTGTTTTGCCGTGGTCAACGTGGGCAATAATGGCAATGTTTCTAATGTTTTGCATTTAAGTTTTTTATATAAAATTGTTAATTCCCCTGTGGAGGGTTGCAAAAGTAGTCATTTTTAGTGACATTTTAGCCTTATTTGCTATATATAATAAAGGTCTTAAAATATAAATTAGAATTATACAGCAATGAGCAGTTCTAGGAATTGAATTATGCTTGTGTTCACACGTATAACGCACGTGTCATCCCGAGCTTTTGTGAGGGATCTTGTTTACGGGAGTATATGTCATCCCGAACCCGTTTTTGCGGGTGAGGGATCTTGTTAATCATTAAGATAATGTCCTTAATAACAACAAGATCCCTCGCAAAGGCTTGGGATGACAGAATGAGTGAAAAAACGCTATGTTTTTGCCCGCAGCGTTTTCGTCATAACAATTTGGCAGTTTTTTATTTCTTATCATTTACATTGACTGGACGCCTTAGGTTTTTCTATAAATCTAAACAAGTGTACCATATATCGACATTTTAATTATATTTATCGTTTTTAAAAAAGAAAGGAGAATTATATGGAATAAAAAAATTTGATATGTCAATGCATGTTTAAAAAATTTATGATAAAAACAATTTAACAACTAAAAAATAAATTATGAAACAAAAAATCAAATTAATATCAGCGGTATTGATTGCTGGTATTGCAATGGCTTCTGATGCCATTGCACAAAACATTACTGGTAGCGGTACAAACAACTACGTGCTAAAATTTACTTCTACAGGTAGTACTGCCGGCAACTCCTCCATTTTTGACAACGGTAGTGTAGGTATTGGAACCACTTCCCCCTTTGAAAAATTACACTTGCATAGTGGAACCGGTGATGGGGACACTTACAATACAGTATTTGCACTCTCAAGAACTTCCTCAACAGGAAATGTTGAAGTAGCCAAACTTGTATTGGATGATATGGACACTAATTATGGTAATTTAGTGTTTAAGGTGAAAACTACCGCAAGCTCAGCTGAAAGTGCAGGATACTATACCGATGCGATGACAATAAAAGGAAGCAATGCTAATGTCGGCATTGGAACAACTTCCCCTGCTGCAAAATTAAGTGTTCAAGGCAACACTCAGGTTGGTAGTATTATTAATGGAACTAATAGTGATTATACGGCATTGGAGGTATATAATACTACAGCAAGTAATCTTTCACAAGGTAATGGGGCTGTGTTGCAATTTTACAACAATAGTAATAATTATAATGGCTCTGTTGTTGGTGCAAGTATTAAATCGGTTTCTGCAAATAGCCAATATGGCTGGGAGAGTGATTTAATTTTGCGGACGGCAGTAAATAATTCCTATTCAACTCAAACAATCAACGATGCTATTACTATCAAGTCCTATGGATATGTCGGCATCGGAACCTCATCCCCTGGAGCAAAATTAGAAGTTGCAGGACAAGTAAAAATAACCGGAGGCACGCCAGGTGCAGGTAAAATACTTATTTCCGATGCAAATGGTTTAGCGTCATGGAGCACCGTTGGTGCAAATGGAGGTTGGTCTACAACAGGCAATGCAAGCACTGTTGACGGAACCAACTTTATTGGCACAACAGACGATATACCTTTTAACATTCGTGTAAATAATCAAAAAGCGGGGAGAATTGACCGAGCACTCTTCAATACTTTTTTTGGTTATCAGGCTGGTAATGCGAATACCACAGGATACATCAATACTGCAAATGGATATCAAGCACTATATTCCAACACCACAGGATACGCCAATACTGCCCTTGGGCGTGGCACTCTTAGAACTAATACTACAGGTTCTGCTAATGTTGCTTGTGGAGAATCAGCCCTTGAACTCAATACTACGGGAAATTACAATACTGCTATTGGAAGAAGCGCACTTAGTGTTAACACATCAGGAAATTATAATACTGCTGTTAATCAAGCACTTGTACTGAACACAACAGGAAACTACAATACGGCAGTTGGCTTTGGTGCGGGTGGTATAAACGAAACAGGAAGCTACAATACCGCATTAGGTTATAAAGCTGAGCCAATAGGCGGTAACCTTTCGAACGCAATGCAGCTAGGCGCTATAACTAATAATCTTGGTGGAAGTAATTCCATAGTTCTTAGTAATCCCAGTACTAGTTATTTTTGGTGTCAGGTTAATCTTACTGTAGGTAGCGACAAACGCATCAAAGATGATATAAAAGAAAATGTTCCGGGTTTGGCTTTTATCAGCAAATTGCGCCCGGTAACCTATCATTATAATATTCATCGCGAAAATGAAATACTCGGGGTAAAAAACGATCATAACTGGGATGGTAAATATGATATTGAAAAAAAGACTATGACAGGTTTTATTGCACAAGAGGTAGAACAATCGGCAAACCAAATAGGCTATGACTTTAGTGGAGTGGATAAACCCCAAAATGATAAAAGCATATATGGTTTGCGTTATGCCGAGTTTGTTGTTCCCTTAGTAAAAGCGGTACAAGAGCAACAACAAATGATTGACAGTTTGAAAGCAGTAACAGCTAATCAGAATGCTATAAATAAATCATTACAGCAACAAATTGACAATTTGATTAGCAATAAATCAAATCATTCAAATAGCATTAATAACAGTAATGCCGTAAACACCAATATTGATTTGAACGACAAAAATGTGGTAGTGTTAGAACAAAACATTCCAAACCCTTTTGCAGAGCAAACCATTATCAATTATAATTTGCCTGATAATTTTGCACGGGCACAAATTATTTTCTTTGATCAATCGGGCAAGCTCATCAAAGCAGTTGATTTAACTGAAAAAGGTAGAGGGATTTTAAATGTATTTGCAAGTGATTTGACAAATGGTATGTACACC
>Ga0105164_10001529_pt1 | contig 14811 bp, 13 predicted proteins | sample VDWuncwatermetaG_FD_89674 | JGI IMG/M metagenome (GOLD analysis project Ga0105164, IMG submission 89674) | Wastewater microbial communities from Netherlands to study Microbial Dark Matter (Phase II) - VDW unchlorinated drinking water | ecosystem: Environmental > Aquatic > Freshwater > Drinking...
GGTGATGAATTATACCAAACCAAAAAACGATGTCAAGAAACATCGTTTTGCAAGGCAGAGAGGGTCTAATGTAAAGAAGAAGATGCGTAAACTTACTGCGAGCGGAGAAATCCGAAATACTAGAGGGATCGGAAAGATTCAAGATTCAAGAACCCGGGGCTTCGTTTGGAGCAGAGCAAGAACCGAACAAGCTCACTCTTTCTCCGGCCTTCAAATCAAAGATTGTTTATTCTTACATCATCCTCACTACGGAAGGAGCCGCCGCAGAAGAGTCTGGAATGAAACACCGGCTTTGCTTGCATAATGTTCTTTCCTTGATGTTGATTTTATGTCCCGGGCATAGCATAAAATCAGTCCACATGCTTTCGCAAAAAGAGGGTCGGTGACCTGATCAACCAAACCGCGAAACTGTTCCGGATATCCGATACGTACGGGCAGATGGAGTATATCTTTGGCAAGGGGTACCAATCCTTCCAATTTCGCCCCTCCTCCGACCAAAACAACGCCTGCGGGCAGAAAATTCTTTTTCCCGGTTTTTTCAAGAATTTTACTTATTAAAGAAAGCATCTCCCTCATGCGCGCTTCAATAATTTCGGCAACTTCCTGGCGCCGTATGCGAAGGTCTTCTCCAAACCCCAAACTATCGAGCTCGATCATTTCCGATTTGCGGACTTGATTGGCGAGCATGGTCCCATACTTCACCTTAATTGTTTCCGCGGTATCAATGTCAATCCTCAAGCCAATGGCAATGTCAGAGGTTATTAAACCGGCTCCGACGGGCAGCACCTCAAGGTGGAGAAGCTCTCCTTCCTCATAGATGGCAACGCCCGTGGTATCACTCCCGATATCACATACCACAACGCCCAAATCACGTTGACGATGAGAGATAACTGCTTGAGCTGACGCAAGAGGACCGGGAACATGTCTGGCGACTTTCCATCCTCCAAGCTCAACCGCTTTTAACAGATTTCTTAAAAAAGCCGCATATGCTGTGATGATTACGGTGTTTACTTCCAAACGGATCCCGCTCATTCCTACCGGATTTTTAATTCCCTCCTCGTTATCAATGACAAAATCGCGAGAAATAATTTCAAGAATTTCTCTGTTCGGAGCCAAGGAAGCGTTCTGTGCGGCTTTCAGGGCCCGTTCAATATCATTTTCGGAAATTTCCCTGTCAGCCCGGGAAACAGCAATAATGCCCTTGGTGGCAATGCTCTGCAAATTGACTCCATTGATTCCTGTCACCACATGCGGGAGGTGGGTACCGGAAATCGACTCCGCTTCTTTCAGCACCTGCGTAATAGCTTGCGAGGCTTCGTGGATATCAATAATGACGCCTTTTTTGACTCCTCGCGAAGGCACTTTTGCCACCCCTATTATTTGAATTTCTTCCTCGGGCAGAAGTTTACTCACAACTGCTCTCATTTCGTGAGAACCGACATCAAGGGCCGTAATAGTAGTCATAAAAGTCAGACTTATTTCTTTGAGGCCTTGAAACAAGGATAAAAGGCCGGATACGAGAAAAAAGAAACTCCATGGGCGCAGGACCATGGTATCTTCGTTTCTCCCCACTCATTCCATGAGCGAGATTTTGAGGAATTCATTCACGGACTGACGCCCGTGGTTTCTATCTTGAAATGAGCCACGTTCTCCTGCGGTGCTGCCCGGGCAGAGTGTCAATGGCAAAGCTCCGCAATGGATCGTAAGCGTATCCGAAGTATAGCATGGCGTTGCTTTCTTCCAAAAGAACACATCCGGGCGGAAAACGCAGAGCCAAGAACACACACATACTAAGCGATCGTGCGTCGTTTGATTTTGAATTCTTGCTGCCGCTTAAGCCGCAAGAGGGCTGATTCGCGCCTTTGGCGTCGAGTTTTCCTCTTTTGACGATGCTGGGTTTCCTTAACATTCTGCAGGAGGCCGGAACGTTTGGTGTACTCAGCGAGACGGCGCAAGAGTGAACCGATATTTTCTTTATCTTTTTTTCTTACTTCCACCATAGAAAAATGTTAATCCTTAGAAAAAATTTACACGATAAAATCAAACACCCGCGGCTATCGGGGCGGCGCTACGAAACCGTCGACCTTCGCTTTACCCGAATGACGAGAGGCGACCTCGGTAAGTTCTCTCTTAAGTTTTTCCACATCCGCGGAGTCGTTGCCAATAGCAATAAAAAGCACTTCGCTGCCCGGACCGATTCTATTGCCGAATCCATGATCGCCGATAGCTATTCCCAAAGAAAAATCCACGGTTTCTTTTGACAACTCCTCATCCATGTATCTTCTACTCACGACAAATCCCGGGGGCATGGTTTCATCTAAAAGAGACGGGTCGAAATCTCCGGTTCCGTCATAATATACAACGCGAGTGGGATGAAAACCTTCCGGCTCGACGTTCGCGCGCTCGGCAGGGGGAAGGCCCAGCTCGTGAGCCATCTCGCCTGCAAAAGCTTTCGCATAAGCATCCGGACTGCCATAGGTTGCTTGTTCCTCCGGAGACAAACGATCGTATGCCGCCGCAGCCGCCCCGCAACCCGGATGCCAGCATAGAATTTCAGGTTTCATTTGCTTCAAGATGGCACGTGCTTCTTCCTTTGGCAGGAGAATACCCAAACCCGCCAATCGGAGATTTCCGGTCAAACGATCATCAATGCAGGCCGCTTTCCTGTTCTCGCCCTTAAAAGCGCGCCCAATATCCGGAATGCCAAGCACGTAAGAGCTCACTCCTTCAGAGAGCTTCGCAAAAAGAGGAGCTTGGGCGTCCCAGTAAGAACTCCGCATGTCCGTTCCGTGGTGAAATTCGGGATTTTCCATAGATGCTTTGATGTCTTTTTATTAGTATACCATCAAAACTATTTTTTAGATAGGGCGGAACAGTTTTGTGGAAAAGGGGCTAAGACGATTTTTCAACTCCGCAATAAGGTTGCGCATCTCAAGAATCTCTTGGTTGCCGGTCTTCATGTTACGCAAAATGATGCTCTTATCAAACAGCTCTTTTTCTCCCAAAATAAGAGCATATTCCACGCCCAATTTATCGGCGATACGCAGCTGGGACGAAAGACTCTCTCGCGAAAATGCGGCACTCGCGTGTATACCTTCTCGCATAAGTTCGCTGAACAGTTTCAGGCTCCTTTTCCGCGCAGCAAATCCAAGCTGGGCAAGAAAAATGGACTTTTCGCGCTCTTTATGTTGCGGCGGTACAAGCCCTTGATTCTTGATAACGCGAATAAGCCGCTCCACACCAAGAGCAAAGCCGCTCCCCGGAATTTCTCCCCCGCCCAGCTCCGCGGCAAGACCATCATATCTTCCTCCTCCTCCCAAAGCGCGCATGCCGGAGGGTTCTCCCTCGACAGAGAGCCAAATTTCAAAAACGGTTCTTGTGTAGTAATCAAGTCCGCGCACGATAAAAGGGTTTAGGGTGTAAGGGACTTCAATCTCGTCAAGCATTTCAAGGAGTTCGCGAAAATGGCTATGGCAGGGCTCGCAAAGCTCATCAATCATCTTCGGAGCCATGCGAGCTATACGCGCGCATTTTTCCTCCTGGCATTCGAACACATTGAAAGGCCGACGCACCATACTCTCCTGGCAATCAAGGCAAAGAGATTTCTTGTTATCTTTTAAGTATTCCTGCAATTTCTTCATGTAGGACGGCCGGCAAGAGGCATCGCCCAGGGTGTTCACTTGAAATTCAAAGCCCTCAAGACCGATTCGCCGCAAAATATGAGTTGCGGCCTGAATAAGCTCGGCATCAATAACCGAACTGCCAAAACCAAGCGTTTCAAAACCCACCTGGTAGAACTGGCGTTGGCGGAGGTGCTGGGGGCGTTCGTGGCGGAAAAAAGGCTCAATATAAAAAAGTTTCACCGGTTGGGCCAAACTTTTCATCCCATTCTCAATATAAGCGCGCATCACCGGAGCCGTACCTTCGGGACGGAGCGTCAGTGCATCATCTCCTTTCGTTTTGAAAGAATACATTTCCTTCGCTACAAGATCCGTACGCTTCCCGACTCCCCGGAGGAAAAGATCGGTCTTCTCAAATATAGGTGTGCTTATGCGAAAAAAATCAAAATCGCGCGCCGTTTTTTTCGCCGCTTCCTCAACAAGTTCCCAGTAAGGTTCATCAGGAGGAAGAATATCTTTCACTCCTTTTGCTTTCTCAATACTACTACTCATACTTTGTTCTTCATATGTCCCCATAGCTTCTTTGCCTTAATTATCTTCTCCCCAACTCATCAAACCTAACGTGGCGAGATGCTTCTGCCCTACCCGGGGAAAGCAAAATTTCCTTGCCATACTCCGGCTTGAGGAGAAGCGGCTCCGGCGGCTACAAAATGATAAGGATAATCTTTTGCGGAGAAGAACTTCGCATCAGTAAACGGCCACACTCGAAGAAGGACACGCCCGGCAATATCGCGGGACGGAAGTACGCCCCACTTACGAGAATCAAAGGAAGCGCCCCGATTATCACCTAACACAAAGTACTCGTTTTCCCCCAAGGTTATATCGGTATCACCTTGGGTTTGCATATTTTTAAGGAAAAGCGGCTCATCAAGAATCAAGGGCTCTTTCTTCCCCGCCTCGTAAATCGTGATGACCCCGTTTTGTATTGCAACGCGTTCGCCCGGAGAGGCGATGATGCGCTTAATGAAAAAGTCACTCTCGTTTTGAGGGAAACGAAACACCACCACGTCCCCCCTTTCGGGGTTGCGGAAATAATAGCTTACCCGTTCCACAAAAAGATAATCAAAATTATGGAACGTGGGAATCATGCTCTCACCGCGCACCAGAAAGGGTTGGATGATAAAAAAACGGATCGCTAAAACAGTGATGAGCGCGAGAAAAAGAAAGCCGAAAAAATGAAGGAACTCCGAAAGGATAGTTTTTGCCATGGTATATCGTTGGGATCGTTTCCTCTCGTGCCGTTACAACTTAACTACACCGAGCTATGGGGAACATAGCTCAAAAATGTAAATTTATGCATCGTAGGTAAATTGTAACGGTATGAGCGAAGGCATCTGAAAACATCATAAAGGGAAACCATCACAAAGTCAACTTTATGAAAAAAAAATCCGAAATACAAAGCACGAAATTGTCAAAAATCCGAAGCACGAAATACGAAATCCGAAACAAATCCGAAACTCGAATGTTCAAAATTTTAAACGGTTTCTGTCATTTGAATTTTGGTAATTCGAATTTATTTAGAGTTTCGTCATTCTGCGGAGCAGAATGGTGCAACACTTTCGTGACCCCGCCTTCGCAGCATTGCCCTTACGGGCAAAACGGATTTCGAATTTTTCTCTGACTCCTACACGCTGGGCGGAATTCCATAGTACTGGAGGATAAACTGCGCAAGATGCGAGAAAGAAGGAGTCATACTGTCAGACGCGAAGCGCACCCCCAAAGGTTCATCAAGCTTCATGAGTACGATGAATGCCGGACTGTAGGCAGGAACAAATCCGACAAACGAGTGGATGGTTTGGTCCGAATATCCGCCGGAGGGACTTGGTATCTGCGCGGTTCCGGTTTTTCCGGCCACCGCGTAACCTACTACGTGCGCCTTTTTGGAATACCCGCTCTTTACGGCCTCCACCATCATTGCCGTTACCTTTGCGGCTGTTTGAGAGCTCACCACCTGACGATCGGAAGGCAAGGAGGGTGCCTCTACTCTCCCGCTAGGAGAGATCAAGCTTTCCACGATGTGGGGCGTTACGAGCAATCCGCCGTCGGCAATCACATTCAACCCGCGAATGAGTTGCATGGAGGTCGCGGAAATTCCTTGGCCAAAGGCCGCTGTGGCAAGATTCACGGGCCGGGCGCCGTCAAGGTTGGTGATGTCCCCGGGAACTTCTCCGGGAAGGTCGACACCTGTCTTTGATCCGAAACCAAATATCTCAAGGGAACGCAAAAATGCTTTTGCCCCTATCTTCTCGGCGACAAAAACAGCCCCGGTGTTAATGGAATATTTAAGCACTTCGGTAACCGTTCGTTTTCCAAAAGCCTTGTTTCCCGCGTTATGGATGAAGTATCCGTTGCGCTCCACGACGCCCTTATCCACGTAGGTTGTCTCCGGGGTAACACTCCCGGTCTCAATCCCCGTACCAATGGTAATGGGCTTCATAATCGATCCGGGTTCGAATACACTTTGGAGAACCGGATTGATAAATGCGCTGATATTCTTTTCTTCCCTGTATTGGTTGGGATCAAAAAAGGGACTTGAAGCCATAGCCAGAATCGCCCCATCTTGAGGACGCATAACAATAATCGACCCCCGCGGACTTTTCCATTTTTCGATAAGCTCTGCAAGAGCTTTTTCCGTTTCCGATTGAATGTTCACGTCCAGAGTAAGCACCAGCGATGTTCCGTCAGCCGGTTCTTCTTGTATGCCCTTAGCCATGGAAAAAAGTCCCCTAACGTCATTTCCCACACTTTGAAACAGCCCCTGGGAGCCGGAGAGAAGAGAGTCGTAGTATTTCTCAACTCCGTAGAGACCTTTTTTCTCGTCACCGGCAAAACCCACGAAACCAAGGACGTGAGAGGCGACCGACTCATAGGGATAAAATCGGTCATCGTATTCAGCAACTCCAAATCCCGAACCGAGCGCTTCAACGAGCTTGCGCAGTTTCCCCTTTTGCTCAAGAGGGATACGCTCTTCAATCGGCTCGTAAGGATCCTGTTTTTTCTTGATCCGTTCAAGAACCATACCCTTATCAATATTCAGTTCTCGCGAAAGCAAAGCCGCGAAAGAATCTTCTTTCCCTGCGTCTATTTTTTGCGGATTGACAAAAAGCCGTAGAAACGTCTTTGTGGTAGCGGCCAGATACCGATTGCCGGTTTTGTCTTGGAAAAAAATATCGCCTCGGCGAGCTACTGTCTTTGATTGCGAAGAGGAAATGTCGTTTGACTGTATTTTATAAAAAGCCGACTTCCGAACTTGTATGAAAAAAAGGCGAGACCCCACGGCCGCCCCAAACACGATAACGAGGAGAGTAAGAACCCACAGTCGTGCGTTACTCATAGAGAATACCTTGTCCCTCCGTACGCCCGGAGTAGTGATACCCTTTCAAGCTGAACTGGGCCGTCTTTGGTTCAATATAGGTAAGCGCCTTGACTTCAATCAATGAAAACCGCCCTTTAATCTCTTCCATGCTTTGAGTATTCAAACGAAGCGCGCTATGAGCCGCAAGCGATTGGTTTTGCAAAGCAAGCTCGCGAATATGCTTTTTAATGGTTTCCATACGGAACGAATCATGGATCATCACGTTGACTTCCAATACATAGAAAAGACCCAGCAAGAGCATCATGAGCGAAAGAATAACCATCGGATTGAGCTGTGTTGTTCTATCGGACGACATAGGAGAAGTTCAAAGTTCAAAGTGAAAAGTGCAAAGTTCAGGTGTAAATTTTTTCAAAATTTACTCTTGTATAAGAATCCGGAACGAAGTGACGGATACCTCAACACCCTGCCTACGCAGCACATTCGCTTCGCTCATAAGTCACTTTTAATTTTGAACTTTTAACTTCTTAGGAATGCCCTCATTTTTGCGCTTCGGGATCGCGGATTGCGTTCCCGCTCATCAGGTGAAGCAATAACCGGTTTTTTTGTAAGGACGGTACCCATGCCTTCTTTGGCAAATGCCTTGAGCGCATGTTTCACAATTCGGTCTTCCCCGGAATGGAAACTGATAATAATAAGCTTCCCGCCCGCGGAAAGGAGATTCATCGCGCCCGCAAGACCCTTTTCCAGCTCTTCGAATTCTTGATTTACAGCAATGCGAAGGGCTTGAAATGTTTTTGTTGCGGGGGGAATGCGCCGATGCCCGTACCAAAGAGGCGTTGCTTGTTCTATCACTGCGCGGAGTTGAAACGTGCTCGTCAGAGGATGGCTCTTTCGCGCTTCTCCGATCGCCAGGGCAATGTTCCTGGCAAACCGCTCCTGGCCATATTCCCGTAACATGCGCTCCAATTTTTCCACGGGCCATGTATTGATAATCTCTTGTGCGCTTTGCGTCCCGGTATGTTCGCTCGTATCGTAGCGCATATCAAGGGGCTCGTCCTCTTGAAACGTGAATCCTCTTCCGGAACGTTCTTTTTGCGCCAGCGACCAGCCCAAATCCATGAGAATGCCTTTCCAACGGGGCGTGGCGGGATTATCAAGACCGACAACGATTGATTGGATATCGCCGAAACTTCCGTTGCAAAATATCACCTGATCGCCAAAGCGAGCAAGGTTCGTGCGTGCCCGTTCCAGCTGATCATTATCGCGATCAATGCAAAGGAGAACACCCGAAGGAGAGATTCTCTCAAGTATTGCCTCTGCGTGTCCTCCTTCCCCTACTGTTGCATCAATAAAACAATCTCCGGGTTGTGGATCAAGCATCGCGATCACTTCTTCTAAAAGAACAGGGGTATGAACCATGGCAGAAGTTCAAAGTTCAAAGTGAAAAGTTCAAAGTTTAGGTGTAAATTTTTTCAAAATTTACTCTTGTATAAGAATCCGGAACGAAGTGACGGATACCTCAACACCCTGCCTACGCAGCACATTCGCTTCGCTCATAAGTCACTTTTCACTTTGAACTTTTAACTTGCATTATATGGTTTCCAGCTGCTCCGCTATCGCATCGCTCTCCTTTTCCGTTGATTTTTTGTACTTGCTCCACGCGTCTTCATCCCAGATTTCAATGCGGTTGTAAATGCCCGCGAGTACGGCGCGTTTCTTGAGCGAGGCATAGGTGCGAAGATAATCCGGAACCAGAATTCTTCCTTGCCGATCCATTTTCACATCCATTGCTCCGGCTAGCATCAAACGCGCGAATGCTCGTGAGTTGCTTTTACTCAAAGGAAGCGCGGCGAGTTTTGCGGCCAATGCCTCCCATTGATCATACGGAAAAAGCCATAAGCTTGCGTCAAGGCCGCGCGTTACCACCGATCCCTTGCGAAGATCGGCTTTAAATTTGGTGGGCACTGCGAGACGCCCTTTGGCATCAAGGGAATGATAGAATTCACCGATGAACATAGGATGCTGAAAATTTTCAATTTTCAATTTTACAATTTACAATCAATTTTCAATGAAAATAGATACAGGTTTTGTTTATGCTTTAACGAGTGGCGGGCCGTTTGAAAATTGTACCATTGAAAATTCCTTTGAAAGAATAGCTTTCAGTGCTGCGAAGGCAGGGTTGAAAATTGCAAAATTGTAAATTGTTTTCCCTCCAACTCCGCAAAACACGGAGAAGACATCACGCCCCTTTGCCCGGAAAAGGATTGGTGAGGAAAAGTGAGTTATCCACCGTAAACCCACTTTTCCCCATTTTTATCCACAATTTACCACTTCCCATTCATTGTATCCCACCCTCCCCCATTTGGCAAGAGTATAAAACACCTCATCGCGAATATCTGAAAAATCCTTTACCCACAAAGAAAATCTTCCGCGCAAACAAAAAAAGAAGCCCTTGGGAGGGCTTCACTGCATTGCGGATAACTTTTTAGAAGGGGCGCCGATAGAATGCCGACGTTGAAAAATCCAAATGCCAAAATCCAAATGCCAAATCAATGTCAAAGCCCAAATGCCAAAAATTTGGATTTTGACCTTTGGGCTTGGTTTGCCATTTGAGCTTTGGCATTTGACATTTTATCCCCAGAGCTTAGAATTTCGACTTTACCCATCATACCGGGTTTTGTCCGTCAAACTCGGAAGGAGATACGGAGATTGTTTCGCCTCTTTGGATTTCTTTTTGCAGGAGTTTCTTTGCGATCCATGATTCGAGGGTGTCTTGCAAGACGCGGCGCATGGGGCGGGCGCCGTATTCTTCATGGAACCCTTTGTCGCTTAAAAACGTAACGAGCTCGTCGGAAATCGTAAGCGTAATGTTATGTTCCCGCTTAAGCTGGGCTGCCACGTCCTCGAGCATCAAGCGGGCGATCAAGAGCAGTTCGGGTTTTCCAAGGGGTTTGAATGCAACCACGGCGTCAAAACGGTTCAAAAATTCGGGACGGAAAATTCCCATTTTCTGGATAGTATCCAACAAGGTTTGCTCAAAAGAAGATTGCCCGATATCTCCGACATGCGTGCGAATGAATTCCGAGCCGGCGTTTGACGTGCACACGATGAGGGTTCGGTGGAAGCTCACCTTGGAGCCGGCGCCGTCGGTAAGCATGCCCTCATCAAGCATCTGCAGAAAAAGATGGAGAATATCCGGATGCGCTTTTTCTATTTCATCGAAAAGAAGAAGAGCAAAAGGATGCTCTTTGACTGCTTCGGTAAGTGCCCCCCCATGGAACCTTCCCCCTTCTTCATAACCAATGAGACGTTTTACATCTTCAATTTGCTGGAACTCCGACATATCAAACCGAAGCATACGCTCCGCATCGCCGAACATTGTTTTCGCCAAAACTTTTGCGACGGTTGTTTTCCCCACGCCGGTCGGACCAAGAAAGAGAAAACTCCCCATGGGGCGCTTATCATGACTTACGTGGGCCCGGGCGCGGCGCAGTGCGTCGGCAACCACATGCACGGCTTGCGGCTGGCCGATGACTTCTTGTTGCATCACCGGCTCAAGCGAGAGAAGCGCATCGCGTTCATTGGTGTTGATTTCTCCGAAGGGAATGCCCGTACGCTGGCTTAATACCTCAAAGACATCGGCTCGTTCAAGACGTTTTCGCCCCTGCGAAGTGACAAAGGAAACCGCTTCATTGAGCAAGAGGGCATCGCGCTGGGGCGCTGCGCTCTGACTGAACTCCCCTGCCTCTTGAATAATGGTTTTGAGAGCAGGGTAGGTGATGAGAATACCGGAGCGTTTTTCAAGAGATGACGTCATCTCCAAAAGAGTGCCCATCGTCTGGTTAAAAGATGGCTCGCGCATTTCAATCTGATGGAATAATGCAAGCAGGTCCTTGCGCCCTCCCAGCGTCGTGCCAAGAGAACGCGGATTTGTGGTTGCGACGAGCTGAAGGTTTTCCGACTGCAAAAACGGGATCAAAATATCCGCAATTTCAGGGAACGCCGGATCAAGCATACTATGAAAACGTTCCATACCAAGAACAATATTCCCGGCATTCATGGCTTCCTGAAATACTCCCTGAACGCGCTCCCGGAGCATGCCCCCGTTGGTTACGCCCGAAAGAAGGGCCTGCCCGTCAACCCAAACAAACCGCTTGTACGCAAGCGACGGGAGTGAACGGCCTGTTTCAATCAAATGTTGAAGCCCTTGAAGAACAAAATGCTTGCCAACACCTTCTTCACCCACCAACAGCACATTGTGCTCGCCCGAAGCCGCAAGAATGCGCTCCGCAGTATCAATAGGGGTTTTATAGGCGGCGAAAAGAAAATGCTCGTCAAGCGGAGACGCTTCCTTTGTTCTCACGTGCGAAAACGCATCAAGCATGGGCGTATACCCGGAGGCCCAGTCCATACCGAGCGGGGGAACGCGCGAAAGAGATTCTTTTGTCCAAAACCTCGCCAGCTCTTGCTGTTCTGTTGTATGCGCAATAAACCATTGCTTGAGGATATCAATATCTTCCTTACTCACATCCGCGTCTTCCCGCAAGCGTTCATCGGTATAATCAAATCCGAAGCGTTCATTTGCAAAATGCGCAAACAACCCCTCTTGCAGGGTTTTGTCCGAACGCCGGCCGGCAAAAAACATTTCCAGCACAAAAGCCGTAATCACCCCGCCCAGTCCGAGATACCCAAAACCCGCAGACGCAGATTGTCCGATGACGGCCAAAACGGCAGAACCAAACAGTAAAAAAATTTCAGCAAGGATACGAAACATACTAATGTTAGACGCGAGAGGCCACTTTGTCTTTATTACGATTATGTAATCGTATAGCCCCTAAAGGGTTAATGGTCCGATTTCTGAATGTATCCTCTATAGGGTTTTGATCATTTGAATTTAGGATTTCGATATTGTTTCGGATTTCGTGAACCTGCCTTTGCAGCACTGCCCTTAAGGGCAAAGCGTATTTCGGATTTCCTCTCTCCAAATGCGTAGTGCTTGGCTACATCAAAAAAACGTAAGCCCCCGGACGAAAAGAACAACCACCCCGACAGGTAGAAAAATCCATGCGATTTCAAGGAGAGGCAGGGAAACCAACGTAATGAGCAGAAGAACGGATCCGAAGATAAGGGTTATGATTCGCACAAAAAATCCCATCGCTGATCCGAGGATTCGAGAGAAAAGCGCGAAAAAAAACATCTGCAGGCGTGAAGACCCTTCATTGCGCAGAACCATTGCGTGCCAAGGACGGAAAAGAGTCCGCAGATGCTGCCTGAACCCGAAAAAATCGAAAAAGAAAACAACAAAATCCCTCCAAATGCGCCATATGGTGGCAGGCGCCCGGACATAATACCAATAGACGAACTCGAAAAGAATCATAGCTTTGCGAAGTAATCTATTTTGATGGCTTTTCTTACTCGATCCATCGTTTCTTTTGCCACTTCTCGTGTGCTCTTTGTCCCCTGCGCCAAAATTTCCAAAATTTCGCGCGGATGTTCCGCCAAATGTTCCCTTTTGCTTCTTATGGGCGCAATCAAGTCCTCCAAGATGCCAACGAGTCGTTTTTTAATTACCATGTCGCCAAGCCCCCCTTTTGCATACTGTCGCTTCAGCTTCTCCACCTCGCCTTTATCAGGGTCGAAGATATCAAGGTAAGCGAACACCACATTCTTTTTGGTATCCCCGGGGTCGCTTGCATGAATATGTTTGGGATCGGTATACATCATCATCACTTTCCGCTCGATTTCCGAAAGCGGGTCGGAAAGAAAGATGGCGTTTCCCAATGACTTGCTTGCCTTCGCATTCCCGTCAATACCCACCAGGCGGGGCGTGGAAGATAACACCGCCTCGATTTTCTCAAATGTTTCACCGTAAAGAGCATTGAATTTTGTCACGATTTCATTCGCCTGTTCAATAACCGGCAGCTGATCCTCGCCCACGGGAATAAGATTGCTCCCGCAAAAAAGAATATCGGCCGCTTGGCTGACCGGGTACGCCAAGAATCCCGCCGGCACATCATCACCGTAGCCCTTTTGCCTCATTTCATCTTTAACGGTCGGGTTTCTCCTCAATCGTGCCAACGTTACCAAATTTAAGAAAAGAACGGTAAGCTCGGCAATTTCCGGAATCTGCGACTGGATGAAAAACGTGGTTTTTTGAGGATCAAGCCCGGCCGCGAGATTATCCATTGCAACCTCCAGAACATTTGCGCTCACCTTTCCCGGATTTTCCGCATTATCGGTTAACGCCTGGACATCCGCAACCATGTAAAAACAGCTCGCATAGGTTTCTTGGAGCTTGATTCTGTTCTGGATTGAACCGATATAATGCCCGAGGTGCAACTTCCCCGTAGGCCGATCACCTGTTAAAACTCTTTTCATGAAAGGTGAAACATCAGAATGCTACATGCTACATGGTTCGTGCTACATGGTTCCAGTGTAGCAAAAGAATCTTTTCTTCGCAACAAAAAAACAGGGCGTTGTTGCAAGAAGGCACTTGCCCGTATGCAACAACGCCCTTTGCGGCTAGCGGGAAAGCGCCCGATAGCCGATATCACGCCGGTAGTGTACCCCCGGCCAGTGAATACGGCTGGCCGCCTGGTATGCCTGTGTGATGGCCGAAGCCAGCGATGCCGCTCGTGTTGTCACGCCGAGCACGCGTCCGCCGCTCGTCACGAGGCGCCCATCCTGTACGTCAGTTCCGGCATGGAACACCCACGTGTCCTCCATGCGCTCGACCTCCTCCACTCCTACGATAGGTGAACCCGTGATGGGTTTGCCAGGATACCCTCGCGCCGCCATCACCACGCACACCGCAGCGTCATCCCAATAATCCGCATACAACCCATTTAGATCCCCGGAAGCCGCGTGGTACAGTATGGGGAATAGATCGTTGCGTAAACGGACGAGTAATGGCTGTGTCTCCGGATCGCCAAAACGGGCGTTGAACTCTATAACGTACGGGTCCCCGTCAACGATCATCAGTCCTACGTAGAGGACGCCGCGATACGGCATCCCGCGCGCCGCCATGCCTCGTACCGTCGGCTCAACAATCTCGGATATGATGCGCTTGTGCAAGGCGGGAGTGATCACGGGTGCGGGCGAATAAGCACCCATTCCGCCGGTATTGGGACCTTGGTCGCCGTCGTGAATGCGCTTATGATCTTGAGCCACTGCCAACGGAAGCACCTTTTCTCCATCAACCAAAACATGAAAGGATGCTTCTTCGCCTTCCAGAAACTTTTCAAGCACAACGCAGTTTCCTGCGTCGCCAAAAATTTTCTCCACCATCAGTAAATTCACCGCCTGTAAAGCTCCCCATCGCGAATGACAAATCGTCACCCCCTTTCCCTGGGCCAGGCCGTCAGCTTTCACCACCAAAGGACCATTGTGGCACCGAATGTATTCCTGGGCGCGTACCACGTCATCAAAAATTTTCGCATCAGCCGTCGGAATGCCCTCGGCCCACATAAACCTTTTGGCAAACGCCTTACTCGTCTCGAGTTGAGCGGCTGCCCTGGTAGGCCCAAAAACCAGCAGGTTGAACTCCGCAAACGTGTCAGCGATCCCGAGCGCCAATGGCAACTCCGGACCGACAACCGTTAAATCAATGCCTTGCTCAAGCGCAAACCGTTGCAATCCGGCAATGTCGTTTGCCGCGATAGGCACGTTTTCGGCCTGCTTGCGACTCCCAGTATTGCCCGGGGCACAGTAGAGCTTGGTAATGTGGGGACTCTGGGCGAGTTTCCACACCAGCGCATGCTCACGCCCCCCATTCCCAACCACGAGTACTTTCATAGTCCCTCCAAATGTTTGCCA
>Ga0105164_10001530_pt1 | contig 14806 bp, 12 predicted proteins | sample VDWuncwatermetaG_FD_89674 | JGI IMG/M metagenome (GOLD analysis project Ga0105164, IMG submission 89674) | Wastewater microbial communities from Netherlands to study Microbial Dark Matter (Phase II) - VDW unchlorinated drinking water | ecosystem: Environmental > Aquatic > Freshwater > Drinking...
ATTCTTAAATTCTGCCCTGCACTGTTTCTTGTTTGACGACATAGGAACGGTAGTCCATGCAGAACTTCTGCATGGATTTTTCTTTAAACTACATAGTGAAGAATTCTATTTAGGAGATACTGATAAGCTGTTTTGTATAGTGCAGTGACATATGTCACTAGCACTAAAATATCTTAGCAAAATCAAAATACACGCCAGCAGGAGTCTTGTTATCAAGACTGCTGTGTGGCCTGAAGTGGTTATACCTCATCCTGAACATTTCCATATCATTTTTGCAGAACTCTATCTCCTCGTCAATAGTCTTAAACAGCCTTTCCACTTTTCCATTCGTTGTGGGGCTATGAACCTTGGTCCTGATGTGATGTATTCCTCTTCTTCTGCACCATCTATCAAACCTGCTGTGCTTGCTGTTTAATCCATAAGCTCCTCCGTTGTCGGTCAGTATTTGCCCAGGCTTGCCATGCCTCTTGATGAGCTTATCAAGAACATGAGTCACAACATCTGTTGTGACGTTGTTTAGTTTGACTAAAGCTAAGCAGTATCTTGAGCAGTCATCTAACACAGAAAAAGTATAGCAGTTGAGCTTATTCTGCTCGTCAGTATGATCAATCTGCCATAGGCTATTGGGATGATTCCTCTGCCATCTTACCCATTTCTTTTGCTTGCCCTTATTCTTTGTGCTTCTGCACAAGTTGTTCTTGTTAAGAACAACATTAATCGTTCTTGCAGATATGCCTATATTGGAAAGTTGTGCCTTTAGTTTGTTGCATCCCCACCCAGTTCTCTTCCTTAGTTTAACAACTTCAGATTCTATCTTCTTAGTTACTTTCGTGTGGATTGTTTTAGGCCTTCGGGATTTATCACATAAATCCCAATCTTGAGATTCAAGTCTGCCCTTCCATCTTTTGAGAGTTCTTATCGTCACAAAGTATTCGAATTGGGCTTGTAGTACCCTCTTGCATTGAGAATAAGAGAATCCCTTGTTTTTCAATTTAAAGAACTCTTTACGTATTTCTTCTTTCTTCATTAAAACCACCAAAATTCAGCAACTAAAGCTGAATTTTAATGGTGGTGACATATGTCACCGCATAACACATTGTATAAGCTGTTTTTAGCCCTGCAAAATAGTAAAAATTATATGCACCAAAGCTAAAATCACTGTAAAATGCTTGAATTCCTTAAAAAAATATTCAAGAATGAGGAGCCGGAAGCCAAACAAGTGCATGAGTTAAGCCTGCATAATGTCAAGGAATGGCTGGGTGAGAAGGCAAAGCCTTTGTCAGAGGAGATAAGGCAGAATACAGAATCCATTTTGATGAAGGTTGACGAGGAAGCCCAAAAAACAAGGTTTAACCTTGAAATTCTTGAAAATGCAAAGCTCCAGAATCCAAACATCCCTTTCAGGGCAAAGCAATACATGGAAGGCAACAGGAAAGCATACATAAAGTCAGTCAGTTCATTCCTGGGCCACATGGAGATAAACAACAGGGATTATTTTTACCTTCTTGAATTCTGCAAAAAATTTGATGAGCTGATTGATGAACTGAACAAGGGAACAATAAGAAGCTACACTATACTGCAGGAATTCTTTGCAAATGAAACAGGAAAGATTGCGTTGAACCTTAAAAATTTTGACAGACTGTTCAGGCAGCTCAAGTCAGTCCTTAAAGACGAGAAAATGGTTGCAGTAAATGAGATGGTGGAAAGGTCTGAGGAGCTTGAGTCTAAAACGAAGCAGAGGGTAAATATTGACGTTGACATGAAGAACGCTGAGGCCAGCGTAAAGATAGCAGGCAGCGAAAAAGACTCCATAATGGAATCCATAGCCAATTTCAGCCAAAGCGAAGAGCACAATAATTTCATCAAGCTGAAAGAAAAAAGGAAGAACAAGGAAAAATCATTCTATGAATGTCAGGACATCATCCTGCAGTCTTTTGCCGTGCTCGACAGGCCTTTGAGAAAATACTCCCACATTGCATTTGAACATGAAGAGATGGTGCTGGATTACCTCAAGGAGCCCATTGAGGCATTGTCTAATGACAAGGAAATGAAAATAATCCAGATATTGGCCAACCTGGAGAAAATGCTGCAGGATAATAAAATACAGATTGATGACAGGAAAAAGGAAAAAGCAATCGAGGAGATAAAAAAACTGAGCATGGAATTTTTGGCAGATTTCGTGAAAAACTACCATTCGTTCAGGTCAGAGATCGAAGAGATAGACAATAAAATCAGGGCAACTGGAGTTAATGGGAAGCTGAAAGAATTCAACAGGAAGCTGGAGGAAACAAACCTCAGAATCGAGAAAAACAGCGTGGAATACGGAAAGCTGAAAGATGATCTTGGCAAGATTGATAATTTGATTACAAAACTCAAGAATGGCATTGAAAATTCCACAAGAAATGTTTTTGGAGATGAAATCAGAATCAGTGCTTGAATCTCTTGTAGCTTTCTTCCAGCGCAAGTATGCCCGGCAATTTTTTCCCTTCAAAGAACTCAAGAGAAGCCCCTCCGCCCGTGCTTACGTGCGTTAATTTATGCGCAAGCCCAAATCTTTCCACTGCTGCTGCTGAATCACCGCCGCCTACGATTGTTGTAGCCTTCAAAGCGGTCAGGAATTTTGCGATTTCCTCTGTCCCGAAGGCAAATTTCTTGAATTCGAAAACACCCAGAGGGCCGTTCCAGATTATAGTCTTTGCATCTTTCAGTATTTCTTTATAATTTGCAATTGTTTTTGGGCCTATGTCCAGCCCCATCCAGCCATTTGGCATGCGGATTGCATCTACAATCTTAGAATCTGAATATGCGTCAAACCTATCTGCAACTACTATATCGACAGGCAATACGATTTTTTTATTTTTTAATAATTTTTTAGCCAAATCTATCCCTTCTTCATCAACTTTTGACGAGCCCACTTTCTTTCCCTGTGCCCTGTAGAATGTGAAAATCATAGCGCCTCCAAGCAACAGCTTATCTACTTTTCCGAGCAGATTTTCAATCACTTTTATCTTGTCGGAAACCTTTGCGCCGCCCAAAATGCCGATAAAAGGCCGGTCAGGGTTTTCCAGGGCTTTTCCCATTATTTTCAGCTCTTTTTCAACTAAAAATCCTGCTGCTGATTTAAGATATTTTGCAACTCCGTAAGTGGAGGAATGCGCGCGATGGCATGTTCCGAAGGCGTCATTGACATACAAATCTGCGAGCTCTGCCAATTGTTTTGAGAAATTTTCATCATTTCCCTCCTCTTCCGGACGGAATCTCAGATTTTCCAATAGAATTATGTCCCCTTCCTTCATTTTGCCTATTTCATCCTTGACAGAATCCCCGACACAGTCATCTAACTTTTTTATTTTTTTATTCAACAATTGCCCTAGTCTTGCAGCAACCTTGTCCATTTTCAGGGAGTCGATGATTTTGCCGTCAGGCCTGCCAAGATGGGAGCATAAAATGACTTTTGCTTTCCTTTCCATCAAAAATTTTATTGTCGGCAGGCTTTCCTTGATTCTTTTATCGTCAGTAATGTCGCTTGTTTTTTTATCAAGAGGCACATTGAAATCCACCCTCACAAGAACCATCTTGCCTTTCACTTCCAAATCATTCAGAGTGAGAAATTTCTGCATATAGAAAGTTAATGAATAGCTGTTTTAATGCTTTGCGGTTTCATATCATCAGTGGCACAAACACGATTGCAACAATAGACATCAGCTTTATCAGGATGTTCAGTGAAGGGCCAGCTGTGTCTTTGAACGGGTCTCCAACAGTATCCCCTACAACAGCTGCCTTATGCGCATCGCTTCCTTTTCCTCCAAAGTTTCCGGCTTCTATGTATTTCTTTGCATTGTCCCAAGCGCCTCCGGAATTGGCCATGAAAATTGCAAGAGAGAATCCGGTTACTATTGAGCCAACAAGAAGTCCGCCTAAAGCCTCCAGCCCGAAAAATTTTCCTATTACAATTGGCGATAAGATTGCCAGCAGAGACGGAGCAATCATCTGCTTCAGCGCGCTTCTCGTGCTTATTGCAATGCACCTGTTGTAGTCAGGCTTTGCCTTGTTCTGCATTATCCCCTTGATTTCTTTCCACTGCATTCTTACTTCGTTGACGATTTCCTGCGCTGCCTTCCCCACTGCCTGCATTGCAAATGAGCTGAACAAAAAAGGAAGCATTCCTCCTATAAACAACCCTATTATGACATTTGGGTTGGAAATGCTCATCACACTAATCTTGGTTATCTGAGTGAAGCTTGCAAACAATGCAAGAGCAGTCAGTGCAGCGCTGCCTATTGCAAATCCTTTTCCCATGGCTGATGTTGTGTTGCCTACTGCATCGAGCAATTCCGTCTTTTCTCTTACGTCCTTTCCAACTTTGGCCATCTCAGAAATTCCAGCTGCATTGTCAGCGACTGCTCCATAAGTCTCTATGGCCAATGTAAATCCAAGCGTTGCAAGCATTCCGACTCCGGCTATTGCTATCCCATAAAGGCCGGCGTAATGATAAGCTACAAGCACTGCTATAGAAACTGACAGGACTGGAATCAAAGTCGACACCATTCCAACAGCAAGTCCCTGGATTACATTTGTGCCTGCGCCTGTTTTCGCGGCTTCGGCAATGCCCTGAGTCGGCTTGTATTTATTGGATGTATAATATTGCGTGAACAGCCCTATAATGACACCAACAACCAGGCCAGCCAAAGCCGCATAATATATCCCTATATTCAATCCAAGATAATGTATATATGAAAATGACAATACAGCTGCAGCGATTGTGCTGGAGTACAACCCCCTGTTCATTGCGCTGAACAAATGCTGGTCGTCTTTTGCCCTTACAAAGAAAATGCCGATAATTGATGCGATTATCCCGAGGCCCGCAAGCATCAAAGGAAGAATGAGGTATTCCTGCGAATTAAAAACCAATAATCCAATGGCCATTGCAGCTATTATGCTGTTGACATAGCTTTCATACAAATCAGCCCCCATTCCAGCAACATCCCCTACATTGTCTCCAACAAGATCAGCTATGACGGCAGGGTTCCTTGGATCGTCTTCTGGAATTCCCTTTTCAATCTTGCCGACCAGATCACTTCCGACATCAGCAGCTTTTGTATAAATTCCCCCGCCAACTCTTGCAAACAAAGCTATTGAAGATGCTCCAAAGCCAAAGCCGTATATTATATTAGGGTCTTTGAAAACAATATATAAAATTGAAACTCCCAATAATCCGATGCCGACAACGCTTAATCCCATGACAGCTCCGGAATAGAATGCGATTTTCAATCCATCCCCGATATGTTTTTTTGCGGCCTCTGCAGTCCTTGCATTTGATTTTGTGGAAATGCGCATGCCAATGTTGCCCGCCAATGCAGAAGAAATGCCGCCTATGACGAATGAGACTGCTATCTTCAGCCCGTTATCCAGGAACAGCAGTACAATAAAAACCACAGCCAAGAAAACCAGCAGGACTTCGTACTCTTTTTTAAGGAAGGTTAGGGCGCCATGATGGATTATTTCAGAAATTTCCTGCATCTTTGCAGAGCCTGCGGGCTTTTTAAGGATGTAGATAGATAAAACTGCCGCGACTATCAATGACAGGACACTTATTAAAATCACAAATTGTAGCATATCAGGCCTCTTTATTGCTTTTGCAATTATTTGTATATATAAAGTATGCGATTTAACTCCTGGACTTAATCCAGAAATAAAGGTAAATGAGAAAAGAAGCAAACAAGATTATGTTTATCAATGATATTATGCCTGCAATCCATAGGAATTTTTTCTGGTCTTTTGTCCTGTTTTTTCTTTTTTTGTTTTTTGATTTCATGAAAATAAACAGAGAAAATACGTATCAAGCCTTTGCCTTTATCCTCTTCATCCTGAAGGTATTTTCTCTTTCCATTTCCTCCAGCCTTAGCTGTATGAATGCCTTCTGCTTGTCCAGGCTAGGTATGACGACGAACTCCAGCCCGTTTACCCTTCTTTTCGTCTTTTCAATCTCATTGAGCAGCTTTCTCATTGACGTCTCGACTTCTGCAGCAAGCATTATCTTTTCCACGACTTTTTCATATGCGGACGCAGCCTCATCAATTGAGGAAGAGCTATAAGCGCCATAGCCCCTTTCCAGAAACGCCTTTTTTATGTCAGCTGCCTCTATCTTCGGAACTCGAACACCCATTATGTTCTTTGTAGTCAGGCTTACATCAGGAATGTCATGGATTGCCATCGCAATTGACTTTATCTTCAGGTCCCCTTCCAATGCCCTTGCGATATTTATTTTTTCCAGGGCAATTTTGTACTCCTCCACCAATTCCTGCCTCAGTGATTTTGCCTTTTTCAATATTTCAAAGAATTCGAGTATCAATCCATCTCTCTTTTTCTTCAGCAGGCTGTATCCTGATTTAGCTAATTTAATCTGCTTTTTTATCTTCAATAATTCGCTTCTTGTAGGTTTAACGTCTTTTGCCATAACGGTTTCGTCCGTTAACACCGAGAAACTTTTTACCGAAAAAGTCCTAAAAAACCAATGGTTTTTGGGACTTCCCGAAAATGCCGCGCATTTTCGATAAGTTTCATCAAAAATTGTGCCATTAATGGCACGGATACGGTGCTAACAATATTTTTTAGATAATTGGACTAAATTAATAAATTAAAAATAAAATAAAGTTTACTGCTGCTTGTAAAACTTTTTCTTTAGCTCCGGGCTTATCCTTGTCAGCTCATTTTCAGGCAGTATGCCGAGCAATTTCCATCCCAAATCAAGGGTTTCTGCTATGCTCCTGTCATCGTCTCTTTTCTGCCTTACAAATTTGTCCTCGAACTCTGCGGCGAACTTCAGCAGCTTTTTGTCGCGGTCGCTTAATGCCTCTTCTCCCACTATTGCAACAAGCCCCCTTAAATCACGGCCTTCTGCGTAAGCCGCATACATCTGGTCGCTGGCCTGCTTGTGGTCTTCCCTTGTCCTTGTAGGGCCTATTCCAAGGTTCATCAATCTTGAAAGGCTCGGCAATACATCAATGCTTGGATAAATTCCTTTCCTGTGAAGCTCCCTTGATAAAACAATCTGGCCCTCAGTTATGTAGCCGGTCAAATCCGGAATTGGATGCGTAATATCATCACCAACCATTGTAAGAATTGGAATCTGGGTTACAGAGCCTTTTTTACCTTTTATTACTCCTGCCCTCTCGTAGAGCGTGGCAAGGTCGGTGTACATGTAGCCTGGATAGCCCCTTCTTCCCGGAATCTCTTCCCTTGCCGCCCCTATTTCCCTCAACGATTCGCAATAGTTTGTCATGTCAGTCAAAATAACAAGAACGTGAGCATCGTGTTCATATGCAAAATATTCGGCTGCCGTCAGTGCCATTCTTGGGGTAACAAGCCTTTCAACTGCAGGGTCATTAGCAAGGTTCAGAAAAACAACGCTTCTTTCCAAAGCGCCTGTCTGCCTAAAGTCATTTATGAAATACTGCGCTTCTTCGTTTGTTATCCCCATCGCTGCGAAAACAACAACGAAATTTTCCTGCTTTCCCACTACTTTTGCCTGCCTTGCAATCTGAAGGGCAATCTCATTGTGCGGCAAGCCTGAGCCGGAAAATATCGGAAGCTTCTGGCCCCTGACCAGAGTATTCATTGCATCAATAGTAGAAACTCCTGTCTGGATGAAGTCATGAGGGGATGCCCTTGCATAAGGATTGATTGCAGCCCCGATAATATCGAGCTTTTTCTCGGGAATTATTTCAGGGCCGTTATCAATCGGCTTTCCGGAGCCGCTCAAAACCCTGCCCATCATGTCCTTGGAAACATTCAATTTCAAAGTGTCGCCTAAAAATTTGACCCTTGAGTCAACGTCAATGCCTGAAGTGCCTTCAAATACCTGCACAACCACAATGTCATCGCTTGTGTCAAGAACCTGCCCGTTCTTTATCTCCCCGCTCGGAAGGGCAATCTTTACTATGTCAGCATAGCCTATAGGCTCTGTCTTCCCGACAAAAATTAATGGTCCTGCAATCCTTGTTATTGTTTTGTATTCTTTAATCATACTTTCAACTCCTTTTCCATCTGGCTGTTAAGCTCGGCAAGCAATTTTTCATAATCTTTTATGAATTTTACCTCACCCATCCTATCCTTGGACTTTGAGGCAAGTATCTGCTGAAGCCTCATGCCGGATTCCAAGGCAGTGTTTGAAAGCCTTGAAAAATGCTGTATTGCCTTCATTATGGAATATGTTTTTTTAAGCTCTGAAAAAGTGTCTATGTCGTGGAAGGCATTCTGCTGCAGCAGCACTTCCCTTATCAGCCTTGCAACCTGAAGCGTAATCTGCTGCCTGTCAGGCAGGGCATCTGAGCCAACTAACTGAACTATTTCCAATAATTTTTCCTCTTCCTGCAGGATAGCCATCATCTCCCCAACTAAAGAACTCCAGTCAGGAGCAACATTCTTTGCAAACCACGGCTCCAATGTACCGAGGTATAGCGAGTAAGATGTCAGCCAATTTATTGAAGGAAAATGCCTTCTCTGCGCCAATTTTGCGTCCAATGCCCAGAAAACTTTTGTAACTCTTAAAGTGCTTTGCGTTACAGGCTCTGAAAAATCCCCTCCTGGTGGAGAGACTGCTCCAATAACAGAAACACTTCCTTCCTGTTTTGTGCCTAAAGGAATTACTCTTCCTGCTCTCTCGTAAAATTGCGCCAATCTTGTTGACAGATAGGCCGGATATCCTTCTTCTCCCGGCATTTCTTCCAATCTAGACGAGATTTCTCTCATGGCTTCTGCCCATCTTGATGTTGAGTCTGCCATCAGCGCAACTGAATATCCCATGTCCCTGTAATATTCAGCAATTGTAATTCCGGTGTATACGCTTGCTTCTCTCGCGGCCACCGGCATATTAGATGTATTTGCTATCAGGACTGTCCTGTTCATCAATGGCTTTCCTGTCCTTGGATCCTGCAATGCAGGAAATTCCGTCAAGACTTCTGTCATTTCATTTCCCCGCTCGCCGCAGCCGACATAAACTATCATGTCAGCATCGCTCCATTTTGCAAGCTGCTGCTGGGAGACTGTGTTATGTAAAATCATTGGAAAATTTCCGCCGATAAAATTATGCGTCAATGGGACAGTAATGTCATAGACATCGGATTCTTCTTCTATCACATTAATACCAACAATTTCATCGCAGAATACATAATCAAGCGCAGACTTAAAATTTTTTAAATGGTTTACATTCAATAAATCAATAACTTTTCCAAAAGTCTGAACAGTTTGCCTGCTGTTTGAGTAATAAGTTGAAGTTGATATTCCTTCTTTCTCAAGCTCAAAAGGCTTCCTGCCATCTAATATCCTTCTCAATAGCCCTGATGTTATTGGCACTACATCACTACTGTTATAATAAAATTCTTTATGGTAATAAGGCGCAAGCTTTATTGCCTCCCTTGGAGAGATAAAAACCCTATAGTACACGGTTCCATCAATAACTCTTTGCCTTAATCTGTGCAGTATCCCCAGCCTCAACAATAAATAGGAAATGCCGGATTGCATTTGCCTGCTTGCAGTTGTTATTTCCACTTCTTTTTTGCCAATATGCCCGTCGCAGCTGATGTATGCTATTAAAAAGCTGCTAATAACTGATTCTGGGGATTTCAAAAGTTCGGATGGAACTTTAATATTTCTGGATTTCTTTTTTAGAGGATACCTGAAATCACCTAAGATTTGAACAAGGGCTCTGCTATTAACCACAATTGCATCTACTGTTCTAGCGTAATACCTTTTGCTCTTTAATCCAAACAGATTTTCTATCAAATATGACACCCTGTTCAGCAATTTTTCCTTCTGGTTAAAGAAATGCACTGATTGGCTGCCCTTTATCATTCCGTCAGACATCAAATAACCAAGTAATTCCGAAAATTCCTCTGAAAATATTTTCGGCACTCTTACAACCAAGGAATCTCTTTCAACTTTTATGCTTTTTATTTCTAATTTTATTCTTGCTAATTCGTACAGCGATGTAACAAAACTTTTAGTCGGATAATTCCTTCTCAAATAAAAATTCATAAGAGTGTGGTATGGAACCTTCATCAATTTTGCAAGGGACCTTTTTGTTGCCTTGCTTTCTTTGCAATACGCATCAATAATTACCTGGATATTGCTGACAATATCTTCATCGCATACCCTGCACTCAAAATTCAAATTATAATCTTGATAATTTTCGGCAAAATCAATTTTTCTGGGTGATATTATAAAATCACCTTCAGTAAGATTTTGGGCTTCTGTCTCCACAATCTCCAATTTCTCATCTATTTTAAACAGCTTGTGCACCGGAGTCAGCTTAACATTTCTTCCTGACTTGGTTTTGACCTCAACAAGCTGGGCTGTTTTTCCCTTATACAAATGCGTTGCGATGCCTTCCTCTATTTTGTCTTTATTGAATGTATAAATTTTTAATGGATTTTTCAATTCAATCAAATTTTCATATTCATTTGAACCCATTGTATTGTTTTCCGTATTATTAGAATGCAAATCATACAGCTCTTTTATTTCCACTAACTCTTCATTTGCAAATATTAGCGTATCTCCTGCAACACACTTTCCCGCTCCAAACGGGCCGGGGATTGCCGCTACTCCGCCTTTTGCCAATGGAAACAATGAATCAAAAACCCTTTGCCCCGTAATCAGCGGAGCTTCTGGCTTTAATTTTGATGACACTGGCCTTGGAACCCTTACAGGCCAATTGTGCTTTAATCTTAATTCAAACCCATTATCCAGCTTTCCAATAATATCATTAACGGTATATTTCCCTGATTTTATCTCTGCAATTTTCCCCTTCTGGTTTGGAGGGACAAGTATCCTGTGTATGATTCCGGGATTTTCCTCTACTTCCCCTATTATTGAGCCACCGGAAACTTCATCCCCTTTCTTGGAAGCAGCCTTGAATTCCCATTTTTTCTCCGGGTCAAGACCGGGAGCATCAACCCCTCTCTTGATGAAATCACCCATCTGCTTGATGAGAACCTGCAAAGGCCTCTGTATCCCGTCATAAATGCTGTTCAGCAATCCCGGGCCAAGCTCGACTTTAAGCGGCTCGCCGGTATTGACAACGGGCTCTCCGGGCTTTATGCCGGAAGTATCCTCATAGACCTGTATTATGACCTTGTCGCCTGAAATTTGTATGACTTCTCCCATCAGATTTTCATTTCCAACCCTGCAGACATCATACATTCTTGGCTTGATGCCCTTGGCTACGACAACAGGGCCTGCAATCCTGTAAATTACTCCTTTATTCATTTGACCACCTTCAAAAAGCATTTGCTTATTTCCATAAGTCCACTCCAACTGATTTTTTAATCAGCCTTCTCAAGCTGTCCTGCTCCACTTTTGTGGAGACTGGAATAAATACAGGGTCAACAGATGACTCTATCTCTGACCTCTGGTGAATCTCAAGAGAATCCATTATTTTTTCCTCGACTATTACGATGCCTATATCCTTCCTTTCTTTCAGGTTTTTAAGCTCATTATACAATCCTGCGGCAAGCTCTATCGTGTCTTTTATTCCTGCCAGCCTGAATCCAACAATGAATTCATTCGAGCCTGCTGCCGCCAGTTTTACCATTTTCACTCCAGGATAAGCTGGCTTTCTATGAACTGCTCGCTCAAGCCAAGCTGCTTTCCCTTGATTATAAGCCTAAGATTTCTTGCCTCAATGTCTTTCGCAAACATGTAGCCAAGGATGACATCAACTGACAACGGATTCTGGTGCATAAACAATATGGACTGCCTGAGGAGATGCTTGTAAAGCCCTGTCTCTAGAGCAATCAATGAATTTGTTTTTTTGAATTCTTCTATTCCATGAGAAACTGCATTTCCATATTCGGCCTCAAGGATTTTTGAAATCTGGTCAATGTCTTCAACTCCCAAAATGGAAGATATTTTTGATTTTGCTGTGATGGGGCTTGAAGGTATGATAAAATCCTTTATACTGTCTTTGGGCAATTTTGCCTTTTTGAGCCTTAACAAAGTAAGCAAATTAAGTATTTCTATCTCTTTTAGAAGGAAGTCCCTGAAAAGCCTGCCCTGTTTAGGCAGTGTTTCAGAAAATTGCATGAGCTTTGTATAGTAAAATTTGTCAAGAACATTCTCTATGGCTGCGATGCTGTTTTTTTCACTCAGTTCCTTCAATGCATCTTTGAAAAGCGCAAATCCGACAAGCCCATTGTTCCTGAGAATCTCTTCTATAGAGTCTTTTCTTGAAAGCGAAACGAGGAATTCATAATCAAGAGTGCCGGCTCCGATTATTGATGCAAGGATTGATTTGTCATCTGTTTTCGTGAATTTGCCCCTTATTATTGTCTTAAGGTCCTCTATATCTTTTCTTTTTGCATACTCGCTTATCAGCAATCCAAGCTCATGCGGCGAAATTTTCATTAGCTTCTTGAAGGAAGCTGCAAGATTCCTGTTCAATGAAAGCTCAAGCAAGTCAGGACCGGAATATTGTGTCGCAAATTCATTTATCTCCTTCTTGTAATGGGATTCCTGCAGAAATTTCGCGATTTCATCGAAAGCCATCTTGAGCATCTTGTTATAGTCATCTTTCCTGAAAAGGAGGGAGCGCATTACTACCGTCCTTGCATAAGTGTAGGGGTAAAACCCAAGTCTTACTTTTTTCTTACTCGGTATTTCCCTTAGTTTAAGTTCCTGCATTTTTACCCGAAAAGCAATTTGTTTATAGTGTGCATCTCGCTCTCTTTTATCATATCCAGCATGGTCTCAAAGCTGAAGTCAACCCTTATCGTTCCTTCCTTGTTTTCAGCAATGAGGCCGCCTGTCATTGCGGCAGGCTCTGCATTTACTCCCTTGATAAATTTTAGGTCACTTTTATTGCAGTATACCCTTCCGATGTCAATTTCTTTCGCTGCCTTTTCAGCAAGCTTCTTGATGTATGATTCCCTCTTTTTTTCGTCAAGAGCTTCGATTTTTTTCCTGGCTTCCGCAAACACACTGTCAATAGCCTGCTTTTTTGCCTCTAGAAGCATTTTTTTTCCTTCCATATCGGCAGATGCCAGGGCCTGCCTTTTTGCAGACTCTATTTCTTTTTTCGTGCCTGCCTCAATCTTTTCCTTTATTTCTGTTATTTTTTTCTCGGCTTCCTTCAGTATCCTGCCGGCTTCCTTTCTAGCTTCAGCAAGAATTGCCGATTCCTGCTCCTTTGCATTCCTGATTATCTCTTCCTTTACAGCTTCCAGTCCCATTTTTATGCCTATGCTGCCATCTGTATTATCAATATGGCGACTACAAGCCCGAAAATAACCAGAGTTTCCGGAATAACGGTAAGCACGAGAGCCTTACCAAATAATTCCTCTTTCTCTGCCATAGCTCCTACTGCAGCAGCCCCGATCGTGCTCTCTGCTATCGCCGCTCCAATCGCACTTAGCCCGATAGCTGCTCCGGCTGCAAGCGCTATCAATCCTGTCCCTACATCTACTGCCATTTTAGACCTCCTAATTTGTTATTTAATTTTTATTTTATTTTTTATTGCTTAATTAATTTTGTTTTCATTAATGATTATTTTTTAATCGTAATGAATTGCTTCCGTTAATGCTTAACTCTTATTCTTCATCCCTTATCCCAAAAGGCTGGTATTTCTTTGCGCCTCCCTGGAAAAATTTTGTAAAAAATTCAACATAGTGGAGCCTTAATGCATGCAAAAAGCTTCCAAGCAGGCCAAGCATCAGATTTATTACATGGCCTATGATTAAGATTAATATGCCGATCAAAACGAACAGGCCGCCTTCATGGAACATGCCCCTTGCAAGGTCATTTATAATCACGGCCAAAATTACGGAAGACAAGCCGATGGCCATGAGCCTTGCATATGACAATATATTCGTGAATATCGCAGGCAATTCAAATATTCCTTTTACGCCCTCTCCCTTAAATATCATTAATATTGATGCTCCGAGGAAAGCTGCTCCGATAAAAGGAGAAATAGAGATAAGTTTGAAATGGGACAATGCAATCATTGCAACTCCCAATTCCAGCACAATCCATCCTGCTTTTTCGTATACTGCTGCCATGAATCCATGAGCCCTATTGACATTGATGAATCCTGCTATCAAGCCGATGTTTACGTGAATTATTCCTATTGCAAGCGCTATGAAAAGCAGCTTGAACGTTTCATGCTCCCTGCTGACAAGAGGGTGATAAATCTCGAGGCCAAAAAACTCTCCAAATACAAATCCGAAGAGCATGGAGACAAAAGAGGCCAGCATCAGTATATTGAAGAAATTTTTTGCCTTTGGCATGAATTTTTTGATTATCAAGAAAATAACCAAACTTACCAGCCCATATCCAATATCTCCAAGCATGATGCCGAAGAATATTGGAAAAGTGAGGAAAACGAAAAATGTCGGGTCAATTTCCCTGTAAGTCGGTATGCTGTAAAGGTCCATGAAAAACTCGAATGGCTTCGCATACACCGGATTTTTCTGCTTGACAGGAACCTTGTCATGCCTCTTTGCGGGCTCGAAATGGATGTAGATCCTGTTATTGCATTTTTTGTTAAGCCTTTCGATTGTTTTCTGCAGGCTTTCACTTGGAATCCATCCTTTTACCAGAAAGCTGGAAGGGGTTGAGGCAAACTTAAGAGGGGCTTCTGCCTTTTCAAGCTGCTCGGACAACATGTATTCAGATGCTAAAAGGAAAGGCCCGTGCTCTTTGGACATAATCTCCATCTTTTTCCTTGATTGTTCCCCCTGCTCATTAAGCATTTGCATTTCCTTTTCTATTTTCTTCAGGTTATCTGATGCAGTTCCCCTGAGATTTGCTATGC
>Ga0105164_10001531_pt1 | contig 14805 bp, 10 predicted proteins | sample VDWuncwatermetaG_FD_89674 | JGI IMG/M metagenome (GOLD analysis project Ga0105164, IMG submission 89674) | Wastewater microbial communities from Netherlands to study Microbial Dark Matter (Phase II) - VDW unchlorinated drinking water | ecosystem: Environmental > Aquatic > Freshwater > Drinking...
ATCATATCTATATCAACCGCTCCAAATACCTGCCGCTTTGCCTCGCTTACATAAATATTCCCAGGGCCGACAATTTTGTCCACTTTAAGGATAGTTTTAGTCCCATAAGCCAAAGCCGCGATTCCCTGCGCCCCGCCGACCCGATAAACCTCATCAACCTTTAAGAGGTCGGCAATTACTAAAATATGCGGGTTAATATATCCGTTTTTGTCCGGAGGGCTGATCAAAACAATCTTTTTAACCTGCGCCAGCTTTGCCGGCAGGACAGTCATATAAACGGTGGAAACAAGCGGAGCCGTCCCTGCAGGTATATAAACACCGACTCTCTCCAAAGGCGTGTAATTTTCACCTAAAACCACTCCTTCGCCCCCTTTGATTCTCCAGGATGGACGCAGCTGCTTGCGGTAAAAACGGTTTACATTTTCGATAATTACTTTAAGAGAAGGAATAAAATTCGGGCTGATATTCGCGTAGGCGCCGCTGATTTCGATCTGGGAAACTTTCAGTTGGCGCTGGCTTAATTTGACCTTATCGAATTTACGGGTGTATTTAATCAACGCCTCATCGCCAAGCAAACGCACATCATCAATAATCTTTCTGACTTTTTCCTCAACCCGCCTCTGCCGTGATTGCCCGCGGTTATAAATCTTCTCTAATTTTTTACTGGTAAAACGGATGATCTTCATAATTGTTTAATTATTATATCCCTTAATTTATCAAATGCCAGCGCAAAATTCTCAGGATGAATTCCCCCTGCCTGGGCAAAATCTCCCCTTCCGCCGCCTGAGCCGCCAATAGTTTCGGCAACCTGACGGATAAGCCCTCCGGCATCCAGCCCCTTAGCGCATAAATCTGCGGTTACGCCAATTACCAAAAATGCCTTATTATCCTTGCCTGAACCTAAAGCAATTACAGCGCTGCCTGTTTCGGCTTTAAGCATATCTACATTCTTTCTTAATAAATCCATATCCAAATTCTCAAGCCTGGCCATAATCAACTTCACTCCGTTAATTACTTCTGCCTGTTTAATAATATCCTCTAGAGAACCTTTTACGTTGCTAAGCTTCTGCTGATTAACAGATTTCTCCAGCATCTTCATGCGTGTTAGATTATTCTCCAGTGTTTTTAGTAAATTAGGCCTGGTAGTATTTAATTTCACACCAATAGCCTCAAGCAATCCCTCTTCTTCTTTTATTAGTTTGTAAGCGTCCCTGCCGCAAACAGCCTGAATCCTGCGCACGCCGCTTGCTGCCGAGCCCTCCTGAATAATTTTAAAATACCCGATTTGCCCTGTAGACGATAGATGCGTCCCGCCGCAAAATTCTTTTGAAACATCTCCGATATTAACCACGCGCACCTTACCTGAATATTTCTCCGAAAAAAATGCCAAGGCGCCGGTTTTCTTGGCCTGGGCCAGCTCCATCTGTTGGACTTCTAATGGATAATTTGCCATCACGAATTGATTAACTAATTCTTCCACCTTCTCTAACTGCTCCTGGTCAAGCCCCTTAAAATGCGTAAAATCAAAACGCAGGCTCTCCGCTTCAACCAAAGACCCCTGCTGTTGGACATGAACACCCAAAACTTCTCTTAAAGCTGCCTGTAAAAGATGCGTGGCTGTGTGATTGCGCGCAATCGCCATCCTGCGATCTGAATCCACTTTTGCTTGTAATAAATCACCTGTCTTAAAAGCCCCTGATTTAATTTTCCCGATATGCGCGATTACCTTACCGATTTTCCGCGTGTCACTCACTTGAAATATATTTTTCCCTTTCATCAACTGTCCACTATCACCGATTTGCCCGCCTGATTCCGCGTAAAAGGGTGTGGCATCAAGAATTATATTTACCCCGTTAGAAGTCCCACGGCACGGGGCACCACTTCTAACGGGGTTTACTTCTTCTCCGGCTGCGGCTTTTTTTACCTCCCGGCCATCTCTAAGAATCATTAAAACTTTTGCCTTGGCAATGTAATCTTCATAACCAACAAATTTACTCTCTTTGACTTTTAGATCTACTCCTTGAGGGCTAAACACATCACCCTTCATCGCGCTTCCCAGCTTTGAACGCGCCTTCTGCTCTTCCATAGCTTGCGCGAAAACTATTCCTGAAAAACTTATTTTATGCTTATCCAGCCATTCCTTAGTTAACTCCAAAGGAATTCCATAAGTATCATGCAGCAAAAAAGCTATGCTTCCCACAGTTTCAGGATTCGGCTTTTCTATAAATTCAGTAAACTTGCTTTTGAATAATTCCTCGCTAGAGCCAAGCGCATTAATAAAGTTCTTTTCTTCAGCTAAAACTATTCGGGCAATCTTTTCCCGTTGAATAGCTAATTCAGGATAAGATTTACGCATTATTTCAACCACTATCGCCACCAAACGATAAAGAAAAGGCTCTTTAATTCCAAGGCTATTCAAATGTAAAATAGACTTGCGTATTATTCTTCTTATTACATAACCTCTCCCTTCATTGGAGGGTAATATCCCGTCAAAAATGGAAAATGTCACTGCCCGAATATGATCAGCTATGGCATAAATTATTTTCACATTAGGACTACGTGGTACAGAATTTATAATTTCTTTTATTATCGGTTGGAACAATTCGGTTTCAAAATTACTTTTTACTCCCTGCATTACCGCGGCCAATCTCTCTAAACCCATTCCGGTATCAATATTCTTATTTGGTAAAGGCTCTAAGGAGCCGTCGGGTTTACGGTTAAATTGGGTAAATACTAAGTTCCAAATCTCGGCAAACCTTCCGCAGCTGCAAGCCGGCGTACAATCCTGTTTTTTACATCCCGCTTCTTTTCCAAAATCATAAAAGATCTCTGAGCATGGGCCGCAAGGCCCATTTGGGCCTTTGGCCTTTGCTTCCGCGGGCCAAAAATTATCCTTATCCCCTAACCTGATAATTTTATCTTCAGGGATTTTTACTTCATCCTTCCAGATACCATAAGCTTCATTATCATCCTGATAAACTGAAACCCGGAGCTTATCCGCAGATATCTTTAATTCCTCAGTTAGAAACTCCCAGGCCCAGGATATTGCCTCCTTTTTAAAATAATCGCCAAAGGAAAAATTCCCCAGCATTTCAAAAAAAGTATGATGCACGCTGGTTTTGCCTACCTTATCCAGATCATCCGTGCGCAGGCAGCGCTGCGCTGTCGCGGCGCGCTTAAATCCGGAATCAAACCCCATAAATTCACTCTTGAATTGATTCATTCCGGCGGGAGTAAATAATACGGTAGGGTCATCTTTGGGAACCAAAGAATCGCTATCTATAATCTTATGTTTCCTGGCCTTAAAAAAAACAAGGAATTTTTCTCTTAAAATATCAGCGGTCATTATTAAATTGCCATTGTGATGGTACGCTACATTAGTCATTGCGAGGCACCGTAGGTGCCGAAGCAATCCCGCTCTCAGAGCTTTCAGAGATTGCCGCGCCGCCGGAGCCTGCACTGACCCTGAGCGCAGCGAAGGGGAATATGCTCATCCATTAGACAATTTATTCAATACTTCTCCTGCAATATCCGAAGCAAAACCTCGGCGTATCAAATACGCGTATACACGCGCCTTTGCCTTAAGTGGCTCTATACTTTTTAACTTGGAGAATCTCTGCCGGGCTAACTGACTGACTATTTGACTTTCGTTGTAATCCTCTTTTACCTGGGATAAAGAATTTTTAATGATTTCTTTATCTACGCCTTTTTGAAGTAATTCCTGTTCGATCCTTCTTAAGCCGAATCGCCGCTTAAGCCTGGAAAGTATCCAGCCGCGGGCAAAAACACGATCATCAATAAGCTCTTTATTTTTTAAAAAACTAACGGTAGCCCCGGCTAACTCTTCTGAGAAACCTTTTTGCTTTAACTTTGCCTTTAGCTCATTCCCGCTGCGCAGGCGGAACTTCAAGAGCAAAAAAGCATAAGCCCGGGCTTTTTCCGGATTATGGCTTTGGCTATTGGAGGCCAAACCCTGCCTTACCGGCAGGCCTGCCTGTCCGGCAGGCAGGCAGGCACTGCCTTGCGGCTTACTCGGCGAGGCTAAACTTCTTTCGCGTTTCTCTTTCAATATCTTCCTGTAATTTTGAATTCTCTTTTAAGAATTTTATCGCCGCATCCCTGCCCTGGCCTAATTTCTTATCCTCATACGAAAGCCAAGTGCCGCTCTTTGTAATTACTTCTAAATTTACCGCCGCGTCAATCACTGCGCCGGTTTTGGCGATCCCTTCATTATGCAGGATATCAAACTCAGCCTCACGAAAAGGCGGGGCAATTTTGTTTTTAACTACCTTTACTCTGACATGACTGCCAATAACTTTATCCCCTTCTTTTAAGTAAGCAATTCTACGCACATCCAACCTTACCGATGAGTAAAATTTTAGCGCCCGTCCACCCGGAGTGGTCTCAGGCGATCCGAACATAACCCCAATCTTCTCCCTCAACTGGTTAATAAAAATTACCGTAGTGCGCGATTTACTGATCGCGCCGGTCAATTTACGCAAGGCCTGCGACATCAGGCGCGCCTGAAGCCCCATATGCGAATCACCCATCTCTCCTTCGATTTCTGCCCGGGGAGTTAATGCCGCCACCGAATCAATCACCACTAAATCTAAAGCATTAGAACGCACTAAGGTTTCGGTAATCTCTAAAGCCTGTTCACCGGTATCCGGCTGAGAAATTAAAAGATCATCTAAATTCACACCGATTAACTTGGCGTAAGTTGAATCAAAGGCATGTTCGGCGTCAATAAATGCCGCCACCCCGCCTTTTTTCTGATTTTCCCTTATCGCGGTTAAAGTTAAGGTGGTTTTACCGGAAGCCTCCGGCCCGAATATTTCCACTACCCTTCCGCGGGGAAGCCCGCCTATACCCAGAGCCAAATCAAGGGTAAGAGCGCCTGTAGGTATTGTTTCAATATTAACTTTAGTGTGCGCGCCCAGCTTCATAATCGAGCCTTTACCAAACTGCTTTTCTATCTGCGCCAGCGCCAACTCCAGCGCCTTTTGACGATCCGATACCTCTTTTACTTCTTCTTTTCCCGCCCTCCCGCCTTTGGCGGGATCCGCCAGAGGCGTGATCGTCGGGATCTCGACTTTAGATTGTGACTTTTTTTCAACTGTCATTTAATCCTCCAATTTTTATTTTTAGATTTAATATTATAACCCGCCCATATCCCCCTGTCAAACAATAAAAATCCCTCCTTTCTACCCCAATAGACGTAAAAAAGAGGGAAATCTAACCCACAAAAAACTTCCCCCTTCTTGACAACCAGAACAGAATGTGTTAAATTTAAGCATTATGGAAGATTTGAATAAACTAAAAGTTGAGCTTGAGCGCACCAAGATTGAGCTGAAGATCCTTTATGAGATATCTAATGCTATGCGTACAACTTTAAAGCTGGATGAAATCCTCTACATCATTCTTACGGGTGTAACCGCGCATACCGGATTGGGATTTAACCGCGCCATACTTTTTTTAGTCAATGAAAAAGAACAGCTTATAGAAGGAAAAATGGGCATCGGCCCGGAAAACGGAGAAGAAGCCAACATTGCCTGGACCAGAATCGAAGAAGAAAAAATGGGACTTGAGGATTTAATCAATGCCTTTAAAAACTCTGACGCGGTATTGGAGTCAGGTTTTAATCGTCAGGTTAGAAATTTAAAAGTCTCCCTGCTTGATAAAAGTGAAAATCCGTTATCTTTGGCAGTATTAGAAGGCATGCCCCTGCATTTAACCGGTAAAACTATTCTTAAATACCAGGATCCACCCGTAATTCAAATGTTAGAAAGCAAGGAACTGGTGCTCATACCGTTAAAAGCCAAAGACCGGGTAAACGGAATAATCGCGGCGGATAATTTTATCACTAATGACCCGATTACCAAAGATGATATCCGCATGCTTACTATGCTTGCCAACCAGGCAGGCCTGGCAATTGAAAACTCCCAGCTTTTTGAATTAACCGTAGAACGGACGCATTCGGATTATCTGACCAATCTCTGGAATCATGGATATTTTCAATACCTGCTGCAAACAGAAATGGAGAAAGCTAAAGCCGTTAAAAGCCATCTTACTTTAATTATGATCGATATTGATGATTTTAAGATTTACAATGATACCCTTGGTCATCAGGCAGGAGACAAAATATTAAAAGAGTTGGCGCTCCTCCTGCGCAATCAATCGCGTAAGATGGATTTTGTCTGCCGTTACGGCGGAGAGGAATTTACAATCATCCTTCCCCATACTGATAAAAAAGAAGCCTTCTTGATTGCTGAGCGTATAAGAATGGATATCCAGAAATATCCCTTTTTGAACAAAGAAATTTTTCCCCACAAGATGTTAACGGTAAGCTTAGGGCTTTCCACTTTTCCTGAAAATGGCCAACTGCCCGCGGAATTGATTACCTCTTCAGATAAATCACTCTACCAGGCTAAAAACAAAGGTAAAAATAATACCTACTGCAGTTAAAAGATTTTCGTCATGACAAAACTGGCGCCTCTAGTTTTTCCTTCTCTTTATTCTGCGATAATTTCACCGAAACAATTTTAGAAACCCCTGACTGTTCCATAGTGATACCATACATGATATTGGCATTCACAATGGTTTTCTTATTATGAGTAATCACGATAAACTGCGAAGTTTTAGCAAATTCCTGTAAAACCCTGGAGAAACGATCGACATTAGCCTCATCCAGCGCGGCATCAATCTCATCCAAAATACAAAACGGCGATGGCTTGACTTTGAAAATCGCGAATATCAGGGCGATTGCCGACATGCTTTTTTCACCGCCGCTTAAAAGAAGCACATTCTGTAATTTCTTTCCCGGAGGCCGGCAAATAATTTCAATTCCCGATTCAAGCGGATCATTCTCATCAAGCAGAAAAAGCTGGGCATCTCCGCCGTTAAAAAGCAAGCGGAAATAATTCTTAAACTCTAACCGCACCTTTTCAAATGTCTCCATAAACATTTGTTTTGTGGTACGATTAATTTTTAAAATCGCCTCATGCAATGATTCCTTAGCGCCCGCGAGATCAAGCTGCTGCTGGATAAGAAAATCATAGCGTTTCTTTAATTCATCATACTCTTCTATGGCGACTAAATTCACCGTGCCGTAGGAATCAAGTTTTCTTTTTAATACGTCAATTTCATCAACTAACCCCTCTTGGCCTAATCCTTTATCTTGTTCACCCGCTTGATCTAAATCTATTTTATAAGCGGAGAGCATCCTTTCCTTTATCCCCGCGTAACGGTAATCAATGTCTTTATCACGCATCGCTAAATCATGCAGCCGGTTTTTGATCTGATCAAGGATCTTGCGGTCGGCCTCAATCTTCCTTACTAACCCCGCTGTACCGCCGGATACATGATTATACTTAAGCTCAGCCTCCGAAAATTCGCTCTTCTTCCGCGCAATCTGGATTTCCAACTCCTTGATTGCATCCTGGCATTGCGTAATTTCAACCTTTAAAGCATCTTGGCGCTCTTTTGCTTCCTTGATTTGTCTTTCAATATTTTCCAGGCTCCCCTTATCCTGAGCGTAAGTTTCATCTAAGATCTTTAGCATCGCCTCGTCAGAACTAAAACGCTTATTAAGCGCTTCGATTTCGGTTTTGGTTTGAGTAATCAAAACCAAAACTTCTTCGCGTGCCTTACTGTTTAGCGGGATAGCATCCTCCTCCCGCGCGATTGAATCCTCTATTTGCCTTTCCTGGTTATTAAAATTAGAAAGTTGATTCTGAGATACAGCCAAATTCTGTTCAATTGCGGAGATCTCCCGTCCTACATCGGAAAGCTCCAGGACAATAACATCCTCTTCTTCTTTAATTTTATCAAACTGTTCTTGCGTCGCCTGACAGTTGGATTCTTTATTCGCCAGGGTGATTTCATGATTACGCAGCTCTTGCTCCAGTCCCCCGGAGATCTGCGTTAATTCCGAAATACAGGCTTGGCGCAATATCATTTTATTCCTCAGCTCACCGAGATTACCTTCTATTTTTAAGATCCTTTCGTCAATTTTACGCGTATCTAATTCAATAGGCTTGGCCTCACCGCTTATCTTCAAAACCGCCCCGCAGGAAAGTTGATCCTCACTGCTTGAAAACTCCTGATTTTGGATCTTCACCACTAAACCGGTCAGGCTTTCTTTAGGGGCCTTATCCAGATAAATAACCGCGTTCAAAGATTCGCCGATATCATCATATTTGCTCTTTAATTTCTCTAAAAAATCCTTATGTGAAACTAAAGTAATCTTCTGGTTTCCCAAGTCAGCAAGCTCTTTATTAATCTCACTTAAATTTTGCCCTTCCTGTTCAAGGCTCATCTTCACCCCGGAGATCTTCTCCCTGAATTCATCAACCAGCGCGCGGGTACCGGCTAACTCCCCGGTAACCTTCTTCAGGGCATCCTCAGTAATTACCTTCTCCTCATAAACTTTGGCTTTCTCAATTTCCAGCCTTTTTTTGCGCGCCAAAAATACCTGATGTTTAGAGTTAAAATTTCCGATTTCATTATGGATATTGGAGATTTTGGTTTCTAAATCTAAAATTATTTTTTTATTTTCAGAAATAACCTCCAGGGAGTTTTTTATAGAAGCGCTAAGTTTGTTAATTTCACCTTCCTTCTGCCCCAGGACAGATTGCTTGCTCTCTATATTCTGTTTAAGGCTGGCATATTCATCACGCACCTTTTGCAGCTTCTCTTCATCCTGAATGAGCTTTGCGCGGGCAGGCCCAATTTGCCCGGCTAAAACATCACAATTTCGGGTTAATTCAACAATACCCTGCCGGTTAAAATTAATCTGTTCGTTATTACGCACCAGGCTATTTTCCAAATTAAGCATCTTACCGCGCGCGTCCATTATTGCCTCTTCCAGAGTTTTCAACTCCGACTGACGATTAGCAATTCTTTCCTCCTCCTGCGCGACTAACTCTATCAAAGCCGATTCTTCTTTTTCCAGATCAGCCGATTGATGCATAAGCTCATCCTTTTTTTTAAGCAGATTTTTTTTATCAAGGTTGGCCAGATCAATTTCTTTTAATTTTAATTCTTCAAAAATCTCTTTATACCTGCGCGCTTTATTGGCCTGGCGCTCCAGGGAACCAATCTGGCGCTTGACCTCCGCAACAATATCATTTACGCGCAAAAGGTTTTGCTCGGTCTCCTCCAGCTTACGCGTAGTCTCCCTTTTCTGAGCTTTATACTTGCTTATCCCGCTTGCCTCATCAAAGACAACCCTGCGGTCATCCGGACGCGAACTTAATACCAAATCAATCTTCCCCTGAGCAATAATAGAATAACTCTCGGAACCGATACCCGTTCCCAATAACAGATCCAGAATATCTTTAAGCCGCACCTGGGCCTTATTAAGCATATATTCGCTTTCCCCTGAGCGAAAAAGCCTGCGGGTAATCAACACCTCCGGATTATCAAGATCAAAAAAGCGGCTGGTATTATCAAAGGCCAGGCTCACCTCCGCCATGCTCAGCGGCTCTTTACTGTCCGTGCCGTTAAAGATAACATCAAGCATCTCTGAGCCGCGCAATGATTTTGCCGACTGCTCTCCCAAAACCCAGCGCAGGGAATCTAGTAAATTACTTTTCCCGCAGCCGTTTGGCCCGACGACAGCGGTAATCCCCGGCTCAAAATTGAGCGTAGTCTTATCGCAAAATGATTTAAAACCAATAAGTTCTAATCTTTTGAAATACATAGCTTCTCCTTTTTGTCATTGAAACACTGAGAGATTGCTGAAATATTTCATTTTCGCGTCATTGCGAGGCACGAAGTGCCGAAGCAATCACTTTTTTAAGATTGCTTCGGTCGCTCCGCTCCCTCGCAATGACAATATTTCAGCAATCTCACTGAGTTTTTCAGAGTCTCATGTTTTTCTTCAGCGCTTCAGTGCCTGCGACTGGCCCTCAAGCCAGTCATCAATTTTATCTTTTTTAAAACGCCATTGCCCGACGAGTTTTAACGCGGGTATCTTATTATGCTTTAACCAATCATAAATAGTCCTTCGGGTAACTTTTAAATAATCCGCCAAATCTTCAATCGTCATTAAATTGCTATTTACCATAAAATATCTTCTCCACGCCATTGCGAAGCAATCCATTAAACATTGCAGAATTATTATAAAGAATTCCTGCAATCATGTCAAGGAGAATCTTTACATTCTTTAACATATAGCTGAAATTAAGGTTGATATAAGCCATACTGAAGCAAAATTATGAAATCATGTAGACAGGAAATAATTGGGGTCGGATCTATTTTCTTAAGGTTTCTTTGAAGGCTTTAGTTAAGGCTGGGACAATCTGAAAGAGATCACCGACGATTCCATAAGTAGCTACCTTAAAAATAGAAGCTTCGGGATCCTTATTGATAGCAACAATAATTTTTGAAGATTGCATGCCGACAAGATGTTGAATCTGGCCGCTTATACCGCAGGCAAAATAAATTTTCGGAGCAACGGTGCGGCCGGTCTGGCCCACCTGGTGTGAATAAGGCATCCAACCGGCATCGACTGCCGCGCGGCTTGAGCCGACTGCGGCACCTAAAACATGGGCTAAATCTTCTAATAGTTTAAAATTTTCCGGCCCCCCCATTCCGCGTCCACCCGAAACAATGATATCCGCCTCGGATAAATTTACAGTTGATTCAATTTCCTCAATAATGTCTATTAGTTTTGTGCGTGAAACATAAAGCGAACTATCAAAACTTTCTTTGATAATTTTCCCCTTGCGTTTTTTATCCGCTGCCATCGGCGCAAATACTTTATGCCTGACTGTTGCCATCTGCGGCCGGTAATCCGGGGAAATAATTGTCGCCATGATGTTACCGCCAAAAGCCGGGCGCGTCTGTAATAAAATCTTTTTATCCAGGTCAATATCCAGGCCCGTACAGTCCGCGGTTAAACCTGCCTTAATATTTATAGCCACGCGCGAAATTAGGGATCGGCCAATATTGGTGGCGCCGCACAAAAGGATCTCAGGCTTATATTTCCTGACCAGCTCCACTAAAATATTCGTATATGGCTCATCCTGAAAATTGGCTAACTCTGGAGCCTCAACCAAATAAATATTATCCGCTCCGCAAAAAATCAACTCATCCAACTGGTCCTCTAATTTATTGCCAATCAGAACTCCGCTAACATTAGTATTTAATTTTTTCGCCAACTCCTGCGCCTTGCCTAATAATTCATAGGAAACCGACTGCACCCGTCCATTTTTCTGCTCGATAAAAATCCAAATCCCTTTATAACCTTTTATATCAGGCAACTCACATTGAGCAGGGGTTTTCTCTAACAGAACCGCCTTAAATTTACAAGCATCTTTACAGGCGCCGCAAAGGGTGCACTTATTTAAATCAATCAAGGCCTTTTTATGGCTTTGGCTATCGGAAGCCAAACCACTGCTTTCCAGCCTGTCCGCCATGCGGATAGCGTCAAACGGACAAACCTTGATACATAAAGCGCAACCCGTGCATTTCTCAATAATAATGGAAATCGGCATGATTAATTAACCTCATCCTTAATTAACTCCACTAATTGTTTGGCAATTTCGCCAATTTCGCCTTTGAGTATTTGGCCGCCAACCCTTGGGGCAGGAGTAAATATCTTTATCACCTGAGTAGGTGAACCGCATAAACCAATCTGCTGCGGATCTAAATCCAACTCTTTCTGAGTAAACGTAGTAATCTTGGCGGATTTTGCGCGCATTAAACCTTTTAATGAAGGAATCCTGGGTTCATTGATCTCTTTAACTACAGTTAAAAGCGCGGGAAGCGGGGCCTCAATAATCTCATAGCCTTCCTCTAACATTCTCTCTAGGCGCATAGATCCAACGGTCACCTCCTCTACCTTTTTAACATAAGTTACCTGGGGGATATTTAAATGCGTGGATATTCCCGGGCCAACCTGCGCCGTATCCCCGTCTGAAGCCTGCTTGCCGCAGATAATTAAATCAAATGCCCCAAGTTTTTTAATTGCCCCTGCCAGAGTATAGCTAGTTGCCCAGGTATCGCTTCCGGCAAAAGCCCGGTCACAAACCAAATCACCCAGATCAGCCCCCATAGAAATTGCTTCACGTAAATCTTGCTCTGCCTGAGGAGGCCCCATTGTAACTACGCTAATCTTACCGCCAAATCTCTCCTTAAGCCGCACGGCTTCTTCAATAGCATACATATCAAAAGGATTAATAATCGCCTTAACCCCTTCACGCATCAGCGTATTAGTCTCAGGGTTAATCCTTACTTCAGTAGTTTCAGGAACCTGTTTTATGCAAACAATGATATTCATAGATCCTTCGTCGTTTCACTCCTCAGGATAAGTTCGCGCTTATAAGTTATGTCGCTAAAAAATTAATAGCCTGCTCCATAACTTATGCGCTCACTTATTTAGCCATCTCTTTTATTAACTTCAGGGCAATGATACTACGTTGCACCTGATTAGTACCTTCATAGATCTGGGTAATCTTGGCATCACGCACATATTTTTCAATCGGATAATCTTTCATATAACCATACCCGCCGAATAACTGCAAGGCGTCTATCGTAACCTTCATCGCGACATCCGAAGCGTACATCTTAGCCATTGCAGATTCTTTTGCCACATCCTTAACTCCGGCATCAACCATTCTGGCGGTAGAATAAACAAGGCCGCGGGCTGCTTCAATTTCCGTAGCCATATCTGCCAGCATCCACTGAATACCCTGAAAACTCGATATAGGTTTACCAAACTGGACTCTTTCACGCACATATTTTACTGCCAACTCCAGAGCGCCTTGAGCAATTCCTAATGCCTGCGCCGCGACTCCCGGACGGGACATATCAAATGTCCTCATGGTTACGATAAAACCCAGGCCTTCCTTAGCCAATAAATTAGCCGCCGGAATCTTGCAGTCTGTAAATATTAATTCTCGCGTGCTTGACGCGCGGATCCCGAATTTATCCTCTTTTTTACCAAAACCAAAACCCGGGGCGCCTTTCTCCACGATAAACGCCGAAGCCCCGCGCGCGCCTTTAGTTTTATCAGTCATCGCGATTACAACATAAGTCTCCGCGTCTCCGCCATTAGTAATAAAATGCTTCAGGCCATTTAGAATATAATAATCACCTTCTTTTTTAGCCACGGTCTTAATTCCTGACGCGTCAGACCCTGCTTCCGGTTCAGTAATCGCAAAGGCCGCGACTTTTTTCCCTTTTGCTAAATCCGGTAAATATTTTTTCTTCTGCTCATCGGTACCAAATAGGACAATCGGGAAAGTCCCTAAGGCGCTGGCCGCGTAACAAACCGCGATGCCGCCGCAGGCGCGGGAGAACTCTTCGGTTGCCAAACATAAATTCATCACGCTATTGGCAAAACCGCCGTACTCCTCAGGAATAAATAAACCGAACATGTCCGACTCCGCCATAACCTTTAAAACATCCCAAGGATATTCTTCGCTGATATCATATTTAGCCGCGGCCGGACGAATCTTCTCTTCGGCAATCTTATGCGCTAAATCTTTGACCATCTTCTGTTCTTCAGTCAACAGATAATCCATAGTTTCCTCCTTGAGCACAAATAAGTGCCGTAAGGCACATTTAGCGAAATCCCGCCGAATATTCCAAAATTATCCAATATAAGGCGGGAGAAAGTTAATGTTTATAATTATATCATGATAATTTTTTTTTACAAGATTTTTAAGAGGGCAATCTCCTGACAATCGGGGAATTTACAGCAGTTAATACACTCCGCCCAGATCTTATGCGGAAGAGCCTCATGCTTAATTTTTTTAAAACCTATTCTTTTAAAAAACTCAGGCTTATAGGTAAGCGCGAATATTTTTTTCGCCCCTAAAACCTGGGCTTCCGCAAGGCAGGCCAACGCCAAATCACGCCCTAAGCCTTTGCCTTGTTTATTTTTGGCAACTGCCAAAGATTTGATCTCCGCTAAATCATCCCATGAAACATGCAATGCGGCACAACCAGCCAACTTACCCTTATCTTCATAAACCCAAAAATCACGGATATTCTCATAAAGTTCATTAAGCGAGCGGGGCAGCATAACATCCTGTCTGGCAAAATAACCAATCAACTCCTGGATCTGCTTTATATCTTTTATTTTAGCTTTTCTAATCATCGCTTTCCTTGCTCGGTCATTTGATCTCTGTACCCTTGGCAACCACGACAATTCCCGATTCACTGACAAAAAATCTTTTCTTATCCTCTTCCAGATTAAAACCAATAACCATCCCCTGCGGGATATTCACATCCTTATCAATAATTGCCCGTTTAACTTTAGCATACCTGCCGACATTAACTCCTTCCATCAAAATCGAATCATATACTTCAGAGAAACTATTTATGCGGACATTCGGCGATAATATCGAACGCTGCACCCTGCCGCCGGAAACAACGCAGCCTTCAGAAACTATCGAATCAAGCACCAGCCCCACCCTGCCTTCTTCTTTATCCCCGGAATGCACAGTTTTTACCGGAGGATACTGCTCCTGAAAAGTCCGCACCGGCCATTCCTGATCATAAAGATTGAATGTGGGGTTAACCTGAATTAACTCCATATTCGCTTCATAATAAGCATCAATGGTTCCAATGTCCCGCCAGTATTCCTCTTCTTTATCTTTATTGCGAAAATCATAGGCGATAACCTTCATCTCTTTTTTCAACATCTGAGGAATAATATCTTTGCCAAAGTCATGCGCGGATTTATGATTTTTGGCGTCCTCCAATAATTCCCGCATCAGCACAGACTGATTAAATACATAAATACCCATTGAACCATAAATTTTATCGGCTTTCCCGGGAATAGTTTTAGGA
>Ga0105164_10001532_pt1 | contig 14785 bp, 11 predicted proteins | sample VDWuncwatermetaG_FD_89674 | JGI IMG/M metagenome (GOLD analysis project Ga0105164, IMG submission 89674) | Wastewater microbial communities from Netherlands to study Microbial Dark Matter (Phase II) - VDW unchlorinated drinking water | ecosystem: Environmental > Aquatic > Freshwater > Drinking...
AGAAGAGAAACCCGAGTCGATTCCTTAATCCCGAAGACATTGAGGGCAAGAAGAATTGACAGGACCCCTAACGTAAAGGGGATATTTCCGTAAGGAGTCTTGAGGATCGGATAAAAGTAGCTGAGGTAAGGACCCACCGTATAGGCAGAGATTGCGATGGTCACAATGTAATCTAAAAGAAGTGCCCAGCCGGCAATAAAGGAAACGAGATCATTAAAGGCGTGGTGCGCAAAACTGGCGGAGCCTCCCGCCTCCGGAAACGTGGAAGCCATCTCGGCATAGGTCAGCACCGTACAGATAAAGACGACTCCAGCAATCGCCAAAGCGAGGGGAGTTGCGCCAAGGGCATAAAGGGTCGTGATCCCAAGTGCATAATAAATGGAGGAGCCGACATCGCTATAGCCGATGGCAAAGAGTTCCCTCACCCCGATGACGCGGTGTAAAGTCCCTTTGTCAAGGGTGGGGACCTTTCCCGAAGACGGTTCCGAAACGTCAAAACTGTGTGTTTCGTTGGCCATAGACCCTCAAAACTAAAAAAGCCGAGAAAATAGGTGAAGGTGTGTCAACTGAAAGGAGGTCTTTGTAAACACTTTATCAGTTGTCCGAGAAATTTTAAATAACTTTCTCCCACTTCAATCTCAATCTCTCGGGACACTTTTACTCTCATACGTCGCTTTCCCCAATCAACGAAGGAACCGACCCAATGGGGCGCCACATCAGTTGCCAGAGCCGCGACCCTTCCCTTTCCATAGCTGGAAAAAATAAGGAGCGGATACCTTTTTTTCTCCAAGGCGATCTTCGGGTAGCGGGGGAGAATTTTTCGAGCCTCCAAGATCACTTGCGAGGACACCTTCGCAGTCAACCGGTTAAACCCTGCGATGACAGGGGCACTACGAAAAGAAAGTCCTTTCAAGAAAGGATGGCGTCTCCTCGGATAGATGAGAGCCCCCCCTTCGGCATTCACTCGGTCATCCGTTTTCGAAAGGACGACGGGGAGAATCTCACCGGTAGGTGTGCCGCGATAGTGGCCATCCAGACCCGTAAAAGAGCTCCATCCTCCGATCATCAAAAGTCCCGCCCCTTCTCTCACCCTCCGGACAATTTCCCTTTGGAGGGGCCGTGGGAGGTGCCGCGAGGGATAATCGCTTAGAATAAAAAGGGTGTATGGACGGCGAAGTGCCTTGCCCATAAAACGGCGGCCGGTCGGCACATGGTCAAACGGAATTCTGTAATGGCGCAACACCCCTGCCAGATACCGCGCACTCGTCGCAAGGGTCCCGTCGCCGAGGTAGAGAACGCGGCGGGTCATTTATCCCTCGACTTCGCTCGGGATAAATTCGCCCCGCATGCTTCGTTTTGCGAAGCAAAGCGAACGGGGCTCATTTAGAATCCGCGCACCATCATGAGAAACGCCTCGAGGGATTGGCAGAGGAGGAAGGGATTATTCGCCTTTTCATCTTTAAGAGTGGAGGTGGGCCGGTCTGAATAGTTATGGCCCGGATAGAGGATGGTGTCATCGGGAAGACGCATGAGGCGCTGGGTGAGGCTCTGGTACATTTTTTCGGGATCCCCGCCCGGAAGGTCTGTGCGGCCACAGGCGTTGATAAAGAGGGTGTCCCCGGAAATGAGTTTATTCCCGACATGAAAACACTGCGAACCGGGAGTGTGGCCCGGCGTATGAATACATTCAATTTCGACATCCCCCACACGGATTTTATCACCGCTTGAAGTCGGCTTCAGATTCATTTTTGGAATCTTGAGGAACTCCACTTCATCCTTTTGGAGGTAAACTTTTGCATCGGTTTCCGAGAGGAGCTCATGAAGGACATTCACATGATCAAAATGGGCATGGCTCACAAAGATGGAGGTGATCTTCATTCCGTCTCCTCTGGCCTCCTCCAAAATCCTTCCTGAATCCCAGCCAGGATCAATAACAGCCACTTCTCTTTGAACGGGACAGCCGATCAAATAGACAAAATTCTGCATCGGCCCTAGTTCCATCTGCTTCAAATAAATAGAATTCATTTCCTTTGACTATCCCTTTAAAAACATAAAGGCACGGATAGCTTAAACACTATCCGTGCCGCTCTGTAAACCCGAATAAAAACCGTTCTAAACAAACTCCTCTTTCAAAAGCTCGCTATCGTCTTTGATGCGGCCATTGAATCCTTGTTTGACAAGCGGCCCCTGTTTGAGGACGGTCACCTGCTCTTCATAAGTGAGGCGGCCAACTTCTTGATAAATCACCCCGATCGGAATCCGCGTTCCCCACTCCTGCGCCTTCACCCACGCCGCTTTCGGGTCATGCGGGTCGTATCCTTTTTCGTCGTCGAGTTTGTAAACCCGCTCCTTGTACCAGGCGTAGGTATTTTTCTTGTTGAATGTGACGCAGGGTTGAAGCACATCGACCAAGGCATAACCCTTATGCTGAATCGCTTTCGCAATCACCTGGGTCATATGTTTAGGGTCACCGGATGAGGCGCGGGAGACAAATGTCGCGCCCGTTGCCATCGCCAAAGCGATCGGATTGATGGCGACTTCAATGCTTCCTTCGGGAGAGGTCGTGGTGATATACCCTAAATCGCTCGTCGGAGAGTATTGTCCTTTGGTGAGTCCATACACCTGATTATTTTGGGCGATATGAACGATATCAGGGTTTCTACGACAGGTATGGATGAAATGGTTTCCACCAATGCCGTAGCCGTCGCCATCTCCCGTAATAGAAATCACCGTTAAATCATGATTGGCCAGTTTTAGTCCCATCGCCACCGGAAGGGCCCGGCCGTGGACACTGTCATAGGCATTCACCCGCATATAGTGGGGAAGTTTACTGCCGCATCCGATACCTGAAGTCATGATGACCTGGTGAGGCGCAAGGCCTAGCTGAACAAGAGCTTCTTTGATACACTTCAGAATTGGGAAATCGCCGCATCCCGGGCACCAGGTGGAAACTTCGATTCCCTGGTAATCGGCAACTGTTACGTTAGACATGTAATCTCACCTCTTCCTTCAGTTTTGCAAGAATATATCCGGGAGAAAAAGGCCGGCCGTCATATCTTAAAAGGCGTTTATCGACTTGGATCCCCGTATAAGTTCGGAGGATATTTGCGAGTTGCCCTGTGTAGTTTCCTTCGACGCAGACCGTATATTTGGCGTTCTTCAGAAGCGGTGTCACCCGCTCCTCCGGAAACGGCCAGATATCCACAAAATGGATCAAATCGGCAGGTGTTCCCTCCTCATTCAAACGGTCCACTGCTTCGCGGAGCGCCCCATAGGTCGACCCCCAACCGATGAGGGTAATTTCTGCTTTCTTGGCGCCGTAGACTTCTGGCGTTTTCATTTCCTCGACGGCAAGTTCAAGTTTGCGCATCCTCTTCTGCATCATCTTAATCCGGGTCTCCGCATCTTCGATGACGTGGCCCATTTCATCATGCTCATCGCTCGTCGTCATGAAGACGGCGTTCGGATGGGAAGGAATGGCGCGGGGTGAAATCCCGGACTCTGTGATAGCATGACGCTTATAGGGAGAAGTCAGTTTATCAAGAGCCGCGTCGTCCAGAAGAGCTCCTCGTTCAATCGTAATTTTTGAGAAATCAAAGGAGTCTTTGTCAATCGCCTGAACGGCCGCGGATTGATAAAGATCTGTCAAGATGATGACCGGGCACTGATATTTCTCGGCCAAATTAAACGCACGCCATCCCGCCTCAAAGCATTGTTCAATGGTTCCCGGCGCAAGAATAATTCTCGGGAATTCCCCCTGTGAGGCACGAAGGACAAATTCAAGATCCGCCTGCTCGGTCCGGGTCGGAAGCCCTGTGGAAGGGCCTGTCCGCTGCGCCTCAACAATCACCAGGGGCGTTTCTGTTATTCCTGCAAGTCCAAGCGCCTCGACCATAAGACTGAATCCACCGCCGGAAGTCGCAGTCATTGCACGAACCCCAGCATGGTTTGCGCCGATCGCCATAAGGATTGCAGAAATTTCATCTTCTGTCTGTTTCGTCACAATTCCAAATTGATTCGCCTTTGCAGACATGAATTCGATGATGGTGGAAGCGGGCGTCATCGGATATCCCGACATGAAACGGCATCCGCCCCCGATGGCACCGAGAGAGATCGCCTGATTGCCATGAAGGATCATCCGCTTGGGTGAGTTGGGAATCGTTGAAAGTTTGAATTTAAATTGTTTCGCGTACTTTTCTTTTGCAATATCGTGCGCCTGCCGGGCCAGTTTGAGATTGTCTTGAACGACCTTCTCGCCTTTGCGCTGAAAATTCTGGCGGATCACCTCTGCGATCCGTTCAAAGTCATATTCGGTAATGCCCACCGCGGCACCGATGGCTGCGGTGTTGGCCATAATCCGGTTTGCACCACTTTCATAGGCGAGTTTTACGAGAGGCATTGGACACAGGAGAATGCCGCGCGCCCGGAGCGAATCGGCGTCTATCTTCAATTCTTCGTCGTAAATAATCGCCCCGCCCTTGACCATCTCATCCTTATGTTGGGTAATCGCTTCTCCATTCAAGGCAAGGAGAAGATGAAGATCGTCGCTATGGCAGAAAACCGGGGTGAAACTGGCGCGGATTTGATAGAAGTTATATCCGCCGCGAATCCGGGACATGTAATCGGAGTTCCCGAAAACATGGACACCTCCCCGGGAAAGGGCCTTGACGAAGCCAGCACCGCTCGACTCAACGCCCTGGCCCGCTTCTCCTCCAATCTTGATGGTCATATCGAACTTTTGCAACGCTATCTCCTTTGTCTTTTAATTGAATAGTTTACTATATTGGCTGGAAAAAAGCAACTTAAATGAAGCACGAACTTATGGAGCGTCAGCGAACATAAGTTCGTGGCTGAATTTACCCTTGACATTTTGTCGATGGATTTACGCACTCAAAATGTCAAGGGTTAATTCGCCCCGCATGCTTCGCTTTTGCGAAGCAAAGCGAGCGGGGCTCATTTAAATTACCCGCGCGTAATCCTTGAGGTCCCGCTTCCAGACCGGCACCCCGCAATACCGATCTCCTTCGGGGCAGAAGGGTTGTACACCCGCCTCTTGACGAACCCAGCAGGGGGCGGCGAGATACTTTCCGATATTCGGGAAAACAGCTTTTACCTGCAGGACCTCCTCGTAGCAATTCTTCCAGATTTCTTCCTGGGCGGTGTAACAGAGACGCTGGACCCATTTGTGATGAAAATTAAGAAGATCTCCTGATTCTTCAAATCGGATCGGAAAGGCGTTCGGAAGAAGGTAGAGGGCAAATTCATCCTTTACGCCGCTATTTAACAATTGGTCGATCGATTGCCAGATCGTGCGCATCACTTCATGATAAAAGGCGAGTGCTTCTTCGTTCATCTGGATAAGAACCGGAACAATATAATCGGGCTTCGAAGGGATGAGGTGACGTGCCAGGACCGGTCGGGAACCGGGAATCATCCGGTGGCGCTGGTCCTGAGAGTCTGCCGTATGAGAAAGTTTTTTCTTGAAGGTGAAATGCGGATGGACCATCGTGCGGGTCAGCTTTCCGAGCGTGGTCAGCGTCAGCGCTTGGGCCAGATAGGGGTTTTCTTTCGGATTCATCACAAGCCTTATCGCCTCTTCGTCGGTCATCCAGGCCTTTCGTAACCCGAGGACCGACCGAACCGCCTGTGCCATTGTCCGTTCGCTATTCACCTTATAATCCATCAGTTTTGAAGTGTAGGAACCGAGTTCTTCATCAAATTCCTTGATAAAGAATTCCCCCGTCCAATCCTTTTTGGGTTTCTGAGCGCTTTGAAAAAACTGGTATTCCGGCGTCTCGTGCAAGGGGATGGTTTCTTCGATGAATTTGAAAAATTCAGGATCGACCGCATTCACCGCCTCGATCATCTTCTTGACAACAAACCGACTTTCAAAAGGGGTGTCGAACTGTTGGCAGAGGCGGTGGTAACGGTGGAGCGTAATGCCGCTCACGGTGTGATAAAGATGGGCATGGGTTGCGATAGGTAAGACATAACGGGCCACTTCCAATTCTTTTTTCTTAATGGCGCTCGCCCATTTTTTCTCGGCAGAATCGCGCTGCGGAAAAATTTTTGCATATTCGGCAATCGTCGTCGGCTGAAGGATCTCAAGGAGCTTGTGGTAGGCCTCCATCTGAAAAGTGATCGTTTTACGGTAAATTGCTTCGGCTTTTTCGTCAAGCGGCGGGATTGTAAAGTGTTCGGGTTTCACCTCCACATACCGTTGAGAAACCTGCTCTGAATTATAGAAAGGATGACTGTGCAGAAAACTCCAGAGGAACTGACGGCTCACCTTATCCAGTACAAACTGGAAGGTGGCATGCTGGAGGGTCGTGTGATGACCTGCCTTGTAGATGCTCTGGGCGATTGCATCGCGCCGTTCTCGCGCCTTGTCGTCTTTGGAAACCTCCTCGGCGCTCACCACTTTTGAAGAATAACAGGTCCGCGCCGTCGCCACCGCATTGTCATAGGCATCCTGGAAATAATTTTCCAGAACCACAACCGGTTCCTCGGAGAGAAATCTTTTTTCGGTCAGCGTTGTAGTCATAGTTCAAGCACCTTCGGGAAGCGGGTCAGGTTTTTGATGCCGGTTTTGGTCACGACGACTAAATCTTCAATCCGCACCCCGCCGGCATCGAGATAGTAAAGGCCCGGTTCAACGGTCACCACCTGTCTTTCTCGGATCGTCTGCTTCACAGAAGAGACCCGCGGAGGCTCATGAACCTCAAGGCCCACCCCATGTCCGGTCCCATGAAAAAAGCCCTGCATCCTGCCGTCGATTTGGCCTGTTTTGAATCCTTCTTTTTCAAAGTACTCCGCGATCCGGTTGTGCACCACGCTTCCATCCACACCATCCTTAAGCAATCGAAAACCGATTTCCTGGCCCTCTTTCACCAGTTGATACATCTTTCTCAGTTTTGGTTTTGCTTTTCCCTTCACGATGGTACGGGTCATATCGGCAAAGTAGCCGCTTTTGGCTGAACGTGGAAAAACATCGAGCACAATCGATTCATCCGCAAGAAGGGGCCCAGAGCCCTGGTTGTGGGGATCGACGCAGTCTTTTGCGCAGGAGACAATCGTATGCTCGGCGATACAATCAAATTCCATCAATTTCACGTTGATGATTTTTTTGACCGCCTCCGATGTGAGCGGCCTGCCATTGGTATAGAGCTTTCCATTTAAAATGCGGGAACTTTCAATAACCCGAATCGCTTCTTCCACGGCCGCCTCGGTAGAGCGCTGCGTTTCCGTGATCTGGGCAATCTCTTCATCCGTCTTGAAAAGACGCTCTTCGAAAAAGGGCTCCCCTTTTATAATGAGATGATACCCCTTTTTCCGGAGACCCTCCCCGTAGGCAAACGCGAAATTTGCAGGGATCAGTATTTCTTTTACTTTTTCTTCGCGGTAGAGTTCATCGATCATGTTGAGGGTCGTAGGTTCCACTTTTTTCTTTGCGAGGCGTTTGGAGAGACGAGAGAGAGACAAGACCTCATCTACTTTCGCTTCGGACTTTGCCCGGTCCAGCTCCAGATCGCTCATCAAAAGGGTTTTTTTTCCGCGGATTTCGGTGAAGACGAAAGGATCGGGGGCAAGAAAGTGGGTGGCATAGTAGAGATTCGCATCCTTCTCGCTCGCCGCAATCATTAACACTGCATCATATCTATGCTGATTCATTGAACCTTCTCACTTGTCGTGAGTGGTGAGTCGTGGGTAGTGAGTTTGGTCGTGAGGGTGGGGGTGAGAATTTTCTTTCAACTCATCCCCACAACCCATCCTAAACCCACCTCCCACTTCCCACAACACACTTCCCATTTACCATCGGATCAAGGCCGAGGCCCAAGTAAATCCCGACCCGAAAGCGGCGAGACACACCAGATTTCCCTCTTTTAACTTCCCTTCCTCCTCCGCCTCGGAAAGCGCCATCGGGATGGAAGCGGCTGTCGTATTTCCGTACTTCTGAATATTGTTATACATCTTCTCCGGAGGGAGTTTCAAATAGTCTCGCACCGCCTCCACAATCCGGAGATTCGCTTGATGAATGATCAAAAGATCAATGTCTTCTTTCGAGGCGCGGTTCGCCGCGAGCGCCTCCTGAATGACACTGATACATTTGGTGACGGCATGTTTAAAGACTTCCCTTCCGTTCATCTTTGGGAAATGACGTCCTTCTTCCAAATTTAAGGAAGGAAGCGGGGCCAAGCTTCCCGGGGCCTCCACCCAAAGTTCCTTGGCATAGCGCCCATCGGCATGGAGATGCGTTGAAAGGATCCCATGCTCCTCTTCCGATGCCTCCAGAAGAACTGCTCCCGCCCCATCTCCAAAAAGGACCGCCACATCCCTCCCACGGGTGGTCAAGTCAAGCCCTTTTGAATGGACCTCACTCCCTACCAAAAGAATTCGCTGATACTGCCCCGCGCGGATCATGCTGTCGGCGACAGAGAGACCATAGAGAAATCCGGTGCACTGGGTACGGATGTCCAGCGCCCCGATCGAGTCGATGCCGAGTTTCTGCTGAAGCAAAACCCCTGAACCCGGGAAAAAATAGTCGGGACTTAAGGTGGCGAAGATAATAAAATCGATTTCATCGGCACGCCGTCGGCTCTTCTCGAGGGCCTTTTTTGTCGCATGAAAGGCAAGATCCGCCGTCCCCATTCCTTCTGCAACAAAGTGACGCTTCTCGATACCGGTCCTCTCCCGAATCCAGGCGTCTGTTGTATCCATAATTTTGGAAAGGTCATCATTCGTGACCACTTTGGGAGGGACATAATGCCCGAGTCCGATAATTCGCGTGCGCTTCATGAACTACTCCATGGTAATTGTCGTGAGTGGTGAGTTGTGGGTAGTGAGTTTGGTCTTCTCACAACTCACTTCTCACCCTTCTTGCCCCCATCCTTCAGTTCAAACTGGATATTTGTATGCCCAATTTCAAAATGTTCTTCAACAAGATGGTTGATCCGATCCAAAAGGGTGGAGGACTCGCTGATCTTCATATCTTCCACAATTGCATGAGCCGTCATGGCGTACATCTTGGAAGTAATCTCCCAGATATGGACATCATGGAGATCTTGAACCTCTTTGACGCTACTCCGTATCGCTTGAACAACTTCATCGACCTTAATATGACGGGGACTTGCTTCCAAAAGCACATGGCAAGAGTCACAGAGGAGCCGCCAGGACCAGACCAAAATCAGAACACCGATCAACACACTTAATAGGGGATCGATAATCGGTTGGTGTGTAAAATGAATCAAAATTGCGCCTAAAACAATCCCAAAAGAAGAAGCGGTATCTCCTAGCATATGAAGGAAAGCACTCTTGACGTTCAGATCCTCGGCACTCCCGCTCAAGATCTTGGCACTCACAAGATTCACGCCGAGTCCCAACAGCGCAACAATGAACATCTGGAGTTCCAAGATGGGGCGGGGATGAAGGATACGCCGATACGCCTCCACAAAGATAAAGAGAGTAATCACAAAGAGGATAAAACTGTTGAGGAGTGCGGCGAGGATCTCGAGACGGTAGAAGCCGAAGCTTTTTTCTTTTTCAGCGGGGCGGCCGGCATAGACCATCGCCAGAAAAGTGATGAGGAGTGCGGAAAAATGGGTCAACATATGCCCCGCATCCGAGAGGAGGGCGAGAGAGTTCGTTAAAACCCCCCCGATCACCTCCACCACCATCATTGTTCCGGTAAGGACAATAGACCAAAGCAGTTTCTGGCGGACGCTTTCCCGGTGGGGGTGAAGATGGAGATGAGAGTGAGCGTCGTGAGTATGCTGGGGATCTGTTTTGGGACTATGAGAATGCTGCATAATCTTTCATTTTAGCACAAATGAAACCCTTTTTTCTATGCTTTCCTAAATTTTCCTTGCAATGCACCATTCAATGGTGATAATGGAAGTGGAGATCGTGGCAAAATAGAATTTCAGGGCTCTTTGAAAATGGCGATGTGATTCTGGATGATCGTGGGAACGTCTTCCATCTGAACGTCTTTATACCATATCCCATCGGGGAAGACCATGAGGTTCGGGCCTTGGCTGCAGAGATCCATGCACCCCGATTGACTCACCCGCACCTTCCCCTTCAGTCCATTTTCCTTCACGTAGCGTTTCAAAGCGTCCCGGATCGCTTCGCTACCACCCCGAGAGCAACAGATGGCATCGTTTTCCCGCTTGTTGGTGCAGATAAAGATGATTTTTTGGTAAGGAAACGGGGTTTTTTTCATGACTTCTATTATACTGCAAAGATTTCCCTTGACAATACTAAATATTGTGCTACAATGAGTTCAAAGTCACAAGATGTAGTATCCGAGGTCACCGTGATCGTCGAACCAAAAAGCCATTTTTCTGAAAAAATCCTCCGAAAAAATCCTCCCCGAAGGCACATCCACCGCAACATCACATCCATAGGATTTCGCGTAGTACACCATCGACGTAACGATTATTGTTTGACTTAAAAGGAGGCCATGGATGGCTGAAAAACTCGCCTTGAAGGAAAAAATGTCGTCAAAAAAGCCCGCACACGCCCCTCTCAACCGTGTTGCAGGCAAACAGGTCAAAAAATCGTCTTCATCATTCGCTATTTTAAATATTTCCCGCCGGTTCACGCGGCCTGGCATGAATCCGCTGGATGAAGCGGCCTATGTGAAGCGTTCCTCGGTGATCAACAATCCCGACGGCTCCATCGTATTCCAGATGAAAGAGGTGGAAGTCCCCGAATCATGGTCTCAGCTTGCCACCGATATCGCGGCCTCAAAATATTTCAGGAAAGCCGGCGTGCCGGGGACCGGTCGGGAAATGAGCGTTCGACAACTTGTTCACCGCGTCGCCCACACCCTCCGTACGGGAGGCGAAATGCTCGGAGGATATTTCAAAACAAAAGAGGACGCGGAGACGTTTGAGGCAGAACTCGCGCACCTTCTGCTTCATCAAAAGGGCGCTTTTAATTCTCCGGTTTGGTTCAATTGCGGGCTTTTTCATGAATACAAAATTTCGGGAAGCGGAGGAAACTGGTTCTGGAATCCGAAAACGGGAGAGGCGGAAGAGACCAAAGATTCTTACAGCCGCCCCCAATGCTCTGCCTGTTTCATCCAGTCGGTCCAAGATGATTTGATGTCTATCTTTAACCTCGCAAAAAGCGAGGCGAAGCTCTTTAAGTTCGGAAGCGGCACAGGGTCCAATTTCTCGCGTCTCCGGGGCAGACAAGAAAAACTCTCCGGAGGGGGAACTTCCTCGGGGCTTATGTCGTTCCTCGAAGTCCTCGACAAAGGTGCCGGAGCCACCAAGTCGGGCGGAACGACCCGTCGGGCGGCAAAGATGGTTTGTCTCGATATGGACCATCCTGAAATCGCCGATTTTATCCACTGGAAAGCGAGGGAAGAAAAGAAGGTCAAGGCGCTGATCGATGCCGGGTATCCTTCCGACTTTAATGGAGAGGCCTACAAAACAGTCTCCGGCCAAAACTCCAATAACTCCATCCGGGTGACCGATGAATTCATGCAGGCGGCCCTTGAAGGGAAAAAATGGGAGACCCGTTTCAGAACGACAGGAGAAGTTTGCGACACCTACGAGGCGCGTGAGTTGATGAAGCAGATTGCGGAAGCGGCCTGGGCCTGTGCGGATCCCGGCATCCAGTACGACACCACCATCAACAGGTGGCATAAAGTTTCGAATACAGACCGCATTTACGCCTCCAATCCCTGCAGCGAATATATGTTCTTGGACGACACCGCCTGCAACCTCGCTTCGATCAATCTGATGAAATTTCTGAATGAGGATGGTTCTTTTGACATTGAAGGATACCGCCATGCCTGCCGGATCTTCATCCTCGCCCAAGAAATTATCGTCGATTTCGCCTCTTATCCGACAAAGACGATTGCGAAGAATAGTCACGATTACAGGCCGCTTGGACTCGGCTACGCCAATTTAGGAACGCTTCTTATGGTGAGCGGGATCCCTTATGACAGCGACCGGGCACGCGCGATTGCAGGAGCGCTCACGGCGATCATGTGTGGACATGCCTATCGCGTTTCTGCAGAGATCGCCAGTCAGAAAGGACCTTTCCCCGGATTTGAAAAGAACCGTGAGCCGATGTTGCGAGTGATCGGCATGCATCGGGACTCTGCCTATCAAATCAATGCCACCGCCTGCCCCCAAGATCTCCTGGCCGCGGCACGGGAGGACTGGGATGAGGCCCTCCGGTTGGGTGAGCATTACGGCTACCGGAATGCACAAACCACTGTCATCGCTCCGACAGGAACGATTGGACTTCTGATGGACTGTGATACCACGGGGGTTGAACCCGACTTTGCGCTCGTCAAATTCAAAAAGCTTGCCGGCGGCGGTTACTTTAAAATTGTCAATCAATCGGTCCCGATGGCCCTCCGACGCCTCCATTACACCGAAGAGGAGATCCGGGACATTCTCAGTTATGTCAATGGAACTCTGACGCTTGAAGGGGCTCCCTATATTAATCCGCAGACGCTTAAAGCGAAAGGGCTCGCCGATGAGGATCTGAATAAAGTCGAGGCGAATCTCCCGTCGGTCTTTGAACTCCCCTATGCCTTCAGCGTCTGGACGCTCGGCGAAGAGACCATGCAGCGGCTCCGGATAAGCCCCGAAGTCTATAAGCGTTTCGATTTTAACCTCTTGAAGGCGCTCGGCTTTACGCTCGAACAGATCGAAGCGGCCAATCAGGTGATCTGCGGACGGATGACCGTGGAAGGAGCCCCCCATTTCCGGGAGGAACATCTCCCCGCCTTTGACTGCGCCAATAAATGCGGGAAATACGGGAAGCGGTTTATCGCTCCGATGGGTCATGTCCGGATGATGGCTGCCGTTCAGAAATTCATCTGCGGGGCGATCTCAAAGACTGTGAATCTTCCTAATGACGCAACCGTCCAGGATATTGAACAGATTTACATCGAAGGATGGAGGTTGGGACTTAAGGCGATCGCCCTTTACCGCGATGGATGCAAGATGTCCCAGCCGCTCAATACGACAGGAGACTCTCTGAAAGACACCTCCGCAAAAAAGGAAGCGGTAGCTTCTCCAACAACGCAACCTCTCTTCCCTCATCGAAGACGCCTGCCGAAAAAAAGACAGGGGTGGACCCAAGAAGCGAAAGTCGGCGGCCATAAGATTTACCTTCGGACGGGCGAACATGAGGACGGGAAACTAGGTGAAATCTTTGTCGATATGCATAAAGAAGGAGCGACGCTCCGTTCCATCATGAACTGTTTCGCAATCGCTGTCTCACTCGGTCTTCAGCACGGCGTTCCGCTCGAGGAGTATGTCAATATCTTCGCCCATCAAAAATTTGAACCGCAGGGGCCTGTAGACCACCCGAACATCAAGCATGCGACCAGCATTGTCGATTTTATCTTCAGGCTCCTGGCACTCGAATACTTGGGCCGGACCGATCTGGTTCATGTCAAACCTGAACAGAGTGCGCTGGCGAAACCTGTTAATGAAAAGGGTGAGGGACAAACACCCCCTGCCGCTACGGTAGAAGAAGGAACGTTTACCACTTTCAATGGGAACGGCCACCTCACCCCTCAAAATGGGGTTGAGGATCGTTTGGACATAGACCTTGAAACGCTCGTTCCGGTCGGAATGGACGATCAGATGTCGCAGCTGATGGGGGACGCTCCATTCTGTTCCGAATGCGGCCACCTCACGGTCCGTTCGGGTGCTTGCTACAAATGCCTGAACTGCGGCAACTCGATGGGGTGTTCGTGATATGGACCTAGAAGATAAATTGAATGCGTTATCTAAAGAAGAAGAAATAGAAAGACGTTATCTTCAAGAACGATTTAAAGTATCTTATCAGGAGATAGAACCTACTTTTCTCCACATCCAAAATCTTCAAGAGAGCTTCTTTTACCTCCTCGTAAACAGTGGATCTGCCACTTCCTCAACTCGATAAGTCAAAAGTGAGTCAGAAATAGCGGGTGTCGCAGGCGCCGGGGGTCGAGGGGTGACGCGACCTAGGGCTCCCAAATTCGCCTGCAGACCCGAAAGGGCGAAGCCGAATTTGGGAAAAGGTCGCGGCAGGACCCCGAGGCAGAAGCAACGCGTTAAGCCAAGACCCCCCGCGCGAAGAAGTTGTTCGATCACTGATTCCATGCTATCCTTAAAGCATGGCTGCAAAGTTATCTCCCTTCCAGAAAAAACTCCTCACCTGGTACGCGAAACACAAACGTGACCTTCCGTGGCGGCGGACGAAAGACCCTTACCGGATCTGGGTGTCGGAGGTGATGCTCCAGCAGACTCAGGTCGATACGGTTATTCCCTACTACAAGCGCTGGTTCAAAAAATTTCCGATGGTGAAAGCCCTTGCCTCTGCTTCACTCGATGAGGTGTTGAAGGCCTGGGAAGGGCTCGGTTATTATTCAAGAGCCCGCAATCTTCACAAAGCCGCGAAAGTTATTGTCGCAAAGCGTCATGGACGATTCCCGAAAACCTTCGAAGCGATTCGTGAACTTCCCGGCATCGGCCGCTACACGGCAGGAGCGATTGCGAGCATCGCTTTTGATCTCCCCTACCCTGTTCTGGACGGCAATGTCTCGCGCGTTTTAGTGCGGCTCTATGCCATTTCAAAACCGCCGCGCGATCCCAAAATTGTGGAGGAGCTTTGGGACTATGCGGAGAAACTCCTTCCCAAAAATTCCCCCGGAGATTTTAACCAAGCGTTCATGGAACTCGGTGCAAGGATTTGTCTCTCCAAAAAGCCGCTTTGCCTTTTCTGCCCCGTTTCTGAACAGTGCGAGGCGAGGCAGCTTGGAATAGAA
>Ga0105164_10001533_pt1 | contig 14784 bp, 13 predicted proteins | sample VDWuncwatermetaG_FD_89674 | JGI IMG/M metagenome (GOLD analysis project Ga0105164, IMG submission 89674) | Wastewater microbial communities from Netherlands to study Microbial Dark Matter (Phase II) - VDW unchlorinated drinking water | ecosystem: Environmental > Aquatic > Freshwater > Drinking...
AAGAGGCTCACCGATTGTACGTCTTGAATAAAACGTTCTAAAGCGTCTTTATTATTTCTATATTCATCTTTGATAACCTTTAATGCAACTTTTCTCTTTAGTATCTTATCTACAGCCATATAAACTATACCCATGGAGCCTTGACCGATAATCTGCATTTCTTCATATCGGTCTTCCAATGTTGCTTCAGAAGCGCTTGTTACTGACTTTGTTTCAAGGTCTTTTGAGATAGCTGCTATCCGTTCCGCGACATCCTTGTATCTTGGGTCAAGAGAAGTGATCGCATTGTAAATGGCCAACGCCTTTTCAAGAAGTTCACTTTCTTCATAAAGGTTTGCAAGTTCATAACGCATCTTGTTGGCGTCGTCTTGGGAATGACAACCCTTCGATAACGTATCTTCAAGGTCTTGTATTCTTTTCTCGCCAATTTTTCTGTTTACCTCTTTATAATGTTTTGCATAGGAAGAATTATTAGGTCTTAAATTTATAAGTTTACGTAGTTTTTCATGGGCACAATCAAGCCGTTCTTCATTGATGTATTTTTCAGCAGCGTTGGCGAGCAGAATTTCTAACTTGTCTTGGTAAATACGATTGTTTGGCTTGAGTGTTGATAGTTTAGATAAAATATTTTCAGCTGATGTGATTTCATTTGCATTTTTATAAAATTCAATAAGGGCAACTAGAATGCACTCCGTTTGTTTATCATCTAATCTTTGTGTTAGTAATTTTTCAAGGCGTGACGTGACGATCTGAAGTTTAGATGGATCTTTTTTGATTAACTCCTGAAAGATACCAATGGCCCGTGCGACCTCGTTGTTTTCAGAATAAATATGTGCGAGGAAAAATGGGATGTTTGTATCATTCGGTATTGAAGATATAAAATCATTAAATTTTGCGATGCTGTCTTTCGTTCGTCCCGCATAATAATAGAGATATCCTAAAATGTATTTTTTGGTCTGACTGTTTTCGCGTTGGGAGGTTGCTTCATATTCTGCGATGACTTTATCCAACGTTCCCTTTTTCTTATATGCATCATAGAGAGATTTATATGCGTCTTCATTAAGCGGATTCAATTCAATTATTTCTATAAATCCCTTGAGTGCTGTATCAAAGCGATGCCGACAGAGATGAAACATGTTTTTATATTCATCCAATGCCTTATCGTAAAGATTCTTTTTAATATAGATCTTTGCAAGAATATAGAACTTATCTGAAAAATGACTTCCGAGAAGCTTTAGTTGGTTGAGAATATGTAGTGCCTCTTCATATTCTCCTTTGAGATATAATAACTCACAAAAGACGAGATGATGTCGCATGTATCGCTGGCCGATATTGATGCTTTCTTTTACTAAATCGGTTGGGGGCTGAATTTCGTATATTTTTTGACAAACGCGCAATGCACCGTTATTTCTACCTGTTTCTTTGTAAGCAACGGCAAGATCGTTTAATACCTTTACGTTCGTTGTACCGTCTTCAAAAAGCTTTTCGGCAGCTTCGATGACGCCATTCCAATTTTCATCTTGGTAAAGCTTATCAATCTTCGTTATGCTGTTAAGACCAAACATACATAATCATTCCACGAAATATTTACTCTTCAATTAAAACTTATGGATAATGCAAAGACATAGGATCGTCATTTAAAAAACTTAAGTATAATGAAATTATGGCAAAATATGCAATAGTTAACTATACTAAAGCTAGAGAATTCAGTAATAAACTTGACATGCCATTATGCCATGTATTATAAAAATAGACATAATGCGACAGATGAAATGCGTTGAAGCGTTGATCATAATGATACAGAAAGTTTCCAAAAATCGAATGTGGTAGAATGGTTGATTAAATTTTTTAAGGGAATGCACGTTGAAGGTTGGGATTAAGGTTAAATTTTGGGGGGTTAGAGGATCTATTCCAACTCCTGGGGTAAAGTATGTAAAGTACGGAGGAAATACGCCCTGCGTAGAAGTGCTATTGCCCAATAATCAGTTGTTTATATTTGATGCTGGTACGGGAATCAGAGAACTTGGAAATACGTTGTGTAAGGGGCGTAAAAAGCATAAAATTCACATATTTTTAAGCCATTTCCATTGGGATCATATTCAGGGGTTGCCTTTTTTCATGCCCTCTTATATCAAAGGGAACAATATTGTCGTACTTGGGATGGATCTGGAAGGAGCAAGGCTGGACAAGATTATCTCTAATCAAATGGAAAGTATTTATTTCCCTATCAAATTGCATACTTTGGCGGCAAATTTCCAGTTCCAAATACTAGCAGAAGGAAGCAATGATATTGAAGGGACGAGGGTTGATGCTATATATATTAATCATCCAGGCCAGGCTATGGGATACGTAGTAAATTTTGAAAAGGTAAAGATATGTTATTTGAGCGATAATGAGCTTGTGCCGCTATGGGCAGCCAAGTATTCTGAGACAGCGTACAGGTCAAATACAAGGGAGAAGATTTTAAAATTAATCAGCGGAGCCGACTTACTTATACACGATGCCCAATATACGGATGAGGAATACAAAACCAAGGTTGGTTGGGGACATTCTCCTTTTGGCGAGGTAATGAGGCTTGCTAAAGACGGAAGGGTAAAAAAGCTCGCACTCTTTCACCATGACCCAGACCACTTCGATGAGCACATTGACGTTCTTGTGGCAGATTGCGATTGCAAGGAAAACCCAAGCAGGTTTTCTCATGTTATGGAGTGTTTTGCTGCACATGAAGGTATGGAACTCCATTTCTGAATAGTTTAGCAGGTGATATTGATTGTGCTTGTTTAAAGCTTCTGTCGAGTAGCCACACCACTTTTAACGGCAGCATCGGCGACGGCAGAGGCTACGTCTTTATGTACCTTTTCGTTGAAGACACTCGGTATGATGTAATCCTCTGATAGATGTTCCTCCTCAATGGCATTTGCTATAGCATGGGCTGCTGCCATCTTCATCTCATCATTAATCGTTGTTGCTCCTATATCTAACGCCCCTCTGAAAAGACCCGGAAAACAAAGCACGTTATTAATTTGGTTGTGATAATCTGATCGGCCCGTAGCAACAATTTTTGCAATACCCTCAATCGTATCAGGTTCGATTTCGGGGGTAGGATTTGCCATGGCAAATACGATAGAGTCCTTGTTCATGGTCATCACCATGTCCTTTGTTATGATATTTGGCCCTGAGACACCGATAAAAACATCCTTTCCTCTCAAGGCATCAGCAATTGACCCCTTTTCATTCTGTGGATTTGTGATTTGTGCCAGGGCATCCTTGGCATAGTTCATGTGGGTCTTTCTATCTTTATAAATGATTCCAGTCGTATCGCAGACCACGATATTTTTTGCTCCCGCACTGAGGAGTATTTTAGCTATCGATGTTCCTGCGGCGCCAGCACCGCTGATTACAATAGAAATATCTTTCAACTTCTTTTTAACCACTTTCAGTGCATTGATAAGACCTGCAAGACAGACTACGGCAGTGCCGTGCTGGTCATCGTGAAAGACGGGGATACTTAATGCTTCCTTTAATCTTTTCTCAACTTCGAAACAACGGGGGGCCGATATATCTTCGAGATTAATACCCCCAAAGGTCGGGGCAATGTTGACAATAGTTTTAACTATTTCATCTACATCCTTGGTGTTCAGGAGAATGGGAAATGCATCAATATTCCCAAACGCCTTGAACAACATGGCCTTGCCTTCCATGACGGGCATTCCGGCTACAGGGCCAATATCACCCAATCCTAGGACGGCTGTGCCATCGGTAATAACAGCTACGGTATTCTTGATAATGGTATATTCTCTGGCCAATTCGGGTCGCTCTTGGATAGCCTTGCATACTTTGGCCACACCGGGTGTATATACCCATGAAAGATCTTCAAAGGTGGTGATGCTGATGCGATTATTCAAAAAGATTTTCCCCTTTTCGTGGAGTTCGAAAACCTTGTCTTTGACGCTGATGACTTCAACAAGACTCTTTTCAATGGCAGAAAGCGCATCTGTAATTTCTTTGACTTGTTTGTCTGTATCGACATAAACGGCCAGATCTCTAATCTTAAAATTCCTTTCTGCCTTGATAATCTGGATATTTCCCATACTTCCGCCAAGTTTGCCAATGGTTGTGAGCGCCATGCCTAGTGTGCCAGGGGCATTTTTTAGTCTTAACCGAAACGTTACAAGATTTTTTGAAAGTTTCATTTTTTAATCTCCGATATTAATGTAATAGTTTACCACAGCGTGCGCTGAGAACGCAGAGAAGGGAGGCGGAAAGTCGGGAGTTTGGGAATCCAAAGCTCTCAACTTCTCAACCGCCAAACTTCGATCTCTGTGACATTAGTGTTCTAATTTATTCAAACCGTACGGCAACCTGTATTTTGGGTGCAAAAGCCTTTTTCTTACAGAATAGCATGAATATGGCTCCCGTCATAATAACACTGGCTGAGGCAATAAAGGCGTAACGTATACCAAGGTGAAGGTACAGCATTGTCCCAACAAAGGGGGCAATGAGACCGCGTATGCCTATAAGGGAATATTGTATACCAAAGATACCAGCAGTTTGTTCTCTTTTGACCTCCTGGATTACGTGATTATACCAGCACAAATCCCAACCGTTCATTACGATGCCACTGATAATTGATGCAAAAATAATGGGTAGTATCCTGTGTGAAATAGCATAAAGAAGAGGGATAAGTGCCGCTATTATTATGATAACTTTCAATAGGTTTAACGGCTTATAGCGATCAATGAGATGTCCCCAGAAGAAGAAAGAGATTGAGCCTGATAGCGCCGTGGCTGCACCCAGATATCCAACAACCGTATTGGAAAGTGAGAGTTCGTCAACCATAAAGAGTGGATAGAGAGGCGCGCCCATGAGGTAGCCAAATCCGGCGGTAAAAAAAGAAAGCGTAAAATATTTGAGATGGTTGTTTTTACGAAAACTGTTTACTATAGCAGACAAACGATCAAGCGCAGGGAGCTTTGTTTCACGCCTGATCCTGATCTTTTTGAAAAGAAGGGAAGACGTCATTCCAAAAACGGCACCGGCTGGAAAGATAAATTTATAAAAACTGCCGTTACCCATGTCTAATAGATATCCCCCTACGAAAGATGCCAGTACTGTTGCCATGTTACAAAAGAACCGTACATATCCCATGGCCTTTCCACGATAATTCTCATGATAAACCTCTTTCATGACGCTGCTATAAGCGGGCATTGCCATAGATTCCAGGATTGCGGCGCATACAATGATGGCCGTAAATATCACGGGATTTTTTACAAAAAACATGGACAAGAATAAACTTCTTGCAATGAGTGTTGGAAATACTACCCATGATACCTTTTTGCTCTTTCTGCAAATTTTTGCCCAGATCAAAGTGAGAAGAAAACATGCGGTAGGGGCAGCAGTAATAATGGCAACCTCCAGGGATGTTGCGCCTATTTTGCGCCCGATGATGGGAAGAAAAAATATAACTAAGCCGTTGAAGATGCCAAAAAATATGCCGGACCTTACATCGTATAGGTAGGCAACTCGGGTGTAATATGGAAATTTTTTGGTAAAAAGCATAGCATTACTTGATAGTTTAAAAGATTCTTGAGGCGTGTAAGCGATACAAGATAAACCTTGATTGCAGATGTTTATACTCGTATAATTTGGTAATTTTATAATATTTACTTACAATAAGGCAAGGAAATTACGAGCGTGAAAATACTCATACTATCGGACATTCATGGGAATTTAGCCGCACTGGAAGCTATACATGAAAAAGCCGATATGGTTTTTTGTCTGGGTGACATTGTAAATTACGGACCTTATCCAAAGGTATGTATCGAACGAGTTAAGGAGTTAACAGACAAAGTAGTTCAAGGAAATCACGACAACGCTATTGGTAAGGATATGGACTGCGGATGTTCTGTAAAATATAAAGAATTAAGCGATGCAGGAAAGATTTTTGCGAAGGCTGCGTTAAATGAGAGCGAAAAAGGCTTTCTTGGCAATTTACCGTTAACCATAAAAACGGAACTTGGTGGGAAGAAGTTTTTATTCTCGCATGGCTCGCCTAGCGGCAATATATACAAATATCTGAGGCCCGCTGTATCTGATACTGAGTTAGAAAACGAGTTAAAGGATGTTGATGCCGATTTTGTTTTTATTGGACATACCCATCTGCCAATGGTACGTAAAATAAATGGTATAACTGTTGTAAATCCTGGAAGTGTCGGTCAACCGCGAGACGGTATTCCTATGGCGTCGTATGCTGTTTGGACGGATGGGCTTGTTGAGATAAAGCGAGCTCATTATGATATTGAGGCGACTGTGAGAGGTCTGAAGGCTACTAATATTCCTTCTCAGCAGGTTGCAATGCTTATAAAGATTTTAAGAGATGGCGGAATGTGAAGGATAAATTAGAAACTGACGATTTTAATGGACTTGCCTTCTTTTGATTATTGTGTTAAAATGTTGAGCTTATAAAAATATATTTCAAAAGCAATAATTGTTTCAAAAATTGTTTAAGGTGCGATAACGATGTCAAATGGGGCTGGAAAAGATACGAGTTCATCAGAAAAGGTTGAAGTGGTACAGGGGACTGAAGTGATATTCACGGAACAACAGGCAATAATTCAATCCCTGAAACAAGAATTGCAAGAATTGGATGTAAGCAAACGGAGAATTGCGGCCGACTTTGATAATTACAAAAAATGGGCTGCTAAAGAACGTCAAAATATTGAGCGCACAGCGGCTGAATCACTTATTAGAAAATTATTAGACATTTATGAAAGTCTGGGAAAAGCGGTTTGTGCTGCGGATAAAACAACTGGAAATGAGTTTGTCGAGGGGATCAAATTAATCTACAAGGAATTGTCACGTGTTTTAAAATCGGAGGGATTAGAGTCTATACAGTCTATCGGTAGTCCTTTAGATGTTTATAAGCATGAGGTCTTAATGCAAAAAGTTAATGATGAGGTGCCCGAGGATACCGTATTGGAAGAGATACAAAGGGGCTATTTATTGAATACGTTAGTATTGAGGCCTGCAAAGGTGGTAGTATCGCAGAAATCAACAAAGGAAAATATTCAGAATCTAGAAAAGCCAGAAGAGGAAAAAGGAGGGTAAGATATGGCAAAGATTATTGGTATAGACCTGGGAACAAGTAACTCTGCTGCAGCCGTGTTAGTGGGTGGTAAACCAACCATTATCCCAAGTGCAGAAGGGGTGACTATCGGTGGGAAAGCGTTCCCTTCTTATGTTGCATTTACCAAGGATGGCGAAAAACTCGTAGGTGAACCCGCAAGAAGGCAGGCGGTTAGCAATCCCGAAGGTACCATTTATGCGATTAAGAGAAAAATGGGAACCGATTACAAAGTTACCATTCGCGGCAAGACGTTTACGCCTCAACAAATCTCAGCATTCATTTTACAGAAAATAAAACACGATGCCGAGGCCTTTCTCGGTGAACCGGTTCAAAAGGCGGTGATCACAGTCCCCGCATATTTTAATGATAATCAACGGCAAGCCACGAAGGATGCTGGGACCATTGCCGGGCTTGATGTCGTTCGGATTATTAATGAACCTACGGCTGCATCGCTGGCCTACGGGTTAGACAAAGTAGAAGAGTCCCAAAAGATCTTTGTATTCGATTTGGGTGGCGGTACCTTAGATTGCACAATTATGGATTTTGGACAAGGTGTTTTTGAAGTGGTTTCGACAAGCGGCGACACCCAGTTGGGTGGCACTGATATGGATAACGCTATTGTTGATTATCTGGTGGCTGAGTCCAAGAAGGAATATGGGATCGATATTAAAAATGATAAAATGGCTATGCAGAGATTGAGAGAGGCTGGGGAAAAGGCTAAGATAGAACTTTCGACAACATTGACGACCGAAATCAATCTTCCGTTCCTAACGGCTGACGCCTCTGGTCCCAAACACTTTACCCATACCATGACCAGGGCAAAACTGGAGCAATTAGTTTCTCCTATCGTTAATCGATGTGGGCATTCAGTTGAGCAGGCATTAAAAGATGCCAAATTAACGCCGAATGATATCCACAAGATTATCTTCGTCGGCGGCCCAACACGCATGCCAATCGTTCAGAAGTTTGTGGAGGACTACGTAGGGAAAAAGATAGAACGGGGGGTTGACCCGATGGAATGTGTGGCTATGGGTGCTGCAATCCAAGCAGGTGTTTTATCTGGAGAGGTAAAAGACCTTGTCCTTCTCGATGTGACCCCTCTATCGCTTGGTATCGAAACGCTTGGTGGTGTGTTTACTCGTTTGATTGACAGGAATACAACCATTCCCACGAAGAAGAGTCAGGTCTTTACAACAGCGGAGGATAACCAGACTAGCGTGGAAGTGCACGTCCTCCAGGGTGAACGTGCAATGGCCAGGGATAATGTGACGCTTGGGAGATTTCACCTTACCGGAATTCCTCCTGCGCCAAGAGGAGTTCCACAGGTTGAGGTGTCTTTTGATATTGATGCAAACGGTATTATCAATGTCCATGCAAAAGACCTGGGTACCGGGAACGAACAGAAAATAACGATTACGGCTTCAACAAAATTGAATAAGGACGAGATTGACCGCATGGTCAAACAGGCGCAAGAATACGCCGACCAGGATAAACACACAAAGGAAACGGCTGAAACAAAAAATAAGGCGGATAACCTTGCCTACAGCGCTGAAAAAACGTTAAAAGATATGGCAGGGAAGATTGATGCTGCACAAAAACAGAAGGTAGAGACCGCTATTAAAGATTTAAGAGAATCGATAAAATCAGGCGATGAAAAAGACATGCAGCAAAAGATGGATGTTTTAACGAATATTTTGCATGAAATTAGTTCAAAGATGTATCAAGAATCTGCCAAGAAGGGAGAGCAACAGCCACCGCCACCTCCTGGTGGAGAAGGCAAGAAAAAGAAGGAGAAAAAGGGTGAAGGCGGGGAGGAAGACATTATTGATGCTGATTATGAAGTAAAAGACTAATTTGTTAGCCTCTTGCTTGTCTCTATCGTCTGAAAACATTAAAGTCCCCCTTAATCCCCCCTTTCGTAGGAGGGATTTCAGGGGGATTTTCTTTGCTTATTATATTCTCCAGATTCTTCACTCCTTCGGTATCTTGCATGATACGCGTTTATGATTAAACATGTTAGTATTGGTCTTTTCCAAATAGCATTTGCTTATGTTTTAGACATTGCCATAGGGGATCCTCAATGGTCATATCATCCTGTGCGGCTGATTGGAAAGTTTATAGAAAGTATGGAATCAATACTGCGAAGATTCCCTATCACAGAGCGTATCGGGGGGATAATTTTGGCCACGACTGTTGTGTTTGGAACTTATCTGGCAGTATATATCTTGATGTGGGTATCGATACAATGGTGCAGTTTGTGCGAATTGTTCACAGGGGCTGTTGTTATTTATTTTGCTATTTCTGTAAAGAGTTTAGCCGATGAAACGAAAAAGGTAATAATGTTTCTCAGGAAAAGAGATTTGGCAAATGCTCGAAAGGCATTGTCGCAGATAGTAGGTCGTGATACAACAAACCTAAGCGAAGAACAAATAGTGCGGGCATGTGTGGAAACAGTGGCAGAAGGCAGCGTCGATGGTATTCTATCACCGCTGTTTTATTCATTTATAGGGGGGCCGCCAGTAGCTATGGCTTACAAGGCTGTGAATACATTGGATTCTATGGTGGGACATAAGGATGAAAAATATATTCGATTTGGCTGGGCATCGGCAAGGCTGGATGACGTTGCCAACTACATTCCAGCCAGAATTTCTGCGATAGTAATTCCCATAGCCTCTTTTTTGTGTGGGTGCAGTTTTATAAATTCTTTAAAGATTGCCTTTCGGGATGGCCGTAAACATAATAGCCCCAATAGCGGCATTCCAGAGGCCGCATTTGCTGGGGCATTGAAAGTCCAATTAGGGGGGACAAGTGCTTATCAGGGTGAAGTCATAGAAAAACCTTTTATTGGAGATGCTCAGAATCAATTGACTTTGGAGTCGATAGAGATGAGCATAAAGATAATGTACGTTGCGTCTATTTTATTTCTGCTCGGTGGAATGGTAACCGTTACATGTTCAAGATTCTTCTTCCTGAATTGTTATTTATGAAATCTTCCGATAATTTGTTAGAAAGCCTGGATCCAAGGACAAAGATCGTTTCCTATTTTGCCATTATTCTTTGTGTCGTACTAACTCCAATTACTCATCTTAGGGATTTTGCTTTATATTTCTTGCTAGTACTGGCAATGTCTTTTCTTTCGAGAATTACGCCTAAACAGATACTCAAAAAGGTTTGCATTTTAATCCCGTTTGTTTTATTCGTTGCGATGTTTGTGCCTTTTGTAAAGGAAGGGCACATATGTTGCGCATTAAAAATAGGAATATTTAGATTGAATGTTACTTATGAAGGAATTTGGACGTTTCTGAACATTATGGTCAAATCAAGTTTATCTATTCTTCTGCTCGTGATTGCTTCTTCTACAACAACCTTCCCGGATTTTTTAAAGGGATTGGACTTGCTCCACATACCGAGGCTAATCATCATGCTCATGTCATTTATGTATCGGTATATCTTTGTGATTTTGGACGAGGCAAGGCGATTGATTCGAGCCAGATCACTCCGCTATTTCGGCTCAAGATATAGGGAACAGTTTCGGGTGCTGGGATATATGATTGGTGTGTTGTTTATCAGGACTTTTGAACGAGCCGAGAGGATTTATCATGCAATGATTCTCCGAGGATTTGGCGGTGAGATAAGAAGTCTTAAACGTTTCAAACTTTCGTATAAAGATATTTTATTTATAATAGGTACAATCGGCTATTTAGCATGTATTGTCTCGGGTCTGGTTCATAAAATAGAGCACATTAAGGTAAATAACACTCGTTTATGGCAGGGATTATAAAAATATCGAACTTGAGTTACCGTTATCCCGATGGGACTCTGGGGTTAAATAATGTTAGTTTTGATGTAGAAGAAGGGGAGACCTTGGTGATTATCGGTGCCAATGGAACGGGTAAATCTACGCTCTTTATGAATCTCATGGGCATTCTCGATGGTACCGGTAATATCGAGATTATGGGTCTGCCGCTCAACAAGATAAACTTGAAAGAAATTCGACAAAAGATGGGAATGGTATTTCAGAATCCTGATGATCAGCTATTTTGTCCTACTGTTTTAGATGACGTCTCCTTTGGGCCTTTAAACTTAGGGTGGGATAGCAGCCAGGCGATTACCGCATCGCAAAAGGCATTAGCTTTGGTGGATATGGAAGGGTATGAATTGCGCATGTCGCACCATTTGAGTTTTGGTGAAAAGAAGAGGGCCGCAATTGCCACGGTGCTATCCATGAATCCAAGAATTTTATTGTTGGATGAACCAACGAGTGGGCTGGATCCAAGGAGCGTATCAAAATTTATTAATATACTGTATACTTTAAAATCTCAAAGGCAGACGCTCCTGATTGTTACGCATGATATTTTTCTTACTCAGGAGATAGCGGATCGCGTGCTTGTTTTTAGTGAAGAGAAGAGTCCGGTTGCTATTGGAAGTTATAAGGAAATATTGAATAATTATGACCTATTATTAAAAAACAATCTCGTTCATCAACACCGCCATCGTCATGAAGAAGTGGTGCATGAACATGAACATCGACATGGTTACACGCACGAGCATTGAGGGATATCATTATGAAAACTGATTCAAAAATGGAAAATATTGGTTTTACAAATGATGTCTGCGCAGATGGGATATGTTGTTTTATGAGTATACCACGGAGGCAGAACCATCTGGGCATATGGAAAACCTTTCTGAAACGGAGGAGCGCATCGTATGGAATTAAGTTACTTTACACATCTCAACAAACCAAGGACATAATATACAATCCTTGCAGATGTTTAGATTTTTATTTAAAAGAGATTACTACTCCGGATGGCAACACCATCAACGTATTGTTACGATGCGGTATCTTTGGCAAGAAGTGTCGACCTTATACCTGTACTGAATTTCCAGACAAGGCAGACAGCTTTATGTATGACATTCCAGCCCCTTGTGCTTATAATGAATATATAGCAAATGAGAATTATGTAGCGCTCAAACATAAACAGATTTTTCGTCTGTTTTACGCTATTAAAGATGATCGCAAACTACTTGGAAAAATTTCCCCGGGTTGTACAACCGATGAAACTCGAGAAAAATTGAACCAGTGTAAAGGGATAGTTAAGGTCGGCGCTGTCTGGGATGGAAAACCATCCGAGTATTTTCTTTTAGAAGTGCCGAAGGTCAATTCGGTTCTGCATGCTTCTGATAAGCATCCTAAGATCGAAGATATAAAACAAGCATATGACATTTGGCAAGGGCATATTGAAAGCTGGTTAGAAAGACATTATGGCACTGAATGGCAAGACCATTTAGACCGTGCAATTGTGCAAGAAAATGATGGGCTGAAAAGAAAGAAATAACTAAAAGGTCAAACTTGGATAAAAGAAAATTCTTGCCTTTTCTCAGTGCTTGTGATAAAAGGAATTTTCAAGTTAGACATAATAATTGGGGAAATATGTTTGACCATGAGGAAAAGTAATAAGATACTTGCGTATGTTCAGATTTTGGTCATTGTATGTCTAACGGCATGTAATGGCAGTATTTCGGTACGTTCCTCACAAAAATCCAACTCATTTCCCTGCAAAGAGCATCAATGCGGCTGCAAGTCAGAATTGGATTGTATGGCGCATTGTTGTTGTTTCACTAACGAAAAGCAGGAAAAGTTCCAAACCAATGGCTGGGAACAAAAAAGTGGTATCCGTGCCTTCATTAGCAGTGTAAATTGCAAAAATGGAAATGATCCGCTTACAGGTATAACCTTAACGGCCAAATATATAGTGGAGAGTAAAGTTCAATCAACAAGAGAATCATTTCTATGTTTTTATTTCAGTGAATCCTCAATTTTTATTCCCGAAGTACTTGTATCTCCCCCGAAAAAACCCCCAAGATGTTTCGCATAAAGAAAGTGCCTTCCGTTTGTAAATTTTAGTGTCGGTTCAGTGTAGCGGATATTGGCCTTCTATTGAATCTCTTACAAATAAGGTCATTGCAGGTTTTAATTTGCATAACCTAAAAGGATTCGAGAGGCGTAAGGCGGCACTACGACTATCTTTTGGAGGTATAAAACATGCGAACAATAAATCTTGGGTTTGGGTATGTGTTTTCATTATTCGTGATCTTTCTGCTATTATTCATAAAGCATGTTGATGCAAACCATGGTCCCGGAGCTGGAGGAGGAACGATAACAGTACCAGCTATTACCTTAAAAAGCGGTGCATTTTCACTGGGTTTAAAGACAGAATTTACCGAGTTAGAAGATATTTCTAATTCAAAGCTTCTTGATAAAGCAGTAAAAGCTGGTTCCTTTGACGCCGCTGACAGAACCTTCTTGTATACGATGGACATTGGGTACGGAGTTACTGACGACTTTACTATTGGACTGAACATCGGGTGGTTTGAAGCAATTAATTTCCGTTCGTCTGATGATGGAGTTTCGGTGACCCACGCTAACCCTGATGGGATTACCGATCTCTGGCTTTTCGGTAAGTATAGGTTTTTTCGAGGACCTCAAGGGCATTGCGCTTTTTTTGCAGGCGTTAAATTCCCTACAGGTGTTACCGACAGAAAAAACACGGCAGGCGAGGAATTAGATGCTGTAGATCAGCCGGGAAGCGGTTCCTATGATTTTGCGACCGGACTTGCCTATTCACGCTGGTTTACAAAGGACTGGACCATGGACACAAGCTTCCAGTATATTTTTCGCACAGAGGGAGTGAGAGATTTTAAGGTAGGTGACCGTGTGGATTGGGCTCTTGCGACGGCATACCAGATAATTCCCAGAAATAAATACCCAAATTTTGCGCCTGTTGGAGAAATCAGTATAAGATATCTTTTTCGAGATGAACGAAACTGGATGGATGAACCAAATAGCGGAGGAACTACTGTTTTCCTTTCGCCAGGAGTGCGCGTAGGGATTACCCCGCGTTTCGGAGCGGGAACTTCGGTTTCCTTCCCTGTTTTTCAAAACCTATTCGGAGAGCAACAAAAGACTGATTTTAAAGCAGCTGTTAGTGTCAGCTATAGTTTTTAAATAAAGGAGTTATATATGTTGAATAGATATTTTCTGATAGCAGTTATTCTTCCACTTGCGGTTATTGGATGTGCAAATACAATTACTTCATCCCCAAAAAAACAGGCGATGGTCGTCGACCCTGTTTGCGCATATTTTTCCGATATGGGGTGTATTAATATTGTTACAAACGAAAATACTCCAAAATCAACCTATGAGAGGATAACATATTATTTTTGTAGTAAAGAGTGTAAGGATGATTTTGATAAGAATCCATCAAAATACCTCAAGGTTGTTACTACTACTCCCCCTAAGGGAACTATAGATCCTGTATGTCACATGAAAATCGATGAACTGGAAAGGGTCGTTACTTGTCTGTATAAGGATAAAGTTTATTACTTTTGCTCTGATCATTGCAGGACTAAGTACATGGCAAATCCAGACCATTACGATGGAAGGGAATGATTTACGATTATTTCAAAGATAACGTACAGGACGATCTAGGCTGATACTTTTGATGGGAGAAAGAAACTCACCTTGAATATTCTATCAGATGCTATTTCACAAAAAAGGAAAGAAGGGGTCACACCTTGACAGGTTGTCCGAGAATACGGACATCGAAAGGGAAAGTTAGATTAGTAAATTAAATGGGTGCCATCAATCAGCCAGGAAT
>Ga0105164_10001534_pt1 | contig 14781 bp, 13 predicted proteins | sample VDWuncwatermetaG_FD_89674 | JGI IMG/M metagenome (GOLD analysis project Ga0105164, IMG submission 89674) | Wastewater microbial communities from Netherlands to study Microbial Dark Matter (Phase II) - VDW unchlorinated drinking water | ecosystem: Environmental > Aquatic > Freshwater > Drinking...
CCCCGGCGAAGCCGGGCGCTCCTCGATGCTCCCAGTATCCGCGATGCCTTATCTACTCGGAGCGCGACAGTGAGCCTGTTGTCGGAGCGGCCAAGAACGGCCTCCACCCCGTCCCTCGGGTCGGCGCGCGTGTCTCAAGTGCAGAGACCGTGATGGACCACGGAGAATCCGCAAGCGCAAGGAGGCCTGGACCATGCTGACGCCGATGGCGCCAGTGACCTTGCCGTCGAGTCTGATCGGCACACCGCTGTGGGACGAGATCATCACGGCCGACCGGATCCGGCAGCTCGTGGCTCACGACGAAATCGATGTCCTCCACGAACCGCCTTCAGGACATCTTCGGTATCGGTTCCGACGAACCCGCTGACCGGCAACCCGTACCGCGCTTGGAAGCTGCGGACGGCGCTGCGCGTGGCAGGTCCGGCCAAGCCGTCCAACGGAAGCTGCAACCCCATGACCTCGTTCAACGACCGCTGAGCCCAGCGGACGTATTCGGGGCTGCGGGCATCGTCCTCCTGTTGCCACACGTCGTGGGCGAGCTCAGTGTCCGAGAACTCCGTCTCAAACGCGGTGCCGATCTCGGGGGTGACCGGCGGCCGGCCCCACGTGCGCCACGCGTTCGGGATGGGATTGCCGGTGCCGATCTTGAAGCCCGGCCCCCCATCCCGGAGCCCCAGCGTGTCGACAGCCCACTGGCCGACGTGGTACCAGACGTCTGGACCGGGATCGTTCTCTCGCGTTCCGCTCGACTGGCGGTGGGCGAGGATGTGCGTCAGCCCGATCGTTCGCATCAAGTAACGGACCAGATGGTGTCCGCCGTTGACCTGCGCCTGCGGGAAGCGGCTGCGGCCGTATTCGTCCCCCTTCCACCATGTGCCCTTGGCGTTGGGGAAGTTGCCGGCGAATTCGACGGCAACGCTACTGGCGTTGAAACCGTTCGACGCCCACACCAACGCTGAGATCGGGTGCAGTTGCAGGATACGGCCGTCATTCGCGATCGCGAAGTGGGATCCGATCGTGAGGAAGCGCTCGAGCGGATTCCTCGGGTTGAAGCAACACGCCATCTGATGCAGCACAAGGGCATAGACCTTCCTGGGATCCCGTTTGCCCTTGCGCTGACTCTTGTCTGCTCGAGCGGTCAGGTCGATGATCCCCGGATCGGGAAAGGGATCGGGCACGGCCTCTTCTTCCAGTTCATACGCACCTTGTTCGAGGACGTCCTCTTCCGGATCGTAGTCCGATAACACACGGGCCATGACACCCTCCGTCGCCGGAGCCGGCGCTCAGTTGTAGAAGACCGTGGTCAACTGATTTTCTAAGTCCGTCTGCGACATGCTCGACTCCGCCGGTCGCTCACCGTTGCCGGATGTGGTCACGGTGGCGGAGCCAAACATCGTATTGCGCTCTTCTTCGTTCGCCCACGGGTTATAGAAGAAGCCGCGTCTGCCCGTCACCCGCGTGAGCACGACGCAGTGATTGCCGCAATTCGTGCTCGGCGCGCCGGTGCAGAGATTGACGATCTCCGGGGGCCGCGTGGTGCCCCCGCCCGTGACGAACGCGCGCCGGAACTTGGAGACGATGTCGCCGCTGCGGAAGCCGGTGGCCTGCTTCGGAGGACGCGACACTCCGAAGACCTGGCGGTGAACGATCAGTTCCTGCCCCGCGCGGTACCCTTCGGCGCCGGCGATCACCTGGTTGAAGTAGGTATCGACGACGGTTTGGAGGAGCACGCTCTCGAGGCTCTTGTAGAGGCTGGTGGACACGAATGTCAGGGGCCCGACGCTGGCCCCGCCCGGGAACGTGCATTGCGACGTCGTGGCGATCTGTCGCGTCAAGCGCACGTAGGTCGCCGGGAAGCGCCGGGCCAGCAGCATCTGGGTGGAAGCTGAGAAACAGGTAGGATCCGGCTTCCCGCCGAGCCGGTCCGTGCCGCCCTGGTTGATGGTCTCCGGGAAGGCCAGGTTGTAGAGCACGTTACCGACCAGCAGCGGCCGGACGGCTTTCATGAACCAACCGCTCGGCAGCGTGGTGATGCCCGCCAGCGTCACGATCTCGGTGAGCAGCGTGCTCACCGCACGGAACACACCACGGCGCAGCAGCGTGCGGCACCCGCGGTCCGCCTCGGCCCGAGCTACCCCCGGGTAGGTGATGATGATGGTGCGCAAGGTGTGGAACATCCCTTGGTCCAACGCCGGGAGCTGCTGCAACGCCGCCTGCTCTTCCGCGGTCAGTGGAGCGAGGGGGGTCCCCACCGGTCCGGTGGGCGCGCTCAGGGCGGGCCGCACGATCCGATCGCGGATGTCGAGCCACTCCCGGCTGAGCTGGGAGAAGTTCCACTCGTCGCGGGCGATGGGCCGCCCGTTTCGTGCGGAGTGCCGCCTGAAGAAGATCAAATCGCTGAGCTCTTTCTCGTTCCGGATGCCCTTCTGAATAGCGAGCGTGACGGCGTTGACTTCCTGACCAGCGCGCAAGGCCGTACCTAGGCCCGTCGGGTAGCGGGACAGGGCGAACTCGTCCGCGAATTCGCCGGCTTCTTGAAGGCGAAGGCCACGCCGGGCGGCCTCCCGGATGGCGGCGACGTTGCTCATGGGTGTGTTCTCTCCTTTACCGCCTGCGGCGTATAGGCAATCGTCGCGCCACCTCGATGGATGCGGCGGCGGCGAGCGTGACTGGAACGGAACCGACGATCTCCCGAACGATGCTTCGCCGGGCTGACGCTCGGTTAGAGCTTCCAGCGAAGTCAGCTTCGTCCGGATCCCCATCCGCCGTCAGCGAATCACACGTCGCCTCGCGCTCGGCGCGCACATTCGGCGTCTGGTCCGTCTCGTGCAGTGCGTCTTCTACACATAGCCGAATGGCACCACGCTCACAACGCCATGCATCGCGGCAGAGGGAGAACGACCATGCGGGGCTTTGATCCAGGCCTGGAAGCGCTCGAGGGGAGCAACGGCGAACTCTGGAACGAAATCTCGGGAGAGGTCGTGCCCGGGGAGACGTTCGAAACCGGTGAGTCCTACGAGGCGATCGTTGGCGAACGCGCGTTCGATGAGGTGCAGGAGATGGAACTGGCCGGGGCCCTGCTGGAGGTCTCCACCGAGGAAGAGATGGATCGCTTCCTCGGCAACCTGATCCGGCGCGCCGGCCGCGCCGTGGGGACCATAGTGCGATCGCCCGTCGGTCAAGCGCTGGGCGGCATCCTCAAGAACGCCGCCCGGCAAGCCCTTCCCATCGTCGGTGGAGCGATCGGCTCCGCTATCGGCGGACCGTCCGGCGGGACGGTCGGCAGTCAGATCGCGACGACGGCGGGACAGATCTTCGGCCTGGAGCTCGAGGGCCTGAGCCAGGAAGACCAGGAGTACGAGGCCGCTCGGCGTTTCGTCCGCTTCGCCGGCGCCGCGGCGGCCAACGCAGCGCGGACTCCCGCGACGGCGAGTCCAGTCGCCGCGGCGCAGACGGCGGTGAGCGCGGCCGCCCGCCGCCATGCTCCGGGACTCCTGCGGGGTCGGCGCAGGCCGCCCATCATTCCCAGCGGGGTTCCCATCGACGTGGACGGGGCTCCGATCGACACGAACGGGTGGCAGCCCCGGCATGGCCGATGGGTACGTCGAGGCCGGCAAGTCATCATCTTCAACTGCAACACGCCCAACAGAGTCGAGACGCCGTGACGGCGACACGTCGTCCACGCGGGGTGCCAGGCAAGAGCCCGGAGGCAGAGCAACTCCATCTGGCGGCCGTGACGACGGCCCGCCGCAACCGGAACCGGAGGACATGATGCACGACTTGGATCGCACGCAGCTCGAGTCCTATGGCGAAACGTTCGAGACGGCTGGCATCGGATACGCGGGTGAGACGGGCCTCCTCAGCGAAGCGGACGAGACGGAGCTGGCTACCGAGCTTCTCGCCGTCTCCAGCGAGGAGGAGCTCGACCAGTTCCTCGGCAGTCTCTTCAGGAAGGTCGGGGGTGCCGTCGGGAAGATTGCGCGGGGCCCCATCGGCGGCCTTCTCAAGGGCCTCGCCAAGAAGGCCTTGCCCTTCGTGGGTGGCGCCCTCGGTTCCCTCATCCCGATCCCGGGCGTCGGCACGGCAGTGGGAAGCGCGCTCGGCACCGCCGCCTCCAACCTCTTCGAGGTCAACCTCGAAGGCATGAGTCAAGAAGAGCAAGAGTTCGACGTGGCGCAACGATTCGTGCGGCTGGCCAGTACCGCGGCCGCCAACGCCGCGAACGCCGGCCCCGGCGCGGCCACGCCGGCCGGTGCCAAGGCTGCGTTAATCGACGCCGCTCGCATCCATGCGCCGGGCCTGGCCAAGGCGCTCAGCCCCGGAGGGCCGGGCATGGCCGCGCCAACTGGAACCGCGGGCCGGAGCGGACGCTGGATCCGTCGCGGTCGCCACATCGTCCTGCTGGGCGTGTGAACCGCCGTGGCTACCGGGATCATCGCCTCGGAGATGCTGGCCCACGAGGCCCGCGCACTGCTGGCGCGCCTGGCGCGCGTCAAGCCGTTCGTGCTCACTGAGACGATGGTCCCGGCCGCCGCGATCTCGCCCCGGGCGCTCACCGCCATCGAGCGCTATCTGGCCGCGGGGCGCCGCGAGCTCCGCGCCCGGGTGAACGCGTATCTGAGGTGGCTGGCCACGCCGAAGGCCCGCGAGGCCTCGCCGGCCATGTTGCAACGGGGCTTCACGTTTCTGCGGCTGCGCTTTAACGTCGTCCTCACGCAGTTCGATATCTTCTCCGACGTCCTGAGCCAGCGGAGCGAGTACGACAACGGCCTGGCCCTGTCGGGCCTGGACGTGGTGGCTGCCGAGGCCCTGGCCCTGCCCGACTACTACACTCCGCCCCCGGTCATCTGCTATCTCGACCGTGGACACGGCGCGGCCATCCGTCGCGAGCGCACGCGCCTGCCGGGTGGCGGTGAAAACCCCGTCGCCATCATCCGTGTCCCACGAGAGCGGATGGTCGGCAGCGGAATCGCATCGTCCCTGATTCACGAGGTCGGACATCAGGCGGCGGCGCTCCTCGATCTGCTCGATTCATTTCGTCCCGTCCTCCGCGCGCGTCACGTGGAGGACGACGGTCACCCGGAGCGCATCGCCTGGCAGTACTGGGAGCGGTGGATTTCCGAGATCGTTGCGGATTTCTGGTCGGTGGCTCGCATCGGCGTGGCCTCGACGCTGGGGCTGATCGGCGTCGTCAGTCTGCCGCGCGTCTTCGTGTTCCGCTTGAACCCCGAAGATCCGCATCCCATTCCCTGGGTCCGCGTCAAACTGAGCTGCGCCATGGGCCGCGCGCTGTATCCGCACCCCCAGTGGGACCAGGTGGAGCAGCTCTGGGAGTCGTTCTACGCGAGGACCGGCCTGCCCGCGGAGTTTCAGGCCCTCCTCGCGGCACTCGAGCGGACCATGCCGGAATTCGTCGAGCTGCTGCTGACCCATCGCCCGGCCTCGCTGCGCGGCCGGTCCCTGGCCGATGTCATGGACACGGCCGCGCGGCAGCCGGCCCAGCTCATTGACGCGTACCAGGCGTGGCGCGCCTCACCGGCGCGGATGCGTGAAACCCCGCCGTCGTTCGCCTTCGCCCTCATCGGCCAGGCCCGGGCGGATGGTCGCATCGGGGCCGAAGAGGAAAGCCACACGCTGGTCGACCTGCTCCACTACTGGGCGCTCCGTAGCACCCTCGAGGACGCCGCCCGCGCAGCGGCGCCGCCGATCGCCGCAGTGACCACGCGAGCCCTGCAACCGAGTCTCAACTAAGGAGGATGTCATGGCTGATGAGAAGAAGGATGATGCCCAGGAGCTGGCGAACATGCGCCGCCTCGAGTCATCGAGCGGCCGGGGCTCCGCCGGGAACGAAGTCACCGTGCGGCTGGAGCGTGGGCCGTTCCCTCGCACGCCGGATCAGTCCCTCTGGACGGCGATCCGCTTGGCTACGGATCAGCTCTCGTACAACAACTACGAGGACTTCCTCGAGATCGTCATGTGCGCCGACGATCCAACATCCAAGCAGACGACGCCGGGACAGGCAGACCTTCTGAAGCTGACGGGCGCCCTGCGACGCGCGCGGGCGCTCCCGTTTCCTGACGTGGAGCCCTACCGGTTGCTCAAGGTCGCGACCGAGGTGTTCCTGATGGTTCACTGCGGGGTCTTGATCGACCAGCGCGCTCCGGACTCGCCACTGACGCCTGGCGTCCTGAACCTCGACTCCCAGCGAGTCGAGGAGGAAATCGCGCGCTACTACCGCACGCTCAACAAGGACGAGATCCTCCAGGCGTGGCGCGACTATCGCGAGGCGGTCGGACACAAACGCGAGCCGATCGAGCCCGGTGACGTCGTGGACTACACCATCCCCTATCTGGCCATCATCCGGCGGAAGCTCGGAGATGTGCCGCTCCGCGACAAACCTGTCCGCCATCGCGACGCCGGCTATGACGAAGCCGAGTGGTTGGAGCTGTGTTACGGCATCATGAAGGAGAAGCTCACGAAGCCGTGTCTCCTCGAGCTGATCTGGTCGTACTGGCACGAGGAGGGCATGCTGGTCCAGTCCCTGAACGCCATCAGCCAGCGCTTCCAGAACGTCCGCGGTGGTCCGAACAATCCGCTGGCCCAACTCGAGATCTCACCGCTGCGCCCGTTGAGCAATCTGCTCTGGGGCTACATCCAGGACGAGCAGCACCGCCTGACGGTGCGGCGGCGCGTCTACGAGTACGACCACCACTACGGCCTGTCGCTCTACGGCAAGGCCGCGCCGGAGCTCAGCCCGGCCGACAGCCGGTCGAAGTTCCTCGAAGCCTTCCACAACCTTCTGCAGCTCTGCACGGCGTTTTTCAAGCAAGACGACGACAAGACCGTGTCCGCCGATGGGTTCCCGGTGCTCAATGCCCTCAAAGAGGTGCATCTCCTCCTGTCCGAGGGCGCTCACAACCAGTATGGCGACCTGCCCTGGACGGCGCGGATCGAGATGCTCATGCAGGAGTGGCTGCTGGCGCGGCCGGAGTTCCGCGAGTTCCTGCCGACGCGGATCATGGTGGCATACCCGGAGCCGTGGATGGACCGGGTCGACGCGATGAAGAAGCTGCAGGGATGGACCGACGTCTCGGTCTTGCACTTTCGCAATCTGGGCGTGTTCGGCGAGCAGATCCTGCTTTCGGTCCGCTTCGGTGCCTGGAGCGAGGTCAACAACCCGGCCCAAGGCGCCAACTGGGCACGCTACTGGCGGCCTGAGATCCAGGGGTACACCCACGCCTACCGAGCAGTCACGGGTGTGGACATCACCGACACTTCTGAAACGATGGCGCGTCTGCGGTACGTCATGCCGTCGGTCCATCTGCGCAATCGGCTGGCTGGCCAAGCGCCGGCGCTGTCGGCCGCTCGTCCCAACACGCTGCCGACCAGCGGCTCGAGCGCGTTGCCGGCGCCGGTGCGCAATTCGGAGTGGTAGTCACTGCGCGCGCGGCGGCGTTGGCTTCGGCCGGCGCCGCCGCCTCCTGGCGGGAGGCGACGAAGACTCATGGGGAGAGTTGTGACACGCAATGACCACGACCCGTTTGGCCCGGACGCTGGACTTCACGTCCGCGCTGTACCTCGGCCTCGCGCACCCGAGCTGGGCTCTGCGGCCGTGGCCCCATCTCACCACCGGGGTGCCGGCGGCACTGCGCGAAGCGCCTTGGGCCAGGGCGGTCGCGCACGACGTCGCGAGGCTCGTGGGCTGCGAGCGCGCAACGCTGGGGACGTCGACGCTCCACATCTTCTGGGATCTCTTTCAGGAGCTGGCTGGCGAGGACGCCATCATCTATATGGACGCCGGTCTCTACCCGATCGGACGGTGGGGCATCGAGCGGGCCGCCGCACGCGGAATACCTGTCCGAATCTTTCCGCACCACGATGCCGACGCCCTTCGGCGAGCGCTCGCCCAGGACGCTACGGCACGTCGCCGACCGCTGGTGGCGACCGACGGATTCTGTCCACGCTGTGGCCGGCCAGCCCCACTCGCCGCCTACGTCGAGGCAGCACGCAGGTGGGGTGGAACACTGGTCGTGGACGACACGCAGGCGCTGGGTATCCTGGGACGCAACCCGGACCCTCACACGCCGTACGGAACAGGCGGCGGCGGGTCTCTTCCCTGGAACGGCCTCGCGGGTCCCGACATGATCGTAGTCGCCTCGCTCGCCAAGGGCCTGGGCGTCCCGGTCGCGGTGCTGACGGGCAGCGAGGCCGTCGTCTCACGCTTCGAAGCGACCAGCGCGACGCGCGTGCACTGCAGCCCGCCGTCGGTGGCCACCCTCCACGCCGCCGCGCATGCGCTCGTCGTGAATCGCACCCACGGCGACAGGCTGCGAGCTCGCCTCGGCCGGCTCGTCGCCCTGTTCCGCCGGCAGCTCTTCCATGCGGGCTTCCCCATGATCGGCGGCCTGTTCCCCGTCCAGACGCTAGCCACGGTTCGCCACGACGCCGCCCAGCGCCTGCATCGAGCGCTGACGCAGCACAACGTGCTCGCGGTGCTGAGGCAGGACCACACCGGGGCCAGTCCTCGGCTGACATTCCTGCTCACCGCGCGGCATGGGCCTCAGGACATTGCCAGTCTCGTGGCTGCGCTTGCCCATCATGCGTTCCTGCCCAGGGACATGAGGGGCCCCGACATGGCCCCCCGTACCCCCCGGCCGCTCGGAGCGCCCCGGCAAAGCCGTGGCGCTCCTCGACACTCCGACAGTCTCCTAGCGATGGACAGGCCGACCGACGTCTCGCCCGCGCGTCGCGACGCGCCGCCACGAAGCGTTACGGAGGTGAGTGAGCCATGAGATCAGGCAGCGCATTTCCAGTGGACTCGTTCGACCGAGACTTCGAGCTCGGAGGGGTCCCCGGGGGGCCGGTCCGCCGAGGTAGCCGAGAGTACGTTCGCTGGGTCCAGCAGGCGTTGAACCAGGTGCTGCGGATGCGCCTCGCCGTCGACGGGCGCATGGGGCCCGCCACGCGCAGTGCGATTCGCAGCTTCCAGCAGCAACGCGGATTGACGGTCGACGGCGTCGGCGGTGCTCGAACCGAGCAGGCGCTCGTCGCCGCGGGAGCACCGCGACCGTCGGCGGCGACCACCCCGGGGGCGCCTCCGGCCCCGGCGGCGCCCACGACGGCCTCGACCACGAGCGTTCTCGTGCGTGGCGTCGCGCTGCCGGCGGCGCCGGCGCTGAGCGTGACGAACTTCCTGGACCCGAGGGTGCCGCGCCTGCTGGGCCGCACCAGACCGGGACGGCAGTGACTGAGCTGATCGTTCACGAAACGGTCACCCGGAGCGCTGCCGCCACCGTGAAAGTGCTCCAGGACCGCGGCCTCAGCGTGCACCTCATCATGGCGCCCGACGGAACGCTCACACAGCACGGTGACCTCGGCGACGAGATCCTCTGGCACGCCAGTCAGCACAATGGACAATCGGTCGGCGTCGAGGTCGTCAACCCGTATTATCCACGCGGTCTCAGGCCTGGTCTGCCGTGGACGAGAACGATCCGGGCGGGCTGGGCCCATGAAGGCCAGTACGTATTGCCGACACCCGCGCAGGCGGAGGCCGTGGCACGCCTGGTGGCCTGGATCACGTCGCCCGCCGCGCAAGGGCTCTCCATCCCGCAACGCTGGATTGGGGTCTCAGACGGGCGGCTCGTCATGGCCCGCAAGCCGGGCGCGGAGACGATCGCCCCGGGAATCTACGCGCACACGTACTTCAACCACGCCGACGGCGCATGGCTCGTCCTCTATGCGTGGCTCCGCCTGGAAACGGGGATGGCGCCGAGCGAGGCGTACGAGGATGCGGTGCGTCGCGCCTCGACCCCGGAAACATCGGTCACGCTGCCCGAACGCCGCCCGGCCCCCGCCGAGCCATTGGGACGAGAAGCATTCGAGTCAATGGAGTTCACGTTGCCGGAGTTCGCCTAGACGGCCCGAGCGCGATGCGTCTCGCCTCTGTCCGTCGGACTGAACCGGCCGCGCCGTCCGCCGTGGCCACGGCGCTCGCCTACGCGCGGCGCCATCGCGAGCGGTTCGTGGCCGAGCTGGGAGAATTCGTTCGCTTCGAGAGCGTGAGCGCCGAGCCGCGACGCGCCGGGGAAGTCTCGGCGTGCGCGACGTGGTTGGCCGGACACGTGCGCAGCCTGGGCCTGTCCGAGGCCCAGGTCGTTCCGACGCCGCGCCATCCGCTCGTCCGCGCCGGGTGGCGCCGAGCGCCCGGACGGCCGACGGCCCTACTCTATGGACACTACGACGTCGTTCCGCCCGACCCTCTCGATGTCTGGCGATCGCCGCCGTTCGTGGCGACCCGACGCGGCAACGAGCTGTACGGGCGGGGAACGTCCGACGACAAGGGCCAGCTCTTCGCTCACGTCAAAGCCCTCGAGGCCTATCTGCGCACGGCCGGCCGCTTGCCCATCAACGTCACGTGCCTGTTCGAGGGGGAGGAGGAAATCGGCAGCCCGTCGCTCGAATCGGTCTTGGCGGGTCACCGCGGAGCGTTCAGCGCCGACATCGCCGTCGTCTCCGACACCCCAATGCTCGGCCCGGGCCGCCCTGCCATCACCTATGCGCTGCGCGGACTGCTGAGCCTCGAGGTCCAGGTCGACGGGCCCCGACGCGACCTGCACTCCGGCGCATTCGGCGGCGCCGTCCACAACCCGGCCCAGGTGTTGTGCGACTTGCTGTCCACGCTTCACGACGCGGCAGGACGGGTCGCCGTCCCCGGGTTCTACGACAGCGTCCGACCCGCCGATCACGCAGAGCGCGGGATGATGGCCCGGACGGGCCCGAGCGGTACGCGGCTTCGGCGCGATGGGGGCATCGAGGTCGATTGGGGCGAGCATGGCTACACGCCGTACGAGCGGACAACGCTCCGGCCCGCGTTGATCGTCAACGGTCTGGCCGGCGGCTATCGTGGCCCGGGCCCCAAGGCCGTCATCCCCGCCCGCGCGCAGGCCAAGCTCAGCGTGCGGCTCGTACCGGACCAGGATCCCGAGGAAATCGCCGAGCGGCTCGAGCAGCATCTCACGCGGATCACGCCGCCCACGGTGCGCGTGAGCATCGAGCGTCACTCCGGTGCGCCGCCGTTCGTCATGGACGGGGAGCACCCGGCGCTGCCCGCTGCCGTGGCGGCGTTTCGCGCGGGCTTCGGGGCGACGCCCGTCTTCCTGCGCGCCGGTGGCGCGATCCCGGCGGTGAGCATGCTCCGGACCGTCCTCGGGCTGCCGCCGTTGCTCATGGGATTCGGGCTCCCCGATGACGGCATCCACGGCCCCAATGAGCGCCTGCACCTGCCGACGTTCTGGCGCGGCGTCGAAACGTGCATCTGGTTGCTGGCCAAGCTGGCGGGCGGCAGCGAGCACGAACCGTGATCATCGACGGTCACTGCCACGCCGGCAAGGGCGACGGGCTCACTGGCCCGTGGGACACCTCCGCCCCGCTCGAGGCGTACCTTCGGCGGGCGCGCGAGGCCGGCGTCAACCGCACGGTCCTCTTCGCGGCCTTCCACTCCGACTACGCCGAAGCCAACCAGCAGGTCGCCCGTATCGTGGCGAGCCGGCCCGACCGCTTCTACGGCTTTGCCTTCGTCCACCCCGAGCGCGATCGCGGGCGCGTGGCCGCCCTGGTGCGGACGGCTGTCCACAAATATGGCTTCCGGGGGATCAAGGTGCACCGTCACGACGGGCGGATCACGCGCGAGGTGTGTGAGGTCGCGCGCGCGTATGCGTTGCCGGTGATCTACGACGTGATGGGCGAGGTGTCGGCCGTGGAGCTGCTGGCGACCGAGTACCCCGGCGTGTCGTTCATCATCCCGCACCTGGGCAGCTTCGCCGACGACTGGCGAGCGCAACTCGCCTTGATCGACCACCTCGTGCGCCACCCCAACATCTATACCGACACGGCGGGGGTCCGGCGCTTCGATCTCCTGGAAACGGCCGTGCAGCGGGCCGGTGCGCGCAAGATCATCTTCGGCACCGACGGCCCCTGGCTTCACCCCGGGGTCGAGCTGGCCAAGGTGCGGGCGCTCCATCTAACCGCCGTCGAGGCGCGTCAGATCCTGGGCAGCACCATCCTCCGTTTGATGGGCGCGGTTCGGGTCCCTCAGATCGAGCTGACGACGCCGGCGGCGCCAATGGTTCCCGTCACCGTCACGGGCGGGGACCCCTGGATGAACGAGTAGGCCTGACTTCGTCAGTTCTGGTCGCCGTTCTGTCCGTCGTCGTGCTGACGGCGCGCGGCACGGCGGAGCTGGAGCGCGCGGTCGGTGACGCCGAGTCGTACCGCCGCGCGCTGAAGATTGCCCGCCTGCTCGCCGAGGGCGATGCGCACCGCGGTGTCTTCGGCGATCCGGCCGATCTCCTTGAGCCCGACGCCCATAGCGAGCGCCACCCGGATGCAGCGCTCGAACGTTTGATCGCACCAGGCGGCCCGGTCCTGGCCCCAGGTCGGGCGCTCCTCCGGCGGGATATCCCCGGTCGTGAGGGGACCCGGGCCCACGTGGCGATACATGATGCGGGCAACGCACTGGCGTAGATCACGCACGTTGCCCGGGTAGTCTCGGGTGAGCAGGTAGTCGCGCACGTCATCGCTCAGCTCCGGCTCGTCATGACCGTCGCAGAGTTCGCGGATGAAGTGGCGCGCAAGCAGCAGAATGTCGTCCCGCCGCTCGCGCAGGGGGGGGAGCCGGCAGGACCAGTTGGCGATCCGATGGTAGAAGTCGCCGCGGAAGGCGTTCCGCTCGACCTCGCGCATGAGGTCCCGATTGGTGGCGCACACGAGCCGGAACTCCGTGCGATTCCAGGTGTTCCCACCGACGCGCTTGTACGTCCGCTCCTGCACGACCCGCAGGAGCTGGCCCTGGAGCGATAGGGGAAGCTCTCCCACCTCGTCCAGGAACAAGGTGCCGCTGTTGGCGAGGGCGAAGGCGCCCTCCCGTGTCGAGACCGCGCCGGTGAAGGCGCCGCGCTCATGACCGAAGAATTCGCTGCCGGACAGCTCGGGGACCACGGTGGTGCAGTCGAGGACGATCAGCTCGCTCTTGCGCGGGCGACGGTCGAGGGTGTGAACGAGCCGGGCGATCAGCTCCTTGCCGGTGCCGGTCTCCCCGGTGATGAGGATCGAGGCGTCCGTGAAGCACGCCACTTCGACGACCTGCCGCAGCACCGAAAGCCAGACCGGGCTCTGGCCGACCAGGTTGTCGCGGACGAGCGGGTCGCGTACCAGCCGGTCGACGGTCTCCCAGCGGTCGAGTCGAAGCGCGACCTCGCGAGCAGGATCGGCCGTCCCTTCCCACGCCAGGACGTCGGAGGCACCCGCCTGGAGCAGCCGCCAGGAGACGCCGTTGGCCAACGCCGTCTTCGCGCGGGCGATCGCGAGGACCCGCTCGCTCCCTTGTCCGCTGAGGTCGCGCACGCGCTCGTAAAGCGCCTCGCCACCCTCATCGAACAGCAGGAGCCCCGGGCCCGACGGGTCGGCGCCGCGGGGTCGCACCGAGACCCCGGCCCCCGCCAACGCCCGGCTCTCCGAGCTCGAGTCTTCGGGGGCACCTCGTCCGAACAGCTCGCACCAGGCATTGACCATCGAGGCCGCACCTCGGCCGTCTCATTCGCTCGAGCGGTACAGCCTTTCGCAACTTGAATGCCAGACCGCGGTCAACGGAATACCACGAAGATAGACGGTCGCCCGCCACGACCACCCCGACTGAATCTGTGCAGGTGCACTGAGTCAGTGCAGGACGGGGCGGTCAGTCCGCCTCGTCACATCGGTGGAACGCCGTCAACTTTTCCGGTCGACGTCAGCCGTCCGACGACGACGCCGGCTTCGTCCTCGATCGAAAGCCCGCTACCGTGACGCGGGTGCCTCCGGGAGTCCACCGTCGAGGTGGGCGTCGCCCTGACGAAGTCCATCCCGCCGGTCGGGCGGTCCCAGCGTGCCGCCCCCGCCCCTGCGGGCAAGCGGCTCATCTCCTGTCAGTCTGCGGGCGGATCGTTCAGGCGGTGAGCGTGGCCCGGAGGTTGCGGGCGAACTCCTCGAGGAGTGTGTCGGCCTTCTTCTTGATGATGGGCTGACCAAATTCCCCGATCTTGCCGAGGACCGCGAGGTCCGTCTCGATGTGGACACGCGTCCCATTTTCGGCCGGAGCCAGCGTGAGACTCAGTCGGGCGCGGATCCCTCCGCCCAGCCGCCGGTCGTTGGCCTCAGCGCGCATTCGCGCGCACCAGGCGCTCCGATCCTGTTCCTCGACGATGATGGTGCCCTGAAGCAAGAGGCGGATGGGGCCGACCTGGACCTTGAGGCTGCCCTTGTAGGCGCCTGCCTCCACCGCTTCGATGCCCTCGACTCCGGGGACACAGCACCCCACCTTCGGGACCTCCATCAGGAAGTCCCACAAGCGCTCTCGCTCCACCGGAATCACGCACTCCTGCGTGAACGTCAACCTGCGCCTCCGTAGCCGGCTGCTGAAAAAGGCCCATCTGCTTCGTTGGCGCCCTTGGCCGCGCGCTCAACGTACAGGGAGTACGCCTCGCGTGCGGCCGGCGGTCGCCGCCTCGCATCTGGACCTTTTTGAGCAGCCTGCGGGTTTCTTCCCTAACGCTTGGAGCACCCCGGGGGAACCCGTGGCGCGCCTTGACTCTCCTATAGCCGTCGCGCCGAACGCTGAGCGCTCTCCCACGCCTGCGTGAGGGCCCGGCCGACCATGACCGCGGTCATCTCGCGCTTGTAGGCGGCCGAGCCTCGATGGTCGCTCAGGGGATCCACCACGCCCTTGGCGGCCTCGCCAACGGCGTGGAG
>Ga0105164_10001535_pt1 | contig 14779 bp, 15 predicted proteins | sample VDWuncwatermetaG_FD_89674 | JGI IMG/M metagenome (GOLD analysis project Ga0105164, IMG submission 89674) | Wastewater microbial communities from Netherlands to study Microbial Dark Matter (Phase II) - VDW unchlorinated drinking water | ecosystem: Environmental > Aquatic > Freshwater > Drinking...
GGCGGCGGATCCGCCCGGCGAGGTGGTGGATGTCGCGCACGCGGTTGTGCACGACGAAGACCTGCCCCTGCCGCTTGAGCTCGTCGCTGATCCAGCGGCGGATGGAGTGATCGTCGTCTTCCACCACGATGGTGTCGACCGGGTGGCGGTTCTCCGGCGGCGTGGTGATCAGCGACATCTCCTTGGTCCCCATGAGCGAGAGATACAGCGTGCGCGGGATGGGCGTCGCGGACAGCGAGAGCACGTCCAACTGGGTGCGCCAATGCTTGAGCTGCTCTTTATCGCGCACGCCGAAACGCTGCTCTTCGTCGATGATCAACAGCCCCAGGTCCTTGAACCGGATGTCGCCGGACAGCAGCCGGTGCGTGCCGATGACGATGTCGCAGCCGCCGTTGCGGAGCGCCTCCACGATGTGCCGCTGGTCGCGCTCGCTCTGGAAGCGCGACAGCATCTCCACGCGGAGCGGAAAGCCCTGCATCCGCGCGCTGAAGGTCCGGTGGTGCTGGTACGCGAGGATGGTGGTCGGCACCAGCACCGCCGCCTGCTTGTGGTCCATGACGGCCTTGAACGCCGCCCGCAAGGCGATCTCGGTCTTCCCGTACCCGACGTCGCCCAGCAGCAGCCGGTCCATCGGCTGCCCGCGCTCCATGTCCTGCTTGACCTGCCCGGTGGCCGTCAGCTGGTCCGGCGTCTCCCGGTACGGGAACGCGCGCTCGAAGACCTGCTGCCATTCATGGTCGCGCGCGAAGGCGTGGCCCGGCATCGCCAGCCGCCTGGCTTGCAGGGTCAACAGCTCCTTGGCGTAGGCCCAGGCGCCGACGTAGGCTTTGGTCTTGGCCCGCTCCCAGGCCACACCGCCGAGCTTGTGGAGGGCCGGTGAGCGCTGGCCGAAGCCCACGTATTTCTGCACCAGGTGTACCTGGTGCATGGACACGTACAGCCGGTCGCCGTCGGCGTATTCCAGGATCAGCGCGTCCGTCTCGCCCCGGCTGGTCGCCAGCTTGGTGCGCCCGAGAAAACGGCCGATGCCGTGATCGAGGTGCACGACCAGGTCCCCTTCCTCCAGGTCGATCGCGCCCTCGAAGGGCACTTCCGCCTCCGGGGACACCCCGAGCGTGAACCGCATGCGCACCTGCCGCGGGAGGATCACGACCATCGAATGGCGGTCCAGCGTCTCAAACGTCGCGGGATTGAAGCTGCGGATGGACGCGATGCGGGATCCGGACAGCTCGATGCGGAGCGGGCACTCGAAGGTGGCGGGGAACACGTCCAAGATCCCGCCGCGCAGGGCGAGATCGCCGGGATCGGCGACCTGGGACACGCGCTGGTAGTCGAAGCGGATCAGCTGTTCCACCGCCTCCGCCGGATGCATCCGCTGGCCGACATAGAACCGGCAGCAATCAAGGATCTGCGCCATTGGTCTCCGCCGGATCACGAAGGGGCATCCTGCTTCGCAAAGGACGCCCGAAGAATGATGCGACGCATTGGAGGCGCCAGATCTGAGACGGCTCCAAGGCGCGACGACAAAGGTGTACCCACTGTGGTACTCCGAGGAGGAGCAACGCCGGAGCCGACCAGAGATGGCGCCTTCCAACGAGCGGGGCCCTCGTGCCGCATCATTCTTCGGGCGTCCTTATCATCCGCACCGGCGCGGAGACCCCCAGCAGCTTCAGGCCGCCGGCCAGCACCGCGCGGGTCGCCCGGATCAACGCCAGGCGCGCCCGCGACAGGGGCACGTCCTCGCTGACCACCCGGTGCTTGGTGTAGAACACATGGAACAGCTCCGCCAGACGCTGCAGGTAGACGGTGACGCCGTGCGGCTCCATCGCCTGGGCGCAGGCGCCGAGGATCATGGGGAATTGAAACAGCTGCCGCAGCAGGAGCCGCTCTTCCGGAGCGGCCAACCGCTCAAGCGGCACCGGGCCCAGCCGCTTCCACCAGGGCACCTGCCGGCGGGAGTAGGCCAGGATGCTGGAGATCCGCGCGTGGGCGTACTGCACGTAGTAGACCGGGTTTTCCTTCGACTGCGACTTGGCCAGGTCCAGGTCGAAATCCAGGTGGCTGTCCATGGTCCGCATGAGGTAGAAAAACCGCGTGGCGTCCACGCCCACCTCGTCGAGCACGTCGCGGAACTTCACGTATTCCCCTTCGCGTTTGGACATCGGCACGACCTTCCCCTGGCGGGAGAGCGTGACCAGCTGGACGATCTTCACCACCAGCCGGTCGGCCGGCAAGCCCAGCGCGGTCACCGCCGCCTTCACCCGCGCGATGTAGCCGTGATGGTCCGGCCCCCAGAGGTTGATGAGCTGGTCATACCCGCGCCGGAACTTCTCCTCGTGGTAGGCGATGTCCGGGGCCAGGTAGGTCAGCTCCCCGGTCTGCTTGCGCACGACGCGGTCCTTGTCGTCGCCGAACTTGGTCGAGGCGAACCACAACGCACCCGCCGCCTCGTACAACACGCCTTGCGCCTTGAGCTGCGCCAGGGCCGCGTCCACTTTGCCCGATCGTTCAAGCGCGTCCTGGCTATACCAGGAATCAAACCGCAGCCCGAAATGCTCGAGGTCGTCCTTGATGACCGCCAGCTGCTCGGCTCTGGCCGTCTCGACGAACCATGGCTTGGGCTTCTCGAGGAGCGCCTGCCGATGCTCCTTGGCCAACCGCTCGGCGGCGTGCACCAGATACGGGCCCTGGTAGCCGCCTTCCGGGATCGAGGCCGGCTGGCCGAGCTGTTCGCGGCAGCGGGCGAGCAGCGACTCTCCCAGCAGCTCGATCTGCTTGCCCACGTCATTCAGGTAGTATTCCGTGGTCACCCGGTAGCCTTGCGAGCGAAGCACCCGGCTCAGCGCGTCGCCCACTGCCGCCTGCCGGCCGTGCGCGACGCTCAACGGGCCGGTCGGGTTGGCGCTGACGAACTCCACCAATATGCATTTACCCTCCCCGAGCCGGCCGGCGCCGTACTGCTCGCCTTCGCGGGCAATGTGCGTCAGCACCTGCGTCAGCGCGGCCTGGGACAGAAACAGGTTCACGAAGCCGCCTTTCACGTCCAGCCGGTCCACCAGGCGACTGGCCTGCGGATCCCGCAACAAGCCCTGGATCGCTTCCGCTAATCTCTGAACGATCTGCGGCAGAGGCTGGCGGCGCTGCGAGGCGAGCTTGAAGGCCATGGGCGAGGACAGGTCGCCGAACGAGGGGTCCTTGGGAACCTCCCAGCGGATGGCGCCCACCGAGGGATCCAAGGTCCGGACTGCCTGTGCCAGAAGATGATTCAATTGCAGATCGACGCGCGGCATGTTCAGGGCGTTATGGAGCTACGCGGACAGGAGCTGCTTCGGATCCAAGGAGAGCCGGGGAGCGTCTCCCCAAAGGTGTTCCAATTGGTAAAACGTGCGGGCGGGCGGGTTGAACAGATGGATGACCAGATCGCCCGCGTCGATCAGCACCCACGCGAAGTCCCCGGAGGGGGCGAAGTCCCCGAAGGGGGCGAAGTCCCCGGAGGGGGCGAAGGGGACGAAGCCTTCCGGGGCGGAGCGTTCCGCCGGCTGGAGCCCCTCGACGTGCCCGACGCGGCGGCCGGCCTGGCGGAGCACCTCATCAATATGCTCGACGATGGCCGCCATCTGCCGGTGGGTCGCGGCTGTCGCGATGACGAAGAAGTCGGTCACGCTGGACAGACGCCGCACATCAATGACGACCACGTCCTCAGCGTGCTTTTCAAGGACCGCCTTGGCGGCGGTCAGGGCAAGCGGTTCGCTCTTGATAACGCGGGTACCGCCTTACTTCATAATGCGGTACATCCCGGTCCCGCAGTCCGGACACCGCCCCTTCATGGCCGGCCGGCCGTTCTTCATCGTCACCTTCTGAGCGTCCTTCATCTCTTTCTTGGCCTTGCACTTCACGCAGTACCCGTCCATCGCACCTCCCTGACCTGCGGCGACGAAATGAATCCCGAACCCGACGTTCAAGCCTAGCAGGGCCGCTGAGCGCTGTCAACTCCTTCAACTCCGCTCAGGACTGGTCCTTGCCCTGCCCGGGCATCTGCTCGTGGATTTCCCCCACGATCTCTTCCAGCAGGTCTTCCAGCGTCACCAGGCCGATCGTCGAATCTTTTGAGCTGCGCACGATCGCGATCTGGATGTGCAGCCGCTGGAAGTCGGCCAGCAGCTCGGCCACGCGCTTGGTTTCCGGCACCATGTAGACCGGCCGGATCAAGTCCGGCAGCGCAAAGAGCGAGCCGTGCCGCCACACCGCCAGCAGATCCCTGGCGTAGATGACCCCGATGATCTGGTCCACGGTCCCGCGGTAGACCGGGATCCGCGAATGGCCCTCCTCCAGGAGCGCGTCCAGGACCCGCGCCGGCGGCTGGCTGATCTCCACGGCGGCGATCTGCTCCCGCGGGATCATGACGTCCCGGACCACGGTGTCATCGAATTCGAAGATCCGGTGCAGCATCCGCAGCTCGCGCTCGGCCACCACCCCGGCCTCCCGGCCCATCTCGATCATCACTTTGAGCTCCTCCTCGGTGATGATCGGCGAGCGCGCCAGCCGTTGGCCGCCGAGCATGCGGATGATCGCGTAGCTGGTCTTCGTGAACAGCCAGACCAGGGGCCGCATAGCCTGGATGAGCCACTGCAGCGGCCGCGCGGCCAGCAGGGCGACCCGGTCGGCGTGCGCCGCGGCGAACAGCTTCGGCGTGATCTCCCCCAGGACCAGCAGCCCCACGGTGACCACCGCGCCGGCGACGAGCGGTCCGCGGTCCGGTCCCAGCAGGTTGACGAAAAACAGCGTGCCCAACACCGAGATCGCCACGTTCGCCGTGCTGTTCGCGATCAGCAGCGTCGCGATGAGCTGATCCAACCGCGTCAGGAGATGGTAGACCAGCTTGGCGGCGCCAGTCCCCCGCTGCATCAGGTGCCGCAGCCGGACCTTGTTGACGGCAAGGAACGCGGCCTCGGTCATGGAGATCAACGCCGAGACCACGATGAGGACGATCAGCGTCAGGACCCCTGACACGATCATCGCGGGACGATCAGAGCCACCGGTACTTGCGGAAGAAGACGTACATGACCGGAATCGAGAGCATGATGACCATCGAGATCGCGTGGTAAGCCCAGGCCGGGCCCAGCTCGGGCAAGCTCTGCAGGTTCATGCCGTAGATGCTCGTCACAATCAGGAGCGGCAGGGCCAGCGTCGCGATCGCCGTCATCGTCTTCATGACCTCATTCATCCGGTTCTGGACGACCCAGGAGGTGGTCATAGATGTCGCGAAAGTGGAACCGCTCAACGGGAAGGTGGCTCTCAAGCCTGTCGTCCGGGTGATAGAGGTAAGAACGAATCATCGACCTCAGCTTCCTGAGGATGTCCAGATAATGTGGCGACACATTGGAGCCGCCAAATCTGAGACGGCTCCAAGGCGCGACGACGAAGGTGTACCCGCTGTGGTACTCCGAGGAGGAGCAACGCCGGAGCCGTCCGGAGATGGCAGCTCCCTCCTGGTCGTAGAGCAAGGGGCGGGGCGGCGTGGGCGCGGGCTATCGTTGCTCGTCGCTTGCGTACCGCAGTGGGTACGCCACGCTCCTCGCGCCTCAGCCCGCATCCCACGACGCGCCCGCCAATGTTGTCGCCACATTATCTGGACATCCTTAGATAGAGTCGATGACGGGCGATGTAGCGGGCCACGGCATCCGGCACCAGGTAGCGGATCGACCGGCCCTGGCGCACCCGGCGGCGGATCTCCGACGAAGAGATATCGAGCTCCGGCATGGCCAGCCGCTTACACGTCCGCAGTCCGGCCGGCAGTTTCGCCTCCCCGCCTTTGGCGGGGTCCGCCAGAGGCGTGACCGGCCGCCCGGTCGCGCCGCCGGCGCGGCGCGACACTTCCTCGTCCCAAGATCGGGACTCGCTTCGCTCGCTTCGCTCGCCAGCGAGGACAGTGCCGGCTCGGTCGGCCACGACGAACCGGCACAGCGACGTCAACTCGCGGAACCCGTACCATGGCACGCGCAGCATATCCGACCCGATGATGAAATGCAACTGCGCCGCCGGATGGCGTTGCCTGATGAGCCGGACGGTATGCAAAGAATAGGAAATCCCGCCGAGGTTCAGCTCCAGGTCGGATGCCCGGAACGCCCGGTGGCCGCGGACGGCCAGCCGCACCATCGCGAGCCGGTGCGCAGCGTCGGCAAGGTCCTTGGCCGGTTTGTGGGGCGGGGTCGCGGTCGGGATGAACCAGACCTGGTCGAGCCGGCACTGTTCGCGGGCGGCCTCAGCCAGGATCAAGTGGCCGACGTGGATCGGATTGAACGTGCCGCCCAAGATGCCAAGCCTCATGGTCTGGCGGGTCCTCTCAACCCATGGCAGTTGGCGGCGACATGGACCTTCGGCACGGCAGTCCTCCCTCGCCAACCAGGGCCAGGCGGGGAGGCCCCTCCGAAATTCCCTCGGCTTACGCCTCGGTCAGTTTCGGGATCCCCTGCCTGGCCAACCTCTCCAAGCTCGGTCCGGGCTGCATGCGCCTCAGGTCCAAGTCGCCACCCGGCACCGCTCACTGATCGCCTCGCCGTCCGCTGCCATGCGCTACGCACCACCACGCGATCAACCTCGCCTCCATTACTCGCGGAGCTGGCCGGTTCCCACGACGACGTACTTGTAGGTCGTCAGCTCCTCCAGGCCCATGGGGCCACGGGCGTGGAGCTTGTCCGTGCTGATGCCGATCTCCGCGCCCAGCCCGAACTGGAAGCCGTCCGTGAACCGCGTGGAGGCGTTCACGTACACGGCCGCCGAATCGACTTCGTTCAGGAAGCGCGTGGCATGGGCCTGGTCGGCCGTGACGATCGCGTCGGAATGCGCCGAACCGTAGCGGGCGATGTGCTCGATCGCCTCGTCGAGGGAGTCCACCACCTTCACGGACAGGATCAAGTCCAGGTACTCGGTGCTCCAATCCTCCTCGGTGGCCGGCTTGATGCCGGGCACGAGGGCCTGCGTGCGCTCGCAGCCGCGCAATTCCACCCGCGCCGCCTTGAGCCGTTTGGCGACCGAGGGCAGGAAGCGCCCGGCCACTTCGCGGTGCACCAAGAGCGTTTCCGCGGCATTGCACGTCGCCGGCCGCTGGCATTTGGCATTCAGGATGATCGCCTCCGCCATGTCCAGGTCCGCCGCCTCGTCGACGTAGACATGGCAGACGCCCTTGGCGTGCTTGATGACCGGGATGCGGGACTGTTCGACGACTTTCCGGATCAGCGCTTCCCCGCCGCGCGGGATGATGACGTCGATGTACTGGTCGAGCTGCAGCATCGCGTCCACGCCGGCGCGCTCCGCCACCGGCACGAGGCTGACCGCAGCGCTCAACAGGCCGGCCTTCGCGACCGCATCCTGCAGGACCGCGGCGATGGCCCGGTTGGACTTGAACGACTCCTGCCCGCCGCGCAGGACGACGGCGTTGCCGCTTTTGAGGCACAGGGCGGCGCAGTCGCTGGTGACGTTGGGGCGGGACTCGTAAATGATGCCGACCACGCCGATCGGCACGCGGACTTTCTTGATCTGCAAGCCGTTGGGCCGCGACCATGCCCGGATCACCTCGCCGACCGGGTCAGGCAGCCGCTCCACGGCTTCGACTGACGCCACCATCTCCTCGAACCGCGCGTCATTCAGGACGAGCCGGTCGACGAGGGCCGAGCCCAAGCCCTGGCGTGTGGCCGCTTCGACATCCTCCGCATTGGCTTGGAGGATCTCCGCCCGGCGCGCGCTCAAGCGCTCCGCCATGCCGCGCAGCGCGCGGTTGCGCTGCTCGGTCGAGGAGGCCGCCACTTTCCGAGCCGCCTGTTTAGCGGCTTCGGCGACGCGGCGGACCTCTTCGCGGACGTCGGCGCCGGGAGCTGCCTTGGCTTGACTCATCGTTCCAATTCCTGCGTGAGGACCAGGTTGTTCCGATGGACCACTTCGCCGGGCGCGCGCCGGCCCAGCGCGGCGGCGAGCTCTCCACTCTTTAATCCTTTGATCCGCTGGAGGTCGCTTGAGGAAAAATTCGACAGCCCGCGCGCCAGCTCGCCCTGCCGCGCTTCGACGATGGCGATGGCGTCCCCGGCGTGGAACCGCCCCCGCACCTCGCGCACGCCGGATGCCAGGAGGCTCTTGCCGCGAAGCACCAGCGCGTCCGACGCCCCGGCGTCCACGACCACCGTGCCCAGGGGCTGGCGGGCCGAGAACGCGATCCACCATTTGTGGAACTCCAGCCGCTTGGCCGGCGGCGTGATCAGCGTGCCGACCGGCTTGCCGGCGAGAATATCCTGCAGCACGTCAGGCTTCGTGCCGTTGGCGATGATGAGCGGGATCCCGCTGTGCCGCGAAATCCGCGCGGCGGCCAGCTTCGAGGCCATGCCGCCGGTCGTCGTTTCGCGGGAGGTGCCCAGCGCCAGGGCCCGGTGGCCGTGGTCCAGGCGGTCGATGCGCTCGATCACCCGGCCGTCTTGCAGCACGCCGTCGACGTCCGACAGGATGACCAGGAGCTGCGCGTCCACCAGGCGCGCCACCAGCGCGGCCAGCCGGTCGTTGTCGCCGAACGCGATTTCCTCCACCGCGACCACGTCATTCTCATTGACAATCGGCACGACGCGGCGCTCCAGCAGTATGCGCAGGGTGTTCTTGGCGTTGCGGCACCGGGTGCGGTTGGCCAGATCCGCCTCGGTCAACAGCACTTGGGCCACGGTCAGATCGTGCTCGCCGAACGCCTGGCTGTACAGGCGCATCAGCTCGCCCTGCCCGATCGCCGCGCAGGCCTGCAGCTCAGGCTGCGCTTTGGGCCGCCGTTTCAAGCCCAGCCGGCCCATCCCACAGGCGATCGCCCCGGAGCTGACCAGCACGACCTGCCGGTGCTGGCGCATGCAGGTACTCATCTGCGCCGCGATGTGCTGCAAACGCCCGCGATCCGGCCGCCCGGCTGCGTCGGTCAGGACGCTGGCGCCGACTTTGACGACCAATCGCTGAAAGGGTGGCTGTTCGCTCATGTCGTTGTGGTTGAAGGCTGGGGTGCGCGTTTCAGCGCCTGCAGGCGCCGCCATGTTTCTTGGATCAGCTCCGGAATTCCCGCGCCGGTCGCGCACGAAATCGGCAAGACCGGCACGCCGACCTCGGCGCGCAGCCGCTCCAGATTGGCCTGCGCCTCCGGTAAGTCCATCTTGTTGCCGGCGATGATCTGCGGGCGGGTGGCCAGCTCCGGGCTGTACGCCGCCAGCTCCGCGTTGATCTGATGGAAGCCTTCGACCGGATCGCGACCGTCGACCGCGGCCAGGTCAATCATGTGGATCAGCAGCCGCGTGCGCTCGACGTGCCGCAGAAACTGGATGCCCAACCCCTTACCCTCATGGGCGCCCTCGATCAAGCCGGGGATGTCGCAGGCGACGAAGGACGCGTCCGGCCCGGCGGACACGACGCCCAGCACCGGGGCCTTGGTCGTGAACGGATAGGCGGCGACCTTCGGCCTGGCGGTGGAGATGCGGGCCAGCAATGAGGATTTGCCGGCATTGGGGAATCCCACCAGCCCGACGTCGGCGATCAGCTTCAGCTCCAGCCGCAGGCGCCGCTGGACGCCGGGCGCGCCGGGCGTTGCTCCTCTCGTCGGCGCGTTCTGGTTGCCGAAGCCCCCGCGGCCGCCCGTCGCGATGATCAGCCGTTCGTCGGACGCGATGAGGTCGCGGAGCACTTGATCCGTAGCGGCGTCGTAGACGACGGTACCGACCGGCACGCGGACCAACGCGTCTTCGCCGCGGCGGCCGGTCCGGTTATTGCCGCTGCCATGCCGGCCGCGTTCGCCTTTGAATTCGTGCCGGAAGTGGAAATCGAGGAGGGTGGCCATCTGCGGATCGGCGACCAGGATGACATCCCCGCCGTCACCGCCGTTGCCTCCCGAGGGACGGGGATACCGGCTGAAGGGCTGCTTGAACATCGCGGAGCAGCCATTGCCGCCGGCGCCTCCGATCACGAGAATCTTGGCCTGGTCGATAAACATGGGGAGGGGAGCTGGCCGCGTCGCCGTCGCGCCGCGGCACTCCCTCGTCCTAAGAGCGGGACTCGCTGCGCTCGCTCCGCTCGGCAGCGAGGATAGTGCCGCCTCGGTCGGCGGCCCGAGCCGCTAGGCGGCGTTGGTGGGTTCGATGCTGACGACGCCGGCCTTGGGAAAGCGGACCACCCCGGCGACCGTCGCGAACAGGGTCCAATCCTTCCCGACGCCTACGTACCAGCCTGGCTTGACCTTGGCGCCGCGCTGCCGGATCAGGATGGAGCCGGCGGTCACGCGCTCCCCGGCGTAGCACTTCACGCCCAGTCGCTTCGCTTTGCTGTCGCGGCCGTTCCGTGTAGAGCCTTGACCTTTTGTATGGGCCATCGCAACGTCCTCCCTTCAACCCGTCAGGAGATCGAAATGTCTTTGACCAAGAGCTTCGTCTGCGGCTGGCGGGCCCCTTTGGTCTTGCGGTAGTTCTCCCGCCGCCGGAACTTGTAGCTGATCGTCTTCGGGCCCTGGCCATGCTCCAGCACTTCGCAGAGCACGCGGCCGCCGGACAGGTACGGCGTGCCGATCTGCACCTTGGCCCCGTCGCTGGCCATCAGCACGCGGTCCAGCACATGCTGGCCGCCCACCTTGGCTTCGACGCGGTTGATCGTCAATTGGGTGCCGGGCTGGACCTTCCACTGCCGCCCGCCAGCTTCAATAATCGCATACATGGTGAGGCTCCTATCGTTAAGGTCAATAGGATACCGAATTTCCTGCAGCAGGTCAACCCGGGACTTACGAGGCGGCGCACTTCCTGAACAGCACGACCAGTCCAAAACCGCGGGAGCGGCCTAGGAGCCGATCAAGCCGGCAGAAAGTCCAGACAAGCGGAAACACCAGTCGATAGAGTCTAAAGGCCACGCCTCCCTCTGCCGTGACCACTTCCGACCATGTCCACGCGCTGCGGCGGTGGATCACGCGCTGATACAGCAGATGCGCCAGACTGACGACGTCAGCCGCGAAGCGCGTAAACAGCCGGAAGTAAAATGTCACGCGCTCAACCTCCAGGCCATGGGCGACAAGCAGCTGTCCTAACGACCGCTCATCATAGCCAGGCCGCACGTGGTACTCAGGCCCGGGAACATCGTGCACGGTCTTGATCTTCAGCAACTCCAGGAAGCTGGTAAACCCCAAACCGGTGTAGGGGACGGTGATGACGCCCTGGCCGCCTTCGGCTAAGATCCGAGCCATCTCTCTGACGGCGGCAGCATCATCCTCGAGGTGCTCCAACACCTCACTGCAGAGTACAAATTGGAATGCGCCATCGCGAAACGGCAACTGGGTCGCGCGACCTGCCGCGCACAAGGGTACAGCGCATTGTCCAGATGATGCGACGACATCGCGGTAATATAGAAGGTTCGGGGCGTGAAGATCGAGGCAAGCTGTCGGCCGGTCACCGAAGACGGCATACGTGGTATACCCGGTGCCGATCCCGATATCGAGCGCTAGGCCTTCGCCGTCAGGCCGCAGCAGCCCGGCAATTACAGGAATCTTATCGCGCGTCGCCAAATCAACGGCCGAGACCGCACAATGCTTGGCGAGCGCTCGTTGCCGGACCCCGGGGTTCCCCATCAGGGGACCGTAGCCAACGCGTGCAGGATGTCGCCCCGACCAGGCCAATTCAATCGGTACAGCTGATACAAGCCCTCCGCGGCCAGTTTCTGTAGCGGCCCAATCGAGCCGCTTGGCGGCCCCCCAGGCAGCCATTCGGCGAGAGTCCGGTAGAGCGGTGAATAAAACGGAAATCCCCATCCCCACGTCCGGATCACGCGCAGGCCCGCTTGTTCCAGTTTCTGCCGCAACTCGAGTTCTGAATAATTGCGGACATGGCCGATCGCCGGCTCTGATCGCCGCATCCGCCCCTGAATGGTGGAAATATACACAGCGCCCTTCGCCATGTTCGCGATGTGGCGAAACGCCGCCGTATCATCAAGCAGATGCTCAACAACCTGGATGCTGATGATGAGGTCAAACTGTTCGGGCAGGGCCTCGCGCTGAATATCGAGGAGCCGCAATCGCGCTGACGGCACGCGTTGCTGTGCGAGCTCTAACGCCCGCTGAGAGGCGTCGACGCCCGCAAGCGCAACGCCGCCGAGCCCCGCCAAGGCGGCCAGGCTTTCTCCTGAGCCGCATCCAACATCGAGGACCGTCCGAATCCCCTTCAAACTGGAGACGGTACGCACCAACTGCGCTCGAAGGTGCCGATGGACAGGACCGACGTGCTGGATGCCGCCCCAGACGGTCTGCCACAACTCGTCGTAGCACGTCGGCCGCATCTATGACCCTTTCATCGCGAGTTCACGGAGCAGCGCCAGGTAGCGCGCCGCCATGGTCTCCAGACCCCATTCCCTGACGACAAGCTCCCGCGCGCGACCTCCCATGCCAGCAGCAAGCTCCGGCGCCGCCAACAGTCGATTCAACGCTTCACACAACTCCGGCGCGGCGCGCTCAGCAGCCACGCAAGCTCCCGCGCGCTCCAGAGGCTTCACAAAGGCTTGCTCCTTCGAGACAATGACCGGCAATCCCGCCGCCATCGCCTCAAGGACAGCCAGGGGAAACCCCTCGCCGTGCGAAGGAAGCAGAAGAACATCCGCTCCCTGGTAGACGGTTTCCATGCGGTCTTGCGGCACGCACGGAATCCACGTGAGGTTCTCCGCAGGAGCAGGCTGAAGCGGGCCGTCACCCACAAGCAGGAAGTGCATGAACGGCGTCCGCCGGCTCACTTCAAGGAACAGGTTGACGCCTTTCTTTTCGACCAGCCGCCCGACGAACAACACGACCGGACCCGATACCGGAAGCCCCAGCGCTCGGCGCGCCTGCAGGCGCTCATCAGAAGTCGCAGGCCTGAATCGCGCCGTATCAATGCCGTTCGGGATAGCGGTCGCGCGGACCGGGCGGCCCCGGAACAGCGCCGTCACAAATTCCTCTGCCGTTGGAGTGCAGAACACCACCCTGGACGCAGACCGGAGCACGGCCCGACCCAGCGTGCGATAGGCCGCGCGCTCAAGCAGGTTGAGCCAGGGGGACGCGTAGCTCACAAATCCGATATGCTGGGAAAGCGCCACAGGCTTCTCGATTCGACGCGCGCCGAATACCGCGATGGCACTTCCGAGATAGAGGCAATCGTGCACATGCACGACGTCGGCCCATCGAACGAGCTGACGGACTTCTTCTATCCCGGCCGGCCCCCAAACCGGCCACGGCACGCCCAGCCAACGCTCAAGCCCATTCCAACAGGCCACCCGGATGCGCCCTCCCTCGCGTACCGGAGCGGTTGCAGGAACGCGACTCGCGATCCATCGCGTCTCATATCCAGCCGCTATATACCTGTCAACGAGAACCTGAGCAACCACTTCCAACCCCCCGAGGTGGGGCGGCATGTAGGAGCTCACTATCCCAATCCGCATGGATGCTGATGACCGTTGAGTCGGAATGATCGCTCAATGCTTGGGATCGGCCGGCGGACGGAACTGATACTCCAATAACTTCTGGAGCTGGTGATTCAATTCTTGAAAATGCTGCGCGACGGTATGGAGCACCAGGCCGGCAAAGATGGCGAGCAACCCCGCCAGGACGAACCCGGTGGAGAGAATCGCCAAGGGTACGCGGAGGACCTGTCCGGTGGCGAGGAACTCTCGAATCACGGCGCTTCCCGAGACCAGGCCGCCGCCCACGAGGGACAAGCCAATCGACCCAAAGACCATGAGCGGCTTGTAGTCCCTCGCCAGCCGAAATAAGGTCGAGAGGATGATCAGGCCGTCCCGAACGAAGCGGATCTTGGAGAAGCTTCCCGGCGGCCGCGGGATGAGATTGACGGGGACCTCGAATACGCGCAAGCCATTCTCCAGGCACTTGACCGTGAGCTCCGTCTCGCTCTCGAAACCGCGGCTCAGGAACGGCAGACCTTTCACCACCCGCTTATTCATTACCCGGTAGCCGGATAAGACATCCGTCATGCGCACGCGAAAGAGCAGTTGCAGCCAGACACACACCACTTGGTTCCCGATCCAATTCTGCATTGTAAACTGGCTCTGCGAGCCTGGATGCAGGCGCGAGCCGATCACCATATCGGCTTCCCCAGCCGCGACAGGCGCAATGAGGGCATGGACCTTGTCGGCCGGATAGGTTCCATCCCCATCCACCATCACATAGATATCGGCTTCCACTTCCCCAAACATCGCATGCAGGACATACCCCTTCCCCCGGCGCCTTTCACATCGGACAATCGCGCCCGCCTGTCGGGCTTCTTTGGCGGTCTGATCGTCGGAGTCGTTGTCGAACACATACACGGCGGCGTCTGGGAGCTGCGCCTGAAAGCTCCGCACCACATTCCCGATCGTCTGTTTTTCGTTATAACATGGAATCAGAACTGCGATCCGAACCGGCGCGTCAGTCATCTTCACTCCCTCGTCTTGGAGACACAGGCTCCGCTGAGGCAACCGGCGTTGGACTTCCCTGCATATCGCGCAGCCGATGCAACTCGTCGTGAAGCCTCTTAGCCCATTCAACTTCGTCCGGCGCGGTCTTGAACATATACAGGTAGTGGAAGATCCCGTAGGCGGTCTTGGGCTTCCCGGCCAGGCGAGCCAATGTCGCCAGGATGTACAGGTCTTCGCGGCTGGTCTGCGGCGCGAAGGCGTCCAGAGACGTATCGAACGCCCGATAGGCCTTTCGGTATTCACCCCGTTGCGCGTATGCCAGCCCCATCGCCCGGTAGATCGGCAATCGCCTTGGCAC
>Ga0105164_10001536_pt1 | contig 14773 bp, 12 predicted proteins | sample VDWuncwatermetaG_FD_89674 | JGI IMG/M metagenome (GOLD analysis project Ga0105164, IMG submission 89674) | Wastewater microbial communities from Netherlands to study Microbial Dark Matter (Phase II) - VDW unchlorinated drinking water | ecosystem: Environmental > Aquatic > Freshwater > Drinking...
AGCTTCACGAATTTTGTTGCCGCTACCCGTGTGCATTTCAGTTCCAAACTGCTGACTCAGCTTTGTTTGGGTCGGATTCCTTTCTACCGACAAGAAACTCTCGATTTAGCTTGGCGCACTCATGAAGCCCTCCCCATGTTGACTCTTCGGATGTTTGTCTAGTTTACTTTAGGCCCTGTACTTTTTATTTTTTTGCGTAAATCACTATATTCTATTTAAAAACGAAATTCTTAAAATGAGATTTTTTAAGTTCTTATCTTCAACAAAAAGGCATATGTCGCACATTTATTATTTGTGGAGGTGCCTCATTAATTCTTCAGGGAATTATTGGTCGGGGAACAAAAGCAAAGACGGGCACCCTTCTTGGCCCAACTACGTGGAAGAACAAAAACTAAAAATTAAACAAAGGCTGGGGTATGAATAATAACGATAGTCTGCGCGAGGTTTGGCCTTACTCTGGCTTAAAAATTATTCTAAATTTGTGCATATCGAAAGACTCAAAGTTTTGGCGCAAACTCTGCAAGATGATCCCAAAAAAATATTTGCGCGCGAAGAAGTGTTTAAACGAAATCAATGGCTTAAATGCAGACTTTTATTTGGCGTGAACGTGCGGGCTGATATTGCCGCTGTTCTTTCGCTTAAGTTAGTAAAAACGGCTTACGCCGCCGCAAAATTACTGGGCTGCGCCCCCAACACCGCCTATCGAAATTGGGCCGAGCTTAAAGAGTCCGGCTGGCCTAATAAACTGAGCAATTAAACTAAATTATTAGACTAAATTATTAAACTAAAAACTAAAAAAGCTGTCGTCTATGGGGTTTTCAAGCTCACTACCCCGCACCATATTGGGCGAAATTATTTTTACCGAATACCCTGTTCGTCCGCCGGTCACACAATTACCCGGCGTGGGTGGAAGATTAGCATCAATACTCATGGGGGTTCTGTAGTTATTTGGATCAGTATACGAAGCCGAAGATGTTGAGTCATTCCACAAATTTTTGCACTGGCCAAAACTCATGGTATTGGCATCCTCATCAACAGGCCCTGAGGGAAAAGTTTTATAGTTTGAAAAATTTAGAAATGTCCAACCGGTCAATAAAGAGGACTGCAAAGAGACTAAGTGATTAAAAACTTTTGAGTATGTGCCCGTTGGCGCCCCCGGCCCAGACGTAATCGGGCGAATATCTAGAACCTGATTTTTTAAAAAAATTTGGTCTTTAACTGAAAACGTTTTTACTTCTAATGGCGCTAGGCCGGGCTGATTAGCCTCCATTCCCACTGCGCCAAAATCAGCGCGCAGTTGATTCCGATCCATCGTGCCAGTTTTACCCGTGGCACTAAGAATCGCACTTAATCCACCCTTATATAGTTTTCTATAGTAGTTATTATAAAAATCGGGGTCTATCGAGTAATGGGTAATGTCAAATTGATTGGGCGCAATGGCGGTAATTTCTAAGGCGCGCATGCCGGCTTTGTCGGGATCGTTGCTGGCTAAGGTATCATAATTGCGGGGGTCAGCTCCGCCCATACTATCAATACCCGCCCAGTTTGAATAATTTGGCCACTGGCCGTTGTTTTTCAATTCATTCGTACCTTGATTTGCATAACTTTTGCCGTCGTAAATGTTGAAATCTCTCACCGCTAAAGCCGAATGATAGGCGGCGATATAATCTAAATTGCGCAAACCCTTAGTATCCCCAACATAAAGTGAAAAATTAGGCTGGGTGTTAAGCGATTGAGACAATGTCGTACTCGTAGCCGCACCACCACCACTAAGATGATCTTTAATCGGTAAGTTTTCATCGGTTTTAGAACTCGGATCGGAGGTTCCATTATTTTTTGGCCAAGTTTTACCATACCACGGACCAATGCTGCCACCAAAAGGCTTGGCTACCGCTAAGGCATTTAATTTAATTTTGGCTAAGGGTAAAAATGGAATTTGCGGCGTGGCGGAAGTTTTAACCGCATAATATTCTACACAATGCGGGTTTTTTTCGTACCCCACGGTATGCTTTTGACCCGGATTAACCAGAGATTCTAAAATGGCTTTTTCACTAAGGCTGATGCCTGAGCCACCCGGACCGGGCAGAAATGAAGCTCCAAGACCCCCGCTGGGACTAAACACATTTTCAGGTTTATAAGAAGCGCTACCTACTGAGGTGGGGCCGGGCGTATGCTGGCAACTGTGAATAAAATAATTAATAAACTGAATTTCTATTTTTTTTAAAAATTCGCCTTTATTGCCTAAGCCATCCGTAAAACCACAGTCGCCGCTACCGGTGCCTTCGGTTAAGCCATTTTTTATTGTAAAATCTGAATCCTCAAAACCCGTTCGGTTGGCTTCCGTTAAGTTATTTTTAAAAGTTAGCAGGCTGCCGCTGTAAATTGTTTTGCCCTCGATATCTAAAACTTTATCTGCCGCTAGTGTTAAATTATCTGCCAAGGCCTCTATGGTGCGCAATCGGGGGTTGGTTTCTGCAATGTAACCCGCGATAAAGCGTGTTAATAAGCTTGCTCCGGTGGGGCCTAAGCGTTGGCATTTATTTTGAATACCAATATTGATATTTTGTATTGTAGTTATAACACTTGCTAGCAGACTTCCAGTCCCACTACCCCCTGGCTCAGTGACCAAGCCTATTGCGCGCGCGCCATCAAAACCCGTGCAGTCAAGCTGACAATTTGATTCATCTTGCCACCAACTGCTAAAGCCTGCGTGACCAACACAAAAAAAGGGAATGTCTTGTATGCCTAAATTACCCACTGTTGGGCAATTCATATTAGCACCCTGGCTTCCATTGTAAACAAAGCTGGGCGGGGTTCCAATGTTCTCGAACGGAAAGTCTTGTTTTGGAATTTGAACAGGTTCATTGGTTTTTCTAAATCCAAAGGTGCCCAAAATGCGGTAGCGCCAGGTTAATAACTTCCAGGCTTGTTTGATCTGAAAATTAATATGCGCTATGGCGTTTAAGCCTTCGGCCTGCTTCATGGCGCCGTAGTAGGCGGCAAGGTCTGTGGATTGTTGTAAATTTATTTTGTGGTGCACCAATAGGCCTACGTTAATTAGCACCGCAAAAAAAACAAAAATCACCTGAAATATTAAGGCCACAAAAACCGCCACTTGGCCGTTTTGGTTTAAGCCCTTTTCTAAGCTATTTTGTTTTTTTTGCGTTAATATAAAGCGAATTTTTTTATTCATAGCCCCAATCATTTTATTAGCAGAGGGGCCGCAAATGGCCCCCTAGTAAAAAAATTTCTACCTAGAACCCGAAGCTCGCCGCCGGAATTTTAATGAAGGCCACAAGAAACGCCAAGATCACCAAAGACTCAATAAGCGCCAAAGATAAAATAAGCGGAGTAAATAATTTGTCGCCAGCCGCAGGATTGCGCGCGATGCCTTCAAGCGCCGCCGCTGCCGCTTTACCTTGAGCTGAGGTTCCACCAAAAACTGCTAACCCAATAGCAATGCCTGCGCCAATTGCCACTAGGCCCGCACTTGATGAATTTGTTGCGCCTTCTTGCGCAACTGCCGCCGCAGAAGCTAGTGTCGATACAGCAAATAATAGTCCCTTATTCATAAAAATCTCCTTTGTGTTTTAGTGGTCATGAGCTGTTGCAAGAGCTATGTAGACCATTGATAATAATGTAAAGACAAAGGCTTGAATGGTACAAACCAGCAGCCCCATCGCGTAAAACGGAATGGCTGGGCCCAATGGAAAAAGCCCCAAAAACACCGAAAGTACTGTGTGATCACCCGTCATCACATTAGCTAAACGCAGACCCAGGGTCAGCGGTCTAATAATATGAGATATCAATTCTATTATTAACATTAATGGTGCAAGCCATATCACCGGACCTAAAAAATGCTTTAAATAACCAAGGCCGCCCTCTTTAAGTCCCACCACATTATAAGCTAAAAATGAAAACACTCCAAAAGCAAAGGTCGTATTAAAGTTTTCTGTGGCGGGGGTCATTCCGGGAATTAATCCCACAAAATTATTAAATAAAATATAGGTAAAAATTGCCGCAAAATACGGTGCAAATAATCGGCCATGGGGTCCAATAACTTGATCGGATAAGCCGCCAATATACTCTGTAAAAACTTCAAAAATTCCGCGAATGGAAAATTTTTCGGTGGGAATTATTGCGGCTTCGCCGTGTCCAAGGTTAGCTCTGGCAACAACGCCCATTAATAGAATTAATATCGATACAATAATTAAGGTCGCCACATGTGTGTAGTCATGCCCAACGCCGGGAATCAGCTGTGTCCAATTAAAGTGCATATAACCTCCGCGGGAACAAAATATTCGCAAAAAAATGATGTCTTTAAATATAATAGCAGGAGCCACTAACGCAATAGTTTTTTTAATATGAAGCTTCGATTTGCACTATTTTTGAGCGCTTATCTACATGCTTAGCCAGCTTACGCCGTTTATGAACTCTCTATTGCTCTATATTTTTTTCAAATAATGATAAATTAAAATTATTTTGTGTGTTTTGAGTATTTTTTAATATAGAACATTTAACGTAGAACAATATATCACTATATGTTAGTGGAGGAAAAATGCTTTTTTTTAAAAAATTGTTTAAATCTTTCGTTAGCCTACTTGCTGCAGCTTTAATAACAACACAATTTGCACAGGCCGGGCTTACGGAAGAACATAAGAGCCAGCTCGTCAATGAAATGAAAGTTATTGCTGGTATATATAATAATCAATATGCACCCAAGCAGTGGAAAGAAAAACACCTGGGCTGGAATATTGAGGCTGAAATTAATTCAGCACTAAATAAAATTAATTCTGCCACTTCAGTTTACGAATATCGCAATGCGCTTCTAGGTTTTGTTAAGTCCACCCAAGATTATCATGTCTCGATGGGTTTTTACTCGACCGAAAAAGCCTCGCTGCCCTTTTCGGTAAGAACAATAGAAGGTAAAACCCTCTTGGTACAAATTAACCGTGATAAATTATCAAAAGAGGCCTTTCCCTTTTCAGTTGGGGATCAGCTTCTTGCTATTGATGAAAAAACATTGCCTGTTCTACTTGGCGAACTGGTTGCTAAAATTGGCCACAACGTTCCCACTACAGATTTGGCCTTAGCTGACATCTACGTTACGCGCAGATCCGGCGGCGCCAACATGCAGGTGCCACGTGGTCCGGTAACCCTAACTTTGCAACGAGTTAAAGATAAAACAGCGGTTACGCATCAGCTCGTTTGGGAATACCAAATAGAAGAAATTCCGGGCACAAAAGGAAGTGAATCATTTTTTAACTCAATGCTTAACTTCAATCTTAGTTCTGAAATAACAAAAAAAATTATGCCGCTTGTTTTACCGCTTGTTTTACCGCTTCCTGAAATGAAATCTGAACTGGCTCTTCAGTTTACTAACTCAGGAACAAGCTGGGGAATTGGCGAAAAAACTTCTTTTATTCCGGAACTTGGTGAGAAAATATGGCAGTCAGCAGATGACAGTATTTTTGATGCTTATATTTATTTAAATTCTGCTGGTAAACTTGTAGGTGTTATCAGAATTCCGTCTTATACTCCCGAAGATGAAGACCTTGCCATTAAAGAAATGGCAGCGCTAATTGAAAAGATGGAAAAACAAACGAGCGCGCTGGTTATTGATCAGGTTAACAACCCCGGCGGTTCGGTGTTTTATTTGTACTCGCTCGTATCATTATTAGTAAGCGAGTCTGCTGCTACCCCGCGCCACAAAATGAGCTTGAATGAAGACCTCGTTAACAGCGCTTACACAACATTAAATTCGTTAAAATCTGTTAAAAATGATGCGGAAGCTAAAAAAACATTAGGAGAAAGCCTGTCGGGCTATCCGGTGTCATACCAAGTAGTTGTGAACGTGCGCGATTACTGTAATTTTATTTTAGCGCAGTGGAGCGCGGGCAAAAAACTATCAGATCCGTATTTTATTTGGGGCGTTGATCGCATTAACCCTAGCGCCAAAACCCATTACACAAAACCAATAGTGGTGCTAGTCAATGAGCTTGATTTTTCGGGTGGAGATTTTTTTCCCGCCATTCTGCAGGACAATAAGCGCGCAACCATCGTAGGCACCCGCACCGCCGGCGCCGGTGGATATGTGAACAGCATTAGCTTTCCGAACTCGTTCGGTTTTTCAATAATCAGTTTTACCGGCTCAATTGCAGAGCGCGTAGACCGCAACCCGATTGAAAACCTTGGGGTAACTCCGGATATTGAGCTGACTGTGACCATAGACGATATCAGAAAAAATTTTTCAGTTTACACCGCTAAAGTTAATAAAATTGTGGATGCTTTAATTAAGTAGTTTTTTAAAAAATACTTGGGCTAGCCCCGCAATTGGTAGCGAAGCAAAGCCCACTATAAAGCCCACGGGCTTTAGCCAAGGCATTTGTGAAAGGCCCCACAATGCGGCAACCAGAAAAATGTATTTAGCGGTTAGGCCAAAAATAGCCAGCACCACTGATTTTTTTATAAATATCAATTTCCAAAAAAAAGCGAGTCCTAAAAAATTTATGAGCATCAGCGTGCCACCGCTCATAATGCTATAGGCGTATGCGGCGTCTAAATACCCGTGCGCTATAATGCTTGCCAACATTGTATAAAAAATAACTCCTATGCCTATATTTTTAATCATTTAGCTTTTTGCTGCTGTTTTTACTGCTATTTTCGTTTTTTTTTAAATTTTTCAATTTGAGAATCAGCCCAACAAACCAAATTATAAAGGCGGCAAGAATACAAAAAGCCTGTGCTCCTGCGCCATAGCCTTTTTTTGATAAATAATCTCCAAGCCACAAAGCTAATAAAATCAATGCTATGAGTTCAAACCCGATGCTGGCAAAAACAAGATATTTGTTTATTTGTTTATTTTTTTTCATTTTCGCCGGCCTTTATAAAAAGGTCGGTTCGCCTGACGTTCTTTTAATCGTTTATATCTAAGTTCGTAGTAGGGTTTATCTTTAATTTGCTTTTCGTACTTTTTTAAAAAGTCTAAGGCGGCGTCAAATTCTTCATTTTCTTCATAAACCACCGAGGTCGCAATAAATAAGTTTTCTGTTTCAAAATACTGAACGTCCCGCTTGAGTATCTCCATATACACAGCAATCGCGTCGGCATATTTTTTTTGCGCCACTAAAATTTGTGCTTTAAGTTTTAAAAAACTCGAGGCTTCGCTTTTGGCATCTCTAAGCGCGGTGTTTATTTCATCTAGAGCGGGCTCATATCTGCCAGTTAGATACTGTGTCTGGGCAATTTTTAATTTAACATTAAATTTTATATCTTTTTTGTCTTTTTTAATTAGTGGCTCTAAAATTTGTAGTTCTTTAAGTGCAAGGCTATAGCTTTGTAAGTTTTCCAAATATATTTCTGCGATTGCCTGCTGCGCACCTATTCGCTGATCTTCATTTGAAGATTGCAAAATAACGGCGCGATACATTCGAATGGCCCTATCAAACTCTTGTATTTCAAAACGAGCAATGCGGGCCGCCTCTAACAAATATTTAGTTTTAAGAATTTCTACTTTTTCGGCGGCGGCACTTTTTTCTAATAAATCAACGGCTATGCGAAAGTGGCCTTTTTCGATTTCTGCATAGGCCTCATTATAAAGTCTTTCGGACGCTGGTTTACATGCGCTTAAATAAACACTGCTTAGCATAAGCGCAAGGCCAATAATAAACGCTTTGTAGCAGGCTAAAAAAAAATTAATGAACTTCTTCGCCAGCTTTATCTTCATCCTCAACTACTGCAATTCCCATAACAAATTCTTGCTTTTCATCTAAATTAATTAAACGCACACCTTGAGTATTTCGGCCCAACACTGAAATATCAGAAATTTTCATTCGAATGACCTGTCCCTGATCTGTAGATAAAATAAGCTCATGCAGTGGTGACACCTTTTTAGTACCCACTACATAACCCACTTTGTCGGTGGTTTTTTGGGTGATAATTCCTACGCCGCCGCGACTTTGTGTTCTGTACTCAGAAACTTCTGAGCGCTTGCCGTAGCCTTTTGTGGTTACCATCAAAAGAGTGTCTTTGGTGTTTTTTTCTATTACTTCCATAGCCACGACAATATCGTTTTTAGAAAGTGTCATGCCCTTTACTCCACGTGCCGCGCGGCCCATAGAACGAACATCGTCTTCATTAAAGCGAATTGACATTCCTTCTTTGGTCGCTATAAAAATATCACATTGGCCATCTGATAAGCTAACCGCTACCACGCGATCTTCTAAATCTGTGGTTAAAGCAATAATACCCGCCCCGCGCGGGTTCGAAAATGCGTCTAATGAGGTTTTTTTAATAATTCCTTTTTCGGTTAACATCACCACGTGCTTATTTTCAACAAATTCATTCACTGGAAGTATGGCTCTTACTTTTTCACCAGCAGTTAGTTGCACCACGTTAGCTAAAGATTTGCCTTTTGATGTGCGGCTGCCTATTGGTAGCCGGTGCACCTTGCACCAGTAAACTTTGCCCTTATCGGTAAACACCAACAGCATGGTTTTGGTTGAAGCCGTAAATAAATCAGTAACATAGTCTTCTTCGCGGGTTTCCATGCCCTTAAGTCCTTTGCCGCCACGTTTTTGCACGCGGTACTCTTCAGTTGACATGCGCTTAATATAGCCGGTATTAGTCACGGTCACCACCATGGCCTCATCAGCAATTAAGTCTTCATCCTCAATGTCCGAAAGATCGCCCGAAATTTCGGTGCGACGCGGATTTGAATAACGCTTTTTTATGTCTTCAAGTTCGGCCACTATAATTTTATAAATTTCTTTAACATCAGCTAATACAAAGTTAAACCATTCAATTTCTTTAACTAAATCCACCAATTCATCTAGTATTTTTTGTCGCTCTAAACCAGTTAATCTTTGTAAGCGCATTTCTAATATAGCGACAGCTTGTCTTTCACTGAAGCTAAATTTCTGAATTAGGGCCTCGCGCGCCAAAGCCGCTTCTTTAGAAGCTCTGATTGTTGTAATTACTTCGTCAATATTATCTAGCGCCTTTTTAAGGCCCTCTAATATGTGCGCGCGTTCTTTGGCTTTTTTAAGCTCAAAAATACAACGCTTAGTCACAACATTCCGTCGGTGCTCAACAAAAGCCTCTAACATTTTTTTAAGATCAAAGACGATGGGCTGATTTTTAGCATCCAGCGCCAGCATTATTATACCAAAGCTGACCTGCAGTTGGGTAAATTTAAATAATCTATTCAGTGTAACAGAGGCGTTCTCTCCACGCTTAAGTACGATAACCACGCGCATGCCTTCACGTGAGGATTCATCGCGAATATCAGAAACTCCTTCGATTGTTTTTTCGCGCACCAGATCTGCTATGTTTTCTACGAGTCTTGCCTTATTCACTTGATATGGAAGCTCCGTGATAATAATTTCTTCATGATCTTTTTTAATTTCAATTTCAGTCTTGGCCTTAATCGTGATGATGCCGCGGCCTTTTCTGTAGGCTTGAAGTATTCCTTCTTTACCGGCAATTTGACCGGCTGTCGGAAAATCTGGTCCGGGAATTCTTTCAATGAGCTCTTCAATTCCACAGTCGGGGTTGTGAATTAAATGAATACATCCATCAATCACTTCGCCCAAATTATGCGGCGGAATATTAGTGGCCATACCCACCGCAATGCCCGAGGAACCATTAACCAAAAGATTCGGATACTTTGCTGGCAATATCAGTGGAATTTCTAAAGAGTCATCATAGTTAGGTCCAAATGGAATGGTTTCTTTATCAATATCCGCCAAAAGCTCTTCCGCAAGCCTTGTCATTCTAACTTCGGTGTAACGTGAAGCTGCGGCAGAATCTCCATCAATAGAGCCGAAATTACCCTGGCCATCAATCAGTGGGTAACGCAAAGAAAAGTCTTGAGCCATACGAACCATGGTTTCGTACACGGCGCTATCGCCATGCGGATGGTATTTACCGATAACATCCCCCACCACACGGGCTGATTTTTTATAGGGCTTATCGTGAGTGTTAGAAAGCTCGTGCTGCGCAAATAATATTCGGCGGTGCACTGGCTTTAGGCCATCGCGAACATCTGGTAGCGCGCGCCCCACAATTACTGACATCGAGTACTGTAAGTAGGCCTCGCGCATTTCTTTGTTGATGTCTATGTTCGTAATACCTTTTTGATTTTCAGAAGAATCCATATTTCACCTGTCTTGTCTTGTTCTTATGCTTGTTCGCTTAAACGTCTAGAGCTTTAACCATTAGTGCATTGTCATGAATAAATTTGCGGCGGGGCTCCACTTGTTCGCCCATTAAAACACTAAAGGTTTCATCAGCCGCAATGGCGTCATCTATTGTTACTCTTAATAAATGGCGATTTTCCGGATTAAGAGTGGTGTCCCACAATTGCTCGGGGTTCATTTCTCCCAGTCCCTTATAGCGCTGGATATAAACTCCTTTTTTTGTTGAAGCCATAACATGATCAAAAAATTCTTTGTAGTTTTCAAAAGAAAACTCTGACGAGCCTTGCTCAATGGTTAATGGCAAAATAGAAATCGCTTGAATGTCGTGCCACAAAGCTCTTAACTCAAGAATTTCCGGAGCATTTAAAATGTCTTTTGAAAGTAACGTCGTTTTTTTATCGGCATAGCGGGTGGTCATTACTTGTGCCAGTATTTTGCTCTCATTTTCTTGTACTGTTGATTTTATATCTGTAATGCCAAACGCGGGGTTTGCAATAACCCAGTCTTTTAAATCTTGAACCATGCTCGCAAGTTTTGTTTCATCACTTAAAACCACTTCTAAAAAAGGCACCTTGGTTAAAACATAATATAAAATGTCTGCGTCATACTTAGCGGAAGAGGCCTTAAGTAAACTATAAAATTTTTGAATATTTAAAACCATTTGGCGCATGGATGCAATTTCGGTTTTTTTACCTTTAAACTGAAAAGAATCTAAGCCCGAGCTTAAAAGATACTCGGTAAGCGCGGCCTCATCTTTTAAGTAAATCTCTGATTGACCTTTTTTTGCACGATACAGCGGGGGTTGCGCAATGTATATAAAACCCTTTTCTAAAACCACCGGCATTTGCCTATAAAAGAATGTTAGCAGCAGCGTGCGGATATGTGATCCATCAACGTCGGCGTCTGTCATAATAATAATTTTATGGTAACGAACTTTATCTGCGCTTACATTTTCTTTACCAATGCCCGTACCTAAAGCTGAAATCATCATTTTGATCTCATCGTTAGAAAGCATTTTATCAAAACGCGCCTTTTCAACATTTAATATTTTACCCTTAAGCGGCAATACGGCTTGAGTTTTACGGTCCCGCGCCTGTTTGGCAGAGCCGCCGGCAGAGTCTCCCTCAACTAAATAAAGTTCACATTTAGCGGGGTCGCGCTCTTGGCAGTCGGCCATTTTTCCTGGCAAAGAGCCGCTATCTAGTGCCGTTTTCCGGCGGGTTAGGTCGCGGGCTTTTCGGGCCGCATCGCGAGCTCTGGCGGCTTCAACGCATTTTGTAACAATAGTTTTGGCCGTGCTGGGGTTGCGATCAAGCCAATCCGCAAGTTTTTCATTAACCAGTGATTCCGTAATACCTTTAACTTCGGCATTACCAAGCTTGGTTTTTGTTTGTCCCTCAAATAGGGGCTCGCGAACCTTAACAGATATTATGGCCGCTAAGCCCTCGCGAATATCTTCGCCCTCAATGCTTTCTTTAAAATCTTTTAATAGGTTTTTTTGTGCCGCATAAGTGTTGGTGGTTCGGGTTAAGGCGCCGCGAAAGCCCACCAAATGCGTGCCGCCCTCGTGAGTGTTAATATTGTTAGCATAACAGTATATAGATTCGGTATAAGAATCATTCCACTGCATGGCCACTTCAACCTCAACCTGATCTTTTTCTCCGCGAAAATAAATGACATCGCTATGTATGGCTTTTTTAGACTCATTCAGGTACGCCACAAATTCAGCAATTCCTTTTGAGTACTGGAAGTCTATTTTTTTGTCGGTGATTTCGTCTTTTAAAGAAATATGAAGGCCCGCATTTAAAAAAGCCATTTCACGAAAGCGGTTAGTTAGCGTATTAAAGTCAAAGCTCATTCCGGGCTCTTTAAAAATTTCTGTGTCGGGCTTAAAAGTTACAATGGTGCCAGATCTGGTGGTTGGGCCCATTTTTTCAACTGCGCCCATCGGAATACCTTTTTCATAAACTTGGCGGTGCAGAGTGCCGTTTTTATGAGACTCCACCTGGCAACGTATTGAAAGCGCATTCACCACAGAGGCCCCAACTCCGTGCAATCCCCCCGAAACTTTATAGGCCGAGCCTTCAAATTTGCCGCCGGCATGTAATACAGTATAAACCACTTCAAGAGCATCTTTTCCGGACTTATGCGGCCCCACCGGAACGCCGCGCCCATCATCATCAACTGATAAAGAGCCGTCTGCATGAATAACTACCAGAATGCGCTTACAGTACCCCGCCAAGGCTTCGTCAACTGCATTATCTACAATTTCATAAACAAGGTGATGATAGCCCCGAATTGTGGTGTCACCGATATACATACCCGGGCGCTTTCGGACGGCCTCTAAACCCTCTAACACTTGAATGTCATCAGCCCCATAGTCTTTACTTTCGTCCACGCTCGTATTCATTCCAGACATTTACAGCTCCCTGCTACCCTATTGAATATTTAAATTAACAGATAAAATTTTAATAATACGATGAACGCGTTATGATACACTATTTGTGCCATTTTGTAAGTTAATATGCCAGATCTTGAGTGCCCCTAAAAACTATAAAAAATTGAGTACTTTCAGGCATATATAGATATGGCGCTACGCTTCTTTTTTGCTTTAATTTGATTGAAAATACTTAAGCTTTAAAAAATTTGAAAACAAAGGATCAGATATTCGATATCCTTTGTTTTCTTCATGCTCAATCCAGCCCTTATTACCAGTGTCTTTTGAACTAGGCTATGGCTCCGATATGCCCGTTTTCTACTTTAAAAACTTGTGCTCGGTTCATACTTAATTTAGACAATAATAAAACATCTGTGGTTGTCACAAAGGTTTGTGTTTCAGTTTGATTTAAAGTTGAAATTAAAGATTCTTGCTTTGATAAATCCAACTCAGATAAAACGTCGTCTAATAGCAATAATGGATAAAAACCATGAACCTTCCTATAATACACAATTTGCGCCATTTTATAAGCTAATATGACGCTTCTTTGCTGCCCTTGTGAACAATAAAAACGTGAATTATTGCCATTATATAATAAAATGATGTCGTGCTTCTGCGGGCCCACCAAAGATCCGCCAAGCTTAAGCTCCATTGGTTGCAGTTCTGCTAATCTATTATTCAATACTTCAACTATATTTTCTAAACTCGAGTTTTTATGATTTTTTTCAGAAATTAGGTATTCAAAATCAAAATTTACGGCTCTATGAATATTATGAATATTGTGAATATTGTGAATATTGTGAATATGAATTTTATTTAGAGCTATTTCAACCTCGGGCTTTATTACATTAAGTACGTTAATTCTTAAATAGGTTAATTCGGCGGCTAATTTTAAAAACGACGGGTTTAAACTCTCAAGCGTATCAAGACCAAGCGGATAGCTTATTTTTTCTTCGCGGACGTCTTTTAATAATTTATTTCTGGTTTTTAAAACCTTTTTGTAATCACGAATTACAGCCTGACCAGTAGGGGTGATTTGTTCTACCAGTTGATCTACCAGTATGCGCCTTTCCTCTGCGCTTTCTTTAATAATGCTTAGGCTTTCGGGTGAAAAAAGCACGGCGGCAATTTTATTATGCTTAGTAAGAGCCGCTGGTTTTTCGTTTATTAATAAATTTTTTGCTTGTGCGGCTAGCTTTAGGGTGACTTTATAATTTAAATTATCACTGGTAATTTCACTCTGTAAAAAAGCTTGGGGCTGGTTTAATCTAATTAAGTTTTCATTTTTACAATAACGAAAACTTTCACCTTCCGTTAATAAATAAAGGGCCTCTATTATATTGGTTTTACCTTGCCCATTTTCGCCGATGATAATGTTTAATCTCGTATCGAATTTAATTTCTGCTTTTTCGAAATTGCGAAAGTCTAAAATTTTTAATGATTTAATAATCATACTTTTTGAAGACTCCTTGTATTGCAGAAAAAAATTTCAACTTGTGAAGTTCTTGTAAATTATTTTTTGACATTTACCGGTTACAATCTAGCATGCTAGGCCTTCGGGGACTAGCGCTTTTTACGGGTTGTTGATCTTTTTGCGTCACTTGTAAAATTGATAGACACCCTTTTTTGGATTGAATGAGCCGGATGAAAAGAAGTTACTAGCTTTTGGTTGTAATTTCTTTTAAATTTAAAAAATGCAGATTCACAGTTATATAGATGGTGTACTTTATCAGTCTGAGTCCAAGTTTGTAAAACAGAACCCCTACACTTTAGAAAAGCAGCACGATGTTATTTCATGTGATCTCATTGGATTGATTACCGCAATTCAGTCTGCAAATAAAGCGCATCAGTTGTGGAAAAGCAGCACGCTTATCGAGCGTCTTGATTTAATCAGCAAACTTCAAACAACACTTAGGTTTAAACAAGCTGAATATGCAAGGCTTGAAGCCCAAGACCAAGCCTTACCACAAAGTTTTGTTCAGAAGCATTCACTTGAGCTTTCTATAAGAAATATCCCTGCCTATCCGGTTGTAACTTAATTGTCGGTTTGACCCGATTTTTCAGACAGACCATCGTATATTTCTCTGTAAGTTAGTCCGGAACGTCGGGTTCCAAGTCCCAGCAAAGTTCGAAATGA
>Ga0105164_10001537_pt1 | contig 14766 bp, 17 predicted proteins | sample VDWuncwatermetaG_FD_89674 | JGI IMG/M metagenome (GOLD analysis project Ga0105164, IMG submission 89674) | Wastewater microbial communities from Netherlands to study Microbial Dark Matter (Phase II) - VDW unchlorinated drinking water | ecosystem: Environmental > Aquatic > Freshwater > Drinking...
TAAAACCGTTATTTTAAAACTTGGCTCGCGCGCCAAAATTTCTTTTATAAGCGCATCAAGCTGGGTGGCAGGTCCCCCTATATCCGGCGGAAAAATCCCTGTAGTTATAAGAATTCTCATAAATATCACTATACAAGAATATTACCAAAAATAAAGACCTGAAATTTTCAGGTCTATTGTGTTTTAAAATCAAAAATTATATTATTCAAATTTAATCCAATTTAAAATTTATTTCTAAAGAAGTTATTTTAAGCCAAGGTTTATTAATATTTTTTAAATCGGAAAGTTTTTTAGGAGTTCCATATCTCTCAATATTCAGTTTCAATAAAGCAATTTCTTTGTCAATAAATTTATCAAAATATTTTCTTGAAACCGAATAATCATTTAAACGGTCTTTTTCTACAAAAATTTCATCAAAATAAAATTTTAAATTAATTATAAGTTTAGTCTCATCTTTTTCATTTTTTAATTCTCTTCTCTGATTAACTTTGTAATTAAAATGTCTCTGATAATAAGGAATGTGAAAAAAAATAGAATCCCCGTATTTTATTAATTTTTCTTCACTATTTGTAATAAAAGAATAAACTATCTCTTCTTTTTCAAAAGAAAGAAAAGGTGAAGTAATAAAATAACTAAAAATAAAAATTAATACCCCGCTCAGAAAAAATATTTTATTACTTTTTTTTGAATTAGTAATCATTGCCACTGTAAACAAAAATAACAAAAAATATACTGCGAAAAGAGGATTTATATTTTCATCTTTAATTGGGATGTAAATTAACCAAAAAATCAAATTAAGAAATAATAATACCAGAAAAAATTTTTTTGCTAAATTTAAAAATCTTTCGTATTTCTTAAAAAATTTAATTTTTTCTTCTGTTCCCATTCCTGATTCAACAGTATTCTCCATTTTTTCCTCCTTTTTTATTCTTCCTTTAATTTTCTTAAATTGAATTGAATTATTATTAAATTGTCAATGAACTTAAATATGCTTTAAATAATAATTAAAAAAATAATAAAATCAATACACCTTTGATTTTGTAATGAATTTTTTGGCAAGCATATATTCAAAAGGAAATTTAAAAAATTTTAATTTAAAACGAAGTTTACAAAGCAGGATAAAAATCAATTTTATGAATTTCGGCGCCTTTACGGTTGAGTGAAGCGCGCTTTTTATAGAGTGCGCTCCAAACCTCACATACGCCTCAAGCGATTCCACAAGTTCTGGATTTTTAAGCCACGGGAAATTTTTAGGCGTAAGATAATTCAACTCGTTTTTTACGAGACGCGCCCAGTCCTCTAATTTTTCCGGCGCTTTCCAGCCGGCTTTTAAACATTCATCGTAAAGGGTGCCCCCTGGATAAGGCCTGAACGCCTGCGGACCTAAAATTTGCACAAGCGGACTTACTTTAACCAACGCGTCTATTAGACTTAATGTAAGATTGATGTCGCGGCGCGTCTCGCCCGGTAGTCCAACCATAAAAGAATACTGGGGAATTATCTCGTGTCTTACGCACATTTTTGCAGAATTTATTATGTCTTCCCGTTTTATGTCTTTATCAATCTTTTTCAAAATTTCATTTGAACCAGACTCGGCGCCAAAAGACAGTAAATAACAACCGGATTTTTTAAGTTTTACCAAAAAACCGTCGTCTATAAAACCGTCTCTTATGTAATCAGTTCTAATCGTTGTCTCCCATGGAATGTCTAAATTTTCTTCTATCATCATATCAATTATTTTTTCAGCTCTTTTTTTATCAACAAAAAAATTTTCGTCCCAAAACCGCATCGGCTTGTTTTTAAAATAATCCTTTGATTTTATTATTTTCAAATCTTTTAACACTTCGTAAGGAGAGCGCGCCCGCCAAAAATTTTGAGTTATAGCGTTTATACAAAAAGCGCATCTATGCGGGCATCCGCGGCTTGTGTGAGTTGGAATTATATCAATATTTTCTAAAATCTCGCACGGCTCCAAATTCCAATCGGGCAAAGGTAATTCTTCCATTTTTAAAAGCGATCTTTTTTCTGTTTTTACAATTTTCCCTTCGTTATCTTTAAAAGCAATGCCAAAAATATCGCACAATTTATTTTTAAATTCTTCTTTGTTTTTAGATGTTTTAAAAATGTTTAATATCTCAAACAATGTCTCTTCACCTTCGCCAAAAACCGCTATATCAACCGCACTATGCGCTGCAGTTTCTTTTGGAAAAAGTGTAGGATGAAGTCCCCCAAAAATTATAACCGCATCAGGATTTATTTTTTTTATTTTCTCCGCATCAAAGAGCGCTTCCGCGACTTGAGTTGTCATTACCGAAAAACCTATCACACTTACTTCACGCGCCGCTTGTGGCAAAATTTGATCGTAATTTTTCTGCCGCGCTCCATCAATTATTTTCACTTTAAAACCTTTTGCCGCCAAATAAGAACCCAAACACAATAACCCAACAGAAATACTTGAATCATAATTATCTTTCACAATATTAAATTTTGGATTTATAAGAAGGATGTCTGACATATTTTTCTAATCATAATGCAAAAAATCTTTATTTTTCAAAACAACAAAAAAACTACTCCGGAAAAAAGGGTAAGCGCGGACGCTATTAAAATCCATTTCAATTTTGACGGATTGCCGTTGCTTTGTCCGTCGTTATCCAAAACAGTCGCGGCGGTTTGACTTGTATTTAAAAAAGAGGTTGTGTTATTTTCACGTGCGTTTTCCTCCTTTATTCCCTCTTCGCTTGTCACTACAGAAAGACGCGGTAAAACCACGAGAGATAAATCTTCTTCCGTATTTTTCAATTTATCATAATCAGAATAAATCGGCTTTTGAATTTCTTTTTTTGTGATAAATGTATTTTTACTTTTAGAAAACTGGGTGTCATTATTTTTAACGACAACAGGAAATCCGCCAACTTCTATAGTTGATTGAATTGCGGTTTTTTCCGCCACATTTTCTTTACCCGGGGTCTTTAAACTCAAAACAACATTTTTATTTATAACACTAAAAGAATTATTATCGTTAGCATCTCCTTTATAATTAAAATTGTTTGCGGAAGAACCGTTTGGGTAAAGTAATTTAATTTCCCCTTCTTTTTTATTTACAAAATCAATACCTGATATTGCCTGCGACACAACCAAATATTTTTTTCCGCCAAAAAAAGTGTTCTTGGGAAAAACAAAATTTTTGCCGAAAAGCGAAACCTGCCAAAAAGAAATATCAATCGTATCCTGCGCATTATTATAAAATTCTATCCAACCATAATTAGCATCCGCTTCAGAAATAAAAATTTCGTTTGCCAAAACCTTAACCGCAACTCTGTCTGAAGCCGTATATTCTCCAGACGCAACATCCAAAACCGCAACATAACTCCCCGGGAAAAAATAACTATGTTTCGCCGTTTTGCCTTCATAATACGCTCCGTCGCCGAAATTCCAAACAAATCTTATTTTTGCCGAGTCTAAAGGATAATCTTTTAAACCCGCCGCATTTCCATCAAAAACAATATCCGCTCCCGAAATTCCCAGTTTATTTTCCCCCGCATACGCTTTTATTTTACTTTCTTTAAATAAAGTTTTGTCGTCTCTAATATATTTTACAGATTCTTCTTCTAACGAAGCGGAATAACTATTATTAAAAAGTTGTTCATTATTTAAAAAATTCGAATTATCGCTTTGATTATTTTGATTTTGACTTTCTTTTGGTCCTGAGTTTTGACTACCAAAAGAAGGGCTCGCTGGCAACCATTTATTATTAACTTTTTGCAGTGAATTTCCGTCTCCGCTCGCGCCAAATGTATTATTATAACTTACTGAATCAATTTCCATCTCTTCTTTGTTAAATAATTTTAAAATATCGGCAGTATTATTTAAACTCATAACAGTATCAATTAAAACTCCGCTGTAATCAGGATGTTCCGTAAAAAATATCTCGGCGTTATCCGCAAAAACAATATATCCATAAGCTGGTATTAAAAAAAATCCTTTACCTCCGTTTTTCGGCGGTTCGTTTAAAACATGGTTTGAACCGTCATTAAATTTCCAATCAGATAGATTAACCTCACTTGTTGAATTATTAAAAACCTCAACCCATTCGCGCCCCGAATCCGGCCCTTCTAAATCGTACATTATTTCATTTATTTCAATCTGCGCGTTTGTAAAAATAGGCAAGATTATCGCCAAAAACAATAAAAATGTTCTTTTCATAATTAAAAGTTTAATCTATTTTAACAAGAAAAACAAATAAAAATAGTAAAATTTATCCACATATCAATTCTTTTATTTTTTTAATTTTAATGTATAATTAAAATATGAATAATGAAAATTTAAATCCTATTAAAATTTCGGGGGATTTATCAGAATCAAAACCAATGACCAAAAAAGATTGGGAAATTTTCTTTGAAAATGCTAAAGAAGTTGCTGAAATTATAAAAAGAACAGAAGAAATTGAAGAAAAAAATGCAAAAAGATAATAATTTTAACCGTCAACATATCTTACTTGATACAAATATACTTATAGCCTCAATAAAACAAAGTATTGGAATAAAAGTTTTTACCGATTTTTTATCAGAAAACGAATGCACCCAAATTATAATAGACGCTGTTAGTTTTGAGCTTTTAGGATATTCAAAAGATCCTTCAGAATACAAAATACTTGATAATTTTTTAAAACCGTTCATAAAAATTCCATCTAAAAATGAAGATGTTAATAATGCTATTTGGCTTTCTGTCTTAATAAAACACAAAATACCCCAAATTAGAAAACAAATTTCTTATACTGATTTCCTTATTGCGGCGCAATTAATGAAATATAAAAAAAGAATAATACTTGCTACTACAAATTGGAGAGATTTTCCTGATATTATATTTGATCGTATTAAAATAATGGCAATTGATACAGGTAAAGAAGTGCTTACAATTGCTTTTATTCAATTTAACCAAGAAAAATACAAAAAAATTGCGGAAGATTTTAAAAAAGGATTAGAATTACTTGAAAATAAAAAATAGGCGGCCGCATTTTGCGAACCGCCTTTTATTTTTTAAAACTAATAAAAAGAAAGATAAAACGACTTTATACCAATAATGATCTAAAATATCTACTTTAATAATATATCGTTGAGTAAAAAATAAAGTTAATAATAGTCAAGATTTTTCAAGTTACGCAATGATGATAAACCTTTGTATTTGTTTTTATCTATTTCACGTCTATATCGTTCTAAATATTCAATACATTTTTCAATAGAACAAATATCTTGAGAAATTTTAATTCTAAAAAATGATCCGCTTTCTACCCCAAAAATAATTTTATCGTTATTATGATTCCAACCTATTCCTAAATTTAATTTTTCATCAAAAATTTCAACCTTTATTATATCTTTTCTAATCCATCTTTTAATTAATCTGCTTATTTTCTTTTCCATTTTCTCCTCCTTGTTTTTTTTGTCTAAATTTCTATCACAACCACATCTTTCAAATACTGATTTTAAAAACTGGTTTTTCTGCTTTTTTCGCCTTTTAGTTATTTGCTTTATATAATTTGATAAAAAATCTTTTTTTACTTGAAAGGAAAAATCATTTTCTTCTTCTAAAATTTTAAAAAGAAAAATAATTTCTTTAATATCTTCCTTTGTTATTTTTTCTAAAATTTCTTTCATAATTTCCTCCTTTTTTTCTTTTTTTATTTATCATTAACGCATAAATAACACTAAATTAAAATATCCATTATTTTTGTTTTTCCAAAAAAGTTTTTTAACATTCAAAGAGCGCGCGCAATACTCTAATATATCAGCAAATATAATATTAGAATCGGAACTTTTAACATCCGTCTCAAAAAGATTAACATAACTTATTTTTTTATATTGTCCTTTTTTTGAAATCAACATTCGCTCTTTTATAACAACTCTTGCTGGGCTGTTTACCGCTTTGATAAACAATTCAGATTTTATCTTTATTTTTTCTTCCTCTGTTTTATAAAGATAATCAGAATAATTATTATTATGTTTGAAATACTCCAATGAATATCCTTTTTGTAATATTCGGAATGTTTCAGAACGTTTATCAAAAACATAAACTATATGCAAAGAACCTATACCACTTTTTTGCAAACACAATAATACTGAACCATTTTTTAACACAGGATTTGCTGGAATAATTTGAATATTAGCAACAACATCAATAATTTTCTTTTTCATTTTTTCCTCCTTTATCGCAATATATCAAGATCAAAAAAATGTATACTTTCTATTTCCTGTTTTGATAAATTTTCCGTAAATCTCATATTGGATTTTAAGAGTTCGGTAAAATTTTCCGCCATTGTATAAGCCATAAATTCTCTACAAGTATAAAAACAAATTGTTGCAAGCAAAATATGAGGGTCTTCACATATTCCATAAAATATTCCGTAAGTATATTTTTTAATTTCTGTCATCATTTCCTCCTTTTTATTTTTTTTATTTAATTGTTAAAGAACTTAAAAAAAACAGAAGAGGTAAAACAAAAACCTCTTCCGGGAAAGAGGTTTTTGTTTTTTGTTTAATTTATTGTTTTAAAAATTACGCAAAAACTCCCTTCTCGGCAGAGGTTTAAAAAAAATAAAATAAAACCAAAATTTTTGCGATATATTCATTATTTTTTAACTATAATCACTAAATATTATTTGTCAATATTTATACCAACCCATATGTGCCGTCTTGAAATCTTTTGAAAAAATTTCTATTTTGCAAATTTATAGCTATCGTGGTTTCTTTTACATACCGCTCTTTTAAAATTTTTTTAACAAGTTCATCTTTTGATATTTTGCCAGATGATTTTAAAATATTATGTATAACATCACGAACCGTTCCCGGAATATAGCCCCATTCTTTTAAAGCGTAAAGTCCGCGTCCAACTAAAATAAATCTATTGTCTTTAATAAGCTCATTATGAACCGTCTGTATATGAGCGTTTCTGCTTAAATTTCTTTCTATCGCGCGCGCCACCTCTATAAAATGCATAGGAGACCCGTGTCTCCGCACAGTAAGATATGCAAAATCTTTTATCCCTTTCGGGCTTATATGGCAAGACGATGAAATACCCCACTCTCCGAAAATATTTTTATCTAAAAGTTTTGATGTTTCAACCCACGAACAGAGCGCTATTTTATTTGAAAGAATTTCTCCGCTTACTAAGGACTTTAATTTTCCTTGAAAGTTTTTTATGAGTTCATCAAAAGAAACAACATCATTTCTTGATATAGAAGCGGCTAAACCATTCACAGCGTTTTCTATTTTAAACATGTCATTTTTTCTATTTTCAGAAATTAAACGGAGATAAAAATGTTCGTTTTCCTTAAGATAAAAAATATTTTTATTTAACGCGAGTAAGAACGCTAAATAATTTTTATCCTCCTCTTTTTGTTTTAAAAAATCCAAAAAATTATCTTCTTTTATAAATCCGCCAAAACCTTCAAGTTTCTGGTTTATAACATTGAAATATTTATTGAATTTAGAATTCGCGGGAATTATTTTATCTTTCAAAACGATTAAGGCGTGATCTTGAATTTGTCTCACCCTTTCCCTTGTTATTTCATAAGATTTTCCTATCGCGTCTAATGTTCCCGTAGGATTATCAAACATTCCAAATCTTCGGATTATTACATCTTTTTCTCTGTTCGGCAAAGAAGATAACAACATCTTTACTTCTTGTGTCAAGTCCTTTATCATAATATTATTTAAATAATAGTTGATTTAGAGCAATAAGTCAACCCCCTTCTTTATTTTGCGTGTTTTTTTCTCCATTCATCTATTTTTTTTTCGTTTCCGCTAAGCAAAATTTTAGGAACTTTTCTCCTCACTCCGTTAAATTCAAATATTTCAGGCCTTGTATATAAAGGAAATCCTTTATAACCGCGCTCTTCTTCAATTGATTTCTCCTTACCGAGAACTCCTTTTATCTGCCTTGCCACAGCATCTATAATAATCATAGACGGCAATTCCCCACCAGTTAAAATATAAGGACCTATTGATAATTCATCAAAAGAAGCATCTTTTTTCATGAATAATTTAGATTTTAAAACGGTTTTTACCCTTTCATCAATCCCTTCATATCTTCCGCAAATAAAAATAATGTCTTTATGATTTTTTACTAAATCCCTTGCTATTTTATTTGTAAATTGTTTACCAGAAGCTGAAAGTATTATTATTTTTATTTTTCCATTTTTTTTTATAACATCATCTGAATTTCTTTCGACTAATTTTAAAATTATTGACTTTGTTTTATCAACCGCTTTTAAAATCGGTTCCGGTTTTAAAACCATACCAACTCCACCGCCATACGGTTTGTCATCCACTATTTTGTGTTTTCCAAGCCCAAAATCCCTTAAACTTAAAATATTTATTTTAATTAATTTTTTTTCTTGCGCTTTCTTAATAATTGAGGTATTAAAATACGCTGAAAATGCCTCGGAAAAAATTGTTATAATATGAAATCTCATAAAGTATTTACTTAAATTATAAAATTCCTTTGATATATAGATTTAAGGAATTTTATAATTCATAATAATTTCTTAATTTAAATCTAAAACAAAAACCGCCCTCTAAAAGGACGGACTTTGTGTTTTATTTTGTTTAGAAAATCCGATAAACTTTTTTTCATTATCCGCCTAAAAATAAGATTACAATTTAAGGTCTTCTACGACATCATCTACACTCCTTGAAACCCTATTTCTTATCTGTCCCGCTTCTTGTCCTGCAGGCTCTTCAATCTTCAGATTAATTCTCGCATGGTTTTTCATTCCAACTGCTCTTAAAAGCGTTCTTACCGCTTTAGCGGTCGTTCCCGCTCTTCCGATTATTTTTCCCATATCAGCAGAGTCTAATTTTAAAGTCAAAAGAACACCCATTTCATCAACCGTTCTGTCAATTTTTACTGCGTCTTGATTGTCAACCAAACTTTTAACGATATATTCAAGAAATTCTCTGTCTTTTTGGTCCGACATATTTTAATAATCCAGAGAAGAATCAATGTAAATTGCAAATTACAATTATTTTATTAACTCTTTTCAGGAATCTCTTTCTTTTAATATTCCATCGACCATTACTTTTATTATATTATTAAAACAATTATACTATATTTTAAGATTTTTACAAGACATTAAAACACTATTTAACTCTCTGTAATAATTTTAAAGCGGTTTCGCTTATAACTGCCCCTTTTTTTTGAAGTTCTTGAATCCTTTCTATTTTAAAATCTAATTTTTTACTTACAGGGTCATAATTCCCTAAAATTTCCAAAAACGCTCCGCTTTTTGGCGCCCTTATTGATTCAATTAAAACCAATCTAAAACTTGGTTTATTTTTTTTTCCCGTTCTTTGAATTCTAATTTTTAACATTTAAAAGTTTTTAGAAACGCTTCGGCTGTTGCCGAAGCGTTTCTAAAATAAATTACATATCTTCTTCATCTTCATCATCCTCGTCTATTTCAGGCTCTTTTTCAACATCATCGCCTTCTAATTCTTCGTCTGAAAGATTTAAAATATATTTATTGATATCCATATTATTCTCTTTTTTAACTTTCGACCGTCGCTTTTTAAAGCAACCTAATTATGCCTGATTTTTGCTTAAAGCGCAAAAATCATCCACGTCAATATTTTATCTTATTATTAAAAACACGGTTGTAAATAGTATAAATATACTATAACATAAATATAATAAATGTCAATAAAAGATTTTTCTTAGCCCGCTCCATACTTCAAGTAAAGCACCTAAAACAAGAAGAACTGTCAAAAAATACAGTACTAAAGAATGGTACATATTTTTTTTAAGGCGTAGTGCCATAAATAAAACAAATAACCCAAATATTCCAAACCCGACTCCTCCTATAATTGAAATTATTGCGGCAAGGGGTAAACTGCTTTTTACTAAAAATAAAAATATTAAAAGAGGAAATAAAAACAAAAACCATGACGCGGTTTTTGATATTTTATAATCCATAAAAAAAGTATTTCTAAGGTCAGAAACAAGCGCGAGTATTGATGTTAAAACCGCAAGTAGTCCCGCAAAAGAAACAACAAACACGCCCTTTTTCCCAATTGTGTTTTGAATACCGCGCACAACATTTTCTTCTACTCCCGCGCCTGACACCCCTAGTACGGTTATTATGAAAATAAGATAAAACAGTGCTATAATAATTTGGCTTATTATAATTGTTTTTTTAAAATTCTCAAAAGAATTATTCTTTTCCCTAAAAAAATCCATAACTTCCGGAATAACAGAAAAACCGCTTAAACTGAATAAAAAAACTCCATAAGGAAGAAACCACTCCGCTCCGTAAAATTTATTCAAACTTAAAAAATTATTTATACTTATTTTACTTGCGCTTAAAAACAAAAAAAATATTATTAAGAGTAAAAGTGGGATTGTGAGATAAAAATTTATTTCCCCTATCTTTTTAAAATTAAAAAAAATAAAAAATCCGCTTAAAACCAAAAAAACCAAAGACCAATTAAAAGATGAGAAAATAGGAAAAATATTAAAAATAAAAAAACCAGCTAAAATCGCGTAAGCCGCGAATGTTCCGTAATAACTAAAAATCGTGTTTAAAAAAGCTATTTTTTCTGCTTTATTTCCTAATAAAATTCTTACATAACCAGTAAAACGGTGCTTCCCGGGAATTGAAAAAACAATCAAACCATATAAAAGATGTAGTAATAAAACAACAAAAAAAGTTATAAAAAAATGCAGAAACCCCCACACCAAACCCGCCCTGCTTATACTATAAGGTAAAGAAAAGAAACCAGCTCCTATCACCATTCCGATAAACATTCCCATTGCCGCCAAATTATCACCGTATTTATTAGAGATTTTCATTTACTTGCTCTTGTTTAATAATTTCAATTATTTTTTGAACCAAAATTTTCGGGTCTTTTTCGTAAATTATTTTTGTTTCTTCTCCGCGTGTTGATTTTTCAACAATTTCTTTTATTAAATCAGTTGTTCCGCCCATTCCTTCTAAAATTCCTATCGGCTTTCTGTCCTCAAAAGCAATCGTAAATTCGTTTAATGTGCCCATTCTGCCGCACCCCACTATCACAGCGTCTGACGCCCGTGTAAGAAGCAAATTTCTACCCGAATAACCGAATCCAGTGTAAATTATTATATCCGTATAATCAATGGGTAATTTATAATTTTTAATATGCTTGTTTTGAGATGCGGCTGGAGACACTCCTATCACAAAACCTCCTTTTTCTTTCGCTCCTATCGCGGCCCAATAAGGAAAACCAGTTGTAGCGCCATTCACTAAAACAACGTTTTGACGCGCTATTTCTCTTCCTAATTCTTTTGCTTTCTCCAAGGCGTCAGGAGCGCAAAGCCCTGTTTCCGCGGCTCCAGAAATACAAATCTTATATTTTAAATGATAGTGTGGATTCATAAAAATAAAATTCTCAATTAACAAATCCGAATAATAAAAGAATTTCAAAACCTTAAATTACAATAATGAATATAGTAAGATTGATATTTATTATTGTTTATTTTTTCATTATTCTGGCTTGGTTATTGATTATTTTTTAAATTATAATTTCATCGGCATTACAAGATAAATAAAATTTTTATCGTTTTCTCCTTGTATAATAATCGGCTTTCCGTCTTCACTTATTTTAAAAATAATCTGTTCAGAATTAATTTTGCTTATTCCCTCAAATAAATATTTTAAATTAAAAGTTAATTTTATAATATCCGTTGTTATGTCATTAAAACCGCTTTTTGATATTTTTATTTTTGACGAATACTCGCCTATATCCGAATTTGCTGTTTTAAAAGCAAGAGTCTGCTCTTTTGGATTTATTTCTAAAATAATATCGCTTAAACGGCTTAAAAAAACGCTTGACGCTTTTAAAACATTTAAAATCTCGTCTGCGTCCACAATAATTTCTCCTAAAAATTTAGTTGGAACAAACTGTTTGTAATCAGGATATATTCCTTCCGTAAGACGGGAATAAAAAACAAAAACATCATTTGAAACGGCGAATTCATTTTTATTAAAATTTACTTCTATCTCATTTTCTTCTTTTTCAACTTCTTCTAAAACGCGAATTAATTCAGCGGCGCTTTTAATCGGGATTAAAAAAGAAAACTCTTCGGAGTTAGTTATGCCGTTTTTATTATCGTGAAAAAACTTTTTTTCCGCAAGTCGAAACGAATCGGTGGCAGTGAATATCATATTATTTTTATTGATTAAAAAATAAACACTTGCTATCTCTGGTTTAAAGTAAGACAGAGAAACAGAAAAAAATACTGATTTTAACCCTTCTAAAAACAAAGATGCGCCTATTTTAAAACCAGCTTCTTTTTTAATTTTAGGAAGTATTGGAAAATCATCAACATTGCCTGTTTTTACCAAAATCAAAGAATTTTCTGTTATTATTTTTAAATTTGAATTTTCTTGTTTTAAATTAATAATATCTTCTTTTAAATTAAAAATTGCGTTTGTAAGAACCTTTGCAGGCACGGCAATAATACCTTCTTTTTCAGTTTTTGCGGGAACCGTAATTTCAAAACCAACATCAAGATTTGTCGCCGATATTTTTATTTTCCCTTTCTGAACGGAAATTAGAAAAAAATTTAAAATAGGAAGATTTAAATTTTTTCCCGTAATTTTTTCCGCGAGAGTTAATCTTTTTAAAAAATTTTCTTTTCCGATTTTTATTTCCATATTATTATAATAATAACTTATTTTATATATTTAATTTATATTATTTATATTATACCCTGCGTAAACCGTGGATAACTTAAAATATGTTTTAAAATAATGATTATTTTAAGTTAAAATTGCGTGTTTAATGTGAATAAAGCTGTTTAAAAATAATCTTAAATTATGCGATTATAAATTCAGTAAAAAGTTTTCCAAATTTATGAACAGGTTTTACCTTGTTTTTCCGCAGTTTATCCCCGTGTTTAATTTAATAAAATAACCTAATTTTAAATTAAACACGGGGATAAATTTACTTTTTAAATCGTAAGAATATTTTTAATAGCGGTTATTTCTTCATTCAGATGCTGGTTTGTTTTAAGTTCATTTAGAATTTTTTCATAAGAATGCATCGCGGTTGTGTGGTCTTTTCCGCCAAACCTTCTTCCAATATCAGGATACGAATTGTTAAAATATTCTCTTAAGACAAACATTGCTATTTGTCTCGGTCTTACCACTTCTTTTTTTCTTGTTTTTTCAAGAAATAATCTTTCATTCATATTGTAAAAATTTGCTATTTTTTTAATAACCTGGTTGGGGTTTATGGTTTTTTTAAGTTTAGCGTTTTTATTTAATATGTCTTTAATCTGTTGTTCGGTAAGTTCTTTTTTAATTTTTAATTCCGCTGATATAAGATTAAGCGCTCCTTCAAGTTCTCTAATGTTTTCGGTAATATGAAGCGCAATATATTCAAGAGTTGAATTCTCAAAAGTGAACGGCATTTTTTCGGTTTTTGATTTTAGTATAGCGACCCTTGTTTCGAAGTCGGGTTGGGAAACATCTGCCATCATACCTCCTTCAAAACGCGATCTAAGCCGTTCTTCAAGATTAAGAATTAATTTTGGCGGGCAATCGGAAGAAAATATAACCTGTTTATTCATTTCATGGAAAGTGTTGAAAAGATGAAATAATTCTTCTTGGGATTTATCTTTACCGCTGATAAACTGAATGTCGTCTATAATTAAAACATCATAGTATTTAAATTTTTTTCTAAAATTGTGTATTAAGCCGTTTCTCACACTTTCAACATAATCGTCAACAAAATTACTGGAAGCAAGATATAAAATTTTAAATTCAGGGTAATTTTTTTTAAATTCATTACCAGCAGCTTGTAAAAGGTGGGTTTTTCCTAAACCAACACCTCCGTAGATATAAAGAGGGTTGTATAAATACCCTGGTTTTTCAATAATGTTTAAAATAGCCGCGTGAGCTAGTTCGTTAAAAGACGCTACAATAAAATTATCAAAAGTATAATTTGAATTAAGGTTTGTTTTTTTATCAACCTGAAGTTCTTTAAATCTTAGTTGCGCGCCAAAAGTTTCAGGCGCGGAAGACAAGTTTTTATTTAAGCATTTTTCAGATATTATATAATCAACACTTCGAACATTTTCACAATAAGACCTTATTATTTTAAGGATTGTTTTATTAAATTTGTTTTCTAGCCATTCTTTTACGAAATTATTTGGAACCGTAATTATGATTATTCCGTCTTCAAAACCGTGTATTGCGGTTTTTTTAAACCACGCGGCGTAATTTGCTTTGGAAACCATAAGTTCTATTTCTCCCAAAACAATTTGCCATAATTCATTATAGTTTATTTCTTCATTTAGCATAATATTATTATTTCCCAAATTTTAATTAACACAAAACTTCATATCTTAATAACTATCTCTTTTTTGTGGATTACATGTGGATAACTTTTGTTTTTAAATTTTTCTTTTACTGAAAGATTTATGATAAACCTATAAACCATCTGATGTTTTTAATTCTAAATGAAATAAAAAATTTGAACATATTGAATTTATAATGTTTTTGTTGTAGAGTATTAAATGGTCGTAAAATTACTATAAAATGTATAATTAAAATATTCGCCCGAGGTGAAATTTTACAAATTATAATTATTGTTTTGATTTTTAAATTTTTCATCCTTTTCACGACTATCTGAAGGGTGTAATTTTTTTAACATGTCTATTAAAAATAAACCAAAAAAAAAAAAAAAAGATTGTAAAAAAAAAAAAAAAAAAATAAAAAAAAAAATAATAAAA
>Ga0105164_10001538_pt1 | contig 14759 bp, 10 predicted proteins | sample VDWuncwatermetaG_FD_89674 | JGI IMG/M metagenome (GOLD analysis project Ga0105164, IMG submission 89674) | Wastewater microbial communities from Netherlands to study Microbial Dark Matter (Phase II) - VDW unchlorinated drinking water | ecosystem: Environmental > Aquatic > Freshwater > Drinking...
ATATAGAGTATAACCTATATAAACAAACCTGTCAAGCCATTATTGGCTATTACACTACTTCCTTATTGTCCAAAAGTCTGCCGCGAGAGTCTCCAGATATTTATAAGGCATCGTGAAATAGCCGTCTTGGCCCCATTTGGCGCCCCAGGAGTTACGCACCAGGAAACGCCTGGCCTTTTGGTCAAAGCCGGATGCCATTACCGCGTGCCCCCCAAGGACGCGCTCTCCTTTTTTGGGCATATTGGCTATGCCTGTGCGCGCCACAACCGGCGTTTCAAAGCTTTCATAAACCGTGAAACCAAAAACGAAGGGATAGCCATCAGTAAGGCAGGTCAACATCTCGTTCAATCCGTTGATGCGGTGATAAGATACGATCTGATGTGTTTTTGCTTCTGTATAGCAGGTAATCGGCGGTTTGCGCGCGAAACGCGTGATGAGATACGGCCACATAGTTTCAGCGCAGGCGCCGTCATTCTTGAGCGTCTTTATGCCGTCGCGCAGGGACGCGCCCGAGTCATACTCTGTCGTATTGATCAGCGCGCGCTCGTTGTAATAGATAAACAACCTGCTGGTATCGGTATAGGCGCCATCAATACTGTTATCCAAAAACTCTAAGTTGCCTGCCAATGCCTGGGCTGTGCAGCTTCCAAGGCGTCCCTGGTCCTCGATTACTGAACAGAGCAAAGAAAGATCCACCGACGCCGGCAGGCGCACCTTCGGCTCAATCGCACGGTAGAGAAAATCCCGCGCATCAGGAATATCAGGATGCCAGCCGTATGTATGACGACGCATATTTATACCTCCTAACTGCTTTTTTATTCTTTTACTCGCGGCTCAATAGGTGTTGCAATCACCTCGTAAACATCAATCGGCCCGGTCTTTTGGATACACATTAAATCCTTGCGCGGGCAACCCTGTTCCGGAAAAGATCTCATCAGCTTCAGGCCGGGATTGGCGGGAATACGCACCAGCTCATTTTGCTCAGCAATAATCCCCGTATCCTGAAATTCCGCCCGGTGCACAATGACGTATTTAACCCCCATCCATTTTAATATACCAGCAGTATCTGACTTGGATAGGTCCCTGATCTCCTGCGCCACTTTATGGGCATATGTCCCGGGATTAGTGCCATTAATAATCTTCTTCCCGTGCTTGGTCTGGTAAAACTTAAACATTTCATTGGGAGAATCGGCATCCAATGGATATTCGGCAACTACCGTATCCGCGCTCTGCTCCGCCAGCCAGGAATAAACCGCCGGGAAGCTTGAGACATCGATAACTTTATATGGCGGCCAATTCCAAAATTCAAACAATACCGCCCCGCAGAATAAAACGGCAATGGCCGCCTTTGACCTGCTGCTTTTAAAACGTTCCAGGATATACTTCAGCCCGAATCCGGCCAGGACTGCTACTGTCAGCATCAAAACAATCCCGAAACGGCAATATGCCCTGAACATCGGCAATATTTTATACATAAAAAATGAAGGCATGTAAATCTTAATACCGAAAATTTGCCACCACGGCGGTTGGGAGAATAACCAAGACGCAATTGCCAGAAAAATAAAGAACCCGATATAGAAATTTTCTCTTACGAAAGGACTGTCCCCGCTTTTTGGGGACTGTCTCTGAGCTTTCCTGTTTCTTCTCCAGGCTTTAAAAGCCACAAACGCTAAAATCATCGGAACCCAACCCAAATAAAGCGTATGCTCGGTAAGGCTCCCTCCGTATAAGGACGAACCGATAAACTGCTCTGTAAAACCGCCGAATACCGGATGCGCTGTCGCCGGCAAAAAATAGCTTAAAGGCCGGGCGGACTGGAAAAAAAGATCATCAAACGGCCTGACCAGATTCCACGCCAACGGCTGAATAGTCTTTTTTTCAAAAATTACTTTTTTAATACTTTGGCCTGCCGCAGTAGACATAATAAGAACTCCGCCTGCCGCCATAATCAAAAGTGTCATCTTCAAGAATCGCCAATATCGTGTGTCTACTTTTTTATAAAAAACAAGGCAATATATCAAAAATAAACCAGATGTTATATACATAAAATAAGAATAGTGAAATTCAAACGAAATAACCAAAAAAATGGCCCCAATACTTAAAAATAAGTTCTTATGCTTAGGATGCTCTTGCAGCTTGATCAAAGTTAAAATATACAGCGGCATCCATTGAATGTTGGCTAGCGATAGGTGCTGCCAGGCCCGGGCAAAGTGATACGGACAAAACGCGTAAATTATACCCGCAAACAATGATGAAAATTTATCTTTGGTTAAAGCAAAAACCAGATAAAACATGGTAATGCCGGATAATATAAAACTTAAAAGGACCTGGATATTATAAGCTGCGACGTTGCCGGTAAAAACGGATAACCACACACAGAGAAAATTCCAGACGGGATGAAGCACCTGCTTACCCATATCTATTCCGAAAGGAACAGCGATAATGGAATTATACATAACAGCCAAATGATGCGTAACTGCATATTTTAACCACCAAAAATATGCCAACCAGGCAAAAGATTCATCTGTGGTGTATGTGCCGGGAATAACACTCTTGATCTTTAAAATAAGAGGAAAAGTGCAGATAAAGGTCAAGGCAATAAAAAAAGATGGAACGAAATACTTTTTTTTCATTTTCTAAGATTATTTGTTGAAAACATAACCGTCACCGGCTTTTAAATAAATGAACTTCCCAAAAATTAGCAATTTTTCTAAATGCCTCGGGGCACTTTTTAGTATAAAGTAATAGCGGCCACGCGTGAATTCCGAAAGTCACCGGAATAATATCATATTTCTTGAAAGCGGATCTTTCTATTAAGAGCTTTAGGTCGTTTTCGGTATATTCTCTTAAGTGCTCCCACCAGGGAAACTTCCTGTTACCCGTAAAGAGTTCAATTGCAAAACGTATTAAACGTTTTCTATTAGGGGTATTGAGCACTGCTACCCCGCCGGGCTTCAATACTCTATATAATTCATTCAGAGCTAATAAATCATCGGGGACATGCTCAATGACATGAGAACATATCGCCACATTAATACTTTCCGGCTCGATATATCCGGAAAGTTTCTGCCAATCTCCGTTAAGGTATGAAATATTTTTAAAATTCGAAGGCATCCTTTCTAAAAAAAGCTCAACCCCGATCAACTTACGGCAATATTTAGCCAGCTCCCTGGTTCGCGGAATAATCGACGCCCCTATTTCTAAAACTACTGATTCCTTATTCACAAACTTTTTGAATGACTGTAATAAGGAAAACCAGCTGTAATCTTGTATCATAAGAAACGTATATCCATGTTCATTAAAGGTTAGTTCCTCAAGGAATAGGAAAAATCGTAAAATGAACCCACCGTTAAGACACCTGACAATGTTAAATATTTCGCCAGAGGTCTTGGATCGCAGGTCTTTGGCTTGAAAAATTAATTTATCTTCCTGGCTCTTGCAAACCGGGCATTTTATATTCTCGAGGCTTATTCCGCTATTTTTTATCCCAGGGGTTAGCTGCAGAACTCTTCTCCTCGTGCTTAAGCCGCTCTTCTTAAACCCAAAAAACCGGCTTCTTATCTCGCTGGCAAGGAATCTCCATGTCCTTAAAGACAACATTGACCTGATCAACAATTTTGGATTAGAAAATACAGCGCTCAAGATGATCCTTATTATGCCTGACGCGGAGTTTGCAATATAAAATTGGTTCTTGTATTCTAAGAGTTCTTTGGGTGTCAGCTCGGGCGTATTGATCAAAGGCTGCGCGGTGCTCAAATGTTCGTCATTAAGAATATCCAGTAAAAAACCTTTCTCCTTTGCCTGGCAGTAGAGCTCTGTGCCGTAATAAGGGGTGGCGATATTCGCGCACACGCTCTTAGCGCCCAGTTGGATCAGTTTCCTGGCAAAAGCGATACTTTTCCTGATATTCTCTTTGGTCTCGCCGATGCAGCCAATAACAAAAACCGCGTTAACATTCACTCCGTTTTTGCTCAAAAGCCTGACAGCCTCTTCTATCTTCTTCAGGTCGATCCTTTTTTTAATGATATTATTTACCACGTTCTGGTCGCCGGATTCGGGGGCCACAAATACCTCAGTGCAGCCTGAAGCCTTCATCTTCTTTATCAACTCCTCATCCAGGGCATCCGCCCTTACGCCGTTGGGCATGCACCAGGTAATATCCAGCTTTTTTTGAATGATCTGGTCGCATATCTCTTTGGCCCTGGCTACATCAAGCGTCATATTGTCATCTTCTATGCTTAAATGCCTTACGCCGTAAATATTCACTATTTCCTCTATTTCCTTGACCACATTCTGCGCGCTGCGCGGCCTCCATTTTCTGCCCATGGTTAAATGTATAGCGCAAAAAACACATTCGTACGGGCATCCCCGGCTGGTTATCACGGTAGCCCATTTTTTTCCTGCCGGAATATAATCCCCCCGCGGCGATTGCCCGGCTTCTACTGCCGAGAAATAATTTTCTAAGTTCAAGAGATGCCTGGCCGGGAAAGACAAGCTGTCCAGGTCCTGAATCGGCTTCCGAGCGGGATTGATCACCGGTTTAGAGTCAATTTTATACCCGATTCCTTCGACTCTTCCCAGGCCAGCGGAATTACCCTGTTCAAGCGCATCTGCCAACTCAAGCATCGTGTATTCGCCCTCTCCTACAACAATATAATCAACATCCTTATTTGACAAAACCTCCAGCGGCCTGACAGTAACGTGATGTCCGCCGAGCACGGTAATAATATTTTTATTGATACTCTTAATAGCTGAAGCGACTCTTTGCGCGCTCCAATGGCTGATGGAAAAAGGCACTGTTATCCCGACTAATTTGATGCCGTCTCTTTTTATCCTAATTGCTATTTCTTCAAATTCCAGGCCGCCATACCATTTATCTTCGCCGTTTACTTCAATTTTATGGACATTCTTCCAGCCTTCTGCCAGGGCGTCGATTATTGAAACCTGATGTTTAGCTTCAAGCGCGGAGGCTACGTAAAGCAGCCCCATCGGGTAAAACGGAGCCGGCCGGTTGATATGCTGCGACGATAATACTAAGGGCGGATTGACCAGGCAGATTAACATCTATTACCCCGTTTCTTAGAATAAACCTCGAAGCAATCGCCGATATTAAATAAATCAAAAAATACCGAGCAGAGAATATCCGCCAGCCTGAAACCAAGATTGACAGTTTTTAAACCGCATTTCCTTGCCAGCGTAGGGCCCAAGATCCCCAGTGATTTTGTCCTAAGATAGACTATCTTAAAACCGCAACCTTGAAGCATCTCTTTTAAACTCTTTTTAGTAAAAAGCTGCCTGTGCTGAGGAATATGCATCTGGAAATGCTCTTTGAATACCCTAGACGGTGTATTAAAATTAGGCACACCAATGATGAGTTCCCCGTTATCCTTCAATAGTTTCCGCGCCTCGATAAGCATATCCCGCGGCCGGATAACATGCTCCAATACCCAATTGATCCTGATGATATCAAATTTATCTAAATCGCCTTTAATCTCTTTCTGGAAATTTTCCAAATTTATGCTTGCCTTTATTCCCCGCAAGCGCAGGCGCTCGATCAGGGCATCGTTGTATTCCGTGCCATAGCATAAACAGCCAAAATTCTTTGCCTTGTCTAAAAAATATCCGTCACCGCAGCCGATATCAAGCACCTTCAATGGCTCGTGGCCTGCATGCGAATAGATCGGATAAGTGACTAGCGCCCTCTGCAGCAAAAAACCTGAGACCATTTTTTTTAACCAAATATTACGGCTCTTGAATAAAACGGACCCGAATGAATCATTAAGTACACCCTGTAATTTGAACTGGATGTCTGCCTGGCTGCTGGCCATATATTCAGAGAAGTGGTGGGCAATATAATCCGCGTATATTCTTTTTTCTTCTTCGATGCCGAGAAACGGATGAACATAGGCCAGGCCGCAGCTTAAACAGAGATAGACATTGTTCTTTCTACTCATGTCCTCCGAATAAACCTGGGAAAAAAAATACCCGTTATCAACTATGCTCCGGCCGCAGGCCACGCATTTATCTGATTTATAAAAATCCTGAAAATCCTTATAAAATGTTTCCAACTGTGTCATAAGGCTTTAATTTGATTTAGATCCCCTGCTTAATAACCCGTAGATCCTTGAGCCGATCTTGCCGTCGAAAACGACACTCCTGCCCAGCTTAAAGATCGACCTGTTCCTTGAAAGAAGATATACGAGTAACCCCAGGACCTTACCCAGGCGGAACTGAAATATTGTTTTTTCGTATAAAGCATACCCTTTTTTAAGCGCCTTGATCCTTTGCTCTTTAGTGAATTCTTTTGTCTCGAATACCGGCTGGAGATCCCTGCTGCCGACAGACTCCAGGTAATCGCTGACCGGCATCATATAAACAGAATTTTTTCTGGCCCAGTCAAAAAGGCTCGTCCCCGGATAGGGTATAAGATTATAGACATTCACAAAATCGGTTTTTAACGCCTTGGCGAATTTTAGCGTCTGCATCGCCGTCTTATAAGTCTCACCGGGATGCCCGATAATGAAATTCACGGAATTACGGATGCCGGCTTTATTAGTAAGGTTTACGGCTTCAACTACCTTTTTTAAATCCAGGTTTTTACCGATATACTTATCGATTATCTCCTGATTTCCCGATTCGCATCCGTAAGAAATGAATATGCAACCGCTCTGTTTCATCTTAGCGAGAAGATCAACGCTTACGTTATCCGCCCTTATACCGTTATATATCTCATACTTAATATCCAAGCCGTCTCTTATTATCCCGTCACAGATCGCTTCCGCCCGTTTTGTATCAAGCGCGAAACAATCGTCATTGATCTCGAAATGGTTTATCCCGAATCTATCCCGAAAATGCTTTATTTCGTTGATAACATTTTCCGGGCTGCGCGCCCGGAAATTCCTGCCCATTGAGAGCCTGATAGAACAATAATTACATCCGTAAGGGCACCCCCGGGAAGTTATCAGGGGCAAAAGATGCTGTTTGAAACACAAATACCTGGGCAGATCAAAGGCGTCATAATCAGGAAAAGGAACGGAATCCAGGTCTAATATATAATCCGCGGTTTCATTTTCTATAATTTTATCTTTATCGCGCCAGATCAAATTCTTGGCGAGACTAAAGTCCGGGCGGGATTTTTCGAATTCCTTTAGAAAACTTATAAAGGTCATCTCCGATTCGCTCTTCATGGCAAAATCTGCCTTTGTAGTCTTAAGAATGTGCTCCTTTGTGGCGGAAACATGCGCTCCGCCGGCTATTATGGGCAGATTGGGAGAATGCTCCTTTATCTTATCGATCAGGCATTTGGCATATTCATAGCAATAACTAAAAGTAGTGATCCCGACAAGGTCCGGTTTATAGGTTGAGATAATGGAGTATAAAAGACTGTCATTTTTTTCCAGGCCCTGATCAAAAACTTTACAATCATTGTATCCCTCTTTAATACACATAGAAACAAGATAGGCCAAACCAATATGCGGGTGGCTTGCCGCCTGCAACTCATCCCCGAATAAAGATTTAGTCCAAGGGTTGACAAATAGTATTTTCATGACTTTTTTGCCAATATGCAAATTTCCGAATTGGTGGACGCGGACTTAAAAATTACATTCAATACTTTCGCTAAGCATTTGAATTTCTTGCCGTATCCGATATTCGTATTTACTCCGACTCCTACGCGTTTTACTATTTTAAAATTATATTTTTGCAGCAAAAATATAAAGCTGTGTAATGTAAATAAACGCAAATGGTTGTGCGGAAGAGAACTTCTAAACGGGGCATTAGCCGGATATCTAACGCTGATATCGCTAAAATACGGCTGGTGGCCAAAGAGTAACAATAACCTGTTATACCAGGAAGCAAGATTGGGTGTGGTGATCAACAGGTGACCTTCGGGCTTAAGCACCCTGTGGATTTCTTCAAGCAGATGGTCAGGGCTGATCAAATGCTCTATAACATCTCCGCAAATAACGGTATCAAACGAGGCATCCTTGAAGGCCAGGTCTTCTAAATCAAGATTTACACACGCTCCAATAATGCCGGCGCCGCAGGCGGATTTTATGGCATCGGCAGAGATATCAACGCCGTAGATACGGTCAAGATGAAAATGGCTTGAAACTTTTCCGGCGAACGGACCGTTACCGCATCCGATCTCAAGGACTTGTTTTCCGATACGCCCTTCTAAAAGATTTATCAACAGCTGATGCCTAAGGCCTAGGTCATACAAGCCCTCTTCGGCATATTGTGATTTATAGAACTTATCGACAGAATCATTTTTGTTCATTTTTTCCCTTTTTTATCGGCAATTTATGCTTTTAATAATTTCCTTGCCCTGATAAAAATCCAATAATCAAAAGGCAGGACGAATATTTTAAATTTTAGCCTAATTTTGGCTAAACATGATCCCAAGGTAAAACTTAAACCGAATAAAAATCTAAAAAATCTATTCTGAATATTTACGCCTATCCACTCCTTAGCATCCAAATCCAGCATCCCGAAAATATACTGCTCTAACATGGCGATCAAAAAAAGCTGCCGGCGGGTGATCCACATTTTTTTACAACCCGAGTTTTGGAAAACATCTTCGGGGCTGGTCAATGAAGAAGCCCACTCGCTTAAGCTTTTCGGCGGATCAAACCCGCACTCAACAGCCTTGTAATACAATTCGCTGCCGGGCAGGGGATTATAGACATAGACCATAAACCGGTTTTTATTTGAGATCTTAAGCAACGCGTCAACTTGCGTTAGGATGCCGCTTATCTCTTTATCCACTCTCGACCTGTTATACTCAATATCTTTAGACCATGGGATTCCCGACATGTAGGAAAACAGGACTTTAATGTTGTGCTCGCAGCAGAGACGGGTAAATTTATAAATATCTTCTATCCTGGCGTCCTTTTTAATCAGGTCCAATACATCCTGCTCTCCGGATTCCGAACCGGTCAAGATCATGGCCATCCCTGCCTTTTCCATTAATTGCCAAACTTCTTCTTCGTATTTGGCTAATTGCGGGATCCTGCCGTTTAGATTGCCGATCTTTATCTTGATATTATTTTTAAGCAGCCCCTCGCAGATATCGACTACTCTTTTTTTATCCACAAAAAAATTGCTGTCATATACCGCGATTGAATCGATCTTATATTTTTTGTATAAATAGGCCCACTCGCTAACTACGCGTTTTGCCTCCAGCCCCACCCATTTACGTTTGCTCACAACCGGCTCTATACAAAATGAACAGCGGAATGGGCAGCCGTAACTGGAGATATACTGCAGGGTCCTATTACCGTACTCTGTTTTACTTATACACTTTTCGACATCTATGATATCGTAACAAACCGTAGGAAAGTTATTCGTGTCTTCTATCCCGGGATTTTCCTTAATGATAAGCTGTCCGTTAGACTTATAACACAAGCCCGGTATCGCGTCTAAGTTTCGCGGCCTTTCAGACTGAAAACATTTTACCAGGTCATAAAATTTCTTTTCTCCCTGTCCGCGGATCACTATATCAACATGCGGATCTTCCAGCGTTGACTCGGGCATAATCGAAGGGTGCCATCCCCCCCATACGATAGGCAAATGCGGGTAAAGCCTTCTTACCTCTGAGGCGACTTTCAGGCCGTCTAAGATCTGATTCCCAGTCATCGCGGTTATCCCCAGGCAAATACTATCCCCGCAGTGTTTGAGAGCCTCCGCGATAAAATCATCATATAAAGCATCGGAGATAACTTTTACATCTATGCCGTCTTTAACTAAGAAAGACGCAACATGTAATAAGGCCAGCGGGGCTATACCGATCTTCCTGTCAAATGTGCTGGCTTTGCCCTGGAATAAAACAACTTTATTTTTTTGCTTCAACATAAAGACTTGCCTCCGGAAAAAGGTCCAAAACGTCCAGGTCCGGAACCGCCCCCTCTTTGAACTTCTTCTCTTCTATCACCTTGAATCCGCAATCTCTTAACAGGCGGCTTAAAGACTCAAAATCATACATCCACACATGCGGCCGGATAAATTTTGTGGCCAGAGCGGCTAAACCGGCTGCCTTAACACGGTAAAATTCAGGATAAAACATGGTGCAAAATAAATCCGCCGCGGATAAATCACCCAGCCTTTGCCGCTCTTGCCGGCCGGCGTACTTCAAGAAAAAATCACTGTCATTTTCCATGTATTTTGCGGATATTTTCTTAAGGTCGGGTAAAACTATCCTTAACACCCCGGGGGTTTTTAAAACCCGTAGGCATTCTTTTAAAACATGTTCAGCCTCAAATCTTTTTAAATGTTCTAAAAAGTGGGAAGTGTAAATAAAATCCACGGAACCGGGTTTAAAAGGCAGCCCCTTCCTGCAATCGCACAGCTTTAGATTCTTCGGCCATTTACTTTTATAATCAAGTGGAACAAAGCGCATTTTATAGAATAGTTTCTCGATGAGAGGAAATCTGTGCATAATGGCGAGTATGCCCCAGTCCAGGTTGATCCAGTCATCCAAACCCACAGGCCCGCATCCTAAATTGATCTTTTTCATTGGTTTTTTGGCTTTATGGAGAAGCTCAAGCCATCCGCATACCCCTTAAAAACCAGGGTGATCAAAGAAAATTTTCCGTTCATTATCAATACCGCTAAATTGTAGATCAAGAACAAGTTGCTGAATAGCACTAAAAAAAGCAACAAGCGGATCCCTTTAGAGTTTTTACGCATAAAAATGACCCTGTTCCTGGAAACATAATAAACCATTGCGGTGTTTATCCCCGTAAAAGACTTATGCCCTCTGACGCTGCGTAACGGCAAATCGTGCCAAGTTTTGGCCTTGGGAAATAAGACAACACTGTAACCCTGCCTTTTAACCTTTTCCGCCAGGTCAGATTCTTCATAATGCATCACATAATCACTGTCTATTCCTCCGACCGCGCTAAAAAGATCTTTCTTGAGCATGAAAACATTGGGCATATGGCCAACAGTAATATAATTTAGATTTTGATATTGATATTGACCGTCATCCATTGCTCCCGCGCCGGTAAAAGCTGTGTGGCTGGTGACCAAGCTTATGGAATTGTTCAGCCAGCATAAGCGTTTTCTATCGGATTTATAATACGTAAAAGGCCCGGCAATTCCTATTTTTAACTCTTTATTTTCCCGAATACCTTCTATCAGGTAAGTGATCATCTCTTTATCGATCACATTGTCACTATCAATAAATAAGAGGTACTCTCCACTTGCGTATCTCGCGCCAAGATTCCTGCCGCCGGCGGCATAAATATTCTTTTCGCTGCGGACCAACTTGATCTTGGCGGCATAGCGCTCCTCTAAGGCCGCGTAGGTATTATCAATTGAGGCGTTATCAACGGCTATGACCTCTAACGGGCTGTAATTTGAACGCAAAACGGAATCAACGCATTCTAAACATTCGTCTTTACGGTTGTAGCTGACAATGATTACCGAAACAAAAGGATTTTTATCCATATCTGTCAATTTGCCCCGGCGCAACCACAAGGCTTCTTATATATAGACCTGAAAACCATCGCAAATGCGGGTTTAAAAATAGTAATATTTCCGCTGCGCAGCACTGTCGCGGAATTCAGCCATTTTGCGATCCTGATCACCCACCTTGGCAATCCGGGAAGATTCAAGATTGAATCAAAAGCATACAACTTTAATCTTTTCTTACTCTCTAGATCAACCAACCCTTCAGAATAACATCTGTCTCCCAGAATGGTCCCTTTAAAAGGATAATACACCGAGGTCTGCACGGCTTCCGGCGCTAACCTTAAATTAAGCCATATGGTCTTCCACAAAGAAAAGACGGTTTCTCCGGGCAAACCGACCATATTAAAAGATTTCCTTTTTATCCCTGCTTTTTTTGCATCACCAAAGGCCTCGATAATAACCTTATCGGGCATATCCCTGCCTAAAACATTACGCCGTATAATTTCATCACCTGACTCAAGGCCGATTGAAACCTGCCTGCAGCCGGCATCTCTCAAAAGAGCAAAGGCCTGCGGCGAACACGTTCCGGGCCTGATATTACAGCTAAAGGGTAATTTGATACGCTCTTTGTACTGCCGGCAAAATCCCTCCAGCCATTTCGGATTGGAAGTAAACATATCGTCTTCGAATTGAACGCTTTTGAAATTTTCCCGGGCTAAACACTGCTCAATTTCGCTTAAGACATGCTCCGCCGTCCTGTAGCGCATGTAAGGCCCTAATCCGTGATAAAGTTTCTTTAGCGCGTGGTTTGAACAGTTCGTGCAATCATACGGGCAACCCCTGCTGGCCATGACTTCCAGCGACCCACTCTTTCTATTTTCAGAGGTAAATAAATCCCGGTCCACAAAAGGCAATTCATCAAGATTCGTAAGCAACGGGCGCAGGGGATTTTTGATGAACCGGCCGCCTTCTTTAAACCAGAGATTCGCAATATCCGTACGCCGCTGTCCGTTTTTTAATGAGCTCAGTAATTCCAGAAGCGGGTATTCCCCTTCGCCCAGGCAGATCACATCCACGGAATTATGCTTCAATACGTCTTCGGGAGAAAGGGTCGGATAATAACCGCCTACGATGATGGGGATTTCTTTTGAGAGCGATTTGATATAATCACAAATCTCCTGTATCCAGGCAAAGCTCATTTCATAAGAACTAAAAGCTATCAGATCCGGTTTGAATTCGGCGATCGCCTTATTGACCCTGATCAAATGGCCCTCTCTTATAGCACCTTCTATCACCAATTCCTCATAGCGCACAGCCACAGCTTTTGACTTAAGAAAAGCCGACAGGGCGGCCAACTGGAATAGATACGCCGGCAAGGCAAGCGGCATAATAAAGAGAATTCTCATCTGATTAACCAAACACCCGATAGATTGCTATACACGCTGATCCAGTTGATAGGCATCTAATATCACCTGAAAATTATTCACGCTAAAATGTTCCAGGGCGAAGCTGCGGCATAACGAACGCATCCTCTCTAATTCCTGGGGATGATCGCAGAGATAAAGGATTGAATTTTTTAAATTTTCTTTTGTTGGATCGACTGAAATCGACACTAAACTATCCAGGATCCGGGCGATCCCTCCCAGGTTAGAGGCAATTACCGGTGTGCCGCAAGATAAAGCCTCGAGCGCCACCCGCCCCAGGCCCTCCTTATATTGCGAAGGCATCAGGAAAACGTCAGCGGCATTATAATATACTGCCAGAGACTTGTTATCCACTCCGCGCAAAAAGATTATATTTTTTAATTTGGCTGATTTTTCTTCCAGGTACCCGGCAAGCTCGCCGTCGCCGATAAACATATAATCAATGTCGGGAGTTTCTTCGGCTATACAAACCAGATCCTTTACACCTTTTATGGCCAGGAGCCTGCCGACAAACAGAATTAAAAAACGCTCTTTAACACCTATCTGTTTCCTGCAAAGCTTCCGATCTTGCGGACTAAAGACGTCCTGGTTCACCCAGGTGATCTGGTTGATGATTTTCTCCGGACTGATACCGATCCCGGCAAGCTCTATCCTTGACGGCTCAGAAAGAGTCAAAATTGTATCGGCTCCGGAGAGGATCCAATAAAGTACGGAGGACATAAAAGTATTCTTCTTCAAATCATATATAGCGTGGGTGCTTACCACCCAGCGTTTTTTAAACATAGCTTTTATGGCCCTTCCGATCAGGGCGCCGTTAAATCCGGCTGTATGCACAACGTGGATATCCTTATTGTTTTTTATGAGGAACAGAATAGATCTTACAAGCAGGACCGGCGACAAATACAGCGTCTGCAAAAGAGGGAACGGTTTTAGCTTATGGAATAGATCAAAACCGATCCACCAAAAGCTTCTGATCGTAATATTCCCATTTTTTTCGAAAGCCAGCCGCTTGGCCCTGGTTATCAGCTGCGGGTAAGTTAAGACCGTAACCTTATACCCCCTCTTGTCAAGTTCTTCGCAAAGATCATCGTACTGGGTCTCAACCCCGCCGATATTGGGCCGGAAAAAAGGGGTGATGAGTAAAACCCCCCGCGTCTTATCAACCGGCCGGGTAAAAAAATAATGCAGGCCGACAGCGCCCCTTAAGAAATACATACCCAGGGCGTATACGGGGTGGATGATCAGCTTGACCCATTTCCCCTTTTCAAAAAAAACGCCGATCAGGCGGTAAGAAAAACCAAGCTGCTTTCTGATGATCGCATCGTGCTCGCCCCATTTTTGCGCGTATCGGCTGAACCACTGCCGGTAATACTTCTTTTTTTTCAGGTACTGACGGAAGCTGAACTTTTCTTCATTGTGGTATATCGGCGAGCTTATAATGGCGGTTCGGCCCGCGGCATTTATGCGGCGGTCAAAATCCCAGTCTTCAGGGCCGGTAAGGTCCTCGTCAAAGCCACCGATCTTAAGGGCTAAATCCTTTTTTACAAATCTGACCGCGTCAATGCAGGTGGCGTTATAAAAACCGCGCTCGAAATTCCTGGTCCTGGCCCAAAAATCGTCGCCCTGGACTTCTTCGGGAATGTATAAAGCATCGACGCCCTGCGTGCGGCATTTTTCAAGGCACTCGCTGATCACATGAGCGGAAAGCGTCATATCGGCGTCCAAATACAGGACGTAATCGCTATCGGCCTTATCTATGCCAAGGTTCCTCTGCGCCGAACGCTCGGGGCCATGATTAAAGACTTTAGAGGTAAAACGGGCGGCGATCTCCTTGGTCTTATCCGTAGAATTATTATCCACCACGATGATCTCGATTTTATCCTGGAGATAATCCTGGCCTTTGATAGAACACAGACAGGTTTC